>Ga0316209_1000399_pt1 | contig 79489 bp, 78 predicted proteins | sample 6monopyrite_MG_FD_204945 | JGI IMG/M metagenome (GOLD analysis project Ga0316209, IMG submission 204945) | Microbial mat bacterial communities from mineral coupon in-situ incubated in ocean water Damariscotta River, Maine, United States -... | ecosystem: Environmental > Aquatic > Marine >... | reverse complement strand
CGGCGCAGAAAAAAGCAAAGCAAGATCTGTTAAAAGCATTTGATGAAGTGGCGCGTTTGAAGGAGCAACTGGAAGAGGAGAATAGTTATCTGCAGGAAGAGATTCGTGAAGAGCGAAACTTTGGGCAAATCGTCGGTACATCGCTGCCGGTTAGGTTGATGTTAGAAAAGATCGAGCATGTTGCGCCAACAGATGTGAGTGTATTGGTGTTAGGTGAGAGTGGCACTGGTAAAGAGTTAATTGCACATGCGGTGCATGAGCATAGCCCGCGACGAGAATTTCCGTTGGTGAAGGTGAATTGTGGCACGTTATCATCGGGGCTGGTTGAAAGTGAATTATTTGGTCACGAGAAGGGTGCGTTTACCGGTGCGCATGAGCGCCGCAAGGGACGTTTTGAATTGGCCGATGGTGGCACGTTATTTTTAGATGAAGTGGGCGAGTTACCGTTAGAGACGCAGGTGAAACTATTGCGTGTTTTACAGGAACAGGAGTTTGAGCGCCTTGGTGGAGAGAAGTCGATAAAGGTCAATGTGCGCATCATTGCGGCGACTAATCGTGACCTTGCCAGGCAGGTAGCGGGGGGTGCTTTTAGAAAAGACCTTTATTACCGCTTGAATGTCTTTCCGATTGATTCACCTGCACTGCGTGATCGTGATGAGGATGTGATATTGCTGGCAAAACATTTTCTGGGGCGTGCGGCACGCAAGTTTGGTAAGGTGCTGGCAGGATTTTCTGGCGACGGCCTGGCGATGCTTGAAGCGTATCCATGGCCGGGGAATATTCGTGAGCTACAAAATGTTATCGAGCGCGCGGCGATTCTGGCAACAGGTAGTAGTGTTGATGTCACTGCGCTAATCCCTAAAAAATCTGAAGTAACGCCAACGGCACAGCAGTTGTTAACGTTAGTGGAGGTTGAACGCGCACATATTCAGCGCACACTACTGCATACGCGAGGTGTCATATCCGGGGTGAAGGGTGCTGCGGCGGTATTGGGGATGCACCCGAATACGTTGCGCTCGCGGATGATAAAACTCGGCATTACCGTTAATGATGTGCTGAAGGCAGCGCCTTAGTCGGTTTGGTTTTGATGTCGGGTGGCGGGGCGTCTCTTAGTACAAATTTACCGATCAGGTAAACCGACAGGATCGATAGTAAAAGATAAAGTACCGTTAATAATGTCATTGAAGTGATGATCTGTTCGCTCGATTTCGTGCTAACAATATCACTCGTTTTGATGATGCCGTAGACCGCCCACGGCTGGCGTGCAACTTCTGCCGAAATCCAGCCGGCAATGATTGCGATCAACCCTGCTGGTGAACTAATGAGGGTAGTTTTTAAAAACCATGGCTGTTGATGGAGTGGCCTGTGCCTTGATATAACGCCCCCAATGATAACGATGGTCAGCATCAGCAGGGCCATCGCTAACATCACTCTAAAAGCGTAAAAGGCGAGAGGAATGTTGGGGCGTTCATCTCGGGCTAGCTCTTTTATGCCGCGAACCTTTCCATCCATTGAGTGGGTTAGAATCAGGCTTAGCGCGTTTGGGATCTTTATCTCATTATGGTTCAGTTCATTTTCACTGTCAGGATTGCCCCAGACTATAAAATCACTGCCCCTTCCCGTTTCCCAATGGCCTTCCATTGCCGCGACCTTTAATGGTTGGTGTTTGTGGATATCAAGTCCGTGAAGGTCGCCGATGATAAACTGAGAAATGGTAAAGACAACGGCGCTCTTAAAGCCGATGGTAAAGCTTTTAATGGCAGTAGCGTCGCTGCTATTTTTAAGTAAGCGAAAAGCAGCGATTCCCATGATGACAAAACTGGTTGCCATCAGCCCCGCGATAATCATATGTGCATAGCGCAGCGGAAAGCTAGGGTTAAACAGTACGTCAAAATAACTTATCACATGTGCCTGGTTGCCGATCCAATCAATGCCGGCGGGTGTGTTCATCCACGAATTTCGGCTGACAACAAACAGCGCGGTTAAAAATATCCCAAGATTGAAAATAAGCGTGGCAGCAAAGCGGCCGCGCGATCGTTTTTGTCTGGCATAAAAAAGCATCACGCCGATGCAGCCTCCCTCTAAAATAATCGCAAGGAATAGCTCGATGCGTCTTATCGGCAGCAGTGCCTGTTCGACCTGTGAGTAAAACCCGCCAAAGACATTGTCGAGTTGCGATGAAAGCGCTACGCCTGTAACGGCCGCGCTTAGATAAACAATCACCAGTAACTTAAGCCATAACTCGTAACTATCAAGATAGACCTGATTGTTGGTTTTCAACCACTTTGCGTAAAGAAAAGAGAGTAGCGTTGATAGGCCAATCAGCAGGCTGGGAAAGATGATGTGATAGCTTGCGGTAGCGCCAAATTGTATGCGGGACAAGATGACTACATCGGTTGTGGTAAGTTCAGTTAGCATCATCCGCTCCGTTAATTAAGGGTGATGGCTGATATGCTTAGTTTGAGTAGTACGACGGCAATAATGAATACGGTGAGTGATGCGAAATAGAGGCTAGCGAGCTTCATAAGTAAGACCTTTTTACCGAGGAGTGATAAAAAGGGTTTCAAGAAGCGGGCCATATTTCTATTTTCAAATACAGCTTGAAAATGGCTTAAACGGTCTGCTATATAGCGGGTCGAGCAGGTCGTGAAAATAGTGTTGCTGGTATTTCGTATTTAAACGAAATTTCGTGCAATAAAAAAGCCGGCCATGAAGGCCGGCTGATCTTTGCTGGTTGATTGAATCGAGTTACTTGATTGAACCTACCTGGCTGCTACCCGTGATATCGGGCAATCTTGGCATCGTTTGGGCTGGAAATTCGCCAGTCAGTGATTCAAGAAAGGCGACAATTTCTACGACTTCAGCATTGCTTAATTTTTTACCAAGCTGGCTTGCGGCCATAACACGCACGGCTTCATCAAGCTGATTCACTGATCCGTTGTGAAAGTAAGGCGCGGTGGTAGCGATGTTGCGCAGCGATGGCACGCGCCATGTGTTGATATCTGCGTCATCTTTAGTCACTTCATAGCGGCCTTTGTCTTTCTTAAAGTCGTACTTGTCAACCAGTGGGCTGTCAAACATTGGGAACTTCTGGAAGAAGCCAGTGCCGGTCTCAAGTGCTGGGCCTGCAAAGTTAACCCCGCTGTGGCAACCTGAGCAGCCGATGTTGTTAAAACGCTCCATCCCTTTGATAGCCTGTTTAGACATCGCTGTTTTGTCGCCTTTCATGTAGCGATCAAACGGGCTGTTAGTGGTGATCAGGGTGCGCTCGTAGCTGGCAATCGCCTTGGCCATGTTGTCGTAAGTGACTGAGCCGAAGATGGCTTCGAACTGGGATTTGTACCCTGGGATGCCTTCGAGTCGATCAACCACAGCCTGTTCACTTGGCATGCCCATCTCGATTGGGTTCAGAGGTGGTCCCTTTGCCTGGTCTTCCAGTGTTGCAGCGCGGCCATCCCAGAACTGCGTGCTCAGTAGCGCGGCGTTCCATACGGTGGGTGCGTTACGACCGCCGCGTAGACCATTGATCCCAGCCGAGGTTGGACGGCTATCGGTACCGCTCGCCATCACATTGTGGCAAGTGTTACACGAAACGGTGCCATCGATTGAAAGGCGTGGATCGAAAAACAGCTGTTTGCCCAGCTCCACCTTCGCGCTGCTGATGGGGTTGTCCATTGGTGTTGGCACCATGTCTGGCATGGCCTCTAACGCCAGTGTTGGCGCGGATGCAAGCATTGCGATAGCCGCGAATTGGTATTTCATTTTGATCTCCTTGATTGATCGGGGTGTAAAAGATGTGCGTATAGTAGGTGCTTTATAGTGATTGGTCTAATGAGTTAAATCTAAAGTATTAATTGATTTTATCGATTAATAGGACGGAGTGCCATTTTAACGAGGATCTCAAGCCGGCCTGAAACCCTCTTTCAGGGGCTAATCGAAGATACGATCAAAAAAGCGCTGCATTTCAGCCCATGAAGAATCATCCGCCTGCTGGTTGTATGCGAGCGGTAAACTGAACTTTTCACCGACTTTGGTCGCATTGGGATTGGTGAATGCATGTGTTGCCCCGCCGTAGATCTCTAATTGATAATCTACGCCAGCTTTGTTCATCTCATCGATAAAGCCGGTGATGTCCGCTGCTGGTATAAAGGGGTCGGCGCCACCATGTGCTACCAGTACTTTTGCTTTGACCGTACCGGGTTGGGCGGGTGCTGGTGAACTGAGGCTACCGTGAAAGCTCACCACGCCATCGAGATCAACGCCTTCTCGTGCCATCTGCAATACTATCGCGCCGCCGAAGCAGTATCCGATGGCGGCTATTTTGTCTGTATCAGTGATGTTCACACTTTTTAATGCTTCTAATGATGCGAGAAAACGCGCCTTTGCGAGCGGCATGTTTTGCATGATTTCATTGTAAAACTTTTTGGCGCCATCGGGATGGGTGGCAACCTTGCCATCACCGTACATATCCAGCGCAAATGCCACATAACCGAGCTTTGCCAGCATCCGCGCTCGCTCGCGCACGTATGCATTGTGCCCCCACCATTCATGCACTACTAGCACGCCGGGGCGCTTTCCTTTTTGTGCATCATCATAAACGATGAAGCCTTTGAGTGTGGTGTTGCCTTCTTTGTAATCGATTTCTTGCTCGACGAGCATTGCATGGGTGGTTGTTGAGAATGCGAATAGTAGGCTTATGATGAGATTTTTCATGATGTGTACCTTATTTTAATTGGAAATGTATAACTACATCTTGCTTATGCTGTCCCATATCTCAAGTGGTAGTCTGCTTTCTGTAGTAAAGCAACAGCATGTTTATTGTCGGTTGCTATCACATTGAGTGCTGAATGGATTTTATCATCCTCGCTTAAATCCCTTATAAGATTATCAGGGTTCAGAGCGAGTGTGCTCTGACCCCTGTATCGCGAGCCTGATATCAGTGACCTGTACTTTTCCCTCATCCACAATTTCAACCCGCACATCCAGGTCATAAAGAAAAAAGCCAAAGCGTTTTTTATTGTCAAGTTTGCGCACGTAAATTGGTCGCGGGTCGTATTGTAAAATATCGCTGATTAACAGACGTAGTTCCGGGTGCTGGTTTTCAAAGGCATCAACCTGTTGGCTTGCTTCATCGCTAAAACTGACCTGCATGCGCTGTTCTGGCGCGAGGTGTGCAAAGCCGCCATGGGCATCGCTAATCGCATCGACATACGGCACATAAGGTTTGATGTCTATCACTGGCGTTCCTTCAATCAGATCGAGCCCTTTTATATGTAGCGTGATTTTTCCATTATGTTCTTCGATGTGTTCCAGTCCGACTACTGACTGCCCAATCTGGTTGGGTCGGTTCGGTGCGCGAGTGGCAAACACCCCCATCCGTTTGCCCTCTTTGCGTGGTGGGCGTACGGTGAGGCTCATTTTGTTGTGAAGGCTTTTGTGAAATAGAAACGTAATCCAGAGGTGGGAGATGCCTGCTAATCCGTTGAACGCTTCGGCGCGATCGAATGGCGGGTAAAATTCAATCCAGCCGCGTGCTGATTTCACCAGCCCTGGTTGGCGCGGAATGCCAAACAGCTCTTTGAAACAGGAGTGAACGATGCCGATGGGTTCGATGGTGTGGCTCAAACTGATGCCCCTGTCTGGTTTTAATGGTGTGATTATATCGTGCTTGTGAATGGTGTGCTTGTGCTGTGTGGCTGCTCGAATTGGCGTGACGGTGTGGGTGAGGTGTCGCGGGATAAGGGCAAACGATTCAAACAGGTCACGCTTAAGGGTATACTCGGCAAAAGTATTGAGGGTGTATGGAATAGCGCTGTGATTAAATTTAGTAAAATGCATGGGCTGGGAAATGATTTCGTGGTGATCGATGCGATCAACCAGGAGATTGCGCTGTCCACTGAGCAGATCCGCTTTATTGCCGATCGTAATATCGGTGTGGGCTGCGATCAGCTATTGCTGGTTGAAGCGGCGCAGTCGGACGCGGCTGATTTCCGCTATCGTATCTTCAACGCCGATGGTGGTGAGGTGGGGCAGTGTGGCAATGGTGCGCGCTGTTTTGCCCGTTATGTGCGTGAGCATGACCTGAGTCAAAAGTCGAAGATTCCGGTTGAAGTGGCTGGCGGTATTATTCAGTTGACCATGGAAAAAAATGGTCAGGTGACGGTGGATATGGGGCAACCGCAGTTTGTGCCCGAGGATATTCCATTTGTTGCGGATGTAGAAGCGCCGCGCTATATGATTGAGATCGATGACGCGGTGTATGAAATCGGTGCGGTGTCGATGGGCAATCCACATGCGGTGTTGCAGGTCGCGTCGGTTGACGATGCGCCGGTGGCGCGGCTGGGGCCACAGATCGAGTCGCACGAAAGATTCCCTGAGCGTGTTAATGTGGGTTTTATGGAGGTGGTCGATGCGCGCCATATCCGTTTGCGAGTGTTTGAGCGCGGTGCCGGTGAAACGTTGGCCTGCGGCACGGGTGCCTGTGCGGCGGTCGCGGTTGGGCGTCGTTGGGGCTTGCTCGATGATGAGGTGTTGGTTGATTTGCCTGGCGGCTCGCTTTGGGTAAGATGGCCGGGTGATGACAGTTCGGTGCGGATGACAGGTCCCGCCACCCATGTATATGAAGGACAAATTGAATTATGAGTGTGCAGCAAAATCAGGATGCCGAAATTTCAACCATCGACGACAAGGCCGTTGCCGAATACCTGGCCGCGAACCCTGGCTTTTTTAATGAGCGGGATGATCTGCTGTCACAAATGATCGTGACGCATACCACGGGCGCGACGGTCTCGTTAATCGAGCGTCAGGTGGTGATTTTACGTGAACAGAATAGTGGCTATCAGCAGCAGCTGGCTGAGCTGGTCGATGTGGCACGGGTCAATGATGCATTGATGGTGAAGTTGCAAAAGCTGGTGCTGGCACTGCTGGAGACCAACGAACTGGCGGCGCTGTTGACACTGATTCAGCAGAGCCTTAAAGATGATTTTAATGCCGATGGCGTGTCGTTATGTCTGTTTTCTGATCCTGCATCGCTCTCATTGGAGAGTGATCAGGTTGGTGGCATGCAGGTGAAGTTTGTCTCGCGCGAAGACGAGCAGTTTAAGAAGCTAGCTGATATCAGCAAAGGTGATGAGCCTGCGTGCGGCGTGTTAACCGATGCTGAATTGGCCTGTCTGTTTGATGATGCGCAGGAGAGTGGTATTCGTTCGGTGGCGCAGCTGCCATTGATGATGGGCGATAACGGTGACAACGCAGGGGTGTCGCTGGGTATATTGGCGATTGGTAGTAAAGACGCGGGGCGCTTTTGTGCCGGTGTTGGCACCGTGTTTCTTAAATATCTGGGCGCGCTGATCACGCGAAAACTGCGTCCGCATCTTACTGCGGGAGATGACGTTTAAGCCACTCGATGACGGACAAGACTGCACACCCAAAGGCCTACCCCCTGTTTGATGGGGGTGAGGCCTTTTTTGATTATCTGCAAAACGAACGCCGCCTTTCGCCACTGACACTTGAAAACTATCGCCGTGATCTGCAAAAGGTGATGGTCTATTGTCATGAGCAGAAGATTGAAAGTTGGCAGCAGATCGATGTGCACCATGTGCGCGGGGTGGTGGCGCAGCTGCATCGCCGTGGCCTCGGTGGGCGTAGTTTGCAGCGGCTGCTGTCTGCGCTGCGCACGCTCTTTAACTATCTATTGCGCGAAAGCGTGGTGAAAAACAATCCGGCGCAGGGGGTGAGCGCGCCCAGAAGCCCGCGTAAACTGCCTAAAACGCTCGATGTTGATCAGGTGACGCAGCTGCTGGACGTGGATGACAACGATCCATTGGTGGTGCGTGATAGAACCATGATGGAGTTGATCTACTCCTGTGGCTTACGGCTGGCTGAACTCGCCGGGCTGGATGTGAATGATGTTGATCGTCGTGATGCAGTCGTGCGCATCACCGGTAAGGGCGGCAAAACGCGTTTGGTGCCGGTCGGTCGATATGCGTTAGCGGCGCTGGACAAGTGGCTGAAGTGCCGCGCTGTGATGGCGGAAAGCGCGAACCCCGCGCTGTTTGTCGGTAAAACGGGGCGTCGGCTGGGGCATCGTGCTATTCAGCTACGATTGCGACAGTGGGCGGTCGCGCGCGGCCTGCCAGAAGCGCTGCACCCACATATGCTACGCCATAGCTTTGCCAGCCATATGCTGGAGTCGAGCGGTGATTTGCGTGCGGTGCAGGAATTGCTGGGACATGCGGATATCAGCACCACGCAGATCTACACCCATCTTGATTTTCAGCACCTTGCTAAGGTCTACGACAAAGCGCACCCGCGGGCGAAAAAACAGTCACCGTCAGTCCCAGATAAGGAGTAGGGTGTGGCACATGTGCCCACCAATGGCCATGCGAGGCCTCAAGCCGCAATCAAGTCAAGTCACCTGCTTACGAAAGAGATAATTACATTTCAAACGGCATCAATAGCGCAAACCCTTGTGGTGGGCACATGTGCCACACCCTACCAAAATTATAACCGCTTGAAATAGTGCGGCATTACGCCATTTTTTACAGTTTTCTCGCAGCATCAGGGATGGTGTACAATCTCAGGTTCAATTTTTTCCGTGGCTGGCTGCGGATGGTGTCATTTCAGGAGTTTTTAGTTTTGGAGCAATTTCGCGGAACCACTATTTTATCGGTGCGTCGTAACGGCAAAGTTGTTGTCGGTGGTGACGGCCAGGTATCGATGGGCAATACAGTGATGAAGGGCAATGCGCGTAAAGTGCGCCGTCTCTATGATGGGCGTGTGATCGCCGGTTTTGCCGGTGGCACGGCAGATGCCTTTACCCTGTTTGAGCGTTTTGAGGCGAAGCTGGAAAAACATTCCGGCAACCTGACCCGTTCAGCGGTTGAGCTGGCGAAGGACTGGCGTACGGATCGCATGTTGCGTCGCCTTGAAGCGTTACTGGTGGTGGCGGATAAAGAGACTTCATTGATCATCACCGGCAATGGCGATGTGATCGAGCCAGAAAATAGTTTGATGGCGATCGGTTCGGGCGGCCCATTTGCACAGGCAGCGGCGCGCGCGTTACTGGAAAACAGTGAGCATGATGCGCGTACTATCGTTGAAAAGGGGCTGGGGATTGCGGCTGACATCTGTGTCTTTACCAACAGCAACCTCACGATTGAAGAACTGGATGCAGACTAGTCGCTTGACGACTTGCATCACGATTAATTACTAGCGGGAATAGAAACAGATGTCTGAAATGACACCCAGAGAGATCGTCCAGGAACTGGACAAACATATCATCGGTCAAAATGATGCGAAACGCGCCGTGGCGATTGCACTGAGAAATCGCTGGCGTCGAGCGCAGATCAGCAATGAAGAGCTGCGCAATGAAGTGACCCCCAAAAACATTTTGATGATTGGGCCGACTGGTGTCGGTAAAACCGAGATTGCGCGTCGTCTGGCACGATTGGCGAATGCACCTTTTATTAAAGTAGAGGCGACCAAGTTTACAGAGGTCGGTTATGTCGGACGAGATGTTGAATCGATCATTCGTGACCTGGTGGAAGTGTCGATTAAACTGACCCGTGAAAACGAAATGAAGAAGATGAAGCACCGTGCTGAAGATGCGGCGGAAGATCGCGTCCTTGATATTTTATTACCGCCAGCACGTGGTGCCGATGGTTCGATTAATCGCACTGATGAGAGTTCTTCGACACGTCAGAAATTTCGCAAGAAACTGCGTGAAGGTGATCTTGATGATAAAGAAATTGAGATTGAGGTGAACATGGGAGCGGCGGGTGTTGAAATTATGGCACCTCCCGGTATGGAAGATATGAGCAGCCAGTTACAGGGGCTGTTTCAAAATATGGGGAATCAGCGTACCAAGAAGCAGCGCCTGCCAATCCGTGAAGCGTTTAAAGTGCTGCGTGAAGAAGAGGCGGCGAAGCTGCTGGATGAAGAAGGAATTAAGGCAGCGGCACTGGAACGTGCCGAACAGCATGGCATTGTGTTTCTAGATGAGATCGACAAGATCACTAAGCGCAGTGATAGTGGCGGCGGTGGTGGTGCGGATGTTTCGCGTGAAGGGGTGCAGCGTGATCTGCTGCCATTGGTTGAAGGTTGTACGGTATCAACCAAGTTCGGCATGATTAAAACTGATCATATTTTGTTTATTGCGTCGGGTGCTTTTCATCTCGCGAAACCATCAGACCTTGTGCCAGAACTGCAGGGGCGTTTGCCGATTCGCGTTGAATTGAGCGCGCTATCCGTGGATGACTTTGTGCGTATTCTAACGGAGCCAAATGGATCGTTAACAGAACAGTACAACGCCTTGCTTGCAGCCGAAGGCTTGAGTGTTGAGTTCACGGCTGATGGTATTGCGCGTGTCGCTGAAGTGGCGTGGCAGGTAAATGAGACGACCGAAAATATCGGTGCACGTCGCCTGCATACGGTGCTGGAGCGTCTGCTTGAAAAACTATCATACGAGGCTTCTGACCTTTCAGGAAGCAGTGTGACGATCGATGTGGATTATGTTGAACTGCATCTCGGTAAGCTGGTTGAGGATGAAGACCTGAGCCGTTACATCCTTTAATTGTTGAGAGTAGTAAATAGATGACCACGCAAACAAAAAAAAATCGTCCGACTGACATTCGTCTGCATCAGAAGTCGCGGGTACTGGAAGTGATCTTTAATAACGGCGCTGAGTTTCGCCTGCCGTGTGAATTTCTGCGCGTGCATTCACCATCGGCTGAGGTGCAGGGGCATGGCGCTGGGCAGGAGACGCTGCAGGTCGGTAAAGAGTTGGTCAATATAAAAGAGATCGAGCCGGTCGGAGCTTATGCGGTGAAGCTACATTTTGATGATGGTCATAACACCGGGCTATTTTCGTGGGAGTTTCTTTATCGTATTGGGCAGAATCAGGAAGCGATGTGGCAGTCATACCTGCAACGTCTTAAAGACGCGGGGCATGAACGCACTGTTCCAGAAGGTGAAGCATGACAGATAAGCAATCGACGGCATCAGATGGTACCACTCATTTTGGTTATGAGCAGGTTGATGTAAAAGATAAGGTGCGCCGCGTTGCCGGTGTGTTTGATTCGGTCGCGAAAAATTACGACATTATGAATGATGTGATGTCGATGGGTGTGCATCGTATCTGGAAAAAAATCGCACTGGATACCAGTGGTGTACGTCCGGGTCATAAAGTGTTGGACCTTGCGTCCGGTACCGGTGACCTTGCTGCGCGTTTTTCTAAAATGGTTGGCCCACAGGGTAAGGTGGTGGCGTCGGACATCAATCCCAATATGTTAAAGGTAGGGCGCGAGCGCCTGACCGATCGTGGCATCGTCGGGAACATCGAATATGTGCAGGCGAATGCCGAGGCGCTGCCCTTCCCTGATAACTATTTTAACTTTGCCAGTATCTCTTTTGGTCTGCGTAACGTGACTGATAAAGAGGCGGCGTTGGCGTCGCTCTACCGGGTATTAAAACCGGGTGGTCGCTTGATGGTGCTGGAATTTTCAAAGCCGATGGAAGCACTTAAGCCAATTTATGACACCTACTCTTTTAAGTTGTTGCCGTTGATGGGCAAGTTGATTGCCAACGATGAAGATAGTTACCGCTATCTTGCAGAGTCGATTCGCATGCACCCCGATCAGGAGACCTTAAAGCGGATGATGGAGGATGTCGGCTTTGAGCGCTGTGAGTTTATGAATATGAGCGGCGGCATCGTTGCGCTGCATAAGGGTTATAAATTCTGACGTTATCGATCCACTGTTGATCTGGAGTTTAGTCATATGGATATCACATCGTCGATTAAGAGCGCATCGTTTTCAGCACTGGAAGCGGCGATTAATCACTGCCTTCAATTTGATCCCGATGCACTACAGCGCGTGCGGGCACTTAGCGGTAAAGTGATCGGGGTTGAGTTGCTGGGCCTGAATCTGAAGTTTTATCTACTACCGGATAGTGTCGGTTTACAGCTGCGCGCTGAGTGTGAAGGCGAGGCTGATGTCTGGTTGCGCGGCGCACCACTATCAATGATGCGAATGGGGCTGGGTGGCGATCAACAGAAGGCGCTGTTCTCTGGTGATGTGGAGATCGTAGGTGATACTGAAACGGGTCAGTGTATGCGTGACATCATGAATGACCTTGATCTCGACTGGGAAGAGCAGTTATCAAAACTGGTAGGTGACGTGGTGGGGCATAAAATTGGTAACGTGGTGCGGGGTGTTGCCGATTGGGCGAGCGAGACGCGCAGTACGGTTGAGCAGGATGTCAGTGAATACCTGCAGGAGGAGCTTCGTCTGTTGCCCCATCGTGAAGAGGTTGGACCGTTTCTTGAAGCGGTTGATACATTACGTGGTGATGTTGATCGTCTGGATGCACGGGTGCAACGCCTGTTAGCTCAGCGAGGAATCGCTGAGTGATGATTAAACCGAGTCAGATTTTTCGACTACTACACATCAATCGTATTCTGGTTAAACATGGGCTAGATGAAGTGGTGCTGGAGATGCATCTGTTTCGTCCGTTCCGTTTTATGTTGTACCTGTTGCCCTGGAACTGGTTTCGTCGCGGTGTGCGTGAACCACAAGCAGTACGCATGCGTCGTACGCTCGAAGACCTTGGGCCGATTTTTATTAAGTTTGGTCAAATTCTTTCGACACGCAAAGACCTGCTGTCTGATGATATTGCGGACGAGCTGTCGAAGCTACAGGATAACGTGCCGCCGTTTCCGGGAGGTGAGGCGCGCCATATTATTGAAGAGGCTTACGGTAAGCCTTTAAATCAAGTCTTTTTATCGTTTGATGAAACACCATTGGCTTCGGCATCCATTGCGCAGGTACATGTGGCAACGCTGCTCGATGGTACCGAGGTGATCGTTAAAGTTGTACGCCCAGGGATCAAAAAAATCATCAAGCGTGATCTTGGCCTGCTTTATATCATGGCTGAAATGGTTGAGCGCTACTGGTCTGAAGGGCGACGCCTGCGACCACTTGAAGTGGTGCGCGAGTATGAAAAAACAATCTATGACGAACTTGATCTGATGAAAGAGGCGGCCAGCGCATCGCAGCTCAGGCGTAATTTTGATGGCAGTGATCTGCTCTACGTGCCAGTGATTTATTGGCCACAGACGCGCCGTAATGTGATGGTGATGGAACGCATCTTTGGTACGCCAATCAGTGATATCGATGAACTGCGTCGGCAAAATATCGATCTTAAAAAATTGTCTGAAACTGGCGTTGAGATTTTTTTCACGCAGGTTTTTAAACATAACTTTTTTCATGCGGACATGCACCCCGGTAATATTTTTGTGTCAGATAAAGGCCAGTATATTGCGATCGATTTTGGCATCATGGGAACGTTAACACCGCAAGATCAGCATTATCTTGCGGAAAATTTCCTCGCATTTTTTAATCGTGATTATCGCCGTGTGGCAGAATTGCATGTGCAGTCTGAGTGGGTGCCAAAGGGGACACGTGTCGATGAATTTGAATCGGCCATTCGCAGTGTGTGTGAACCTATCTTTGAGCGGCCATTAAAAGATATTTCTTTTGGACGTCTGTTATTGCGCCTGTTCCAGACGGCACGCCGCTTTAATATGGAAGTGCAGCCGCAGTTGGTATTGTTGCAAAAGACCTTGTTGAATATTGAAGGGCTGGGGCGACAGCTCTATCCGGAACTGGATTTATGGCAGACAGCAAAGCCATTCCTTGAGCGCTGGATGAGCGAGAATCTGGGCGGCCGTGCCTTTGTTAGTTCGATGAAACGTAATGCACCACAGTGGCTTGATAAGCTACCCGAGATGCCTTTGCTGTTGCATGATGTGTTGCAACAGGCGCGTGATGGCGAGTTGAAGGTGGAGTGGCAGTCGAAAGAATTGCGTAAGATTGAACGCACGCTGCATGATGCAAATCGACGTACCTATGCAGCGATTGTGGCCAGTGCGTTGATCATTAGTGCAGTTCTGTTGTTAGGGATTGACGATTATTCAACCATGCTCTCATGGCTATTGGCTGGTGCAGGGTTGCTGGTGTTGATGTTTACCTGGCCACGTCAGGAATTGCGAGACTAGTTTGTAGCGTATTTTTATCGCGATAATCCGACTTCTACCTCGTTGCGCTTTTCTATACCAGAGAGGATTTCAATTAAGGTTAGCGCAAAGTCTATTGCCGTGCCGGGACCTCTGGATGTGATGATGTTGCCGTCGATCACGACGGGTTCTGACGTTATTGTGACGTCACTGCAATCGAGTGTTGAGAGCGCGCCGGGATAGCAGGTGATGCGTCTGCCAGTGAGCACGCCAGCACTGAGTAACACCTTTGGTGCCGCACAGATGGCGCTAACATATTTTCCGTTTATTGAGAGTTGATGTATTAACGCGTGAATGCGGGAGTCATTGTTGAGGTTGTCCGCGCCAGGCAGGCCACCAGGCAATGCAATCATATCAAGTGCGTCGGGTTCAACTTGATCTAAGGTTGTGTCGGCTTGCAGTGTGGTGCCGCGACTGGCCAGGATCGGCCCTTGAACGAGCCCGGCAACGACGACGTTGATCTGCGCGCGACGTAACAGGTCAATGATAGTGACGGCTTCGAGCTCTTCGCAGCCTTGCGCTAGTGGTACGAGTACTGTTGCCATGTCTGCACTTTATTTGTGATTTGGTTTTTTATTGAATGACTGAGAGCGGCGCCGGCTGAGAAGTGCGCGGCATGCCTGACTGGTTGTTGGTCTCTTTTGCGGCAAACATGCTCTCAGGAATGGTGGTCTCGATTAAATGTTTGCGTTTGATAAGGCGAGACGTTTTGATTAGTTCAATGCCCTGCTGCTGAAGCGTTGGCAATATTTGCTCAAGAAAGGCGATGGTCTCGGGGTAAGGGTGACCGATTGCAACAGCGGTGCCGTGACGTTTTGCTAACGTGAGCAGCCGTTTGAACTGTACAGCGATTTCAGCTTCGCTACGGACGTTATCGAGAAAGACATTGCGGTTGATTCTTGGGATCTCAAACTCGGCTGCGATGGTGTAGGCCACGGTATGTTCGGTGGTACGACTATCGACAAAATACAGGTCGTGGTGTTCTTCGCTGAGTGTTTGCATTAGCCAGGCCATCTTTCCAGGGTGTTGCGTTAACAGGCTACCCATATGATTGTTGATGCCGCTGATATGGGGGATTGCGCTGAGGTTTTCTTTTAATGTTGAAATGAAACTTTGCTGAGACATATCGAGCGTGAGCCCACCGGTGCCGAGGTTGTTATCGCCGATCGGTTGCATCGGCATGTGAATCATTACCTCTTTGTTTTGTTGATGCGCCAGTTCTGCTAGATGAACTGCGTGGCTGGTGTGCGGCAGAAATGCATAGGTGATTGCACCTGGTAGTGCGACGGCGCGTTCGCCAATAGCGCGCTGTCCACCAAGGTCATCAATGATGATGCTGATAGCCGGTAGCGGCTGCTGAATGTTGGTCGGCAGCGGGCGTTCAAAGCCGAGCTTTGCCTCGCTCGCCAGCCCCGGCGTAATAGTGAAGATAGCGAGCAACAATGCCAGTGTGAGGTGCTGAGTCATGATGCTTGATTTGTTCAGTTGCTCACTCTTACTGAGTGAGAATGTGAAGCCCTTTTAGTAGATTGAGAGCCTCGTATAGCTGATAGTCTTGATCAACGCGATGCTTTTCCTCTCGCTTATCACTGTTATCAATACCCTCTTTTTTATCTTTCTGGCCGCTGTCCAGGTGACCAGCAAGATCCGCTTCAGTGACGGGTGCAAAGTCAGGTTCATTTGCAGCCGTGAGATTGATGCGGTCGAGTGGGATATCGGGCACGATGCCTTCGGCCTGAATCGAGCGGCCTGCAGGTGTAAAATAACGTGCAGTGGTGAGCTTAAGTGCGGCGCCATTGTTCATTGGCAAAATTGTCTGTACCGAGCCTTTACCAAAGGACTTGCTTCCCATGATGACGGCGCGTTTGTGATCTTGCAGTGCGCCTGCGACAATTTCAGAGGCTGAAGCAGAGCCGCTATTAATCAGCACAACCAGTGGCGCACCATTGAGAGAGTCAGCGGGTGTCGCCTTGAATTTAAGCGCAGAGTCATCAATACGACCTTCGGTGTAGACGATCATCCCCTGTTCCAGAAATGCATCGGATACTTCAACGGCTGCCTGTAACACGCCGCCAGGGTTATTGCGTAGATCGAGAATCAGGCCGTTGAGGGAACCACCGTTCTCCTGCTTTAATTCGTTGATCGCTGCCTTAAGGTCGCTGCCGGTATGCGATTGAAACTGAGTAATGCGGACATAGCCAAAGCCGGGGTCGAGGCTGTCGTGTTTGATACTCTTGACCTGAATAATGTCACGGGTGATGGTGATTTTAAGCGGTCTATCGACACCGTCGCGAACGATGGTTAGTAGAATATCGCTGCCGGGTTTGCCTCGCATAAGATTAACGGCTTCGCGCAATGTGAGTCCTTTTACCGGCGTGTCGTCGAGGCGGATGATGAGGTCGCCTGCTTTGACGCCTGCGGCATCAGCAGGGGTGTCATCAATGGGTGACACCACTTTGACAAAACCATCTTCCATGCTGACCTCAATGCCGAGGCCGCCAAACTCACCAGAGGTACCAACCTGTAGCTCTTTATAGGCATCGGTATCGAGGTAAGATGAGTGTGGGTCTAATCCTGAAAGCATGCCACGAATAGCGTTTTCTAACAGCTCTTTGTCGGTGGCATCTTCAACATAGTTGTTTTTGATAGTGGCAAAGACTTCGGTAAAGGCGCGTAGCTCTTCGAGTGGCAAGGCGTTGTCGTTATCACCACGCTCTGCCAAAACATGCTGGCCGATGGTCAGGGAGACGCCTAGTATCAGCCCTGAGAGCACCAGCAGGACATTACGTGATTTAGATAGCATTGATATTTTCCACTCCATAGATTTGGTTTCGGCGCCCAGGGGACTAACTTTATCAGAAATCACTGTTTACGCCATATTTCCCTTGTTGATGTTTTCCCAGTTATTTGCGTGCTAGCCACGGTTTAGGATTTAGTGGTTTGCCATTTTTACGGATTTCGAAATAGAGCGCAGCGCCGTTTTGGCCACCACTTTCGCCAACGGTGGCGACCACCTCACCGCTGTTAACCCATTCGCCAACATCTTTGTAGAGGCTTTCGTTGTGGCCGTAAAGGCTCATGTAGCCATCGCCGTGATCAATGATCACGAGAAGCCCGAAACCACGTAACCAGTCAGAGAAGGCGATGCGCCCGTAATGAATCGCTTTCACCTCAGTACCCAATTTTGCGTTGATGGTGATCCCCTGCCATTTGAGGTTGCCATCTTTACGATGTTTGCCAAAGCGGTTATGTAGCTTGCCCTGGGCAGGGCGTGGCAGTTTACCTTTGAGTTGGCTGAACTGCTTCACATTGCCCACATCAGGTGGAATGTCTGCGAGTGCTTCACTCAGGGATTTCAGTAGTCGTTGCAGTTCCTCGCGTGCTGCTTCAAGCTGTACCAGTCGTTGTGCCTGATTTTTAATGTCTTTGCTGATATTGCTGAGAATGTCTTTACGTGATCGCTGTTGTTTTTCTAGCGCCTCTTTTTCTTTTTTTCGTTGCTGTTGCGTGGCGCTGATTTTTTTCTGTTGCCGCTGAATTTTGGCTTCAATACGTGAGATCGTTTCAATGCGCTCATCGATGATGTGAATATTGTGCGTGCGTGATTGATTTAAGTAGTCGTAATAAACCAGTGTGCGGCCAATGGCAGAAGGATCTTCCTGATTGAGGAGTAGTTTGGCGTAGCCTTGATTACCCATGGCGTAGCTGGCGCGGATCTGTTGAGCGAGTAGCTGCTGTTGTCGTTTCAGTTCTTTTGATTTCGTCTTTTTTTCTTGCTGGTGATGATGTAACTCGCGTTTGTGTTGCTTGAGCTGTGTGGCAAGTTTCGCCAGCGACCGACTGATATTACCGATGGCGGTTTCGCTTTTTTGCAATTGGTGCTGGAGTCTGTTTTTTTGAGTGGTCGATTTGCTTAGTGTGGCGCGTACCTTCTGGATCTGTTTTTTTAACTGTAATAATTTGGCTTCTTTTGAAAGCGTGTTGTCATCGGCAAAAAGTGCGCTGCCAGGGGCGAGCGATAAAAATACCGCGAGCAAGATACTCGCGATACTAAAGCAGGTGCTATTGAATTGAGCAGTTCGCACCTGTTATCTGGTCTCCACAAAGCGGTGAGTGATCAGGATACTAGATTCGCTACTTTAGTCGCAGCAGCGAACGACCGGTCATTTCTGCTGGCTGCTCTAGCCCCATTAAATAGAGCATGGTGGGAGCGACATCGGAGAGGCTGCCATTATCTGATATCTCAGCATCACGGCCGATATAAAGCAGCGGTACTGGATTTGCAGTGTGCGCAGTATGTGCTTGTCCCGTTTTTTCATCCGCCATCTTTTCTGCATTACCATGATCTGCGGTGATCAATAGTTCACCGCCAGCGGCAGTGATTGCCTGGTGGACGCGCGCCAGGCAGGTGTCGATCGTTTCGATCGCCTTAATACAGGCATCAAAGTTGCCGGTGTGCCCGACCATGTCTGGGTTGGCGTAATTACAGATGATGGTGTCGAATTTTCCGCTGGCGATCGCTTCGACCAACTTGTCAGTTAACTCTACGGCACTCATTTCTGGTTTTAGGTCGTATGTTTTGACCTTGGGTGATTCGATCAGAATGCGTTCTTCGCCATCAAAGGCGCGTTCTTCGCCGCCATTAAAGAAGAAGGTGACGTGAGCATATTTTTCTGTTTCTGAAATACGCAGTTGCTGTAGCCCCTGATTCGAGATGTACTCGCCAAAAACATTTTTCATACGAGTGGCTGGAAAGGCAATTTCGGTATCCAGGCATTTTTTGTATTCGGTGAGGCTGATGTAAGCACCGAGCTTTGGCCTGTCTTTAATGGGAAAGCCGGCAAATTCAGGTTCAGCAAAGGCCTGGGAAATTTGGCGTGCCCGGTCGGCGCGGAAATTCATAAAAATCATGGCGTCACCAGATTCAACACAAGCCGCCTCTTCACCTTTGGGAATGATGGCGGTTGGCTGCACAAATTCATCGGTTTCATCGCGCTGATAGGCGGCCTCTAAACCTTCCTGTGTATTGCTGGCCTGAAAGGCGCACTTGCCCTGAGTCATGAGTTCATAAGCCGTTTGGGTGCGTTCCCAGCGATGGTCGCGATCTAGCGCAAAAAAACGACCTATTATGCTGGCAACTCGCCCGGGGTGTTTGTGCTCTGCAAAAAGGGCGTCTATTTCAGCAAGCCACGGCGAGGCACTTTTGGGCGGGCAGTCACGTCCATCAAGAAAGGCGTGTAGATAAACTTTTTTTGCACCGCGTTTAATCGCGAGTGTCAGGGCTGCTTTAATTTGTAACTCGTGGCTGTGAACACCGCCATCTGAAAGTAGCCCCATAAAGTGAATGGCCTTTCCGCTTGCTATTGTTTGATCGATCGCGTTAACGAGCACCTTATTTTCGAAGAAACTGCCATCCTCAATCGCCTTATCAATACGTGTGAGTTCCTGATTTACGATTCGCCCCGCGCCAAGGTTGAGGTGGCCAACTTCTGAATTACCCATTTGATTTGCAGGTAGGCCGACTTCACTGCCAGAACCGTGAATTAGGGTGTGGGGGTGTTTTTCCCACAGCTTGTCCCAGTTTGGTTTTTTCGCGTGGTAGATCGCGTTATTGTCAGTTTTTTCGCTGACACCCCAGCCATCAAGAATGATAAGTGTTGTTGGTCTGTATTTTATTGATTTTTCATGGGAATTCATTTCTAAGGCGAAGTCCTTGTGAGTTTGTTTTTGTAGGAAAAACCCTACATTAATACGTTTATTTATTCGATATAATATAAGTCGTGAACAGAGTTAATGTTTATATTACCTTTAACTCGTTTAGAGATAGCTGGCTCTGTTGTATGTGTGGCTAATCAAAAGTCTCGCTTTGGTGTTATTAAGGGTTGGCTATCGATAGTGATATTTTCGGTGAATCTAGATCCCTTAAGATTAAATGGTCATTGTTGAAAAATGGTGACAATTTCATTTCGCAGAGCGTTTTCTGATTCAAATTATTTTAAGTAAAAATTATAACTGGTTAAGGGTCGGATCACCATGGGGAGGGTAAAAGAAGCGGGGGAGGTCGATGATCAAGATCTTGAGCAAGCATCAATGGTGCTCAAGGCTTTGTCTCATCCGCTCAGGTTGAAAATTCTCTGCATGCTGGGGAATGGTGGTGTGGAAGTGGCGGTGCAGGAGATTGTTATGGCCACAGGTGCCTCGCAAAGTAACATTTCGCAACATCTCTCTATAATGAAAGGCAAGGGGCTTATAAAAGCAAGAAAGAATGGTAATCGGGTGTTATACCGCCTTAGTGATGGCCGCATGATGCTGCTGTTCAGTATGATGCGTGAGGTGCTTTGTAACGACTAGCTTTGTCGTTAATGGCTGCCTGTGTCCCCTGGGATTGCCTGAAATTTCAAATCTGATTAGATTTTCCCGCTGAAATTCTGTCGCAGATGGGCTAGACTGCGTGCTTTTAGTTTATCTTAATATTCTTAATGTCTATTTGTGTGCTGGCGATGTGTGCGCTAAGGTGCGCGGTTGAGTGGTGATAATATGCAACAATTTCTCGAGTTTATTGTAAACAACTGGCTTTTGTTTTTAGCCTTAGTCATTGTTTTAACTCTTTTGGGGGTGAATATGATTCGCCCTAAATTATTGGGTTTTAAGGAAATAAAGCCTAATGAGCTTGTGCAGCTGATTAATCATGATGACGCGGTTGTGCTGGATGTTCGAGATAATAGTGAGTTTGAAAAGGGGCATATTCTTAATGCGCGGCATATCCCATTTGGTTTGCTGGAAGAGCGCCTGCATGAATTGGAAAGTGTAAAAGAAGGTCCGTTAGTGGTTTATTGTGAGGCGGGGCAACAGTCTGCACGCGCTGGTGCAATTTTACAAAAACAGGGTTTTTCCTCGGTTTATAAGTTATCGGGCGGTTTGCTAACGTGGAAAAGCGCTAACTTTCCATTGAGTGTTGAGTAGTACATTGGCTTTGAAGGGCTTGACTGTCAGGCCTGTGTTGTTTAATTCAAAATAATTATTTTAAATTCGGTGGTGGATAATGTCGGACGTTGATGAGAAAAAAGAGCCAGCGGCTTCGAATGGTAAGCAGTTCGCGATACAAAAGGTTTATGTGCGTGATATCTCATTTGAAACGCCAAATTCACCCTTAATTTTTCAGGAAAAGTGGGAGCCTGAAACCAATATGCAGCTTGGTAACAAGGCGGTTGTCTTGGCTGAGGGTGTTCATGAAGTGATGTTGTCGGTAACGGTTACTGCGAAGATCGGTGATAAAACAGCTTACCTCGTCGAAGTTCAGCAGTGTGGCATATTTAATATTGCAGGCTATGATCCAAAAGAGTTGCCTGCGATTGTGGGTAGTGTTTGCCCAAACATTCTGTTTCCGTTTGCGCGCGAAGCCGTGGCTGACCTGGTGACGCGTGGTGGTTTTCCGCCATTGTTGTTATCACCGGTAAACTTTGATGCGTTGTATGCTGAGTATGCGCAGCAGCAGCGTAAGCAGCAGAGTGGTGGTCAGGAAGCGCTTTCACACTGATTTTATAGTCTATTCAGAGGTGTAATGATAGATGTCGGTCGGTGAAATGGCACTTCAGGCGCGGCGACCAATTGCAGTGTTGGGTGCTGGCTCCTGGGGGAGTGCGCTTGCGATATTAATCGCCCGCAATGGGCATGATGTACTCTTATGGAGTAATGATGAAGCGCAGGTTGCTGTGATGCGAGCGCAGCGCTGCAATGTTGATTTTCTTCCTGATATTAAATTCCCAGATAGTCTAAGTGTTAATGCTGACCTCAAGCAGGTTGTGGCCGCGTGCGGCGATGTGTTGGTCGCGGTGCCGAGTGAGGCTTTTCGTACTGTGGTTGAGTTGTGTCAGCCCTTGCTGCCGTCCGGTGCGCGGCTTTCGTGGGCAACAAAAGGGTTTGATCCCGGTAGCGGTAAATTGTTGCACCAGGTGGCTGCAGAACTCTGTGGTGACGACGTTCCTTTTGCTGTTGTTTCTGGGCCGAGCTTTGCGCATGAAGTAGCTGCTGGGTTGCCAACGGCGCTAACGATTGCATCGAGTGATGCACAATTCTCGAGAGACCTTTCTGACCTGTTACATAATGATTGTTTCCGCGCATATCGTTCCGACGATGTGGTGGGGGTTGAAGTGGGTGGTGCAGTTAAAAATGTTTTGGCAATCGCGGCAGGCATTTCAGATGGGCTTGGTTTTGGTGCGAATGCTCGTGCGGCATTAATTACACGCGGCCTGGCAGAAATTACTCGTTTGGGGGTTAGGCTTGGCGGGCAAGCTGATACATTTACCGGGCTTGCTGGCCTGGGGGATTTAGTCCTGACCTGTACTGACAATCAGTCTCGCAATCGTCGTATGGGGCTTGCGCTGGCTCGGGGTGAGACGCTGGAGGCGGCATTACGCTCGATTGGTCAGGCAGTTGAAGGTGTGCAGACGGCCAGGGAGGTGCGGCTACTCGCGAGTCAGTGTGGCGTAGATATGCCGATTGCTGAGCAGGTGTACCGTGTCTTGTATGAGGGGTGTTCGCCTGAAGATGCGGTAACTACGCTATTTCAACGGGCCCAAAAAGCAGAATAATTTTAATCGGTCTGTTTAATTTTTAATTTAAAACCCATCTTAAAACTTGCCCAAATAACATAGTGTTATATCCGTTAATTCCACTCTAGTTCTCGTCATTTTTTTGGCGAATACTGCTCATGCACCGGTAATTCTTTGAAACTATTAAGCTTTATGTTATTTATAGATTTGTTTTAGATTGACAAGCTCGCGTGTTTTATGTTTAGAATCGCAGGCAGAATAACAAAGAATTGTTGATGGTTTAAGATGTTTGAGGGTGGGTGTAATGTTAAATATAGCCTTTAGAGGAATGTTTTCGGCAGTGGCTGGAATAGGGTTTTTGCTGGCATCCTGGGGTGCGCAGGCTGAGTTTCAGTTTGGCTTCACTAATGAGGCGGACGACCCAACTCTCACTATCGATTGTAATCGCGGCGGTGCTGAGTCTCGTTGCTCTTTTGGTGGCAACGATAGCGCTTATTTTGATCCGACCCCTTTTCTTCAGGAGGTGGTAATGATTGATGGCATTCGCTATTACCATATGGCTATTGGTGACCCTGCTAGTGACTTTGCGCAAGAGACGTATATTCAGGCCAGTGACTGCTGTTATCAGGCGAGTCCTTTTTATGATGCATTCCCTAGATCAGCGAGTAATGGGGCGGGTGGTTCAGCTAACGGTAGTGGCTCGGGTAATCCCAATCGAGTGGTGATGAGTAATATGGTTAGAGATGCTGAAATGACCCAGCTGTTCTTGAAGGATAGTCTGCAGTTCAAGCCGGTTATTACTCAGTCGGTCGTCAACGCTGAAGTGAGGATGGATTTTCAGGTCGATATGAGTGCGCTTGATTATGATACGATTGATACGCCCGGTATTGTTTCAAATCAGTTTAGATTACTAAGCGATAATTTTGAGGATAAGGGTGATTATGATAATGCGATTGTGCCCGCTTTCTTTAGTGATAAGTCTCAAGTGAACCAAACGGTAAGTGGTGGGCAATATATCTATACCACCGGCCCTGATCAGGGTGGCAGTGGTGGTGAGTATACATATTGGGATGGTGGCGGCTATGATGAGTATTTAGCTGATCACAATCTATTTCGTCGCGATGAACAGAATGTCGGTTACCAAATACGCAGGTAGTTTTTTCTTTCTGGCCGCCGGTTAAACATTTTTTAGCGGAGACCAGGTGATGGCCCGCTGTGCTTTTCATTTTTCCGTTTTCGTTAACTGCTTTGTATAAATAGATGAAAGCGATGATTTTAGCGGCTGGCCGCGGTGAACGTATGCGTCCGCTGACAGACATGACCCCTAAGCCGCTGTTAAAGGTCGGTGGGGATTACCTTATTGCCCATCACCTTCATTCGCTAGTTGCTGCTGGCATCACAGAGATTGTGATTAATCATGCCTGGTTGGGTGAGCAGCTTGAGCAAGTGCTCGGTGACGGTCATCGCTACGGTGCAAAAATTCATTATTCTGCTGAAGGTGATGTTGGCCTGGAGACTGCTGGTGGAATCAGGCACGCACTTCCTTTGCTGGGTGAAGCGCCGTTTGTGGTGGTGAATGGTGATGTGTGGAGTGATTTTGAATTTTCCTCTCTGCCTTCAATGCCTGTGGGTCTGGCGCATTTAGTCCTGGTGGATAATCCTGAGTTTCATCCTGAAGGTGATTTTTCACTGGCGCAAGATGATGTGCGGAGTGATGGGGTGAGCAAGCTTACCTTTAGTGGTATCGGTGTTTATCGGCCTGAGTTGTTTGATGATGTGCCTGATGGCCGAGCGTCACTTGCGCCTCTGTTGCGGCAGGCGATGGCCGAGGGAAAGGTGAGTGGTGAGCATTATTGTGGTGGTTGGGTGGATGTTGGAACCCCGCAGCGGCTCTACGAGCTTGATGAAGCCTTAAATAGAAAAGATTAGGTAGATCTGCTCGAGCGTGATGGCCGGTGTGAGACTAAAATAAGGTGGTAGATGGGCGACGATATCCCTAGTGGTCATTTTTGTGAGCAGGACTTTGAGAGGTTCGCGCAGCGTTTGCGTGAAGAGACTGCGCTACTGAATCAATGTTTTAGTGGGCAGCGCTTTGTTGATGAATGGCCGCGTGGCGGTTTCGAACTGGAGGCGTGGCTAGTTGACAGCAACTGCTGTCCTGCGCCTTTGAATGAAACCTTCTTGCAGCTCTCAGATAACCCATTGACGGTGCCTGAGCTGGCTAAGTTTAACATTGAACTCAATGGTAACCCGCAGCGTTTAAGTGGTGATGCACTAAAAACGATTGAAACGGAGCTTAATGAGACATGGCAATATTCGTGTCAAATTGCAAAACAGCTTGATGCTTCGCTACAGATGGTTGGAATTCTACCAACTGTGCGTGAGAATGAGCTAACGCTGGCTAATATGTCCTCCACTGAACGTTTTCGTGCGCTTAATGAGCAGGTCTTTCGTCGGCGACAAGGCAGTCCGCTAACGCTTGATATTCATGGGGTTGAGTCGCTGCGCACCACCCGTCGAGATGTCATGCTTGAGGCTGCAGCGACCTCGTTTCAAATCCATTTTCAGGTTGGTATGGCGAATGCGGTGCGTTTTTATAATGCGGCTCAGATTATCTCAGCGCCAATGGTGGCGGCCTCCGCAAATTCCCCTTATCTGTTTGGTAAGGCGCTATGGGATGAGACACGTATTCCATTGTTTGAGCAGTCGGTTGCGCTGGAACGTGGTGCGCATGGAGTCAATGATAAGGTGGTTGATCGCGTTAGCTTTGGCTTTGGTTATGCTCAGGACTCGCTGATGGAATGCTTTGAAGAGAATCTACTGCATTACCCTGTGTTACTACCGGTTGATTTGGGAGCGGCGAGCGATAAGCTTGCGCATGTGCGGTTGCATAATGGCACCGTCTGGCGCTGGAACCGGCCGCTGATCGGTTTTGATGGCGCTATTCCACATTTGCGGATCGAGCATCGTGTGGTGCCGGCCGGACCAACGGTGATTGATAGTGTTGCGAATGCCGCGCTCTTTTTTGGGTTGGTGCAGGCATTGGGAAGTGCCGAGGCGGCGCCTGAATCGCTACTGGGATTCGATGATTGTAGGGATAATTTTTATAACGCCGCACGTTATGGGTTGCAGTCACGGCCGCTGTGGTTGGGTGGCAAGCGCGTTGGTATGGCTGAACTGTTGTTGGATGAGTTGTTACCGCTTGCGCAGAATGGATTGGAGGCGTTACAGATCTCCGCGTCTGATATTACTTTTTACCTTGGGGTGATTGAGCAACGTATTCGAACTCGACAGCATGGCGCTGCGTGGCAGCGTGCTTATGTAGCCAAGCATGGTGCCGATATGCAGCAGTTGGCTCAAGCATATATGGAGCGCCAATGTGCTGGTGAACCGGTCTCGACCTGGAGTATCTGATATTAGTATGCTGACAATATTGAATGAGGTGCCCGAGGGGCTGCTTGAGCTTGAAGCAAATCAGCTATCTCAGAAGTTAGGTGGCCCGACATTAATTCATCTGCCGGGTGTGCATCCGGAGCCGCTGTTTGTGTCGGTGTTATTGCATGGTAATGAGGTGAGTGGTTGGTTGGCGCTGCGTAAATTATTACGGGAATATTGGATGCATCCACTGCCGCGTGCGTTATCGGTTTTTATTGGTAATGTTTCCGCTGCAGCAGATGGTAGGCGTCATCTCGATGGTCAACATGATTACAACCGTGTGTGGGCCGATGGTGATGATGACGAGCATCGGATGGCACAGAGCATTCTTGACGAGATGCAGCAGCGCCGAGTGTTTGCCAGCATTGATATTCACAACAACACGGGAACCAACCCTCACTATGCTTGCGTCAATAGTCTGGATGACGCATTCCTCAATTTGGCATTGTTGTTTAGCCGTACAGTGGTCTATTTTACTCGCCCCGATACGGTTCAATCGATGGCCTTTTCTGAGTTTTGTCCATCAGTAACCCTCGAGTGTGGTCGGTCAGGCCAGGCTTTTGGTGTTGAACACTGTTATGAATTTCTTAAGAGTGTATTGCATCTTGAGCATATGCCTGTGCGTTCGCTTAGTGCGCGTGATATCGATCTCTTTCATACTGTGGCGATTGTGAAGGTGGCGTCAGATATCTCGATAGGTTTTGGTGATGAAGATGCTGCATTGCGTCTGATCGCTGAGGTTGATCATTTGAATTTCTCAGAGCTGGCCAGTGGTACGTTATTGGGGTACGTGGCGAGCGAGGGCGTGGCGCTTGATGTGCGTAATGATGATGGGGAGGATGTTGGTGAGCGTTACTTCAATTATCAACAGGGCGAAATACGCACATGTGTGCCGCTGGTGCCATCGATGCTAACACTGGATAAAAAGGTGGTGAGGCAGGATTGCCTCTGTTATTTAATGGAACGAATGAATTGTCTTAAGGAGTGATGAATGCCCCACTACTACGGTGCCGTAGCAGTGGGGGCCGATTAAATTTAGGAATGAACAGTCAATTGCATTTGAATCTGATTGAGATTGCTTATGAGTGGTACTGTTTTAGTTCGCTGTAAAGCTGATCTTTGAGGTTGAGGCGTTTTACCTTGAGGTCGAGCATGCGAGCATCCGTGGTTGGTTGCTTCTGCTTTTCAAGCACGTGAATAGTCTTGTCTGTGTGCTCGTACTCTTTTAAAAGGGTGGCAAACTCGCCGTTCTGATTTTTGAGTTGATGAATAGTGTGCTGCAACTCTGGGAATTCATGAGTTAGTTGGTGCCGTTCTCCGTACATACTAGTGGTCTCCATATGTTTGGTTCAAAGCGTCTTTTCCGACTCTTTCCTTGCGCAGAATTATGCGCCGGAAGACCAGCTTGTCATGTCGCTGTGTCGATAGTCAAGGTCTTGAGTGGCTGCAATTAGGTGAAAGAGAGCAGTTTTTAGCGGATGCCGAGGGAATTCAGGCAGTTGTAAACGATGGCCTATTATTTGCCCTGATGGCTGTGCGGCGGCGATATGGTTGTAAAGATTAGCCGTTTGCGATCAATTCATTATCGTCATCGTCAGGAAAATCGTATCCCCACTCTTTAATGAGATGGTTTTCCTGGATGCGCAATTTATTTTTGCGAGCAAATTGTAGAATGAAGCTAAACGCCTCTGGATCGTTGAGGCTCAGGCCTCGTGCAACAATCAGGCAGCGTGCGCCGTTGATGATGCAGGGTTGCACATGTTCCGAATAGCGCAGTTTATGGTCAGGGCCGAAGCTTGCTAACGCAGAGGAGATGCGTTCAACCCAGTCTGACGGGCGGAATTTATTTCCGTCTTTGCAAACGCCCTCAATGATAATCTGATTGTTACCGGAATTATGCGACATCTTTTTCTCTTACGGTGCAGCTGATATTCGTTGACCTGATGTGGTCGTGAGCCGCTTGCGGGCGATTATACCTATATCGAACCTGAATTGATAAAGTTTAATCGTATGCATCGCTGACTACTGTATGGCGACCTTTATTGCGTGAGCACGTGCGGCATGAATTTCATCGGCGAGCACTTTGCCATGATGGCCTTGTTCAACAATGGCGCGAATATCAATGGCGTTTGCAACGCGATAGGCAAGCATGAAAAGCGCTGCCTGAGGGTAGTCGCATGTTTCATAGCCGGTGCGCCCACGTGAGTCAGCTTTACAGGCGGTGACAAATTGTTCAAGTCGCTCGGGACGACGAAAGACGTCGAGTGATTCCAGTGTCTTGAGCAGTGTGGTTGGGCGTAGTTCAGCGGCGCGATGGCAATGCGTGTGGTAGCGTGCGACCAGCACCGCGAGTGCCTGAAAGCGTTTTGGTACGCGCATTCGTTTGCAAAGGGATTGCGTTAATTTAACCCCGCGCTCTTCATGGCCGTGATGGCTAGGCCATTTATCGCGCGGGGTGTTGCCTTTGCCAAGGTCGTGACAGAGTGCGGCGAAGCGTATTTCGGGGTCGCTACTTAATTGTGCCGCGCTATCGAGCACCATCATGGTGTGAATGCCGGTATCGATCTCGGGATGATAGTGTTCGGGTTGTGGCACGCCGAAGAGCGCATCGACTTCGGGTAGAATGCGCGCTAATGCGCCGCAATCATGCAGCGTTGTAAAAAAAATGGATGGGCGCGGTTCATTCAGTGCGCGCTCTATTTCACTCCAGACCCGTTCGGGTACGAGCGAATCGATTTCGCCTGCTGCAACGATCTCTTTTAAGAGCGCTTGTGTCTCATCCGCAATTTTAAATCCCAACGGTACCAGGCGTGTCGCGAAGCGTGCGACGCGTAACACGCGTACCGGGTCTTCAACAAAGGCGGGAGAGACGTGTCTAAGTAACTGTTGTTGTAGGTCGTGAATGCCGTTCAGCGGATCAACCAGGTTACCATCGAGCGTGAGCGCCATTGCATTGATAGTGAGGTCACGGCGTTTCAGGTCTTCCTCTAATGTCACCTCCGGTGAGGCGTGGACTTCAAAGCCGGTATAGCCCGCTGCTGTTTTACGTTCGGTGCGGGCGAGTGCGTATTCTTCTTTGGTTTCTGGGTGAAGAAAAACAGGGAAGTCCTGCCCTACCTGAGTATAGCCCTGTGCCAGCATCTCTTCGGGTGTTGCACCCACCACGACCCAGTCGCGATCTTTGATGGGAAGCCCCAGCAATTTATCGCGAACAGCACCACCGACCATGTAGATTTCCATGTGTGTTGGAGCCTTAATCGGTCGGATTAATCGTCGCGTCCGGCATAAAGACGGAAGCGATTAAACTGACCACGCTGATTCTGATTCATCAGATAGCGAGGTACGATCGCTTCAAGTGGTTGTGGCGTGATCTGAAAAATTTCAGGGAACTGGTTTTTACTGACACTATCGACCTGCATTGAGAGGTAGTTGTCATAGGTGAGCGGCTTGCCCGGCGCAATGCTCAGGATGCGCGCCATCAGTTTTGACATGCCGTTACCCAGCGGAATCACTTTGCGCTTAATCCCGAGGGTTTTGATGGTGAACTCTATCAGTTGTTGCAGGGTGTAAGTGCGTGGCCCGCAAAGGTCGTAACGTTGACCGAAGGTCGCTTTTTCATTCAGCGATTTGATGATGACATCAACAACGTCGTTCACATAGATCGGCGCAAAACGTGCATTGGGGCAGGCGAGTGGCAGGCACATAACAAACTTAAGCAGCGAAGCGAAGCGGTTGAAAAGGTTGTCGCCAGGGCCAAAGATCACGGATGGGCGCAGGCTGGTGACGTTGATGCCTTCGTTGGCCGCGCTATGCATCACATCTTCACCTTCGCCTTTGCTGGTGAGATAGCGGCTTGGTGCTTTGCCTGCATAGGCGTTGAGTGCACTCATGTGAATGATGCGGTCAATTTTATTAGCGACACAGGCGTCAATGATCATGCGTGGCAGGTCAACATGCAGGCGCTGGAAGACCCCTTTTTTATTTTCATTTAGCACGGCAACCAGATTGATTACTGCGCTGCAGCCAGCGAAATGTTTATGCAGGCTTGAGAGGGTCATGATGTCGGTATCGATCACGCTCACACGTGGCAGTACCAGCAATTCGCGGCAGCGTTCACGGTGACGCGCTAAGACGCGTACTTGATAGCCGGCCTCGACCAGTGCGCGCACTAAGTGCTGGCCGACAAAGCCGGTTCCGCCCAGAACAGCGATAATCTTGTTATGTGTGGCTGCAATCTTTGGATACATCTGCCTCTCCCCATCTGCCTCAAAAATTAAAGTTAGCGTGGTGAATCATCCCTTTTTACAAAGGCGCTATACTGAACCTCGGGATTTTAGCACTCAATGGAGAGTTGGGGTAATCGATGATCGAGGTGTTACTCTATTATTTGTTGTTGGGCGCGGTGGCGGGCACATTGGCGGGGCTGCTGGGCATTGGTGGTGGCTTGATTATTGTGCCGGTGCTCGCTTTTACCTTTGAGGCGCAAGGGTTTGATGCGGCTATTATCATGCATCTCGCATTGGGAACCTCATTGGCGACGATTGTGGTCACATCATTGTCATCGATTCGTACGCATCACCGGCATAGAGCGGTGTTGTGGCCAGTGATGCGACGGTTGAGCGGCGGCATTATGGTGGGTGCCTTGTGCGGTGCGTTTGTGGCAGACCAGCTCGCCAGTGTTTGGTTGCAGAAGATTTTTGCGATATTCACTTTGTTGGTGGCGATGCAGATGGCGCTAGGTTTTCGGCCCCAGGGTGGTTGTGAGTTGCCTGGCCGCGTGGGGCTTGCAGGGGTGGGTAGTGTGATTGGGATTGTTTCATCTGTTGTTGGTATTGGCGGTGGTACGATGACAACGCCATTTTTATTGTGGTGCCATACGGCGACACGTCACGCGATTGCGACCTCTGCGGCATGTGGCTTGCCCATTGCCGTTGCCGGTACGGTCGGTTATGGCTTGGCTGGGATGGGTGCCGCTGGCCTGCCAGCGTGGAGTAGTGGTTACCTCTATTGGCCTGCATTCCTTGGTGTGGTGGCCAGTAGCGTGGTGTGTGCCTCGTTTGGCGCACGGATGACCCACGTATTGCCGGTGAATCTGCTAAAAAAAGGGTTTGCGCTGCTGTTGTTTGTGATCGGCTGTCGCCTCATTGTGATTTAAGGCTTAAATTGTAGTATTCAGCAGTGGGGGAAAGCTATCTAAACGCCGCTACAGGTAATGTGGGTGGTTAACTCTATGATGTAATATTAGATTTTGGCTAATATTTTTTTTCTGGCAGCTGCTATATGATTATCATCTGGATGTGATTGCCCTGATTGAGGTATTTTCTTTTTGTGTGTGAGGTCCGCTAAATGAAGACGGATAAGCTGGTAAATCCAGCCATTATGGCTGCCTTTATACCGCTGGATAAGCTTGATGCGGTGGAGCTGTTGCGGTTGTCTCGGGATAGTTACTTTGAGACGCTACTCGCGGGAGAGACGGTTGCGCGCCATCGGGGGAGTGAGCCCTGGACTTACTTTCTGGTATCCGGTGATGTTTCACTGGAGGCGCCAGGGCGCAATGATGAAATGGTGAGCGCGAATACCGAAAAAGCCAAGTTACCGCTCAATTTTACCAAGCCTTGTCAGTGGACGATCCGTGCCAGCAGTCGAGTGGTCGTCTTTCGTTTGAGTGACGACGAGGTGAGCAAGGCGCTGGGTGATGCGCCGCCACCGGATAAAATTGATGGCAACATTCCATTGAATGAGGAAACGTTGGTTGAGCGCTTAATGGCTGATATTGAACGTGACTCAAAGGCGAGTAAATTAAGAATTCCAAGTCTGCCTGATATCGCACTGCAGGTGCAGGCAGCGGTAAAAGACAAAGGGACAGATGTATCTGAAGTCGCGCGCATTGTGATGGCAGACCCGCCATTGGTGGGGCGTCTATTGCAGGTCGCGAACAGTCCGATGTACCGCGGTAAATCAGCGATTACGACCTGTCAGATGGCGGTCTCTCGAATGGGATTGCAGGTGACGCGAGATCTGGTGGTCGGCTGTTCATTGCAGCAGCTTTTTGAAAGTGATTCGCCCGTCTTAAAAGCATTTATGCGCAAAGCGTGGCGGCACAGTACACATGTGGCGGCTTTGTGTGCGGTTATTTCGCGCCATGCTCGGGGCATTGATGAGGACCGTGCGATGCTGGCGGGGCTGGTGCATAACATTGGCGCGCTGCCGATTATCAACTATGCAGCCAAATACCCCGAGCTGCTTGAAGATGAAGCGATGCTGGCTAAGGTGATTGAAAAGCTAAGTAGTGAAGTTGGTGTTCAAGTTTTGCGACGCTGGGATTTTGATCTGGATGTGATTGATGTCGTGCGTGGCGCGCATGACTGGTATCGAGATTCGGGACCAAAGGCTGATTATTGCGATGTGGTCGTGCTGGCGCAGCTCTATAGTTTTATCGATACGCCATTGATGGAAAGTCATCCGGCGATTGATGTGGTGCCCGCGTTTGCTAAATTTTCACTGGGACGACTGGGGCCGAAGATGACGCTGCGTGTGTTGGAAACTGCGCAGGCCGATATTGAAGCGATCGAAAAGATGCTGGGCGGCTAGTCTCAATAAAGTATCGTCATCCCGCCTATGTTTAGCGGGGTGACGAATGAGCCTTTTTATTCCACTGTTCTATTTAGAGAGTGAGATCTTCTCTTTGCCCTTGGGCTTGTTAGTCTGGCTGCTGGCTTTTTTATTGATGAACTTCTTTTTACCTGGGTTTTTTGAACGCGCGCCATCCTTTTTATCCGCAAAACTGCGTTTCTTGTCGCCGCCGCTTCTTGCGCCACCTTTGTTACCAAATGCGCCATCTTTGGTGACCGAAATTGCCAAGGCCTGCTGGCGTACACGCGCTTTCTTTAGGGCCTGGAAGACATCGGCCGGCATGTCGGCAGGCAGGTCAACGGTGCTGAAGTCATCATAGAGTTTGATATCACCAATGTACTGGCTATCGATCTCTGCTTCGTTAGCAATGGCACCAACGATGTCACCCGGTGAGGCTTCGTGTGTCTTGCCAACTTCAATGCGATAACGCGCCATTTCAACGTCTGGGTGTTTCTTTAAACGACGCGCTTTACCGAGTGAACCCGGTGCTGGGCGTTTTTCACGCGCTGGGCGATCTGCGCTGTTTGCTGCGCGGTCACGCTCTTTACGTTCCTTCGGTGCGGCCTGTGCTTTTGGCATTAGCGGGCGCTCTTTCTGCACGATAAAGGTCAACGCGGCAGCCACATCATTAGGGCTGATGTTCTGCTCGGTTTCGATCTGCATCAACACTTCGTTGAAAAATGTGAGGTCCTGAGATTCGATGGTGTCGAGGATCTGTTGTTTGAACTCAGTGACGCGTTTGTTGCTGACCGCTTCAATTGAAGGCAGTTGCATACGCTCTATCTTTTTATTGGTAGCGCGTTCAATCGCATGCAGCATGCGGGTTTCGCGCGGTGCGACAAATAGAATGGCGGTACCTTTTCGTCCGGCACGGCCAGTACGACCGATACGATGTACGTATGCCTCTGTGTCATAAGGAATGTCGTAGTTGATCACGTGACTGACGCGTGGCACATCGAGGCCGCGCGCGGCAACGTCGGTGGCAACGATGATGTCGATCACTTTCTTTTTCAGCTGATTAACGGTGCGTTCACGCAGTGTTTGGGTGACATCGCCACTCAGCGCCGCGCAGGAATAGCCGCGTGCTTCCAGTTTTTGTGACAGCTCAGCGGTGGCATTTTTGGTGCGCACAAAGATAATCGCCGCATCCAGATCTTCCACTTCGAGGATGCGGGTGAGCGCGTCGAGCTTATGTAGCCCGCTGACCTGCCAGTATTTCTGCTCGATGGTATCAACGGTGGTTGATTCAGATTTGATCTTGACTGTTTTTGGGTTTTTCAGATAACGATTGGCAACCTTCCGGATTACGTCCGGCATGGTGGCTGAAAAAAGGGCGATCTGACGGGTGTTTGGTGTTTGTTCGAGAATCCATTCAACATCATCGATAAAGCCCATCTTCAGCATCTCGTCGGCTTCATCGAGTACCAGCGCCTTGAGGCCCACGAGTGACATGGTTTTGCGACGTAGGTGATCCATCACACGACCGGGCGTGCCGACCACGACATGCACGCCACGTTTCAGTTGACGCAGCTGTGTGTCCATTCCCTGGCCGCCGTAAACAGGCAGTACGTGAAAACCTTTCAGATGACGTGCATAGCTCTGGAATGCCTCGGCAACCTGAATTGCCAGCTCACGTGTCGGTGCTAGCACTAATAGTTGCGGGGTCTTTTGTGAAAGATCGATGTTGTTCAGTAGCGGCAGCGCGAATGCGGCGGTCTTACCGGTACCCGTTTGTGCCTGTCCAAGCAGGTCGTGTCCTGCTAATAAATGTGGGATGCTTTCCGCTTGAATCGGCGATGGTGACTCGTAGCCAACATCGTCCAGCGCGCGGAGTATAGGGGCTGAAAGCGCTAGCTGCGCAAAGCTATCGATGGGTGATGACATTGTAAATACCTGTAGTGTTCGAGGGTCGTGCCCTCAAACTATATAGCGGGGGGAGCACGAACTTGCCGGATGATTCCAATCAAGGAGGCAAATTGTACACTAAATGGTCTGTTTTTGCTGTATTTTATTCGAAGCGTGCGGATGAGACGCGTTCTCGCCAGCATTTCTTCTACTCAGTACTCTTTGTGCTCTGCTAGCCCTTCGGTCACCAGCAAGTCGTTGATGTTGACGCCATTGAGGTAAATTTCTGCCAGATAGCGCCCGTATTTCCCTTTTTTATCTTTGGCCGTCTGGATTAACACCTCTTTATTGAGTAGCTGCTCACGCAACCAGTCGCGCGATAACAGCCCCTGCTCGCGTTCATCGCCTCTGAGCTCGGGGCTGTTAATGCGGCTTAAACGCAGCTTCTCACCATGCGCCCAGACCTTGAGGCCCATATCGATATCCGCCGTCACGGTGTCGCCGTCGTAGACGCCAGTGATTTTCGCTTTGTAAGTGTAGAGACCCTCTTCGCTGATGGTTGGCATGTGGTTATCCTTTTCCGAGTGTGTAGTGGGTCAAGTTTATACCATGAGTGGTGAAGAGCATCTTTAATTCGTTACCAATTAGAGTCGCCAGAATGTGCTCAAAAAGAGGCGCACCTGAGGCGGCCGGTTTGAACAGCAGTTTCAGTACTCGGCTGTCATGAAATGCAAAGTTGCTATAGGCCGTTAACTGCCAAACATCAATTATACCCTAACGAGCATGTAGTATAGTGGCCAGTAATGACTATTGACTAAGGAAAAACAGATCATGACACTCTTCGATAAAGCAAAAGAACTTTCCAGCAAGGTGATGGATAAAACTGTCGAATTTAGCAGTGATGAGATTATCGCCGACACGATTATCGCGGCGATGAAAAAACAGGAGAAGGTGAACGCGATTCTGAAGCAACGCGGTTCGAACTATCGTGTTTCGGGTGTCGATCTCGAAATGGGGGTGCCGCCAAAGATGATCTTTGGGGTGCGTCGAATTGCGGAATCGAATGAGATTGAAGCGCATCGTGATGAGGGTGGTGCTTTACAGACGTGACAGATGTCGGGCGTTTATGCGGATTGAGCGCTTCAAGCGAATAAAAAAAGCCGGGCCACGAGCGGCCCGGCAAGGGGAGGAACTTATTAGACTCGTTATGCCATCGCTTTGCTGACACGTTTAGCATAGTCTGGATCAGCCGCATTGAACTGCGCCAGCATCCGTTCTTTCACACTGTCGGTGGCGTGAACCAGAGCGCCGGCGATGTTGCCCGCTAACTGGTTTTTCTGGTCATCCGACATCAGGCGGTAGAGGTCGCCGGCCTGCGAGAAGTTGTCATCATCCTGCGTGTCGTAGGCCTTGATCCACGCGTCACCTTCGATCGGCATCGGTGGTTCGGCTGCCTCTGCTACCGGTGCCGGTGCACCATCGGCAGTGCGGTCGTTAGGATAGAAATTCACCCCGCCGCCCTGATTGTTGTCATCGCCAAATGCTGCTGGCATGCCTGCCATTGCACCGTCTCGTTGATAATGATGGAACGGACAGCGCGGTGAGTTGACCGGCAACTGGTTGGCATTGGCACCGACACGATAGCGATGCGCATCCGGGTAGGCCATCAGGCGTGCCTGCAACATCTTGTCCGGCGATGCACCGATACCGGGTACCAGATTACCGGGGCTGAAGGCCGCTTGTTCGGTCTCGGCAAAGTAGTTGTCAACGTTGCGGTTCAATTCTATCTGGCCGATTTCGGTCAGTGGAAAATCGGCATGTGGCCAGATTTTGGTCAGATCGAACGGATTGATGCGGTATTCGCGCGCCTCAGTCTCGCTCATGATCTGCACTTTCACTGCCCAGCTGGGGAAGTCGCCGTTATTGATCGAGTCGACCAGATCCTGCTGCGCACCGTGCGGTGACATGGTGGCCGCCTCATCGTTGGTGACATTTTTGATCCCCTGGTTGGTCTTGAAGTGCCACTTCACCCAGACACGCTCGCCTTTGTCGTTCCACATGCTCAAGGTGTGCGAGCCAAAGCCGTGCATATGGCGGTAAGAAGCCGGGATACCGCGATCCGACATCAGGATCGTCATCTGGTGCAGTGATTGCGGGCTGTTGGCCCAGAACTCAAACATCGCCGCCGGATCCGGTGTGTTGGTGGCCGGATTCTTCTTCTGTGAGTGGACAAAGTCCGGGAACTTGATCGGGTCACGCAGAAAGAAGACCGGGGTATTGTTGCCGACCAGATCCCAGTTACCCTCTTCGGTGTAGAACTTCAGCGCAAAGCCACGCGGGTCGCGGGCGTAGTCGCTGGAGTCCTGACCGCCGCCCACCGTCGAGAAGCGCAGAAAGATCTCTGTCTTTTTACCCTCGCCCTGCAGGAAACTGGCGATGGTGTGGTCGGACATATCTTTGCTCAACGTAAAGGTTCCGTAGGCACCAGTACCGCGGGCGTGAACTACACGCTCGGGGATGCGTTCGCGGTTAAAGTGGGCCAGTTTTTCGAAGACGCGGAAGTTGTCGAAGGTCAGTGAGCCGCGTTCGCCGGCAGAGATACTGGTCTGATCATCGGCTACGGCAGCTCCGTTAGCGGTGGTAAGGGGGGTGGGTTTACTCATGGCTAAGCTCCTTGTTGTGGTTGGCTTGTGTCGATGGCGTAACTATAGCCCCTCTCAATTAATCAATCCAATTAATTAATTATTTTATTTTTATCGGTAAAATCGATTATAATCCTGCTTCACCTTATTATGGCGAGCTTGGTCAATATGTTATGCCGGCGATATGACGCCAATCTCAAGGTTGAGTTTTGCCGGGCTACAGGAGGTGATGACAATGGGAAGCCTAGCTGCTAGGCGAGGCAATTTCACTTGCACCAGCATGACTGCGGCGTTGTGTGAAATGTTTGGTGGGCCCGGTAGGACTCGAACCTACGACCAAGGGATTATGAGTCCTAAAGGTGTGTTCTTGTATGGTTGCATATCAAAGCATGTGTCAGCATATAATTCATTGTAAAACAATTGCTTAATTATCTCTTATTTAGATGTCGTTGGATATTGTTAGACGCTCTGATACACTCTAGGCGCTTCCATAGTGCTTCCATATTTGAGAGTGATGAGTCAAAAAACAAAACTTACCAAGCGGATCGTTGATGCTGCCAAGCCGCCCAAGGACTCCCAGGCTTTCGAAATAACCTGGGATACTGAGATTTCCGGGTTTGGCCTGCGCACCACTAAAGCGGGTATCAAGTCTTACATCTTGCAGTATCGCATCCATGGCAGGCAGCGGCGCTTCACCATTGGGCGGCATGGGGTGCTAACAGCCGAACAGGCGCGACAGAAGGCGATTAAGCTACGCGGTGATATTGCAGAAGGTAATGACCCGCAAGGCACGAAAAAGCAGCTTCAAGGCATCCCTACGTTTGAGGCGTTCAGCGCTGAATACATCGACCGTGCAAAAAAGACTAAAAAGACCTGGCAAAAAGATCAGGGCTTATTGGATCTTCGTATTTTACCTAAACTGGGCCAATATCGGCTGGATACGATCACCACCCGGCAGATAGAAAGCCTCCATAATGATGTAAAGCATGAGCGCTCACCTGCTACGGCTAACCGCCATCTTGCCCAAATCAAGCGCATGTTCAGCCTGGCCATTCAATGGGGCTATATTGAGATCAACCCCGCGCAGACGATTAAAAACTTCAAAGAAAATAACGAACGCACCGCTTGGCTGGATGCTGATCAAATCAGCGCTTTGCTATCGGCCTGTAAGGCATATGAATCCCCCTATGTCGGGGCTTTGTTTCCATTCTTGCTGTTTACCGGCGCACGAATAGGCGAGGCTTTAGCCGCTCGATGGGAGAATGTGGATCTTGAGCGTAGCATGTGGCTGATACTCGAAGCGAAAAGTGGCAAGGGCCGCTATGTGCCGCTGTCCACTCCTGCGGTTGATGCATTACGCGCATTGCCACGACAATCTGATTCACCTTATGTCTTTTGCGGTCATCTCTCAGGGAAGCCCCTGGTTAATGCTGCCAAGCCCTGGAAGCGCATCAAAGCGGCGGCTAATTTACCCGAGGCCTTTCGGATTCATGACTTGCGCCACACCTTTGCCTCATGGGGTGTATCCAATGGCATCGACCTGTACCACATCCAGTCTTTATTGGGGCACTCTTCATTTCAGATGACGCAGCGTTACTCCCACTTGGCCGAGGAAGGTATCAAGGCCAGCGTAGATCATATCAGCGACCGTATTAACAGCGCGTTACAACAAAACAAAAATAACAAGGAGCTTGTAAGCGATGAGTAATAGAAGTGGATTGGGCCAACTACTAAGCCTCAATAACACTCAGCGCCTCTCTATCGCTGACATTCACCAATATTGGAACAATGAATTACACAAAAAAGCAGGACATACTTCCTATCAAATGAAACGGCTCGATCAAGAGGCGACGCAGGGAAAGATAGGGGAAAGTGTTAGCGCATTGTTTGGCGAGCTTGTAAAAATAGGAAGCTGGGAAACAAAAGACGGGTGTAAGGCAGATGGTGACAGCATCAATCAGACATTAGCTGATCTAGTTAAGCGCGGTGATCTTGTCGTCTATGACACACAAAACCCTAAAAGTGCGCCTTGTGCCCCCTCTAAGATTGCGGGCGTTAATCTAACAAGTAATGCTGGGAAATATTTTATCGACCGGGATGACCTGGGGGTTTTATTGGTAAGAGGCGGCCTACTTTTACCAGAGTTCTGGTACAAGCTAGATGATATCAAAGCGTATCAAGACCGACTGTCACGTGACGCAGCCGATATCACGGATATTCGCCACCAACTTGCGCAAGTCATTGAAGATAATAGGGCATTAAATGATCGTCTACATGATTCGATGCCCTATCTTGATCCTAGTCACCCTTTTTTCTCAGCCGAGTTAGAAGCAGCGGTGACCTGTTGGCTCACCCATTACTGGGATAAAGAGGAAGGTGATGCCGTTGAAAAAAAGGCCAGTTTGGAACGATGGATCAAAAAAAATAAGGCTGATGTCGTAATGCAGCCAGATGATACGTTAAGCCAAAGCGCCATTGAACGTATCGCAATACTGGTCAATCCCAATAAGAGAGGGGGTAGTCCTCGAAAGTCTTGAATTATGGTGGTTGGTATTTTGTCTTATAAATGGCTTATTAAAATGAAGTATTAAAGGTTTCCATTGCTGTCCTTGTTACGGCGCGCAAGATATTGGTTTAGATTTTTCCTGATTTTTCCGAGCTTACGGCCTATATCTGGTGCACGCAATTTTTTGGCAATCCGCTCAAAATCATCGCCGTGCATCGCTCCTTTCTTGAGGTTGCAAGAGGGACAGGTTAAGACAAGATTAGATATATCGTTTCTACCACCATCGTAAATCGCGTGATAGTGATCAACATGGAAGGGATTGTTGCCTTCTTCGATGCATATAGTCATGCCGCAAAAGTAGCAAAGCCCTTCCTGGTAGCGATACAGTTCGACAACGTCATCTTTTGAAAATGCTCCCCCATTGCTTTCAAGTCGCTGCTTGCGACGAGTATTCTTGATACGAGATTGTTCGCGATTAATAATTGGTGTGAAAATAGCTTTATCAATATTGGTAGGGTATTCAACTTCCATATGAAATTCCTCACTCTTTGGTTCCCCGCAGGAGCAACGGCGAAGATTTTTTGCAATGCGGGAACCGCAATAAGCGCATTTGCAATGCATGTGGATGAAGTTAGCGATGTCAATTGGTAGGCCGAGAGGGAAGGCTTTTTCAAGAGGGAATCCGGTAGCACTTGGGTTTGAAATGAGCAAGCGACATGTTTCTTGAGACCAAATATTTTGAGCTAAGTAGTATGGAAAACGTTTAATGCTTGTCAAAGGTAGCTCTCTCTCAGAAATTGCCAGCAACGATTAGTTAACTCTAGCAGTTAATATAATTCGATTTTAATATTGAATGCCAATTTAGATTGCTAGAATGATTGCAGGTTTGATCTTTAAAAACGATTGATTTTTATTTTCTGCCGCCACCCTTTTTTAGCGCTATAACTTATTGATTTAAAACATATACGGTTGTTATTTTGACAGCCTTTTTAAAGCCCCCCCTATTTTTTTGCTAACCCCTCCACCTGTTTCCATCGGTAATATCTCACCATAGTCACCCTCATCTGAAACATAGCGAGGTGATAAACCATGATGCGGGAAAAAGATTTTAATACTCAAGAGCAGCTATTAAACGAAACTAAAACCGCCGAGCTAATCGGCTTTTCTAAAAACACATTGCGCGCCTGGCGCGTGACTGGACGGCCTAATGGTCACCCGCCACCACCGTTTGTGAAGTGTGGGCGCTCTGTGCGGTATCGCCTCTCTGATCTGTTGTGCTGGATGGCTAGCCAGCCGACCTGTCACTCAACCAGCGAAGTCTTTTGAACTCGCTCACTAATAATCAAACGTTACCACCGCTTCTATCGCGGGCAGAACGACACACCTGGGATATCACGACCCCAGATAATGCAGATCGTGAGTTCAGGCGTGAAATCTTCGAGCAACTGCCGGAGAGTTTTTCGTTCACGATGTCTAAGCGGTATCGCACTACGTTTGTAAAGAGTGGCCTTAGGGCGGCCAATTGCGAATTACGTGAGTTAAACCAGGGGCTGCAAGCCGGGCTATCACAAACCGTACTCAGCTTGGCCGCTGATGATTACGACCTACGCCAATATGCCAAGCGCAAAGCTGAGCATTGCCACCGAAACCGCATAGGCAAACGACCCGAGGTCGCTTATGAATCATTGTCGCGTTATATCTTATCGGCTGGCATGGTGCCGCCTATTCCTGATGACAAGAAGGTTTCTGTTGCCGGGGCGGTGGCGCGGATGTGCGATGAGCTGTGGTGGCGCAGAGCGCTACGCAAGAGCGTTGCACGCCAAGTAGAAGGACGCGCAATTAAACTAGGCCTGGTGCATCGTCACGCCGGACTGTATGCCAGTGATGAGAGCGTCACTCGACACAGACAACAAAAAATACGGAATCGTGAATTGCTGGAAGGTGTGACGGCAGTTAATGAGCATGGCGACGAGTACACGCTCCAAGCGCTAGCCGATCTATCAGTTTCTAACCCCAAAATACGCCGGGGTGAGCTAATGACCCGAATTGCCGGGTTTGAATCCCATGCTAAGGCGCACGGCCATGCAGCAGAGTTTTATACACTGACTTGCCCATCTAAGATGCATGCCCGGTATTCAGCCTCAGGCGATCCTGTACCTAATTATGATGAGACCTCACCGAAAGCGGCCAATGAATATCTGTGTCATGTATGGGCGCTAGTGAGGGCCAAGCTCGGTCGCCTCAAGATCGGTATGTATGGTTTTCGGGTTTGTGAGCCCATGCATGATGGCACCCCACACATGCACTTTCTGCTTTTTATTGATCCTTCTCATATCTCAAAAGTGCGCGAGGTATTTGAGCATTACGCCCTGCAAGAAGATGGTAGCGAGAAGGGGGCCAAGGATGTTCGCTTTAAGGCCGTCAAGATCGACCCAAAGAAAGGCAGTGCGGCAGGTTATATCGCCAAGTACATCGCTAAGAATATAGACGGTTTCGGGTTAAAGACAGATTTGTATGGGCATGAGGCCTCGTCCGCTGCCGGGCGCGTCAGTGCCTGGGCCTCAACTTGGGGTATCCGGCAGTTTCAGCAGATCGGTGGGCCGCCTGTTGGTTTGTGGCGGGAATTACGCCGGATGGGTGAACAGCCCCCAGGAATTATTGAAGATGCGCGTCAAGTTGCTGATGATGGCGACTACGCAGGATTTCTCGACGTAATGGGCGGGCCCTTGCTGAACCGTAAAGATATCCCCATTCAATTGGCCACCGCTCCTTGTGACAAACTGGGCCGCTATGGAGAGCCGCAGGGCGACCTGATCATTGGCGTTCAGGCTGGAAATATCACAGCCCTTTCCCCGCGGCACGAGTGGGAAATTAAAAAAGGGCCAGCCCTGGGCCAGCCCCAGGGCCAGAAAGGGCCGGAACGTAACTGTACGCGGGACCAGAACGGTTCCGGAACTAGTTCAGCAGTTCCGGAACCAATACGTACTGAATGCCCGCCCTTTTCGAATAATTCCAGTCAAAACCCTGAAGCAGTTTCAGAACTTTCTGGAACCGTTCTGAAACTGGGGCTTGAAAACCCAAACACCTCAAGACCAAAAGATACTGCGTATACGTGGGAGCGGATGCAGCGGGAGCCATACCCTAAATATTTCCAGAGAACCCAAAAGGAGGCTTTGAAAAAATGACTCATCAGAAAAACATGGGAATGATTAAAGCCACCCTGAAGATAAAGAGCATCATTAGATCGCGTGCCCTGTTAAACAAGGATTCCCTGTTAACGGGGATTTTACAAAAGAACCCCGTAACAGGGGTGGGCCTCAAGGCTCCCCCGTTAACAGGGATTGCTTATGGGGCAAGTAATCAATTTACAGAAATATTGGCGCTTTTAGTAGTTGGCGCAAAGCGCCCGCTCTACTTGGAGTTCTGTCAATAACTGTACGGAAAGAAGTTAAGAGATTGGATTTGGCGGGCTTGTGACATAGCTGCCTTTAGAGGGGGAATTGATATATGCTGTTATCGACCCAAGCGGAAATTCGGCGTAAGAAGCGGGGATGCTATCGCCGTTGAGAGTGTTCTCAATAACTTATGAACAAGGTGAAGATATGAATGAATTCGACCAGCAACCATTCAGCGATGCGGAGTTTGCTGAAAACCCGGAACAGCGCTGTCCGGTAGTTCTTCTTATAGACACGTCCTATTCGATGAGCGGCAAGCCTATTTCAGAATTGAATGAGGGACTGGCTACGCTACGCCAAGAGCTAATGAACGATCCTATGGCCGCAAAGCGTGTGGAGCTGGCGATGGTTACTTTCGGGCCTGTTGAGATCAAGTCCGATTTTGCTACTGTAGATCATTTCTATCCAGAAACGCTAGTGGCGGACAATGCAACCCCGATGGGCGAGGCGATTGTGACCGGGTTGGATATGCTCCGCCAACGCAAAGACCGCTACCGTGAGAATGGCGTGAAATACTACCGCCCATGGCTCTTCCTGATCACTGATGGTGCCCCAACCGACAATTGGGAGGAGGCCAAACGGCGTGTTCACCAAGGCGAAGAACACAAGGAATTCATGTTCTATGCTGTAGGTGTGGAACAAGCGGATATGGATGTGCTTGGCCAGATTGCTACCCGCCAGCCACTCCAGCTCAAAGGGCTGGCCTTCAAAGAACTGTTTCAGTGGTTGTCCAGCTCCCTGAGTGCTGTCTCGCAGTCTAATCCTGGCGATGATGTTCCGCTCAAAAACCCGACCTCCCCGGATGGCTGGGCTGTCGCTGGTTGATACAGTGGCTTGGCGGTGGGCATCGGCGTCCGTTATCGGCTCGTCTCACATCCAGAACGGTGGCAGGCTACAAGATGCCTATGCAGTTACAGAGTTGGGCAATGGCTGCATTTTCGCTGTTGTAGCGGATGGAGCTGGTAGTGCCAAATTCGGCGCATATGGCGCATGGCTTACCTGCCGATTCCTTTCGGTTCGATTCCGCGAATGGGTGCATAAACATCCCGAGTTGCCGACCGATGAACATTTGTCGGACTGGATAGATGAGCTGAGGGACCGAATTTCCGCAATAGCATCCCTGCGGGGCAGTGTTCCCCGACAATTTGCGGCAACGTTGGCTGCAATTGTTGTCGCGCCCGACGAAGCGGTTACTCTACACATTGGTGATAGCGCCATTGTAGGGAGGAAAGGCGGGGAATGGGATGTGCTTTGCTGGCCAGAGAACGGAGAATACGCAGCCAGCACATACTTTGTCACAGATGACCCTGAGCCACGTCTGAACATTATCCGCCACCAGCGTGAACACGATGCCTTCGCGCTGTTCTCTGATGGTATTGGCGATCTAGCGTTGTCACATCTGGAACGGGCCGCGTATCCCCGGTTCTTCAATCCGATGATGTGTCCGGTTGATGCCGCAGCGGGTGAGGGTCGCCTTGTCAAACTATCGACTTCGCTTGCCAGCTATCTTGCCAGCTCAGGGGTTTGCGAACGCACCGACGATGACAAGACATTGATTCTTATTTCCGGTGGATGACCATGCGGGAAATTGTCATCGGAAAGGATCGGGCTTCGCTTGCCGAATTGATCGGTAAGGGTGGTGAAGGTGAAGTATATGCAATCAGGGGTCGTACTGGGCAGGCTGTCAAAATCTACAACTCTGGCCTGCGCTCGAAACGGGAAGACAAGGTGCGGGCGATGGTCGGAGAAGGCCTTGCTGTTAAGACCGACCTCGTTGCCTATCCCGGCGAGGTGGTAACTGACCATCGGGGCAACTTCCTTGGCTTTGTTATGCGGCTTGTTTCGGGCTATCGCCCGCTGCATGAGCTGTACAGCCCGAAGTCCCGTCAGCACCATTTCCCGAAGGCGGACTATCGGTTCATTGTCCATGCCGCGCTGAACGTCGCACGCGCCGTTGGGAAGGTACACCAGACGGGATGTGTTATTGGAGATCTGAACCATTCCGGTATTTTGGTCGCGCAAGATGCGACTGTTGCCCTAATTGATGCAGATAGCTTCCAGTTTAGCATGAACGGCAAGTCTTACCCTTGTGTTGTCGGTGTGCCAGAGTTCACGCCTCCCGAGCTACACGGGAAGAACTTAGCATCCATTCGCCGAACCATAGAGCATGACAACTTTGGACTGGCGGTTGCGATCTTCCAGCTTTTGTTTATGGGCCGTCACCCCTACGCTGGGCGTTACAATGGGCCAGACATTTCCATGGGTGATGCCATCGCCCAAAACCGGTTTGCCTTCTCGCTCACCCGCCAAACAACAACGCAGACAACTCCACCTCCCGGCGCGCTGACGCTTGACATGTTCTCGGATGCAATCGCCCGCACATTCGAGAATGCATTTGGACTTTCACCGGGCGCACGTCCGGGCGCGTTGGACTGGATTCAAGATCTGAGCAGCCTGGAAGGCTTATTGAACCACTGTTCCAGGGGCAAGATGCACTATTACCCCAGCAACGCCGGGGGCTGTGTCTGGTGTAAATTGACGGGTAACAGTGGCTTCGACATGTTCCCTGACCTCACCTCTGTCATGCCCAATATCCCAACCGATGAGCGCGGCACGGAGCAGGCAATACGCGAGATTCGAGCGTTCCACTTCCCAGCGGTCACAGACTTTCTTCCCGCTTTGGCTAAGCCGGGCGGTGCAAGTGATATGCTACGCGAAGCTAGGAGTGGAGCTCGCGGTCGGGCACTCATGGGGTTGTTCTTGATGGGCTGTGCCGTCGCCGGTTTTATCTACGCTCCCCCCGCGTGGTTTGTGTGGATAGGCTTGGTAATCTGGGGATGGGGCACCTTCTCTAACCGTGATGTTGACGCCAGTTCGTTTCAGCAAGCCTTCAAGGATGCTGATGATCGGATGCAGAGCGAGTTGAACGCCTTTGTTCAGCGCAACGGTATGACCGAAGCGGTGAAGGTGTGCAGCGATCTCGATGCTGTCATCGCGGCCTATGAAGGTTATGATGACGCGCTCGCGCGCGAGTTGATGTTGATGAAGTCCAGCCGCGAGTTGCGTCATCGACAGGCCTACCTTGACCGTTTCTCGATACGTAGTGCGAACGTTTCTGGCATTGGCCCGGCTAAGACCGCAACGCTCATGTCCTTCGGTATCGAAACCGCGGCCGATGTGAACCAAAATGCGGTTCTGCGCGTTCCTGGATTCGGTGACGTGATGGCTGGCAGGCTGACGGCATGGAGACGTGAGCACGAGTCACGGTTTCGATATGACCGGACACAGAATGCTCAAGACGTTGCCGACGAAAGTGCACTGCTCGGGTGTTTCGCAGCGGAAAAGGCGAAGCTAGAATCCACGATCCGCAACGGGCTGGGCACCCTGAGAAATTCTAAGGCCCGGCTTGACGCGCTACTTGCCAAGGCCAGAAGAGACAGGGCGCTTATAGACGCGCTTGCAGCCCGCGCACAAACTGAACAAGACTTACGCGAGTTGGGCGCATCGGTTCCGACTTCAACTGTTGCGCTGACGGTGATGCCAAGTCCTGCACCACAGCCGCCCAGAGCACCCAGCGTTACCGCACCTACTCCGCCGAGCTTTACCACTACGTCTGCTACTCCAACCTGTCCGCGTTGCAGTTCTCCAATGCGGCGGCGTTCCGGCCGCTACGGGCAGTTCTGGGGCTGTTCGCGGTATCCAGGATGCAAGGGCACGCGTAAAATATAATGTGTAGATATGATTATCGTATGACTCTTACAGCATCAATGTTAAGGAATAGATGCGTCAGCACCAGCGGTCGTGCAATCCAGAGGCTGATGACGGTCGGTAAAGGCATTTTGGAGGCATACCTGCGAAGAACGTTGAATGTCCGCTTTCACTAAGCAGCCGCTTGCTGATTGAAGGTGGCCGCTATTTTGACATCAAGCAATCAATTTTGTTGGGGGATAGTAAATCTGGATGATACTGGCGCTGAGGATATCGGCACTGCTTCCACAGTGCTTCCATGGCGAGTGCTGAGCGGTAGGGTGTGATATTTAACTTGTTGATCTATATGGTGGGCCCGGTAGGACTCGAACCTACGACCAAGGGATTATGAGTCCCCTGCTCTAACCAACTGAGCTACAGGCCCTTATTAGGGTGTGCAGTATAACGTTTTGCTAAAAGCTACGTCACCTGATTTTTTGTCATTCTGTTGTGATTAAAGTAAAAAGGCGAAGTAGTTAGCTTCGCCTTTTCTGTTTCTGTTGCGGCTAGTGATTAGTCGCTGAAGCTGCGCAGTGGATCGGAGCGGCTTGGATGACGTAGCTTACGCAGCGCCTTCGCTTCGATCTGACGAATACGCTCACGCGTGACATCAAACTGTTTGCCCACTTCTTCAAGGGTGTGATCGGTGTTCATACCGATACCAAAACGCATCCGCAGTACTTTGGCTTCACGCGCGGTGAGGCTTTCGAGTACGGAGTTGGTCGCTTCGCGCAGCCCTTCAACGGTAGCGGCATCGGGTGGCGCCATCACGTTTGGATCTTCGATGAAATCACCGAGGTGCGAATCTTCATCATCACCAATCGGGGTTTCCATTGAGATTGGTTCTTTGGCAATCTTCAGTACCTTGCGAACCTTGTCTTCCGGCATCTCCATGCGAATCGATAACTCTTCCGGGGTCGCTTCACGGCCCATCTCCTGCAGCATCTGGCGAGAGATACGGTTGAGTTTGTTGATGGTCTCAATCATATGCACTGGAATACGAATGGTACGTGCCTGATCCGCAATCGAGCGTGTGATCGCCTGGCGAATCCACCACGTGGCATAGGTCGAGAACTTGTAACCACGGCGGTATTCAAATTTATCGACCGCCTTCATCAGGCCGATGTTGCCTTCCTGGATTAGATCGAGGAACTGTAGGCCGCGGTTGGTATATTTTTTCGCGATCGAGATAACGAGTCGTAGATTGGCTTCAACCATCTCTTTCTTGGCGCGGCGTGCTTTTGCTTCACCGATAGAAATCTTACGGTTGATGTCTTTGATCTCATGAATAAAGAGGTGCGACTCATTCTGCATTGCGACCAGTTTGCCCTGTGCGCGCAGGATCTCTTCTTCAAATTCTTTCAGTACGGACGAGTAGCTATGGCCACCATCGATTTGCTTTGGCAGCCAGGTCAGGTCGGTCTCATTATCTGGAAATGAGGTGATGAACTCTTTGCGCGGCATGTGTGCCTTGCTGACGCAGATGTCCATGATGACCTTTTCCTGCTCGCGGATGCGCTGAACCATGCTGCGCAGATTTTTGATCAGCACGTCAGTGAGCTTGGGTGTTAGCTTAAGCTCCATGATCGGCTCAGCCATATCGCTGCGTAGTTTCTGGTTGATAACCAGGGCGCTATTATCTTTTTCGATGGCAGTGATGGTCGCATCGTAGCGTTTTCTGATCTCTGCAAAGCGCTCACGCACTTCTTCGGGGTCGGGGCCGGTATCGACCACTTCTTCCTCGTCGTCATCGTCAGTGCTACTTTTAGGTGGCGCAGGCGGAGGGATGACATCTACTGCGTTGGGATCGATAAAGCCGGTCAACAGGTCATTCAGACGAGTTTCTTCTGCTTCGACCTTTGCCTGGACCTCGAGTAGCTTTTCGATGGTTTGTGGATAGGTGGCGAGCGCTTGCATCATGTGGCGTTGACCAGCTTCGATGCGTTTGGCGATCTTGATTTCGCCTTCGCGGGTTAGTAGCTCAACCGTGCCCATTTCGCGCATGTACATGCGCACAGGATCGGTGGTGCGACCAAATTCACTGTCAACACTGGCGAGTGCGGCGGCGGCCTCTTCGGCGGCGTCATCATCGGTGCTGGCGGCGGAAGAGTCTGAGATGGCGAGGCTATCGGTATCGGGTGCAACTTCGTGTACCGTGATGCCCATGTCATTGATCATGCCGACGATATCGTCGATCTGTTCTGGATCAACGATGTCACTCGGTAGGTGATCGTTCACTTCGCGGTAGGTGAGGTAACCTTGCTCTTTGCCTTTTGCTATCAGTATCTTAAGCTGAGATTGCTGCTGTGCTTGATTCATGTGGCGTGAGCCCTTCCTTCATACAGTGATGCGTGAGCAAAAAATAGCCAGCTATTCTATATCATTTCGGTAGGGTCTGAGAACCCCGAAAACGGCCTTTAGCGCTACTGGCGTTAATTAGTGATTAAATGCCCGACTTTTCTTTAAATAATTGTTGTAGTTCCAGTTTCTCGGCATCGGTATGTTCGGATGCCGGTTTGTTGCAGAGAAACTCAATCCGTTGGCTGCAATGCTGACGATAAAGCTGTTGTAGCAGGTCGCGAAATTCCTGTTCTTGATGCTCGTTGTCGACCAGGTTTTCCTGTTGAACTAGTTTGGATAAATAGCGGCCTTCTTCACGCTCGCGCCAGCGCTCTAGTACTGCGCCAGTATTGAGATGTGGGCTGGTTCTCAACATTTCAAGTAATTCGATTAAAAGTGTGATGCCGGGCGCATTGAGCGAGGCGAAGCGCTGTGGTTCTGCTTCCAGTTGGCCAAGCGATGGGGTGTTGAGCAGTAGCGTGATCGCCTGGCGCACCAGCGAGGGCTGCTTGCCCTGCTTTTGATTGCGTTGACCCTGATGGCGTGGTGGCGGTGCATTGCCGGTGACGGGCTCGTTGCTGCCGAGTAGGCGATTCAGACTGCGCGCTTCCATGCGGGTAAGCTCTGCCAGGCGCGTCACCATCATATGTTTGAAAACACCCGTGGGTAGTTTGTTGAGATGGGGGCGGGCTAGTTCGACCAGGCGCGCCTGGCCATCGATGCTGCTCATGTCGACCTGTTTGGCGAGGTGATCATAGAGGTAGGTGGAGAGTGGTGCGGCGGCATCGATGCGTGCTTCCAGTGCTTCTTTGCCCTCTTTTTGCACCAGCGAGTCGGGGTCTTCGCCGTCGGGCAGGAATAGAAAGCGCGCCTGTCTGCCTGCTTGCATCACAGGTAGTGTGTTTTCCAGTGCGCGATTGGCGGCATCGCGTCCGGCGCGATCGCCATCGAAGCAGAAGACGACTTCGCTGGTGGTGCGAAACATCAGCTCTAAATGTTCAACTGTAGTGGCGGTGCCGAGGGTCGCGACGGCGTAGCGGATGCCATGTTGTGCCAGCATCACCACGTCCATGTAGCCTTCGACGATCAGCAGGCGCTGGATGTCACGATTGGCCTGACGCGCCTCAAACAGGCCGTATAACGCCTTGCCTTTATGAAACAGTGGGGTCTCGGGTGAGTTGAGGTATTTGGGGGTGTCGTCTCCTAAAACGCGCCCGCCAAAGCCGATGACGCGGCCGCGTGAGTCGCGAATCGGAAACATGATGCGCTCGCGGAAGCGGTCATAATGGCCGCCGCTGTCTTTTTTGATCAGCATACCGGTGGTGGCGAGCGGCTGGACATTGTCGCTACCAAAGTGTTTTTGCAATGTGTCCCAGCCGGGCGGGGCGTAGCCGACGTTAAATTCTGCGGCCGTTTCGCCGCTGAGACTGCGCGCCTTGAGATAGTCGATCGCCTGGCTGCCTTTGGGGTGTTCTTTGAGTTGCTGGCGATAGAAGTTGGCGACTTGCTGCATTAGCTCATAGAGTGGCTTGCTATCGTTTTGTGTGCTGCTGGCAGAGTAGCTACCTTGCGGGATTTCCATGCCGACGTGGGCGGCGAGGTCGCGTACTGCATCGAGAAAATCGAGGCGCTCATATTCCATCAAAAAACCGATCGCGGTGCCGTGCGCACCACAGCCGAAGCAGTGGTAAAACTGTTTGTCCTGGCTGACGGTGAACGATGGCGTTTTTTCGTCGTGAAATGGGCAGCAGGCGCTGTGATTGCGGCCCGCTTTTTTGAGCGGCACGGAGGCGTCGATCAGGTCCACGATATCGACGCGTGCAAGAAGTTCATCGATGAATTGCTGCGGGATTTTGCCAGCCATCGCGTGATTGTCTGTCTCTATGTGGTGGTTGTCAGCGCGGCCATTTGAATTTGGCGGTGTGACAGAGGGTTACGGCGTTTACGCGCCAAGTTTTGCTTTGATTTGTCCGCTGACTGCGCCCATGTCGGCACGGCCCTGCAGTTTGCCTTTTAACAGACCGATCACTTTGCCCATGTCTTTGGGTGAGCTGGCGCCGCTGGTCGCGATGGCGTCGCTGATCATCGTGTCAATCTCAGCTTCGCTCAGTGCTGGTGGCAGGTAGTCTTTGATGACTTCGATCTCAGTGCGCTCAACCTCTGCGAGATCGGGGCGGTCGCCTTTAGTGTATTGCTCGATGGAATCGCGACGCTGCTTGTTCATCTTGTCGAGAATGGCGAGCACCTGGCTGTCATCCAGCTCGATGCGCTCATCGACTTCACGCTGCTTGATAGCGGCGCGGATCAAACGGATGACGCCCAGCCGATGCGCATCTTTGCTGCGCATGGCGGTTTTCATGTCATCGGTGAGGCGCTGTTTTAGCGGGCTATCCATCGAGGGAGCTACTTACTGTTGTTTTAGTAAGGTGCGCGAACGGTGCGCATTTTTTCGCTATAGGTTTTTTTCTGTTGTCTCTTAACGGCAGCAGCGGCTTTGCGTTTACGCACAGCGGTAGGCTTTTCGTAGAATTCACGACGACGAACTTCAGAGATGATTCCGGTTTTTTCACAGATGCGTTTGAAGCGACGTACAGCAACTTCGAAAGGCTCATTTTCTCTCAAACGAACAGCAGGCATTTACTTTCCTCTTTAATGAATGGTTTAGCCTAAAACAGCGAACCGCGAATTCTACCCCTGGGCAGGTGGCTTGTAAAGCACGGGAATGCGGATCTGGGGTCTGGCTTCAGGTTTTCGTGTGGTAATGCGGGATCTTTAGCGCTTTCAGGTGTTATTTGCGCAGATGGGGCAGGCGGGGTCTTTTTGTAGCTGCAGGCTGCGCCATTCCATGGTGGCGGCGTTCAGGGTGAGCAGGCGGTTGTCGAGCGATTCGCCAAAGGGTGCCAGCAATTTGAGTGCCTCGGCGGCCATCATGCTGCCGATAATGCCGGTGAGCGGGGCAAATACACCACTTTGGGCACAGTTTTCTTCGTCGGCGATGGTGGATTCATCAAAGAGGCAGCGGTAGCAGGAGGTGTCGCCGCCATCGTTGCGGAATACGCTAATCTGCCCGGAGAGACGAATCGCCGCACCGGAGACCAGTGGTGTGCGGCTTTTGACGCAGGCGTCATTGAGCATAAAGCGGGTGGAGAAGTTGTCGCTGGCATCGAGCACCACGTCGGCATCGGTAACGGCGGCTAGCAGTGCCTCGCGGTTCAAACGTTGTTTGATGGGGATGGTGGTGGTGTCGGGGTTGATTAAATGAAGTGCCGCTTGTACAGAGTCCGCCTTGTTTTGCCCGATGCGATCGCTGTTATGGGCGATCTGGCGCTGCAGGTTGCTGAGGTCGACGTCGTCGTCATCGCAGATGGTGATCCGGCCTACGCCGCTGCTGGCGAGGTAGATCGCGGCGGGTGAGCCAAGCCCACCCGCGCCGATCAGTAAGGCCTTGGATTGAAGTAGCCGCGTCTGTCCTGCGGTGTCGATTTCGGGCAGCAGGATGTGACGGCTATAACGTTCAAGCTGTTGGTCGTCCATTTATTAATAGGTGTAGGCGATGACACTGCCGAGCGGGGTGCGGCCGTCGTCGGCCCAGCCGCCGACCAGATAGATGGTGCGATCGATGTGTGCGACACCCATTGCGGCCAGCGGTGCAGGCATTGGCGGCAGCAAATGCCAGGTTTTAGAGGTCTTGTCGTAGCAGGCGGCGTGATCGCAGATGCCGTCGCCACTGTAGCCGCCAAAGATGAACGGCGTATCGTCAATCATAATTGAGCCGAGGCCTGCGGCAGTCCACGGTAGTTTGAGGCTGTCGAGGCTCCATTCGCCACTGGTGGGATCATAGGCTTCGATGTGGTCAAAATTGTTAAAGCCCTCTGGGGTGAAGGCGACGCCGCCCATGGTGAGAATTTTCTGATCCATCACAATCGCATCGAGTGCGAAACGAGGGGTAGGCAGTGGCTTTAGTTCTTCCCATTTTCCGGTGGCGAGGTTTAATCGCTCGCAGAAATCGAAGCCGGGATCGGTCTTGGGGCCTGACAATGTTGCATCTGGATGATGACCGCCCAGAATGTAGATGTGATTGTCATGCAGTGCGCCGGCGGGGTAGTCGTGCGGCTGGAACATGTCCGGCCCTGCTTCCCAGCTGTCGGTTTTAGGGTGGTAAATCTCAGTTGTGCGCAGGAACTGGAAATTACCATCGGGCTTTTTAAAGCCACCACCAATAATATAGATGGCATCACCGACAGTGGTTGCGATCGCGCCTGAGCGCAGGGTTGGCATCTCGGTGCCAGCGGACCAGCTATCCTGCGCTGGATCGTAGATGGTAGTGGAGTTGAGGCTTTTAAAGTCGGGGCCGCCGCCGCCAAAAACATAAATTTTGCCATTATAGGCTGCGGTTGGGCCGTGTGAGCGGGCGACTTTCATGGCCGGTTTGCTGGCCCACTTTCCTTGATGGTATTTGATGTCGTTCATAGTTTTTGAGTTATCTATCCGTTGCTTATCGGGATTTTTATTTTCTGAAGATATCATGGAAAACAGTTTAGTTGCAGTGCTGAGCGTCAGAATTAAGTTAATAATGTGACTGTGTGCGCAACAATGTATGTGCTAAATGGCTGATAATCATTGTTTATCGCGAATATTGGGTGAGCTTCTATAGGGCTTCTTTGTTTGTGCGCTAAGTTAAAGATTTGCTTAGTGAGGGACGATATATGGGTTGGAATGCGGCGTGTTTTTCGTGCTAGTATTTTGGGCTGTGCAGAAAGTCTGACACTGCCCCGTGTGATCTGAGTGGTCGCTGGGTTCTGTTTCAGTTGCTATCTATTCACTATGTATATAAGCCTAAATGGATTTTCTCAAAATGTTGCTGCACTTAAATTCATGGTGTGATGAAAACATCGTGATTGGTTCAAGTTAAAGGTTCTGTCAACAGTAGTGGTAAATTGGCGCATATCCGACTAGAATGCTTGGTTTATTTGCTCTGTATGGTTCGGCAGCAAGTTGTAGTACTTGGGGAGAATATTGACGTGTTGGATAAATCGTTACACCGTAAAAAATCACATAGTGAGTCTTCATCGGATAGTGTCGCATCGACAGCTTCCGCTTCTTCAGTCTTACCCCCTTTGCAAGACCGTTTCGGCCGTACTTTTGATTACGTCAGAATCGCAGTGACCGAAAAATGCAACTTGCGCTGTACTTATTGTATGCCAGAAGAGGGCGTTGATTTCCCCGATCAGAATGCTGTCTTGACCGCCGCTGAGATTCAGAGCACCGTTGAGACGCTTGCCAAGATGGGTGTTCGCAAGGTTCGTTTTACTGGTGGTGAGCCGCTGGTGCGTAAGGATATTGTTGATATCGTTAGCAGTACTGCCAATACTCCGGGTGTGAAAGCGGTGCATTTGACCACTAATGGCCTGTTATTTCCCAAATACGCTAAGGATCTGCTAAAGGCTGGTTTAACCGGGGTTAATATTAGCCTTGATTCGCTGGATGCCGATAAATTCGAGACCATTACTCGTCGAACAGGCCTGGATAAGGTGCTGGAAAGTATTCAATGCGCATTGGATGTCGGCTTTAAAACCGTAAAGGTCAATGTCGTTTTAATGCGTGGCTTTAATGAGGATGAGCTGCATGACTTTTGTGAGATGACGAAAGATCAGCGGGTTACTGTGCGTTTTATCGAGTTTATGCCGTTCGATGCACATCAGATGTGGGAGACAGGCGAGCATTTCGCGAGTGCCGCAAACCTGGTCGATCAGATTGAGAAATTTTATCCGGGGATTAAAACTGCTTCGGGTACTCGCACTGAACACCATATTTTCCAGGCACCGGGTTATGAAGGAAAGATCGCTGTTATCCCTGCGTTCACGCGTAGCTTGTGTGGTAATTGTTCGCGCATTCGCGTGACCTCTGATGGCCAGATTCGTAACTGTCTCTATTCAGACGATGAGTTTGATTTGAAGGCGTTATTGCGCAAGGATGGTTGCACAGAAGAGGATGTGGTTGGTGTTTTTCGTAAAGCGTTTGATGAAAAACATCTCGATGGCTTTGAAGCCAAGAAAAAATCTACTGAGAAGAAGGTCAATGTCTCTGATATTGGCAAGGGCCGCACCAGCATGACGCAGATTGGCGGCTGATACTTTTTTAATTGCGTATCTTCCAGATATATTAATCAATACTTTCAGAGAGAGTTCATTATGGGTGATGTACTAACACATTTTAATGCTGCCGGTGAGGCGCATATGGTTGATGTGGGTGATAAGGATATTACGGTTCGTGAGGGCGTGGCTGAAGGGCGTATTTTTATGGAGCCTTCAACGCTTGCGAAAATCATGGCGGGTGATCATAAAAAAGGTGATGTGCTGGGTATTGCTCGTGTTGCCGGGATTATGGGCGCGAAAAAGACGCCTGATCTTGTGCCATTGTGTCACCCAATTATGATTACCGCAGTGGATGTTGAGTTGACTGCTGAGCCAGATAATAACGCCGTTTATTGTAAAGCTGTTGTTCGTTGCAAAGGTAATACCGGTGTTGAGATGGAGACGCTGACGGCTGTTCAGGTGGCGCTTTTGACGATTTACGATATGTGTAAAGCGGTCGATCGCGGCATGATGATTACCGATGTTGGCCTGCTTTCGAAATCAGGTGGTAAATCTGGTTCATGGCGTCGTGCCTAGATCGCATTCAGTTTTTGGATTTAAATATAGACTATATTGTTTAAGAGGCAGTAGTTATGGAAATCGACGTAAAATTCTTTGCTAGTCTGCGTGAGCGCATGGGCCGCACCAGCGATAAAGTAACGTTAGAGGGTGAGGCGACTGTCTCTGATGTCTGGGGTCAGGTCTCTTCTGAACCGATGCCTGGCAATATCCTGGTAGCGGTCAATAAAGAATACACCGATTTAAGTCAGGTACTAAAAAATGGCGACGAGGTGGCCTTTTTCCCACCTGTGACGGGAGGCTAGCGACAATGAAGGTTGTTGTTCAGCACGAGGCGCTTGATCCATATAAAGAGATCAAACACCATGAAGATACCGTGCTTGAGTCAGGAAAGCATGGTGGAGTGGTCAGTTTTGTTGGCACGATGCGTGATTTTAATGATGGTGAAGACGTTTCGGCAATGAATCTTGATCATTACCCTGGGATGACTGAAAAGCATATCGAAGCGGTTTGTCAGGAAGCGATGGATGGCTGGGATGTGATGGATGTGCTGGTGGTTCACCGTGTGGGTGATATGTACCCTTCGGATCCTATTGTGCTGGTTGCTGTGTGGTCAGCTCACCGCGCTTCAGCATTTGATGCCTGTCGTTATGTGATTAACTATTTAAAAGAGCGCGCCCCTTTTTGGAAGTGTGAAGTTACGACTGAAGGTAAAAAGCACTGGGTGGAGCATAATTCAAAAGACCCAGGGGTTGCTGAAAGTCGGGAAAAATCAGCGTAGCCCGTTGCCAGGCGCGTCAGTTGTCTTAAATATAAAGGCCTGGATGAGATAATCGTCCGGGCCTTTTTGTTTGATTTACAAGGAGTTGTTGATTGGTTGGGGTGTTGTTACCGGTCTTTGAAAGATGTGGGTCATACTTTCAAGCTAATGATCATATATCTAGTGTCGATATCTTTTATGTGTCATAACAACCATGGAGGGTTGAGCGATGGAACGAATCACAATGTCTCTGGAGTCTGGGCTTGCTGGGCAATTCGATGAATTCATAAGCGGTCACGGATACACCAATCGCTCTGAGGCGATGCGGGATCTGATACGTGATCGCCTTGAGAATGAGCGATTGAAGAAGGGTGAAGATGGCCACTGTGTGGCGACGCTGAGCTATGTTTATAATCATCATGAGCGAGAACTGTCGAACCGAATTACACGCGCTCATCATCAAAGCCATGAACTGAATGTCACAAATACGCACATTCATCTTGATCATGATAATTGCCTGGAAATTGCGGTAATGCGCGGTTTAGTTAACGATGTGCGTGAGTTTGCGAGCACAATTATGGCTGAGCGTGGTGTTCGACATGGTAAGCTTGGGGTGATTCCTGTGGATATTACAGAGGAAGGTCATAGTGGCCATGCAGTACCCCATCTGCACTACCATCCAATGACATGACTATTTATAATAGAGGGTGAGTAGCGCAAGCAATGAGAGAGAAAGAGAAAAGTACCCGGATAATTTTTGTGCGACATGGGGAGACTGATTTTCCTCTTGATCGGCTTTATTGTGATGATTCTATCGAGTCCCCCCCTTTAAATGCTGAGGGCTTAGCTCAGGTGGAGGCAGCGGCCAAAGCGCTGTCGGGAGTCTCTGTTGACGCTATTTATGCCAGTCCCGCCCAGCGGACTCAAATGACCGCTAATGCCATTGCAAAAAAACATGGCGCCAAGGTTGCCACCCGAGATGCCTTTCTGGAGCGGCGCTTTGGCGCGTGGGACGGCCTCTATTTTGACGAGGTAGAAAAGCAGTACCCTGAAGGTTATGTTGCCTGGAAAGTTGACCCGCTGAATTTTTCGCCAGAAGGTGGTGAAACAATTACTGATTTACTGGGACGGGTGAAAGGTGGGGTTGATGCCGTTTTGTCAGACCATCCCGGTGAAACGATAGTGGTGGTAGCGCACGTGGGGCCCATTCGCGTGATCTTAGCTGATGCCTTGCAAATGTCACTGGCGGCCTATCGTCAGCTTAGAATTGATTATGCATCCCAGTCAGCAGTTGATTTTGGCGGACGTAAAAATAATATCATTTATGTGAACAGGGTTTGATCTAGCGTTACTGGGGGTGAGAAGATAGCACCTAAAGTTTGCGTGTGGCAGTGCCGATATGATTAGATGTGTAGCGGGTCTATGTATTAACAATAATATAGAGATCTCGTGTAATTTATTCTCGTTGCTGATCAATGAGATTATGGACTTTGCGGCCAATCAGTTGAAGGACCTAGGCTTGACATATGACTTGCCTGCTGCTATAAATTACGCAACTTTAGAAACGTTTTTTAAATGTGCGGATGTAGAAGGGAGCTTTTGTCCGTTTTAGACTGTAAATATCGGGGCCTAAGGAGAATGGGACGGTATTCACACAAGGCAATTGCTTCCAAATAACAGGGGGTTTTATGAAGATTCGAAATATAGTAAAAAATTTGGCATTAGTAGGCGCGACAGCGGCTTTATTGCCAGTAGGTAACGCTGTAGCAGGTGGACCAGGTTTTGATAACATTGTGCTGGAGTCTGGTTCAACTGGTGATCTTAGTGGTTGTCCTTCTACAGCTAGCTGTACGCCACTAATTAGCGGTGAGGGGTTTTTACAGCAAGAAGTTAGACTTGGTACTGAGACTTACATTCAGACTGTCATTATTGATCCACTGTCGTCAAATGCAGCTGCTGACACTGATATATCAACGCTTAGTTTTTCTGATATCACCTTTATTCAGATGTCGGGTTCTTCCAATGGTATTAAAGGATTGCAGCGTATAACGGATGATCCTTTGACTACTAATACTGCGGATACAACGGGAAATCTATTTAGTGGTACTACTCAGTTATTAATTGGTACCTGGGCTGAAGAGGTTGGTGTAGCTAATTTGGTGATTTCTCAGGATTTTAGAGATAATAGCGGTACTGGTACAGCGATTGGTTCTACTGGTGCAAGTGAGACTGAAGATGATTTTGTGAACAGCTTCTCATTAGAGATTAATCTGGATGGGAATACTCAGCTAGGTAAAAGCATGGATATGCAGCAGGATGTTGGCATGAGTGACCCGACTGTGACCTCTCCTGGTGATGATTTTCAGCGATTTGTGATCCGTCAGCGTAGTGGTAATCTACTACCTACTGCCGGTTCGCTTGAGCTTGGGTCTCCTTCAGCGGGTTCTGGTGGTGGTACAGTAGCGTGGACTGATAGCGAAGATGTTATGGTCACATGGTTAGGTCAGCGGGTTAACCTTGGTGGAACAGGTAGTGCTATTTTTGGTTTCCAGAGTGTTGATAATAGATCAGATTCTATTGACCCTATTAGTACTTTTTCTACCAGTACGGCTGGAACGGACTCGCCATTCACATGGGATACTGCAAATTTTGGGGATGCCCCATCATTGTAAGTTAGTCTGCTTGATAGGCTGAAAAATAGTAATAAGAAAGGGGCCTTTGGGCCCTTTTTTATTTTGTGGTTGGGAGTGTTGGGTGTATTGTGTTTTTTTATAGGGTATAGACAGGTGGGTCGGGGTATGTTGAGAAGTAGACTTACAAAAAAAATATTTGCTCCTATTATGTTTTCTGTATTACTGGTCGTTTCAGGCTGGGCGTGGGCTGCTGATGATGATCTGCAGGGGCATGATATTGCTGCGTTGTGCGGAGTGAAGAGTGCTGGGGACGATCAGCGGTCGCGTTTGACCGTTATCTTGCAAAATAGCCAGCAGGGGACAGAGAAGAGAAGTGTCTATCGGCGTTATTGGAAGAGCTATGCTGGCGAAGACGGTGTATTTGATAAGATGCTGCTTTTTACAGAATATCCCCCTGATGCGGTTGGTTCGGCATTTATGAGAGTTTCGTATGTTGCCGAGGCTGATAAAACTGCCGACCAGTGGATATATCTCCCGCTGCTGAAAAAGATACGACGGGTTGCGATTCGAGACCCTGGTGATAGTTTTTTAAACTCAGACCTTACCTATGCAGATGTGGGACAGCGTCCTCCTGAGTCGGATAATCATAAATTCCTTGGGGTGAAGACTGTTCAAGGGATGGACTTTATGCAGGTTGAGAGTGTTCCGATTGGCTCGAGTATTTACGGTAAGCGGATACAATGGTTTTTGAAAGGGGAAAGTTGGGATACTTGCGTGAGTGCTCGAATTGACTATTTCACGAAGGCTGGGGTGCTTTCAAAAATTCAATTTAATAAGTGGCAACAAATTGATGGTGCATGGGTCTGGGATCGTGTTTTGGTTAGAAATGTGCTTACCGGCAACGTGTCGATATTTGTTGTAGGTGATGTAGATGTCAATATTGGGTTGAAAGATGAGCTTTTTTCTGCGAGAACGTTGCGTCTTGGGGCAAAGGTATTGAGAGATCTTGATGCAAAGGAGGGTGAATGATGGGTTTATGGCGGCAGCGGATTTGCTTTGCCCAAGTTTATTCGTTACGACGTGTTTGTGCGCTATTTAGTCCTTTGTTGCTGGCGTTGCTGGCGTTGCTGGCGTTGCTTGTGGTTGGAAGTGCTGAGGCGCAGGGTATCAAGTCATCTGGCAGCGTTTTGACGGGAGAGAAGCTGATTGAATCGTGTGGGTATAAATTCCCAGGAAAAGATCAGACTTCGACCTTTACAGTGACATTGGAGGATGCAGCAGGCAATCAGAAAAAGAGTGTCTATTTGCGTTACTGGAAGGACTACTCAGGTGAAAAGCAGGTGGCTGAGAAAATGATGTTATTTTCCACATTCCCACCTGATTCAAAAGGCGGCGCTTTTATGCGGACTGCTTATACACCGGAGTCAGGGAAGGTTGCTGAACAGTGGATATACTTACCGGTGCTTAGGAAAACTCGTCGAGTGACCATTCGTGATCCTGGTGATCGATTTTTAAACTCTGATCTTACATATCAGGATGTCAGCTATCGTGGTATCGATGCCGATGAGCATCTTTATATTGGAAAAGAGGATCTTGATGGCGCTTCACTGTACAAGGTGGAAAGTATTCCTAAGTCGCAGGGAGAGATTTATTCAAAACGTTTATTTTGGATTGAGAAGGGAGAGGGTGCTGGCGGCTGGGATGAGTGTGTCGTGAAGAAAATCGCATATTTTGATGTAAAGGGTGTTTTGCTAAAAGAGCAGTTGCTTGATTGGCAGAGGGTTGACGGGGCCTGGATGTGGGATCGCGTGGTTGTGACGGACGTTCAGGAGCAGCATAAATCAGTTTTTGAGATGACTGATGTCAGTGTGGATACAGGCTTGAGTAATCGCCAGTTTTCAAAAAGGGCGATGAAGTCCGGGGCTGATACCCGCTCGCGATAACGTATTTCAGCGGTAAATACTGCGCAAGGCCATGTATAACATGGCTTTTTTTATGTCTAACGCATCAGTTGACGTTGTATAACGAGTGTTATACAATGTTATACTTCTTCGTATGGGATTTAAATAGGTGAGGTAGCTATGGAAAATAAGCACGATGATATGCGGGCAATGGCAGTAGAACGAGCGGCATCAATGCGTCAACAGGCGTTGGCAACGGCCGCAAAAAGAAAGCAGGAATACCTTGGGGCCAGGGTGCCAAAAGAACTTCGCGAGAAGATTTTATTAAAAGCGGAGGCGATGAGAATTCCGGTCTCGATTTTGATAAGAAATATATTGTCAGAGTACATTGATAGTCAAAATATTGAAGTAGCACCAGAGGTTGCAACGACTCAGGAAAGTGCCGCTAATACTAAAAGGTCATTTGATGATGTTATTGGCTGGGATCAATTGACGCTAAATAAAGAAATGGTATGTGAAGGCTGTATGCAGCAAATGCGTAAAGGTTCTGAAGTTGCTTATGGGATTGTTCCAGGAAAGAGTCATGTCATTATATGCAAAAAATGCAAATCGATAGATGGAATTGGCTGATCTTGAGGCGATCATGTTTTATATTGATTGCAGTGATAGCGCTTATGGCGGCTACTACGCCAGCCAGTGCTGAAGAGGAAAGCAGTTCGTTTGAGCGCTTTTTAGATGACTGGACGTTTAATGGTTTTTTGAAAAATGAAACGGCATACCGCTATCGAGAACCGAGATCAATAACAAAAATAAGAAATATTGTTTCATTGGGTGGACAGTATTCTGCAAGTTCAAATGCCTCGGTAACAGTCTCTGGTTGGGCCTATTATGATCATGTGTACGACTTATTTGATTATGAAACTATCTCTGCTCGACATGTGAGGGATGAGGGCCAGCCGCTAGTCTTTGTTGATAATCTTGCGCAGGACAAAGATTCCTCAGGGGCTGAAATTAGAGAGCTCTACCTGGATATCTTTACTGACAACATGGATGTTCGTTTGGGAAAGCAATTTGTCGTATGGGGTGTGCTTGAGGGAATGCGACTGACGGATGAAATTAATCCAATGGACTTCCGTGAATTAATCTTGCCCGACCTTCTGGATTATCGTATCCCTCTCTGGACTGCGAAAGTAGATTATTATGCCGAAGAGTCTACGTGGCAGTTTTTGTGGATCCCCGAGCTTCGCTTTCATGAGCCTGCACCGCCGGGATCAGAGTGGGAGTTGCTGCAAAATGTGCCGGCCACGACAAAGCCCGATTCTAGCAAGTTGAGAAATTCTGAATTTGGTCTCCGCTATACAAAAGAACTTCTGGGTACAGAGGTCGGCTTGAGTTATTTATACACGTGGGATGATTTTCCCGTTGTATTTCGTTCGTCAGAAATATCCAGTACAGCTGAGCCTACATTTTTTCCAACTTACTCAAGATTAACTATGTACGGTATGACATTCGTGACGCCAGTGGGTGGGAATATTGTTAAAGGTGAATTTGCTTATGTGCCAGATAAATATTTCGGGTTGGAAAATGACTCAGATATTGATGGCGACGGCTTTCTAGATTCTGATGGGATTGTTCAAAAAAAACATATTCGTTGGGGCCTTGGCTTTGACTTTAATCGATGGGGAATGGATATTTCACCTGCCATTTCTCAATGGATAATACTCGATTACGACCCCATTCTTTTTCAAGATGAATACGATACATCAGTTGCACTTTTTATACGAAAACCAATGCCTGAGAAATCAGCGGTATTTCAGTTGTTATACATTAATCTATGGAATGCGCGTGAAAGTTACTTAAAGCCTAAGGTGATTTTTGATGTGACAGATCATTTTCAAGTTGCCGCAGGAATGGATGTCTTTTATGGTCGCTCATCGAAGTTTGGTATTGAAGCGCGTAATGGCCGAATCTTTGGTGCTACTGCCGACACCAGTGTGCAGAGTGCCCAGTTTTTTGGGAATTTTCATAGTAATTCCAGAATCTTTATGGAGTTTAAATACACATTTTAATGATTGCTATGAAGCAATTTTAGAAAAGGATAGTTTATGTGGCATGGCTTGTATAAGTATGTAGTGGGTTTTCCAAAAGTGATAGTAATGGCGCTATTACTCTTTACTGTATTTTGTGCAATGCAGCTAGATAAATTGCAGTGGGAAACCGATGCAAGGGTTTACTTGCCTAAAGGTCATCACGCAATAATTTATGATGAGATCGTCGCTGAGACATTTGGCGTGAAGAACTCAATATTAATCGCTGTCGCGAATGAAGAAAAGGGTATCTACAACGCGGAAACATTGAATCGCGTTGCTCGTATTACCGAACTGGTTGCGAATCTACCTGGCGTTTCTGCTAACAGAGTGATTGATGTGATGTCGATCTCGACGGCAAGTGTATTTTCAGGAGATGAAGAAACGCTTGGTTCGATACGCGTGATGAATAAGATTCCATCTACAGAAGCGGAGTTTGATCAATTACGTAGCACGATTGAGAGTAATGCAGAGCTGCTGGTTGGAAATATTATTTCCGAAGACGGGAAGGTCGCAATAATAAGGGCTAAATTAAAAGAGGGAATTACAAACCGGTATAGTACCTACTGGGCAATTAAGACGATGCTTGATAGTGAGCGCGGTCTTGACAGTAAGTGGGGTGGCGAGTGGAGTGAATCATCGGAGTGGAATGAGGGTGAATGGGATAATAGTAAACCCGCAGTGCCACAAGGTGAGAAAGAGTCGTGGCCTAATAGCATGAAGCCGGATAACCTTGAAAAGGTGATGAGTGCTGATGAAAATGGTGACACGCTCTTTATGGCAGGACGACCTGTGATTGAAGTGAGTTCCGGGTTAAGCGCACTTAAGGACATTCAGGTGATGATCCCGCTGTTATGTATTGTGTTAGCCATTATGCTGTTTTTGTTTTATCGAACATGGCGTGGTGTTTTTATCCCCATGCTGGTGATTAGCTGTGCCGTTATCTGGACGCTGGGTACAATGGCGTTCCTGAATGTGCCAATGTACACGATATCGACTATGCTGCCCGTCATACTAGTGGCCGTAGGCATTGGTGACTCAATGCATGTGATGAGTCGTTACTATGATCACGTGCTGAAGAATCCATATGGTAAGTCTAGCGAGATCGTCACGGGCGTAATGGTGCAGCTCGCTCCACCGTTGATTACAACGACGATTACAACAATCATTGGTTTTCTGGCGCTTCTATTTTCTGAGATGCCTCCATTCAAGATATTTGGTCTGTTTACTGTGTTGGGAATCGCCTATTGCTGGCTATTATCAGTGGTGCTTGCGCCCGCGATTTTGACGATGATGGAGCCAAAGGTCGGCGATTATTTGAAAAAGAAACGTTCATTAAGAGTGCATGATGAAGATAGTGGTGTGGCCCGCTTATTAACACGCTGGGGTAAGTATTCAGTTGGAAATAGTCGAATAGTTTTGGTTGCGACATTGTTGATTTTAATTGTATCGGTTTTCGGTGCCAGTAAAATGTACGTGAATTCAAGTTGGATGAGTGACTTTAGTAAAGAAAGTGACGTTTCTATAGCTAATGATCTAATCAATGAAAGAATGGATGGCTCTATCTTTTTGAATGTTGTTGTTGAAGGGGGAGCGGCAGGTGCACTTAAGTCCCCTGAACTTTTGAAGAAGATTGAAGGATTACAGCGGCAGGTAGAAAAAAGTTCGATGGTTGGTGATTCAATATCAATTGTTGATTACCTTAAAAGTGTCAATAAAAACCTTCATGTAGGTGATGTGAATTACAACCGATTACCTGAAACAGAAGCAGAAGTGAATGAGTTTCTCTTTCTGCTTTCCCTGTCAGGGCGCCCAGATGAATTAGATGAAGTAATCGATTATGACTACAGACAAGCCAACGTTTCTTTTCTAATAAAGACGGATGAAACGCAGTACCTTAAAGAGATCGTTGATGATGTGAATGATTATGTAGCCCAGGAAATGTCTGAGCTTGATGTGAAGGTTAATTTAGCGGGGTCTGCAAATAACTCGTATATCTGGGCAGAGTTATTAATTGATAGCCAGGTGATGGCGGTGCTGTTATCAAAAATAGGTATTTTGATGATGGCCATTTTACTGTTCCGTTCCGTAATACTTGGTTTGTTAACGGTTGTGCCAGTGACAGTAACAACGTTAGTGATTGCTGGTGGTATTGGTTTAATGGGAGTGCCGCTGGATGTTTCGACGGCATTGGCAGCCGGTGTGGCAATTGGTGTGGGCGTCGATTATGCGGTTCACTATTTATTTAAATACCGCTATGAACGAAAAAACTCATTAACACATGATGCCGCTACCATTGAGTCCATGAGAAGTGTTGGTAAAACGGTTGTCTTCAATGCAGCTGTTGTCACCGCAGGTTTTATGGTGTTGCTTGCATCGCAATTTCCGCCGCACGTTAAGTTGGGTGCGTTTGTTAGCTCATACATGATTGTTAGTTGTATTGCAGCATTAGTGTTATTGCCAATGTTATTGACATTGATTAATTCAGGGCAAAGTCGCAAGGCCATTTAGCTTGGAGAAATTTAATATAAGATGGCCGCTGTTACTAATCTTTATTGCGTATGTGATAACGGGTGGCTCTGCTATCGCCGAAGTTCGCTGGAGTGTGTCACCTATCTTAGGGGTACATATGCCAGATCTTGGGCTTATCAATGACAAAGTTCTTGGCTCAAGATTACCGATTACTGGTGAGCTTCTATTTCAGGATGGCGACGGCCCTCGTCAGGTTCGTTATCCCGTTGATAGCCCGCTTCCTAAAATACGCTCGGGAACGGAAGCTGGGTTAGAATTCCAAATGGAAGTCAGTGAAAAAGACTACTTAGTGATCGGCCTGAGTTCCTGGGAGGGTGTTAGTAGTGCGTTAGTTAAAACAACATTACCTTTCCAGGGGCGGCTTATTGATACTGTTTATGAGCGTCGTGCGAACATGTCTTACTTGCAATATTATTTAGGATGGCGTCGTGATTTATTTGTGAAACACAAAAAATACAAAATCTATAGTCGATTGATGCTTAATGAGGTGTTTGATATTGATTTCCGTGAAAGCTTTGTATTTGAATTTGTTGATGGGTCGGACCCAGACAGCACATTTAAACGAATAACCAAGTTAGAAACGCAAGCAACAGGCCATATGATGTTGCAACCTGCAGTCGGCGGTGAAATATTTATGCGCGACTGGTTATCGCTGGGTTTTGATGTGGGGTATGCCTTTGGCTTGAATAAATTTCAGTTGGGCAACGCGCTAGTGAGTGATGACTTTCTTCCCCAGGATACAGTAAGGATTCAATATCCGACAGGGGAGGCCAATGATGGCAGTCAGACGCTGGGCTATTTATCAGATGATGAGGATGAAGCAAGCTATAAAAGGATGGATCTGGATATGAATGGCTGGCGTGCCTTGTTTAAAGTAAATATTTACTACTGATGTTGATTCTGTAATGCGATTCATGTTTATAAAATGGTGTCTGCTAGTGGTTCTGGTAATGCCTGTGAAGGTTATAGCTGCTGATGATGTTGAAACATCAGCCGTCTCAAATGAGCAAATAGAAATCATTGAAATACTGGCTGATGTACAGCGTGAATTCGAGTCAGGCAATCTTCCTGTCGTGCTTGAACTGTTAAGTAAGATTATATCTTTGGATAAAAACAATGCTGAAGCACATGCCAAAACAGGTGTAATTCTGGTGCGTATGGGACGTTTTCATGAAGGCGTTGAATATTTAAAGAAGGCGATCGAGTTAAGCCCCGATAATGTTGAATTCCGGAAATCACTCGCATATTCATATGAGTTTCGAACGGCATATGATGATGCGATTAAAGCTTATCAGATTGTTAGCGAGCTTACAGAGGTGGGCTCTGTTGATCATAAAGAGGCATTGAAGAAGATATCTTTACTTTCTGCAACGAAAAATGCAAAGGGAGGGCGAATTGATCTGGCGCTACCTGTCTTTGAGCGTTTAGTTACAGAGTATCCCGATGATTTTCTAATTCGTTATAGCCTTGGTCTTGCTTATTTCTTTTTGCGTGAAATGGATAAAGCGCAGACTGAGTTTGAGAAAGTAATTGAATTAAACCCCAGGTATACCAATACCTATTTAAACCTCGCTAGTATTTATGAGATGCGGGGTGATATTGGCTCTGCAATTGAAAATCTTGAGAAAGTTATTGCGTTGGAGGTGAAGACTCCGAATGGCATAAGAGCCAGGGTTCGACTGGGTATTATCGAAGCAGGTCTTGTTGCATCAAGTGGTAGTCATCACGACGCCCTGGATATTTTAAAAGAAGTCATTGAGCTTAATCCGAAAAGCGTGCTGGCATATATGATGATGGCGCGAGCTTACACCGCATTGGGGAATCCCGAGTTAGCTGAAAAAAGCTATCAACAGGTACTCACTTTGGCGCCAAAAAACCTGGAAGCGAAGATCCAGTTAGCAGGCGTGTATTCAATGTCAAAGAAAACAGGGCACGCTATCGATTTGCTAGAAGAAATTATAGTGGAAGGTGCCGGGACAAAATATGCTGTAGAGGCTGAGAAATCGCTGGCAAGTATTAGTGGTAGCTCGGTGAGCGGTCAGGCTGCCTTTGACCAGATGAATGCAGAAGAAAAGGAGGATGTGATTGAAGAGTTTCTTTTAGACAGAATTAGTCGCAATCCTCAGGATGTCGAGGCTCACTTTAGATTGGCGCAGTTTTTTATGCAGAAGAATCGTAAAGAAGAGTCTTACGATTCTATTTCGCGAGCAGCTGAACTCAGTCCTTCAAATGTAAAGGTAATATCAATCAAGGCTGCGATAGCTGATGATCTTCGTAAGTATGAGGTTGCGATCCCAACGTATGCCAGTGCAATAGCGCTACAGACTGATCTGGTAAAGGCAGCCGCGATGGGAACGGCACTTCGTATGATTGTCGCAAAAAAAAGCTTTAGTGATGGTCGATTAAGAGAGTCAGAAAAAGAGTTTAAAGATATTATTGCTGATAATCCTGATAATGTCGCAGCCTATTTCTATCTGGGTTCAATTTACTCACGAGAAGAATCATTTTTAAAGGCGGTTGATTCATTCGAAAATGTGGTGCGGATTTCACCTGGAAACTTAGGCGCACGTTTGAATCTTGCGGGAACACTTGAGCGCCTAAATCAGGAAGAAGATGCGATTAGTGAATATCGTAAAATCCTACAGGATAATCCGAGCGAAGAAATTGCGAACGATGTGAAAGCAAGGTTGTTTGCAACGGAGAAAAAAATCAAGGGCATGACTGCCAGCATGGGGTACTCCATTGCGTATGATGATAGTGCCGTGGCGGATGACACGATCACAAGTGCAGGCCCTGAACTTCGTTCAGATATGTCATTTAATCTTTCATATCAATATAAAATGGAAAATGGACTTCGGTTTCGTTTTACCTCATCGCCAACATATTCAACCTATCACGAGGGTCAGTTTGATTTTTTGAATATCAGTAATAGCCTCTCAGCAACGATCACGCCAGGTCGATATACTATTGTTGGCGGCATGACTAAACGTGGTTCACAGGGCTTATTAACGGAAAGGCGAAGCAGTTCGACAGAGCTTTTTTTCTCGGAAGTGATGACTAGGGCTAAGTTTAGAAAAATCTATGATCTTTTTTCCGAAGAAAAAATCATGACAGGCTTTACATATTCATTTTCTCAGACGAAATTTGAATCGATAACAAATAGTATTTTTAGCTCTGAGTCCTATCGCTTAGGGGTTGATATTAATCAGCGCTTTGATGATCGATCAACGATCAGTGTTGGTTATAACTATCTGATTAATAATGGTCTGGAAGCGAGGGCAAGCGATTATGAATATCGTAATCATCGCCTGAACCTAAGGATTGATCGTCAATTCTTCGGTGGTCTTTCAGCTAATGCAAGTTATGCCTATTCGGTTAGTCATTACGTTAATCTTGATTCGTTTACTGATTTTCAGGCATATCGGCGCTTAACTAGCCATAATATTTCGACTGGTCTGGCCTATTGGCTAAGCCGAAAGATGAGACTGTTCGCAAACTATACCTTTATTAAAACAACCTCTAATCTGGGGATTAGGACTTCGATAACGAATGCGGAATTCAGGGATGGACTACAACTGCAGAGTACGTCGTTGGCAGGGTCAGATAGAAACTCTATAACAGTAGGGATCAATATACTGTTATAGAGTACTGAGCTTCTTTTAATCTCTTAGCGCATTAAACGTGGTTACTGCCCATGCGAGTGACGCGCCAGCAAAGACTGTTAGCACGAGTAGCCCTTTGCCAAAGACAGCGAGATCAGGGGTAGTGCTAAGCACTGCACGGATCGCATCAACCGCATAGCTAATAGGATTCGCGGCTGAGATCAATTGAATCCAGTCTGGCATAAACTGTTCCGGTACCAGTGCTGATGAAAAGAAGATCAGTGGCAGCGTCATCAGGTTGCCGATCATCACCAACGGTTCTTCGCGTTGCAGTGCAATTGCAAAGCCATTGGAGAGTGCAGCAAAGCCAACACCTAATAGAAAGACAATCAACATCGCCATCATTAAGTAGATGGGATTCATGTTGAGTGATGCACCCAGTGCCCATGCGACAAAAAGCATAATGAATGCCTGTGCAATCACCTGTGCTGATGAGTGTAGGACGCGGCTGAGTACAATCGCGACACGTGATACTGGCGAGACCAGCATCTTGTCGACCGTACCGGCGGTGATCTCACGTAACAGACTTACACCGGACCACGATGAGCCAAATAGTACCGTCATCACCAGGATGCCGGGTACCATAAACGCCATGTAGTCTTCATCACCGAGTTGTACAAAGTCTTTAAACAGTTGGCCAAAGATCAGTAGCCAGATCAGTGGTTGGATCAGGGTGAACAGAGTCCACATCGGCATGCGCATAGTGATGCGCATGTATTTGTTAAACAGGTGCCATGTATCTGCAAGCATGGATTATTTCTCTCCGCCGTCTTTGTTTTTGTTCCATTCATTATTCTGCCAGTCACCTTTTTGTGACTGATCCCACTGCTGTGAACTTTGCTCACCTGCTGCGTTGCTATTGTCTTTTTTATCAGACCATTGCTTTTGTTGGTCTTCTGACCATGCGCCTTGCTGCCATTGCGCCTCTTCTCGCTTTTCCACGCCTGGGTTTTTGCCATCATCATTTTCTTTTAGCCAATCGCTATTTTTCCATGATTGATCTTCGCCGCCTTCTTCTGAGTCGCTATCGTCAGCGCCCCATTGGCTTTTCCATTTGCCGGTGTTGCCACCCTTACCCGCCCACTGTTTCCACCATTCATCGCCTTCTTCCTCTTTTGTCTCGAGGATGCTGGAGCCGGTGTATTTAAGGAAGACATCATCCAGTGTTGGACGCGACAGTGACAGGTTGGTGATCAGCGCCTGGCTCTCAGCTGCAATCGCCATTAGTGCCGCAACGTTTGCACCGCCATCTTCAACATACAGATGCAGCTTGTTGTCTTCCCAGGTTGATCCTTTGACATAGGGTTGTTGCTGTGCAAAGTGGAAAAACCCCTGCTCATTCTTGCCGACATCATCAAAGCTCACGGTGATCGAATCGCCATGAATACTGTTTTTCAATGCATCAGGTGTATCAACCACCTGTACTTTGCCGTTGTTGATGATCGCTACCTGATGTGAAAGACTGTCAGCCTCTTCGAGGTAGTGAGTGGTCAGTAAAATCGTGAGTCCAAACTCTTTATTGAGTTTGTCGATATGCTTCCAGAGAATTTTACGATTCTTAATGTCTAGCCCAAGGGTCGGTTCGTCGAGGAACAAAATCTTTGGACGGTGGATCAGTGCGCAGGCGATATCCAGTTTTCTGCGCATGCCGCCGGAGTAGGTGCTGACCAGATTGTCGATGCTGTTATCGAGTTCAAAATAAGTGGCCAGCTCTGCAATGCGGTCATTGATGTCCGCTTTCTTCATGCGATAGAGATGGCCTTGTAGCACCATGTTTTCACGGCCAGTGAGAAAGTAGTCGATACCGGTCTGCTGTGCCACGACGCCGATTGCCTGGCGTACCTCAAGGGAGTTGGTGTCGACATCGAAGCCTGACACCACCACATTTCCTTCATCGAAGCCGCACAGGGTTGAGGCTGCGCGAATGGTGGTGCTCTTACCGGCTCCATTTGGGCCGAGCAGCGCCATGATCTCGCCTTCTTTTATCTCAAGGTCGAGCGTGTCGACGGCTCGGTTATCGGGGGGATAGATCTTGGTCAGACCTTTTATCTGGATCGCAAGGTTTGTCATTGTTATCGATTTAGCCATTTAGTCAGTGAATTTGTGCAGAACGCGTAGTATATCTCTCTTTTCGGCAAATCATAAAGCAGCTGAAGCATCGCTTGGCTATAATGGCGGCTTATGAAGAAAATGAAGATGAAGGTGGTGTTTTGATGCGTGTGCTTGGGATTGAAACCTCCTGTGATGAGACGGGTGTGGCGATCTATGATGCTGAGCATGGGTTGCTGTCCGATGTGCTCTATAGTCAGGTGGCAATGCATTCAGAATACGGCGGAGTGGTGCCGGAGCTGGCATCGCGTGACCATGTGCGCAAGCTATTACCGTTGATTCGTGAGGCGATGCAGCAGGCTGACACCACACGAGAACAGATCGGTGGCATCGCCTATACCGCCGGGCCTGGGCTGGTCGGGGCGCTTCTGGTCGGTGCTGCCGTTGGGCGTAGCCTTGCATGGGGCTGGCAGATACCGTCGATTGGTGTGCACCATCTCGAAGGGCATCTGTTGGCGCCGATGCTGGAAGAGAATCCGCCGACGTTTCCATTTATTGCGCTGCTGGTCTCAGGTGGTCACACCATGTTGATTACGGTGAAGGGCGTTGGCCAGTATAAAATTATTGGTGAGTCGCTCGACGATGCGGTGGGCGAGGCGTTTGATAAAACCGCCAAGCTGCTAGATCTAGGCTATCCCGGTGGGCCAGTATTGGAACGGACTGCCAAAAAAGGTGATCCAGCTCGCTTTAAGTTTCCTCGCCCGATGACGGATCGTCCGGGCCTCGACTTTAGCTTCAGTGGCCTCAAGACCTTCGCTATGAATACATTGCATGCGAATGAGATGAATGAGCAGACCAAAGCGGATATCGCACTCGCCTTTCAGACCGCTGCGGTTGAAACGCTGGCGATCAAGTGCCAGCGTGCGATTCGTGAAACAGGTATTAAGCAGTTAGTGGTAGCGGGTGGGGTGAGTGCCAATAGCGCGCTGCGCGAACGCTTGAATGCACTAGCGGTGAAGGAGCGCGCTCAGGTCGCCTATCCGCGGCTGAGATTCTGTACCGATAACGGTGCAATGATCGCCTATGCCGGTTGTCTGCGACTGCAGGCGGGTGAGTTGGAACCGCCAAGATTTGAGGCCCGTGCGCGCTGGCCGATCGATACGCTAGCGGGACTATCGAATTCCCTTTAAAAAATAACAGGGGCTATGTGCCGCTATGATTCGATTACTTCTGGGCCTTCTTTTGCCCAATCCTGGACTCTTTACCTTGCAGCAGGTTTTGAATGTTGGACTGATGGCGATAGACCAGCAGCGCACTCATGCCGATCATCATGATCAGGAGCGCGACATCGGGGCGATAGAGCCAGACAATCAGCGGCGCGGTGACGGAGGCGCACAGCGCTGCGAGAGATGAATAGCGCAGTGTAAATGCAACCAGCAGCCAGACAGCCAGTACCGTGAGTCCTGCCAGCCATGAGATGGCAAGGATTGCACCGAGTGCCGTTGCCACCCCTTTGCCACCTTTAAAACCAAAGAAAACCGGGTAGAGGTGGCCAAGGAATGCGGCAGCAGCGGTGAGTGCAATAACCAGTGGCGATGCATTCATCAGGCTAACGGTCAGCACCGGTAGCAGGCCTTTGATCATGTCGCCGAGTAGTACGATGACCGCTATCTTTTTACCGCCGAAGCGCAGTACGTTGGTTGCGCCTGGATTGCCAGAACCCTGGCCGCGTGGATCGGGTAGCCCGGTGAGTTTGCAGGCGATGATGGCGGTCGAGAGCGAACCAATCAGGTAGGCGATGATGATGGCGATTATGGCTGTGATCATTGTGGCGCTAGTTTATATACTGCTAAACTGAATCTATGGCTGAAAGAGCCTGTATGATACCACCTCAGATTCACTTAATTGACATATAAATACTGGCCTTTTTTATGGATATAATCTACCTGCGAGACCTTAAGATCGAAACCGTTATCGGTATCTTTGACTGGGAGCGCGAAATCAAACAGACGATCAGTTTTGACCTCGAGATGGCGACCGATATTCGTAAGGCGGCTGCCAGCGATGCGATTGAGGATACACTTGATTATAAAACACTCTCTAAACGGATTATTAGTTTTGTGGAGGCGAGTAGCTTTCAGCTGGTCGAGACCCTGGCTGAGCAAGTGGCGGCGATTATTCTCGATGAATTTGATGTGCGCTGGGTGCAGGTGCGGCTCGACAAGGTCGGGGCGATCCGCGGAGCGAGTGGTGTCGGCGTGATCATTGAACGTGGAGAAAAAGGCTGAATGACCCCCGTCAGTTTTAAGCACCTGATTCATGTGGGTGTGGGTAGTAATGTCAAGCGAGAGCATAATATTCGTTCTGGTGTGAATGCACTGCATGAACGCTTTAGAAAAGTGGAGATGTCGACTGTCTATGAAAGTGCCGCGGTGGGTTTTGACGGTGCCCCTTTTTATAACCTGGTGGTGCGCTTTGAAACTGAGCTGAGTATCGATGCGCTGGCTGTGACGCTGCGCCAGATTGAAGATGCACATTATCGCGATCGCACCTTATCAAGCTTTGGCCCACGCACACTCGATATTGATCTGTTGTTATATGATGATGAGGTACTGCATCAGGGTAAGCTGCAATTGCCGCGTGATGAAATCGAAAAAAACGCCTTTGTCTTGCGGCCGTTGGCAGAGTTATCGGGTGAGCTAATTCACCCCGTCAGCGGTGAAAGTTTAGCCGCGATGTGGCAGCAGTTTGATCACACATTGCAACCGCTAACCGCAGTTGAATTCGACTGGAACGTCTAATCGCTAAGTGAGCGGCCGCCATCCACCGCGATCGTCTGCCCACTGATATAACCCGCATCACGAATCAGAAACAGTGCCGCACGTGCAATATCTTCCGGCGAGCCCTGGCGTTTAAGGGTGGTGCGGGAAAGGATGCGTTTTTTGGTGACATCATCAATGCCGTTTTCTGGCCACATAATGGCACCGGGGGCGATTGCATTCACTCTTACTTCTGGTCCTAGTTCACGTGCCAACGCTTTGGATAGCATCACGAGTCCCGCTTTGGCGGTGCAGTAGACAGGGTGTTCTTTGAGCGGTCGCTCACCGTGGATATCAACGATGTTGATGATGCAGCCGTGTTGCTGTTTTAAATGGCGCGCTGCCGCCTGTGAGAGAAAAAATGGCGCCTTCAGGTTAGTGCCCATCAAGTTGTCCCATTGCGCTTCTGTCGTATTCCCGATCTGCGTGGGATAGAAGGTCGAGGCGTTGTTGATCACCACATCAAGGCGCTTCCAGCGAGAGGTGGCATCCTTGACCACGGACGCAAGTTTATTGATTTGCAGCAGATCGGCCTGAATGAGCACCACAGAATCTGCGCGTAATTCATTGAGCTCATTCTGAAGCACCCGCGCCGCTTTGTGAGAGGTGTGGTAATGCAGTGCCAGGTTCATCCCTTCACGGTGCAGGGTACGTGCCATCTCGGCCCCCACGCGCCGCGCTGCGCCTGTGATTAGCGCCACTTTACCGGAAAGATTATCTCGATTATCGCTCACTGCATCCCCTGTTTATAACTCTGCTAAAATGGTGCGCAACACCTGATCCTTCAGGGACACGACCATTAAAGAGTATAAAGCAAAGTGAATCAAAACAGGCCGAATTCTGAACCAATATCTGAACCCGGGTCTAAACAGGGACAGCTTAAGCTGGGCGAACTAGATGAGCAGACCCTCGCACACAGCGCACAACTGGGCGAGCTGATCATCGACGAGATTGAGCAGCAGGGCGGTAAGATCCCCTTTATTCGTTACATGGAGCTGGTGCTGCATGCTCCGGGGCTTGGTTATTACAGTGCTGGAGCGCATAAGATTGGTGCGGCGGGTGACTTTATTACCGCACCAGAGATATCACCACTTTTTTCACAATGTGTTGCACGCCAGTGCCAGCAGGTGATGGCAGGTAATGTTGGCATGGATATTCTGGAAGTAGGCGCAGGCTCGGGTGCGATGGCCTGTGAAATTCTGCGTCATCTGGAGAAACTGGGCTGTCTACCTGCCCATTATTATATCCTCGACCTTAGTGCTGATCTGCGCGAACGCCAGCGCACACATCTGCAGCAGGAGCTACCGCAGTTGATCGACCGAATCATCTGGCTCGACGTTTTGCCAGAGCACTTTAAAGGGGTGGTGCTGGCCAATGAGCTGCTGGATGCGATGCCGGTTCATCTGCTGCGTTTTGATCCTAATCAACCAGCGGAGCGATATGTCGGCTGGAATGGCGAACGCCTCACCTGGTGTGATGGGCCGCTAAGCGACGCACGCCTTGAAGATGCGATTGGTCAAATCTTTCAGTCATGTGGCAAAGATGAATTTGATGAGGAGTATGTTTCTGAAATCAATCTCGCCGCAGCCGACTGGGTGCGTAGCATCGCCGCGATATTGGAGCGGGGTCTGGTACTGCTAATTGATTACGGTTTCCCGCAGCGCGAGTATTACATCCCCGAACGTAAAGAGGGCACCGTGATGTGCCACTATCGCCATCAGGCGCATAGCGACCCACTGATCTTGCCGGGGTTGCAGGATGTCACCGCGCATGTTGATTTTACCGCGATAGCCGAGAGCGCCATGAATGCTGGCCTGGATGTCGCTGGCTATACCACGCAGGCACATTTTCTGTTGGGGGCTGGCTTAATGGAGGTGCTGGTTGAAGCCGCTGAAAACACCAGTGATCAGCAGCAAGTGATGCAGGCACAGGCGATAAAGACATTAACCATGCCGCATGAGATGGGTGAGTTGTTTAAAGTGATCGCGTTGACCAAAGCGTTGGAGCCGGGTTTGATCGGCTTTTCAATGCTCGATGCACGTGGCCGGTTATAGTCGAGTGTGTTTGTAGGGCGCGGCAGAGTGGTCACCAGTGCTGCACCCCCGCAAAGGAAGCAACCTCGGAGTATACCTGACAGGCATTGCTGCATTCTTTTAGTTTTATCACATGCGGCAGATTACGCTTCGCTAATCTGCCCTACGCGCTGTTTTACCAATACTCTTTTAACATTAGCGGTGGTATGCATTTCGCGATGCCGCTAGCATTTAAAAGAACCCCGCTTTTAAGCTCCCAGGTCATCCACGCTTCTGGCGGATAGGTTATTTTGAAAGGAGTCGCGATATTTCTTTCTGTTTTAAACCCACTTCGACCGTAGTAAGCAGGATCGCCAAATACAAATATTACTTTAACGCCCTGGGCTTTGAGTTTACTAATGCCATGACTTATTAGCTTTGTTCCTAGCCCTTTCTTTTGATGGGCTGCGGATATCGCTAATGGCGCGAGTATATACGCCTTCGTTTTTTCACAACCTTCAATCGTTACCGGGCTGAAGACAATATGGCCAAGGATGCTTTCATTATTCTCTATGACAAAAGAGTAAATAGGATCCTTCGTTTTGAAATTTAGTATCTCGAGCGCTAACCGCGCTATGGCAGGGCCTTCTTCATTCCCAAATGACTCGACATGTAATTTGCATATAGCGTCATTATCTTCTTGATTTGAATTTCTAAATATCACAACATCCTCATGCGATTTAAACAAGGCAGTGGTTTAGTCCCGGTTGATCCGATGCTACTGTGCTTGTTCTGTTTCATTGTATTTGTACTCAGTGAATTCCCAATGGTTTTTGGGCGACTTCTTTGAACAAGACCATCCCATGCGTAATAATTGTTTATGTAAAAGCCAGTTTAGCGTCCCGTGCCCAACAAACAATACGCTCTCATGATTGTTCGCCAGGCCTGCCAGTTCATTCGCACAAGCGATACTTCTTTCCTTTGCTTCTTTATACGATTCTGATTTAAAGGAATATCCAGCCATTTGAAACAAACGAAATACCAAAGACCAGGCTGATATTGATAGCGTTGGGTATGCCAATTTTCCGTATGGCATTTCGAATTCCCGAAATGCAGAGCTAACTAAATGAGGATTAGATACTCCTAAAAGTTTGGCCGACTCAATTGAACGTGGTAGATGGCTACATACCACAAAATGACATTTCTTAGCTTTTGCTACGATCTTTTCGTCTGGACGACTGGACTCGCAAATTCCAGACTTATCATAGCGAGACACCCACTCACCAAACTCAATTGAATTGACTTTCCCTGAAGTATCAATGTTTGGTTTTCCGTGTCTTAATACAACTATTACCACAAGACTTCCTTTGAAGCATTACGCAGTGGCGGTGTGATTCCCTCAATTATTTTTGTGAATCCGCTTTTCTCGCGCGTCCTCTATGAATTTCAGTATATCTCTCCAGCTGACAACGCCAATAGGCTTCTGCTGATCATCGACAATGGGGATGCAAGAAATTTTATGATTGTTAAACAAATGGATCGCATCATATAGTCCTGCGCTTCTCTCTAAAACGATAGGTTTCCTGGTCACTATTTGATGCACTCTCTTATTCAGGGAGGCTGAATCTTTTAGCGTTTCAAACTTCGTGCCTATATTGGGGCTCAGTGCTTTTAGCAAATCTCTATCCGATATCACACCAAATAGTTTTCCAGATGCTACCACCAGTAAATGATGAAAATTTGTATTATCAAAAATTTCTTTTACCACTTTTAGCGAGTCATCAAGCTGCACACTAACAATAGCGTCGCTCATTATCTCTTCAACACTCATGTAGTTTAGCCTCCATGTAACCAGCTTCTTTAAGTATAGTGTGTGTTTTAATAAAAATTAAAACCCAGCCCCAGGTTGCATAAGAAACACGATTTCTTCTTCGGTTGACTCTCTGCCTAATACAATATTTCTATGAGGATAACGGCCGAACCTGTCGATAATGGATTTATGTTTTAACTCAAATTCAATCTTCACCTTATTGCCGTCCTTTTTATACAGCTCCAATGCGACCTCATGAATTTTTCTGGACTCGCTGTGCATAAATGGAAGATAGAGAAGACTCCTCCTGGTTGAATCCAGCGACTCGTCGGCACCCATGAAAATTGCCTCTTGAGACAACGCCAAAGCCAGGCTGTCGTTAGCGAATGCCAATGGTGAGTCTCTAAACATGTTTCTCGAAAATTGATCCAATACGATAATCTCTGCCAATTTTCCCTCTGGACATCTCCGCCATTCATATAATTCACACCTTGTCGCTGAGCGATGAATTTCTGAATATTTATCTATGATGAGCTGATCAAACGCCGCATCTTTGACCCACCATTTTGATTCGTGGACCTCTTCAAACCAGAATTTGAGAATTTCCTGATACATCCCTTGTTCCTTAGTTGCAGATAATAATGATTGTAAATCAGCGGTCCATAGGTGCTGAGCGATCTTTTGGCATTCGCCACAAATGAAATATTGCAGAAATAGGTCAGCTATTTTTTTCACTTTGTTGTTTTAGCTCGTCGATACGTTTATCTCGCTCTTCCCTTTCTGATCTTCTGTCCTCGCTAGTATAGAGGTTAGACTTTACTCCCCTATAAGCACTTGTGATATGAGTGAGGTCTTTCTCTGCTTTTTCCAGGTGTGAAGATATTTTATAAACAGGGTCGCCACCACATTTATCTAGCACTAACAGCAAGTAGATGGCAATGCGGGGTTTTAACATGCACAGGGATGTTTGGATAAGTGCCATAAATTAATATCCAAACACTGTTCGATCTACTTGTCTTCGTGGTTGAGTGATCTACGGTTATCTGGTGTATGGTGCTCTCCTTTTTTAGAGTAGGGCTTCTGTTTAATATTGTCTTTAATACCTTATTTCATTATCACGGCCCACGTTGAGTTCTGCAATAGAAAAAGGTGCGGGGTTGTTATCGTGGTAGCGCATGCTTAATAACCTAAGGCGCCCCTGATTAATTGTCATCACGTATATGGTCTCCTCCCATTTTGCAAGACAATGATCATTAATGACAGTGACAGGATTGCTCTCGTATATCCGGCCTGTTGATGAAAGCAGCATGTGCTCTCTGGCCTTGATGAAATGCGCACACAT
>Ga0316209_1000398_pt1 | contig 79951 bp, 55 predicted proteins | sample 6monopyrite_MG_FD_204945 | JGI IMG/M metagenome (GOLD analysis project Ga0316209, IMG submission 204945) | Microbial mat bacterial communities from mineral coupon in-situ incubated in ocean water Damariscotta River, Maine, United States -... | ecosystem: Environmental > Aquatic > Marine >... | reverse complement strand
TGAACGCCGTTCACGGTAATGCGAGCAAAGTCATAACGACTCTCCTCAACATTGAGCCAGCGAGCAAAGCGCAAAGTCACACCGGTTTGACCAGAACAGTCAATCGTTGGTGATTCAAGGTAGTTGTTGACGTTGGAAGCATAGCTACCGTTGAAACCACTTGGGCCAAGGTCGTTACCCCAACAGTTATTGCCATCGTATGCAGAGCTAGGGTCATCGACCTTGCCTGCAGGAACGCCACGCATCCAGTCATCTTGGGTAGCGAGTTGAACGTGAACCCAACCTTCGTCGGTCGCACCTTCAAAATCGTTGAAGTAAATCTGGTTCTCAACACCAACCACGAACATGAGCTCGCTGCCGTTGCGCGGGAAGTCCTCACTGTTGCCAGCGCTGTCGCCGGTCTCAATGTGGTAGCTCACGCGAGCAGGAGAGATCTGTCCAGGAATGCCGGCGCTGTAAGAGCTACCGGTGTTGGTCATTGGGATGGTGAAGGTTGGACCACCATCGACAGAGTAAACCACGTCGGCGGAGGTGATGACGTTACCAACCAAGCTGGTGATGTCAGCGTCCACTACGTATGGGCCAGCTTCAGAGAGGCTATTGCCGAGTGGAGTGTGGACGATTTGGATGAACTGAAGATCTACACCATCGAAACCTTGCTGACGGAAACCTGCGTCAATGTCAGCGTAGTTTGGAGTGCCGTTGAAGATGTTGCCATCGTTGTCGTCCAAAACTAACCAGTGCTCTTCAATGAAAGTACGAATCTGGCCATCGTTGTATGCATTCATCCAACCGATAAACAGGGTGTCTGCAGTCAAGTCGCCCGCTGTATTGCCCAAAGTGTTATTGAGGTTCGCACGGACCTTCCACAGAGCGCCCATGAGAACTTCGCCGTCTGCGTGCACTTGACCGTAACAGCCAGGGTTGGTGTCGCCACAAAACTGACGGTTGTTGAGGCCGGTACGGATGATGCCACCGCCAGTGAAGAAGTCTTGACCGACCACTGGAGTATCGTAGATGTACATGGAGAAGACGTCGGAGTTGCCTTCACCGAAGCCATCGGAACCGTTACCGCTTCCGTAAAGGACGTTCATCCAGTGACCTTCTTCGTGGGTGACTACGGTGCTGAAGCCAGTGTTGTTACAGCCGCCACCCGCCTTGAACATGTTGATGGAAGAGCCATCGAAGTAGGCGTTACAGGTGGAGTTCAGGTTTGCGTTGGTGCGTACCTGGAAATCGGCAGTGTTGTCACTTGGGTCAGCGTTCTTGAGCCAAGAACGCAGATCCAAAACCGAGTCGTAACAGCTTGCTTCCGAAGTGATGAACTCGGTTTGAGCCGTGTTCATGGTCAGCGTTCCAGGAGCTCCTGGAGTAAAACTAGTGGTGGTGCTATGAGAAGCTCCAGTTTGGTTAAACACCCGACAATAAGGGCCACTGTAAGTCGCGGTAATGTCGACCGGGTTGTTGTTTGGAGTGTTCAGAACGAAGTCACCATTTGCATCGGTGGTGGTGTTGCCAACCGAGCTGGTCAGGGTCATGAACGGCATGGTTTGCAGGGTCGGTGGGTTGGAACCACTGTGTGCGCTCGTACCTGGAGTCGCATAACTCTCCACGGTTCCGGTGGCCTGCTGGTTATGAATCAGGTTGCGCTCTTCGAGCATTTCCATGGAACCATTGTCGGCAGCAATGAAAATGGTGCGGCCGGCAGGGTTCACAGGGTTTTCCTGGTTGCGGATTTCAAGCGACCACGCCAGACGTGGCTCCATGAACTTGCCAGGAGTGTGCTTGATAATGACTAGCTCAGGAATGCCAACGAAGCTTGGCTCGCGGCCGCCTTCTATGTCAGCGTAATAACCGATGGCTGCATTGGCTGCAGCGAAACGATCTGCCACAGGGCGTACGGAAAGGTTTTCTACACCAGGAATGGCGCGGCTATCCAAAGACAGCAGGGAACCCTTGGTATCGAAGATTGCGTGAGCCGATGCATCGAGGACTTCAACGCCCTTGACGTGTTGGCGGAATTCGATAGCGACTTTATCCGTGGTGCCAATCTGCTGCAGCGCCAAAAACTTGACCTGCTCGAGAGTTAGCGTGCCATCGGCAATGGCAAAAATGCCATAGGCTTCGTCATAAGCCATACGCGCGAGCTCTTCATAGTCGGCGTCGACGGACGGCGTGATGGCGGCTTCGGTGTGATAACCCCACAAATGGCGACCTGTTGTGAGGTCATCGTGGAGGCGGAGGCGCCAATTCGCACCGTGATCGGTCTGCCAGGAGTCGAGCGCATCGCCGACAGGGTCCTGAACAGGAGCTTCACTTTGAGAAAAGGCAGCGGGCGAAAAGCCCAGACATGCAGCAACGGTGCAAGTAAGTAGGGTCCTTATGTACATGGTAGGAGGTTGAGGAAATCCCGGACGCCAGGGGAGCGCCAGTAGGAATGGGACGGGTAAAGAGCTAGTAGGTTCCAGAAACTTGGTTAACCAGATTTATTAGGATAACCCGGTTTCATGGGCAGATGAGGGAAAATGCATACTCCTATGAGTCGATTTTGGGCATTCCTCAGAAATCTCGGTTAGAGGGGCAGTTAGGGAATAAGATTTCCCTGGAGTCGCATCTAGCCTCCCCTGTATTCGGGGAGAGCGATTTCGGCGCCCCGGCGCACCTTCGGACCCTCTCGCACCGAATCATGCATCTCACCTCACGAATCCCCACAATTGGCCGTAACTTGTTGTTGCTGTCCATGTTTGCCCTAGCCGCCTGTGCGCACCCGGGCCCAGACCTCATTTCTGCCACAACCGGTCCTGGTACCGGTGGTGGTGGCGGCGGAGGAACTGCCATCACATTCGATCTTTCCAACCTGGAAGGCGATTGGGTTGGTCAGCTCCTCCCCGACAATCTGGCTCGCCCGGAGCGTAACTTTTACCTCCGGATTGCTGATGGCGCGGTCACGGAAGCCGCCGACAGCCTTGGCAATGAGTGGAAAGGCGCCGACTCGGTACGCACTCTCGAATTCTCCGAGGCCGGTATTTTGCAGACCATCATGGAGTCCAACATCTTCACCAACAACTTGGTGTTAGACGCGCAGATGGACGATGCCATGTCGACCTTAACCGGCACTTTCAGTCACCTGGCCACCGATGGCGCTCTGATTGAGGGCAACTTCGTTTTGGTGCATAGCATGGGTTCTGGACACTTCCCAGATTCCTTAATCGCTGGAGACTGGGATGGTTTTGGCGCCAACGAGCAGGCTAAACGTCGCAACTTCACCGCCACCTTAGATACCGATGGCACCGTCCTCAGCGGTGAGATCCGTCGCCCAGATAACGATGAGCTGATCCACTCCTACTCCGCAGGATCTGGAGTCTTCGCTTATGCCGATAGCGCCATCGGCCGCATCGACGATGTCGTGGTCCTCGGCGACGACGGCTCGGTCCTAACCTTTATCTACCTCTTGGTTGACGAAGAAGGTTCTCTGCTCGGCGGCCCGGGATTTGATTCTCAGCTCGGCGCCGGCGTTGTGGAACTCAACCGCGCTGCGGTGGCTCCGAAGTAAATCTTTCGGTAAGAACCGTTGCACAGAGGGCTCATGGCGAGCTCTCTGTTGCAGTGATGAGAATAAGTTCAATTATTCATGAAACGCATGTTGGGTTAATGCTAGATTGTCAGGACTCCTATCCCTCTTTCTTTTTCTTCAATACCACACGCCCACAGTGAATAAAACTTTCCTACTTTCCTTCTTAGCGATTTTTTTGCTTTCCAATCAACTATCCTCTCAGATTTTTTATGTAGATTCGACAGCCACACCAGGTGGTGATGGTTCGATTGCAACGCCTTATATCTCTTTGTCTTACGCTATCGCAACTGAAAGTGCCCTTGTTCTGCCCGGCACACCGCTAGTCTTTTGGGTAGCTGGAAGGGGATCCTCCAGTCCATATACATTCGACGCCCTTCTCCCTGCGGATCAAAGAGAAACCTATCCCATCGGAATCCCAGACGGGACCCGAATTCGTTACTGGGATGTAAATGGTGTTTTACCTGCTCGACCACCCTCTGCAGTGTTCAACCCAGGGGCTGTGCCAGGGGATACATGCTTCGCATTGTTGGAAGTAAATACCGGTACGAACATGTCTGGGATTGCAGGGTATCTGCCAGTTGTCCCTATGACTCTTCCTGATACGAACCAAGGCTTTGAGCTACGGGATTTCGCAGTAGGAATTCAGATAGAAGACAACCCTCCACTTCTAGGCTTCGGCGCCACAGATTTCCTAATTGACGAGTTTCTTTTTATGAATGTCATCAGGCTATCAGGGTTCGAGTCTCTCAGTCCAGTGGTTCGGAAGCCGTAATTAGGAGAACCTTAATGCGGTCCCCTGCTGTTTCCTTTACCTCGGACCTGCCTTTGGTTGATCTCGAATTCACAAATTTGAATCAAACTCCCTACATTTACCGATTTACGATTGATTCAGCTGACCTCCGCCCGGCCGACGCTGAAATGCTATCTTCAATGATGGTTTTTCAAGGCTATGACGTCGATGGTGGGGACGACACTCTCTTTGTGACTTTAAGGAATATCGAAATCAGTGGGCGCAGCTCGGTAATCCCCATCATTCCCCCCTTTTCCCAGCAATCCATCCGAGGGGCAGGAATTGAAGTCGGGTTAAAGCAGTCATGCCAAGGTAGAATTTCTCTGGAAAACGTTTCCGTCCGAGATGCCAGGGGAGAAGGGTTTTATGGGCTTGTGATGCAGAATGAGTCTGCCGGTTTCTTTTCCTGCTCCAATACATCCTTCCGCTACAACGGAGATGCCGCTGTTTCGAGCCCCTATATGGCTTCAGTCGCTTTTGGTGCGGCAAGCTTTGAGCAATCAGGACTGCATCTCGAAGTTCATGAAGAGGGTGCGTGGACCGTTGATGATGGGGCGGAGAGTCATTTTGACGACAACTACCGGCATGGTGTGATCCTAGAATCTAGCTCCAATGATGATGAAGTTGATGGCTTTCCTCTGGCTGACTTTGACCTTTGCACGTTCATGCGAAACGGTCTTGATTTGGACGCATCGGTAAGAGGGCATGGTGTATATGCACACATGTTGGAGTCGGAAATCGAATTACACCTTCACCGGTCAGCGGCCTCCTCGAATCACACGAGCGGAGTAAATATGTTGTTCGATTTCGCAAACACAGTTCGTAGGCAAAGACTCGTTGCAACGAACTCAACATTCTCTCGTAACCTGGGCATTGGTCCTGCGCTCTATGGCCCCGCGGGAGCTTTCCCGCTCGAGACGAATCCGATTGCTATTATCTCTTTGGCCCCAGCGAATTCTTTTACGACTAATCTTTCGCAAATAACGGTTTCAGACAATCCAACGCCTTACGCTCTCTCGTTGTTTGGATCCACCTCGGATGCTTTGGAGGCTCTCTGGCCAGCAGGTTCTACCTCTCGGATTGATAATTGTGTCCTCAATGCAAATGGATTCACTTCGACAGGTGGTGTCTTTTCAGACCAAGCATATTATCCGGAACCGCCTTTTTCTGGCACGAACGAATGGACAGAGATGTTTCTCGGAACAGATTTCTCGAACCTAGGTCGAATAAAGGGAATAATTGTTCCACAATACACTTCTGTCCAAGGGAATTACTACGACCCACCATTGTTGACATCATTTACATTTATGGGCAGTTTTCTCGGTGATGTGTTCCCATCGACTTCCAGTCCGTTGTTCAACATGGGGATGGGGACTCGCTTTGCCACAGAAGGCACCGATAATCGAGGTCCGGGAAATCCTCGAATTATTGGAGTCGCTTGGGACACAGGTGCCTTTGAGGTCCAATAATGAAAATTCCTCAGGGGAGAGTTCCTTTTTGTGATAAGTTTCAGAGAGGAGAAAGAAAAATGATTTATTCTATCTTTGCAAGTCTCTTGCTAGTTTCCTCCGCGGCTTCGCAGACCGTGGGGGGGAACTGGGAAACTCTCGGCCAAATTGAAGGGGCTGCTTGGCTAGATGTTGCCGGGGGTGCATTGGCTGTCGGCCCAGACTTCGATGGCGATGGGATTCTTGAAATCGCAATTGGAAGTAATGGACACAACAATGCACTTGGGAACCAGGTTGGGCTCCTGCAACTCTGCTCGGGTCGCACAGGTGCCATTCTCTGGGAGTATGAACCCATCGTCTCAGACCAATCCCCTGTTACCGGGAGTTTGATTTCCTTTGTTCCAGATCTCAATGGTGACGGGGTGCCTGATTTGTTGGTGGGCAACTCGAAGTATGACGGTTCAAAAGGAGGAGTTGTAATTTTAAGTGGCCTGGACGGCTCACTGATTCGCGAGCACTTCGGAGTTGTCGGCGCTGTTCATAGTAATGGTGAACAATTGGGGATGAGTCTCCTTGGAACCCAAGACTTGGACGGAGATGGCTTGGGCGATTATTTCATCGGCTCTAGCGGCAGTGAAAACCTCTCGGGGGCGAGGTTGGCTGGGCGGATAGATTGTTGGTCGGGCGGGACAGGTCAACTTCTTTGGCAACGCTACGGGCTAAATGAAGGCGATTTCTTTGGACAAACTTTGGTATTCGGTACTGATTCGTTTGGTACCGGACTTCCAGACATCCTGACTTCTACCAATGAGGATTTCAATGGAGTCTCAAATGCTGGCATGGTGTACGCCCTTTTTCAGTTGAGTGGGGTCATCTTGCAGAGCTACCCGCCGGACACGACGAACCCGGCACAAGGATTTGGCGTTGCGATTGCAGTGCTCCCTGACCTGGACGGCGATCAAGTCGAAGAGTTAATCGTGGGTGCGCCATGGTTCGATTCTCCCAATCTTCGGGCTACAGGCTATGTGACGATGATTTCAAGCGCGACTGGCCTTCCTATTTGGAGGACAGATGGAAAGGTTAGGAATGGTAATCTGGGGGGCGCTCTGTTGGCTGTCGAGGATTTGAACCAAGATGGTTATCAAGAAATCGCGGTTTTCCAATCCTTACCCTTCCAGACGGACCACCCTCGGACTCTTATTTTGAATGGTCGTGACGGTGAGGTTCTTTGGGAATTCAAAGGCGAAAGCCAATACACGAATTTCGGCGTTAGCATGGGTTCCTTTGACCGCAATGGAGATGGCTTGCCGGAACTCTTCATCGGAGAACCCGGATACGGCCCAGGATTTCCAGGACGCGTGGTCGTTCTTTCCTTGGATCCCTACCTGCGCAACAAAGGAAGCCTAAGCCTCTCCGGCTCGGCGCAAAGTGAGTTGCGCTTCCAAGTTGATTTTCCCACTAGTGAATCCGGAAAGTCTTTTGGAATTCTGGCCTCGGCATCGGGGAACTCATCGACCGTAATCGGGGGAGTGAAAGTCCCATTAACATTCGACCCGTTCTTCCTGAGGTCTCTGCAGAATCCGCCCGCAAACTTCCGTGGTACTCTCAATCAGGAAGGGAACCATCTCGTTCAGGTGAGAGTCCCAGCTGGGCAACTCTCCAACTTAATCGGAACTACCCTCTACTTCGCAGCCATGAGCTACTCTGGCACGCAGGCCAGCTTGAGCTCAGTCGCCATCCCCATTGTGGTGGTGCCCTAGGGGAACTCTGATTAAGTCTGACGGCGACTCCGCGGCCGAAATCGCTCGCCCTCGCGTTGCTTCCTTTTGGCTGTAGCGACACTACAGACTTCGATTCGCGCCTTGGGGCAAACGAATTCAATCCACTGCCTCTCACGCCAGACTTCATCAGAGCTTCCCGAGCTCAACCGACTTCGCTGATAAACTAAGCGGCTCATGGCGAGCCCCTTTCCTGCTTTTACCTTCCTAACCGACTTCGACGGCGTGTGGACCAATCCGTGGCGTGAGCTGCAGGCGGTGCATAAAACGGTGCGCGAAGAGTTGGCGCGCATGGTGGGGCACACCATGGAGGAAATGGAGCCTACTTATCAGGGCTTTCGCAGCGCGGTTTTGGCGCACCCGGATCAGCATGGCTGGCACATGGATGGCCGCTTTAGTTCTTATGTCGATGAGGATTATTTTGCGGTGCCCACTGCGATTGGCCAACACATCGACCAGGCGCGCTGCGAGGTTTCTTCCACCTTCCGCGATTTGGTGCTGAAGGAATACGGTTCGGTGTTGGAGTTTCTTGATCACTGCTACCACAGCACCTGTGACCGATTCCGTTTAGAGGTCGATCACGATCTCACCGAAGGCGCCGAACGTGTGTTGCATTGGCTTTTGGAGAACGATGTCAACGTAGTGTTCGCCACAAATGCTCCTGGCGGAAAAGTGGTGGATTGGTTTTCGCACCACGGTTTTGGTGTAGCCGATGGCCGCGATACGGAGCCCGGCTCTTCGCAGTTGCGCGTGTACGGTCGCTCCGGAAAACAGTTCCTCGGCGAAGCGCACAACACCATGAGTTTTGGCGGTCGCACAGTGCATACCAATCGTCCGCAATACCGCGAAATCCTGGAACGCGAATCCCCAGACTTAGTGGTGGGCGATGTCCTCTCCCTAGACCTGTCCCAACCTTTAGCGATGCGCGTCGATGGCAACCCTTCTGCTCCGAAAGGAATCGGGATTATGGATTTACCGCACACCCCGCAATGGGTGAAGGATTCAGTGTCCGACGACTCTGGTCACGTAGATTTTTTAGTTCCACACGTGACCGCATTGCCGCGTTTGGTCACCCTCCTGCGCGGATAGTCTCGACGACTTCCAAAGCAGGCTCAATGCGGTTGAATGGCGCCGCAACCTGGAATCCAGCCACTTTACCCTGCAAGGCTTCGACGATTTCTTGCGCGATTTCGATCCCAACCTCGGCGCTCTGCTGACGATCCTCCGCATGCGCCATGCGTTTCAAAACCTTCTCCGGTAAATGCACGCCCGGGACTTCCGAATGCAGGAACTCGGCATTGCGGCGACTACGCAATGGCCATAGTCCAGCCAATATCGGCGGCGTGTGCGATGGCAGGCGTTCGATTAACTCCAGCAGGGTGTCGGCGTCGAACACCGGCTGGGTGATGAAGTAATCCGCCCCCGCATCAATTTTCCAGAACAAACGTTCTAGTTCGCGATCTAAATCTAAGGCGGTATGGTTCAGTGCGCCACCGCAACAGAAGGAAGTCTGTTGGCCGAGATCATTAGCACCTAAATCTAAACCACGATTCAACATAGTAATCATGTTGGTCAGTCCGATGGCATCGACATCGAACACTGCGGTTAGATCTGGGTAGTCACCTTGATACGGTGGATCTCCCGTGATGGCGAGAATGTTGTGCAACCCGAGTGCTGCTGCACCGAGTAAATCGGATTGCATGCCGAGTAAGTTGCGGTCGCGGCAACAAAAATGCAGCAGCGGTTCAATGTTGGTCTCGCGCGACAAGATGGCGGCACCGGCAATGTTGGATATCCGTGCCGAAGCGCGCGGACCATCGGGCAAATTCACCGCATCGACGCCAAAGCGGTCCAAAGTGTGTGCAGCAGCTAGTAGCTTGGTCATATCGGGCGTGCGCGGTGGCACAAGCTCCACCGATATCACGGTGCGCCCGCGCGCAAGCCCGGCTGCAAACCGCGAGCGGTCGGCAAGGGGGATGACCTCCATGCCGGCGTCTGGCGCTTTGACCTTGGCATCGGGCCTTACGCTTGGCTGCAGAGTGGCGCGACGCAACTGCGCGGAGCCAGCACGTGCGGCACGAGCAAGTGCGCGAATGTGTTCGGCAGTGGTTCCACAACATCCGCCGAGCACCACACCACCGGCCTGCAGGAAGCGGCGGGCGAAACGGGCGAAGTAATCAGGGTCGTTTTCGTAGAAAATCCGGCCATCGACCTCGCGCGGCATACCAGCATTGGGTTTTGCGGCCAACGGGATTTGCACGCCGCCTTTTGCCGCTTCGAGCACAGCATCTAGAACTACGCGCGGTCCACTGCTGCAGTTGAAACCAACTACATCGGCTCCCGCAGCTTCGGCACGTAAAGCCGATTCCACTGCGGTGGTGCCGTGGAAGGTGCGACCGTTATCGCCGACGGTGAGGAAGGCCAGAATCGGCAAATCAGAAACCGACCGGACTCCTGCAATTGCGCATTCCAACTCCGCAACATTGTCGAAGGTTTCTAAGGAGAAGCCATCGACGTAAGGCAAGAGGTGCTTAGCCGATTCAGCGAAAGCTTCCTGCGCTTCCTCCTTTGCCAAACGGCCGAGGGGTTCGAGCTCCACCCCTAAAGGGCCGAGGGAACCGAGCACATAAGCGTGTTCGCCAGCACTTTCGCGCGCCAGGCGTCCTCCAGCTTCCAGTAACTCACCAAGCTTGTCCTCTAACTGATGCTTGGCCAATCGAAAACGGTTGGCGCCGAAGGTGTTGGTGAGCACGGCATCGGAGCCAGCATCGAGGAAGGCTTTGTGGATTTCACAGACCCAGGCCGAATGATCCAGGTTGGCGGTCTCGAAATTGCCTTGAAAAGGAATCCCACGTGCATGCAACTCGGTGCCCATCGCGCCGTCGAGTAGCAAAACTTCCTGGCCAAGCGCGTCGCGAAGGGGGAGGCGGGTGTTGGGTGTGGTTTTCATGGGAAATCAAGGCATCGTCCGCGGCCTACACCGTGCAAAATGCCCGACACCTTTGATTTTATGCCGAGAGAGCGACGGTAACAAGGACACTGGGGCCAGGCACCGATATCATGAGCCGTCCATGCCCGATCCGCTGACTTTCGAACGTGTTTGGATGCCTTACATCTACCTCTATGGGGTGGGTGGGCTGTGCTTTTTCAGTGGTTTGGTGCTGGCTTATAAGAGTGGCGCCTTGAACCCCAAGCGGGCGGAGCACCGGCGCTGGGTGGGTGTACTCCTCTTTGGTTACTTCTGGTACGCGGGCCTCCACGCCGCTGGAATCCTTGCTGCAATCAATCTCTAAGCGATGATGTTCTTGCAATCCCTGCTGCAACAGCATGTGACTGGTGATTCGACGGCGATGGCCGCTGAAGCCGCCGCCGCTGCCGCATCCTCGCCCGTTTTCTGGGGCATCCTGATTGGCTACTTTGTCATCGTCCTGGGCTTCGGCTCCTACTTCGCGCGTTTCAACCGCAGCACCACCGACTTCTTCTTTGGTGGACGACGTTTTTCCTGGTGGCTGATCACCATGTCGATTGTGGCCACGGGTGTCGGTAGTCACAGTTTTATTAAGTACAGCGGTAAGAGTTTCGAGCACGGCTTTTCCGGCTCCATGGCTTACATGAACGATTGGTTCTTCATGCCACTGTTCATTTTTGGATGGCTGCCGATTGTTTATTACATGAAGGTGCGTTCGATTCCTGAATATTTTGAACGACGCTTCAACCCAACCGTGCGTGTGCTCGCCACGATTGTGCAGTTGATCTACATGATTGGTTATGTAGGCATTGGTTTCTTAACCATGGCGCGCACCTTAGAACCGATTGTCGGCGGTGCCTTAGGCTGGGATCTCATGGAGATCATTTGGGTGGTGGCTGTAGTGGCTGGCATTTACATTACCTTTGGTGGTCAGACCGCAGTCATCTTCACCGACCTCTTGCAGGGTTTTATCCTGCTGCTCGCGGGTGTCATTCTGTTTATGCTCGGATTGGACTGGTTCGGTGGTTTCGATGCCTTCTGGAGCATTCTTCCCGCGGAGTTCAAACTGCCACTTGCGAACTTTAACGAGGACCCGAGCTTCAACTTTATTGGTGTGTTCTGGCAAGATGCGATCGCTGGATCGATTGCCTTCTTGTTTATGAGTCAGGCGCTGATCATGCGTTTCATGGCCTGTCGTTCGGTCGACCATGGACGCAAAGCAGCCACCTTCAACGTGTTGTTCGCATTGCCCATTTCCGCCATCGCAGTCTGTTGCGCAGGCTGGATTGGCCGCGGCATGGTGCTCACCGACCCTGGCGTGCTCCCGTCCGATGTCGCGCCGGACAATGTGTTCGTCTTAGTGGTGCAAGTCTTAACTAGCACCGCTGGATTCGGTTTCTTTGTCGCCGCAGTCACCGCCGCTCTGATGAGTTCGGTGGACACTTATATCAATGCCTCGGCTGCCATTGCCATTAACGATGTCTATCGCCCGATTTTGAAGGCCTTCAAAATTGAAAGGGATGACAAGCATTACTTGCGTGTGGCCATGATCGTTTCCGCATTAGGAACGGTACTTGGAGTGAGTGCTGCTTGGGGATTCTCAAAGTTCGGCGACCTCTATGAGGCGCACGCAGCCTTCCAAAGCACGATTTCACCGCCTCTGGTGTCCTGCATTTTTCTCGGCATTTTCTGGCGACGTTTTACCTCCGCAGGCGCGATTGCGATTTTCATAGGAGGAGTAGGCCTCATCGTGTTGGGAAATTTCTACCCAGTCCAACTCATCGGTCCGGTTTCACAAGGGATTCCAGTTCCAGAAGATGGTTCCCATCCGTACACCTACATTGGCGCGCTGTACAACCTGATCGTTTGCTTCGGCATAGGCATTGTGGTGAGCTTGTTCACCCAGCCGAAGAAGGAAGGGCTCGAAGGTCTCACCATTTGGACCATCAAAGATGCACGCCGCTACTTTAAGGGTGGCGAGCCAAACGATAAGAAAGGTTTCAAACTGCCGATGACTTGGGTGGTGGATGACTCCCTGGCTGAAGGAACCGTGCAAGTTGATCAAGAGGGCATGCAACACCTCGCGGCTAACGAGGGCGATTTGGTTTATGTTTGCGACAAGCGCTGGTGGCTCGGCGGATTGCGCAGTGCTCACGGCAAACTCGCCGGCCTTCATGGCCTCGGCGAAACCGTCCGTATCGCGCCGGATATTTTGGAAGCCGCTCACTTCCTCGATGGAAAACTGATTACCATCGAGAAGGAGTTCTAGGGAAACTATTCCTCCTTGCGCAGGCGTTCACTGCGTAAATAGGCGGTCCAGTACACGCCAGAAACGAGCAAAGTGCCGCCGACGATGTTGCCGGCACTCACAGATAACAAGTTCCAAAGACTTGCGCTAAGTGAGACCTCGGCTGCATTAAGCGCCATTCCAAAGGGGAGGAAGAACCAGTTCGCAATCGAATGTTCCAGGCCGATGGCAACAAAGGCGGTAATCGGAAATAGGAGCGCGAAAATCTTATCGGCAACACTGCGGCCGCCCATTGCTAGCCATACCGCGAGGCACACCAGCGCATTGCAAAGAATGCCACGCGCGAAGGCTTCGGCCACAGGAAGCTCGGCTTTTCCTCGCGCAAGGTTGACGGCGGTTTCGCCAACGGCGCCATCGGCCAGTCCGTCTAATCCTGCCCACAAGGCAAGCGCCACGGTACCAAGGCAACCGATGACGTTGCCGATGTAAACCAAGATCCAGTTGCGCAAGACCGCGCGCAATCCAATCCGGCCACTCGCCCAGGCCATAGCAATCAAGTTGTTGCCGGTAAATAACTCCGCACCTGCGACAACGACCAGCACCAAGCCCAGGCAGAAACTAAGTCCGCCGATCAGACGAGTGATTCCAAAGCCAAGCGTGGGATCGGTGATCACCACGGTGAACAGGAGGGCGCCGAGTGAAATAAACGCGCCCGCCAGCACCGCCAGTACCAATAGGGTCAGAGTGTCGGTGTGAGCCTTGACGACTCCTAGTTCTTCGACCTTGCGCGCGATTTCACGCGGAGGAATGGCATCGTGGAGTTCTGGTGTGGTGCTCATAGGGGTCGAAGTAGTCTAGCGAGTGCAACATGCTGGGGCTCGAGGTGTCCCGAATCCCGGTGCTGGCAGTAGGATGGAAGCCATTGCTTTCTTGCCATGAACGCTTCCCCCCAATCCCTTCGCGTCAAGTTCCTAGCCAATTTAGGTGTGTTGCCTATCGCTGTTGCGCTTTGGGGTATGCTTGCTCTTGCATCTGCAAAATCTGCGCAAGAACCGACGCCGCAAGAACCCGATGCTGTTCGGTTTAGTCGTGATATTCGGCCGTTGTTGTCGGAGAGTTGTTTCTTGTGCCATGGCCCGGACAGCAGCACACGTGAAGCCGACCTGCGGCTAGATTCATTCGAGGAAGCCACGCGTGATTTGGACGGCTATGCTGCCATCGTCCCCGGTGATTTAGAAGAGAGCGAAATTTGGTATCGCTTGACCACGGAGTTTGAGGACGATGCCATGCCGCCTCGCGACAGTCGCATGAAGCCGTTGTCAAAAGGGCAAAAGGATTTAGTGCGCCGGTGGATTGAGCAAGGTGCAGATTATGAAACCCATTGGGCTTTTGTACCACCGGTGCGTCCAACCTTGCCGGAAGTGAAGAAAGCGAATTGGCCGCGCAATGAGGTCGATGCCTTCCTGCTTGCTGGTATGGAAAACGCAAACCTTGGCCCTTCTACGCCGGCAGAGCGCAACGTTTTATTGCGCCGGGTGTTTCTCGATCTCACCGGTTTGCCGCCAACTCCGGAGGAGCTAGATGCATTTCTGAACGATGACCAGCCGCTGGCTTATGAACGAGTTGTGGACCGTTTATTAACCGAGGAGCCTTATGTCAGTCGTTACGCTGAACGCATGGCCACTCCATGGCTCGATGCCGCCCGTTATGCCGACACCAATGGCATTCACATGGACGCTGGCCGGCAAATGTGGGCATGGCGGGATTGGGTATTGCGTTCCTTGCGCGACAACATGCCCTTTGATCAATTTGTGCTGGAGCAACTGGCGGGCGATTTAATTCCAGCGGCCACTCTTGAGCAAAAAGTGGCCAGCGGTTTTCATAGGAATCATGTTATTACCGATGAAGGTGGTGCCATCAACGAGGAGTATTTGGTGGAATACGCCGCCGACCGTGTGGCTACCACCGGAGCTGTGTTTATGGGGCTCACAGTTCAGTGCGCCCGATGCCACGACCATAAGTTTGACCCGATTTCGCAGCAGGAGTACTACTCTCTCTTCGCTTACTTCAACTCGAATGAAGAGCCTGGCCTCTATACGCAAGAACCGGATTCAAACCGTGCTTTTGAGCCTTTCTTGCAAGTGCCTAGTCCGCAGCAAGAGGCCGAGCAAACAGAAGTGCGCAATCTGTTGACTGCTTTGCGCCAAGAGATGGAGAAGCCGTCGCGCGAGGACGCAAAGGACTTTGAAGATTTCTTGCTCCATGCTCCCACCGAGTACGGCGTAGCTTGGGCATCCACCCAACTTGTATCCGCCGTCAGCAGCAATGGTGCGCCGATGGTTCGACTCGATGATGGTTCCGCTTTAGCTACGGGAGATGTCCCAGACCAGGAGAATCACACCCTTCGTTTTACAACACAAGCCACTGATTTGCGTTTGCTGCTGTTGGAAGCGCTGCAAGATGAATCGCATTTTGAAAATCGCGTAGGGCGCGCGGCCAATGGAAATGCAGTGTTGTCTTATATCGAGGCGGAAGCGATTTCGTTGACGGACCCTAGCCTGCGTCAAAAGTTGCACTTCACTTGGGCATGGGCCGATGCCGAGCAGGAGAATGGTGATTACAACGTCGTGAATATTCTTGATGGCTCTGCTGCCCAAGGTTGGGCCATGGATGCGCACAATCTTTCCGGCGGACGTAACGCACTCTTGCTAACTGAAGAGGCTTTCGGATTTGACGGCGGCACCGAAATTCAAGTGACCTTGTTCTATGCATCCTCATTTGCACAACATAGTTTGGGCCGTGTGCGCCTGACGCCAGGTTCCATTGAGGCAAAAGGATTAGCCGCATTGCCGGTGGCCGATTCTCGCTGGTATGGAACCTGGCCGTACTCCCCGAAAGAGGGCGAGGCGGGTTACGAGCAAATCTTTGGCCCAGAATCCGATGCCACCATCGATTCCGAAAAGAAGTATGCGCCGGATGATTACAGTTGGGTGTTTGTCCCTCAGATTAAGGACTATGAGGTCAATACAAACCTACCTGCGGGCAAGAAGATTAGCTTTGCCGGGCGGCGTTTGTATGTCCCAAGCGATCGCGACCTGGAACTTTCGCTTGGCTCCGACGATGGCATCCAAGTTTTCCTCGATGGCGTTATGGTTTTTGAGAACCGCATTGACCGCGGCGCGGCAGCTGACCAGGAGCGCATCAAGTTAGCTTTGACGGCTGGTGTGCACACCGTGGTTTTGAAAATCATCAACACGGGCGGCATCGGGGGCATGTATTGGAAAACATTGCCTGCCGCGGACCAACTGCACGGAGCCATGGTCTGGAGCTTTGCGCCGCAGCGGGTGCGCGAATTTGGTGCCAATGATTTGGCGCAACGTGTTTCGGAAGATTGGCGTACCCAACACTCGCCAGCCTATCGAGAGAAATTGACCCGTGCTGATTCCTTGAAGAAATCCTTGGATGAAATCGTGGCCTCGATTCCATTGACCATGGTCATGAAGGAAACCGAAATGCCGCGCGAAACCTTTGTGCTCATGCGCGGTGCCTACGATCAGCCAAACAAAGAGCGTCCCGTGACGCGCGGCGTACCGGCAGCATTGGGTCTTTTTCCGGAAGATGCACCTAACAATCGTTTAGGACTGGCCGAGTGGTTGACCACTGCAGAGAATCCACTGTTAGCCCGCGTGACGGTTAACCGATTTTGGGAACTTATTTTTGGCACAGGCATCGTGAGCACTAGCGCCGATTTCGGTTTACAAGGTGCATGGCCTACGCATCCACAGTTACTCGACTGGTTAGCAGTAGAGTTCCGCGAAAGTGGCTGGGATGTAAAAGATCTCATCAGGCAAATGGTTTTGAGTGAAGCTTATCGGCAAGATTCTAGACGTCGTCCAGAAGCCGCGGCCTTGGATCCGGAGAACAAACTTTTATCGAGCTATCCGCGGCGTCGGCTGGGGGCAGAGGAGATTCGTGACCAAGCTCTTTTTTTGTCAGGCTTACTTGTGGAAGATTTTGGGGGCGCTTCGGTGAAGCCTTATCAGCCACAAGGGTTGTGGCAGGAAGTGTCCATGTTGCAATCTAATACGCGCAGCTTCGAACGAGGGCAAGGGGAGGACCTTTGGCGCCGGAGCCTATACACCTATTGGAAACGCGCTGTGCCGCCGCCCTCTATGTTGACCTTCGATGCTCCGACTCGGGAATTCTGCGTCATCAGTCGCGGCATTACCAACACTCCTTTACAGGCGTTGGCTCTTTGGAATGATGAGCAGTTTGTAGAAGCGGCCCGAGTTCTGGCGCAGCGTACCTTAGAGTCGGAAGTTCCCGCCTCGATGAGAATGGAAAGTCCACTTGCTGTCACGGATTGGCGTCTTGCCCAGATGTTTCGTCGCTGCACTAGCCGTTCCCCAGAAGCCGGTGAATTAGATGCCCTGCGTTCTGCTTTCATGAATTTTTCGGAGCGCTATCAAGCCGCTCCGGACGAAGCCACGCAACTACTCTCTGCGGGAGACTCCATGTACGCTGAAAATCTGGAGCCGGCACAGTTGGCGGCTTGGACCATGCTTGGCAACGCACTGCTTGCTTTGGACGAAACCATTTCTCAACGCTGAACCTGGATTAGATAGGCCATCATGGAACCGCAAAACCCAAGGGACCCGCTTCAAGAGCACGACTTGCTCATGACACGCCGTCGTTTTTTTGGCAAAGCAGCCACTTCGATTGGCGCAGGTTTTGGTGCCCTCGCCATGAATTCCTTATTGGGGCGCGAACTAAGCGCCTTGACTACGGGAGCTACGCGGCCGAGTGGTTTAGATTTAAGTGCGGCCCCTAGCTTGAATCTCCAATCCCCAGGACCTCACTTTAAGCCGAAAGCGAAACGAGTGATTTACCTGCACATGGAAGGTGCGCCGAGCCAACTGGACCTCTACGATTACAAGCCAGGCTTGCGCGCGCGTTTTAATCAGGACCTGCCGGAATCGATTCGCGATGGGCAGCGCCTAACTGGCATGACTAGTGGACAAGCGCGCTTTCCTATCGCGCCTTCCATCTTTAAGTTCTCACGCTATCGGAATCAACAAGACGGGTTGTGGTTGTCTGAGTTGTTGCCGCACACGGGGTCCGTCGCTAATGAATTGTGCATGATTAATTCCATGCATACGGAAGCGATTAACCACGAGCCGGCGATTACTTTTTTCCAAACTGGAAATCAGCAACCAGGGCGGCCGAGTTTTGGGTCGTGGATGTCTTATGGACTCGGCAGCTCCAATGCGAACCTGCCAACCTTTGTGGTCATGATTACCCAAGGCATCGGCAATATGCAGGCTTTGTCGGCGCGTTTTTGGGGCTCGGGATTCTTGCCGAGTGAACACCAGGGGTGTAAGTTGCGGTCGGGTGAAGACCCGGTTTTGTTTTTGAGGAATCCGCAAGGGGTTTCACGCAAGGACCGTCGCCGCATGTTGGACTTGGTGGGGGAATTGAACGAGCGCGAATATCAGCGCAGCCTAGACCCGGAAGTGCAGTCGCGCATTGCACAATATGAAATGGCGTATCGCATGCAGATGTCGGTGCCGGAGTTGACCGACTTCTCCGATGAAAGCGAATCTACCTTAGAAATGTATGGTCCTGAGGTCCGCACTCCAGGTAGTTTCGCAGCGAATTGTCTCATGGCTCGACGCCTTGCGGAACGTGGAGTGCGTTTCATTCAACTCTATATGCGCGGTTGGGATCAGCATGGGAACTTGCCCTCAGAGTTGCGCGCGCAAGCCAAGGCGATTGACCAACCGCAGGCTGCGTTGCTAAAAGATCTAAAGCGCCGTGGATTGCTCGACGAAACCTTAGTGCTGTCCGCCGGCGAGTTCGGTCGCACCGTTTACAGTCAAGGCGCCTTGACCACAGAAAACTATGGACGTGATCATCATCCACGGTGTTTCAGCGTTTGGGCGGCTGGAGGAGGCATGAAACCTGGCATCAGCTATGGTGAAACCGACGAATTTTCCTACAACATCGTCAAAGATCCGGTCGATGTCCACAACCTGCACGCCACCCTGCTGCACTGCCTGGGCTTCCACCATGACCGCCTCGGTTTCCGGGCGCAAGGTCGCGACATGCGCCTCACCGATGTCGCCGGAGAAGTGAACCACGATTTGCTTGCATAAGGAACGGTGGAAATACTTACAAACTTACTCGAAGTCTTCGGACGCCTGCACCCCTTGCTCCTGCATTTGCCGATTGGCATTCTCTTGGGGGTAGGAATCCTTGAACTGGTATTTTGGAAGCGGGGGATGGCACCCACATCGCGATGGTTGCTTCTCATTGCCGCCATCAGTGCCGTTGTCGTGGCCGGAAGTGGTTGGATTCTGCACGAAGAGGATGGCTATGCAAGCAGCTTCGTTTTGCGATGGCATGAACGCCTTGGCATGGCCACCGCGGTCGGTGCAAGCTTGTGTTGCCTTTTACGTTTCTTCCTGAACACCAAGCACTACCGCATTTGTTTACTGCTGACGGTCGGAGTCATGCTTCCTGCCGGACATTTCGGCGCAGAGATGACCCACGGCAAAGGCTTTTTGCTTGAGCCTTTTGAGCAGACGAATTCTCCTGAGTATGTGCCGGTCGTTTTTCCTTCCATTGAGAATTCCTCGCAGCCTCTTCTAGCTAGCTTTGGAGAACATATTGCACCCTTGCTGCAAGCGCGGTGCACCAAGTGTCATGGGGCTAGGAAATCGAAAGGAGAGCTGCGTTTAGATTCCAGTGAGGCCATTTTGCTCGGAGGAGAAAATGGCGCCATCATCACTTTCGAAGGGCTAGGTGAGGGAGGAGAGCGAAGCGTATTGCTTGAACAGAGTGAGATGTATCGTCGTCTTCTTCTGCCGTTGGACCACGACGACCACATGCCGCCGGAGTCCAAGACCCAGCTCTCTGCTGCGGAAATTGATTTGCTGCGCATGTGGTTGCAGGCAAACGCTCCCTTTGAAGAAGGCTTTTCTTTGGGTGCCGGGATTGCTTTGCCGGAAGTCATCCGTGTCGATAAGTCGACCCCGGAATCGCATGGTGAGAACGCATACGAAGACCAAGCGGACGATGCAGACTTTCAATTAGCGCTGCAAAAGCTACACAATCATCAAGTTCACGTGCAACCCATGGAGCCAGGTTCGAAACTGTTGTGGGTAGATTTTTCGGCGATTGCAGAAACCACCGATGACCCTCTCGTGGCAGATTTACTGCAGGGAGTGAAGGAGCATGTACACGATCTTTCTCTTGCTCGCACCCAGATTACCAATGACATCGTGCTTGTCTTGGCCAAGCTTCCCAATCTGTCCAAGTTAGATCTCGGGCAAACGGCCATTGCTGATGCCGGGCTAGCTTCATTAAGGAACCATGTTAAGTTGAAGCGCTTAATCCTAAGCCAAACCTTGGTGACTTCGGAGTCGTATGCCATATTGGAAAGTCTTCCTGCGTTAACCCATCTCTGGCTGTGGGATTCGGCAATCTCTATGGAGGCAGTAGATGAACTGCGTAAGCTTTTGCCCAACGTTGTGATTGACGCAGGGGAATCCTTTCAAACGACGCCGCTTGAAGTCGAACCCGACTTGGTTTTCACCAACGAGCCCGTACTGATGCCAATCAATCGCCTATGCCCTGTGACCGGTAAGCCTATCGATTCGCGCTACTCAGTGGTGCAGGAGGAACACATTGTGGGATTCTGCTGTCCGAACTGTCCTAAAAAGTTCTGGGAAGACCCTGCAGCTTATCCCATCGAAGAAGTGGAGCGCTAGACTAGCTTCATGCGTTTTGCCTGCTTGTGTTTGTTGGCTGCAGTGTTGGGGTGTACCTCGCGGATGGTTCCAGATGCGTGGGTGCGGCTTGGACCAAAGTCCGCGTTGTTTGTTTGGGATGAATCTTGGAATAGCTCCGAAATACATCAACAGTTAGGCAATACGCATGGCGGCATGGTGGTCGACGGTGCCGGTCGCCTTTTCGCAAGCCGCGACACCGCACCAGCGATTCTCGTTTTTAATACCCGCGGCGAGTTGGAAGCCAGCTTTGGCGATGATCTTGGCGGCGGATTGCATGGCATGTGTTTGGTCGAGGAAAATGGAACGGAGTTTCTTTACCTCGCGCACACTTCCCAGCATCAGGTATTAAAAACAACGCTGCAGGGGGAAGTCCTTTGGACGTTGGCGCTCCCACAAGGCTCCGGCATTTATGAAAAGGCATCGGAGTATCACCCAACCTCGATTGCGGTGGCTAGCGATGGTCGATTTTTCGTGGCCGATGGCTACGGCAAAGGTTACATCCATCGCTACAACGCCAACCGCGAGTATTTAGGAAGCTTCGGCGGCCCAGGAAATGGAAATGGCCAGTTTCAAATCCCGCATGGTTTGGCAGTTGATGAACGCGGTGCTGCCACACGCCTATTGGTTGCTGACCGCGAGAACAACCGTGTGCAGGTGTTTGATCTCGAGGGTAACTTTCAGTCGGTTTTGGCGGTGACCTTGCGTCGTCCTTGTGGCATCGCCCTCGGCCAAGACGGCCGCCTTGCCATTCCCGAACTCGCTGGTCGTGTGACCCTGCTTGATGCCGATGACGCGCTCTTGGTTCGCCTCGGTGACAATCCAGATTCTTCCCAGTGGGCACAGAATGGGCTGCCGCGTGAACAATGGGTGAACGGTATTTTCATCAGTCCGCACGGCGCCGCCTTTGATGATAAAGGGAACCTCTATGTGCAAGATTGGCTGGCAGCTGGTCGTTACACTCGATTGCTGAGGGATTAGAAATCATGGACCTAGGAAGCGCACTCACCTTGAAATTGTTGGCCGTAGCGATTTACGCGGGCATTTTACTGGTCATTGGTTACTTAGCCTCGAGGCGGGTTAAGAGCACGCGGGACTATTTTGTTGCAGGAAAAAGCTTGGGCTTCTTCAACGTAGCCTTTTCCGCGCGGGCAACGGGAGAGAGTGCTTGGCTGTTGCTTGGCCTTACGGGCATGGGGTACGCCGTAGGTGTGCAAGCATTTTGGGTGGTGCTCGGCGAAGTCCTTGGTGTTTGTGGCGCTTGGATGTTAATGGCGCGCCGCTTTAAACGATTGACCGATCGTTATGACTCAATCACGGTCCCAGATTACTTAGAAAGCCGCCTGCGTGATACGGGACATTCGCTCCGCCTCATCGCAGCCTTTGCCTTAGTCGTATTCGTTCCGATTTATGCGGGCGCGCAAGTTTTTGCCACCGGCACCGCATTCCACGCATTCCTCGGATGGAATCATTACGCAGGCGCAGCGGTTGGTTTTGCTGTGGTCATGCTTTACATCACTCAAGGTGGATTCACTGCCGTAGTGTGGTCCGATGTTTTTCAAGGCAGCCTGATGGTCGTGGGGCTTGTCGCTTTGCCCTTGGTGGCGCTGAGTCATATCGGCGGACTCTCGGAAGTTACTGCAGCCTTGACTGCCATTGATCCACACCTTTTGTCTTGGCATGGTCCAGGGGAGGGTGGCCCTAGCACTGGAGGATGGACGACATCGACGATTGTTTCGATTCTTGGCATGGCCGCAATCGGAATCGGATTCCTCGGATCGCCGCAGGTCTTTGTGCGTTACATCTCGATGAAAGATGAAAAGCAAATCCTGCCTGGAATGATTACCGCAGGAGTTTGGACGGTATTAGCCGATTCAGGCGCTGTGCTGGTTGGCATCTTTGGCCGTGTGATCTACGACCCTGAAGCCCTCGGCGGGAATGTTGACAATATTTTGCCTGAGATGGCACAGGGGCTATTGCCGGCATTCTTCGCGGGGCTATTCATAGCCATGGTGTTGAGCGCGATTATGTCGACCATCGATTCGCTCTTGGTCGTTGCATCGAGTGCAGCAGTACGTGACTTTTGGCAAAAATCTAAGCACCCAGAGATGAGCGATGAAAAGCTGATGAGCCTGACGCGCAAAGTCACCATCTCGCTTTCACTGATTTCTTTCCTCATCGGCATCGGCATCATGATGGTCGACAAAGAGAACGGTGTCTTCTGGACAATCATTTTTGGATGGTCTGGCATTGCCGCCACCTTCTGCCCGACGGTTATTCTTAGCCTGTTCTGGACCAAACTCACGGCCCGGGGTGCTCAAAGCGCCATGATTGCCGGCTTCCTGAGTGTCTCCCTTTTCAAATGGGCAGTGCCGCCTCTGCTTGAGAATTTTGGCCAACAAACTTTGGCCGGCTACCTGGAATCCCTCGATGTTCTTCTGCCATCCTTCGCGGTTGGGTTCCTGGTTGCCATCGTGGTGAGCTTGCTTGACAAAAAAGGACAGGTCCGTTTGGAAGGCGTCGCGGAAGAGCTGAAATCCTCTTAACTTCCTAGCGCATGATGGCCCCACTCACTTGTTTCCTTGCGTTGATCCCATGGAGACTTCAAGTATCTAGAACCTCGCCATCAGCGCCATTGGTTCCAACTCCGCGCGTCAGAGTCTTTCCAATGTGTTCGCTTGGGCCAAGAAGATGGAATCCTGACGACCTTTTTCGTTCCCGTCCTCGCGGAGGGTGTCCTTCTAAACCCATGAATCCACCAGGGATTCGACTATTCAATCTCAGAATCCCAATCCTTTGGCAGCTGCGACTTAGCGTCGTAAGTGTGCTCATCGGTGGGGAAGCTGCCATCGCGAATGTCGGACACTAAACCTTTCAGAGCATCGCGCATGACTTCGGCAACGTTGGCGTAGCGCTTTACAAATTTCGGAGCCGGACCCATGGAGAGGCCGACGACATCGTGGAAGACCAGAATCTGGCCATCGCAACCGCCTCCTGCACCAATGCCAATGGTTGGAACACTTAGGCGTTCCGTAATCCGTGCGGCCACTGCGGAAGGAACACCTTCGAGCACGATGGCGAAAGCACCGGCTTCTTGCAGGGCCAAGGCATCTTCTAAAAGTCGCCGCGCGCTATCTAAGGTGCGTCCTTGCACGCGGAACCCGCCACGCACATTGACCGCTTGCGGTAGGAGACCCACATGTCCCATGACTGGGATATCGGCCTCAACCAATGCTTGCACTAAATGCGCACGCGCCACACCACCTTCTAACTTGACCGCTTGCGCGCCACCTTCGCGCACTAAACGCAAAGCATTGATAATGGTCTCCTCGACTGAAACGTGATAGGTGCCAAAAGGCATATCCGCCACTACCAAAGGCCGGTCCACGGCACGTTTTACCGCACGAGTGGCGCTGATGATTTGATCCAGCGAGATTTTCAGCGTACTTGCATGGCCTAACACCACGTTCGCCATGGAATCGCCGACCAAGATTAAATCAAATCCGGCCTCATCGACTAGGCGCGCGGTGGGCCAATCGTATGCGGTTAAGCATAGAATCGCTTGGCCGGTTCCCTTGCGCGCAATCAAAGACGGCGCAGTGACCTTCGACGGAATCTGGCGTTCTTGTGGGATCTCGTCTTGAGGACGGGAAACAGGAGGAGTCTCAGCAGAGCCGTAAACAGGACGTTCTTTTTTGTCAGTCATGTGGGCCTCCATGGCCAGAGCGAGCATTGTAACCCCACTTGGAATCAGCGGCTTGGTTTCGTTACCCTGGGCCACAGGAGATTCCATGATTTTTACCCTCATCGCCTTGCCCATTCTGGCCTCGTTTCAGGAGCCAGAGCCTATGCCCGAACCAGAAGTACCCCAAGTGGAGGAGCTTCGAATCGTTGACAAAGAGGGGCTGACCGCTGAGGAAATCGCCACTCTCGAAGGTTTGGGATACTTAATGCTTGAGGAAGAAGGCGAGCCTGACATGGGGCTAGATCCAATGTTCCAAGAACCTGAAGAGGAAGATTCCATGGATACCTTGCTTGGTCAGATGGACGACGCAGAGGCCGAAGCGCTCGCCGCTTGGCTGGGCGATGGCACCCCGGACTGGAACACCCCAACTGGGAAATTCCTGCGCGAGCTGGAGTTGGGTATGACCATCGACCTTATTTCCGAGTTCACCGAAGCTGCGAATGGTGTAGAGGCTTTCAACGATTTGCGGGTGCGCAGTGCGCAGTTGAACTTTGCGGCTCCTGTAGAAGGAATCGGTCGCGCATTTGTAACCTTTGACCTCTCCGATGGCGGCAATGGAACCGACATCGTTTTGCGCGAGGCCGGCGCCTTGCTCTCCGACATTGCTGGCGATTTGGTTCCTGGACAAGTTGATTTACGCGTGGGCAAATACCTCGCTGACCTTGGCGCTTGGAATACAGTGTTTGCGAATGAGTTTCCAGCACCTTCCTTAGATGGAGTGCGACGCAGTTTTCTGGGCGGAAACTTAGTTTTGAGTGGTGTGGAAATGCATCACCAGGTCCCATTCGATAACGGAAGCTTTCGTTGGTCGCTAGGCATCGCTGGAGATTCTGAATCGCAAGATGTGGATTCCTTCGGCAATGGTTTAGATCGCGACCCTGCCATTACACCCTCTGGCCGACGTGGCCCATCAAACTGGACTGGCACGGCTCGCGGCGCTCTGCAGTTTGAGCTTGGTGGAGGCATGCGTGCGCGCCTTGGTGCAAGCGGGCTTTTTGCACCCAATGAACTCCTGTTCACGAATTTAGGCGGTGGCGTCACTGAGCGCGGCGAAGTGGATCACAGTCTGATCGGCTTCGACGCAGGTTTCCTTTTCGAAGTGCCTGACTCCGATATGGCTCACGAGGTTTCTTTCGAAATCTGGCTTGATGACAATGAGTATCGCACCGGTGTGAACACCTATCAGGCCGATGAGGCCCGCGGCGAATGGATGCTCTACCAGTTCACCTACAACCCGCAGTGGTCTGCTGGAACCTTGTTCTCGCGCAACGACGTCCTAGGCCTAAGCGCTTTGGATTTAGACGCTTCTTACCATTCGGGCTATCTGAGCTACAGCATGTCGGAGCAAAGCACCGTCACTATGTTTATCACGCATACCAACCCGCGGCAGTTGAGTGAGAAGTACTTCACCGTTGGCCTGCAGTTGACGATGGACCTGGGGGCTTCGCGCAACAACGCGATTCCACGCTGGAACTAAGTTCGGGCTACCTAATCGACTAGCCGGCTTAGCGCCGCAGTCATTTTGAAACCATCGGCCCCGGGGACTAAGTCTTCGGGGCCGATCCAAATTGGGCCGAGCTCTGGTGAAGAAGGAGGGCGTCCGTGGGAGCCTTGCACCAGTGAGGTGTCGAGGGAAACCACATTCATTAAGGTGCGAAAACCGAGTTTCTTACCGATTAACTTGAGTGCAAGTCGCGGTTTCAGCAAGGGCTTCTCCGGATCAAGGAATAACTCGAGCGGGTCGTAGCCGGGCTTTTTGTGAATGTCTACGGTGCGCGCAAAATCTGGTTCTGGTTCCAGCTCGGACCAATAAGGGTAGGCAAACCAATGACCCGCTTGCGCCACTAGTACAAGTTGACCACAGCGTTCATGGTTTAAGCCCAAGGCTTCGAGTTCAGCCCCCTCAAGCATGCGCTCGATACCATTTAGTTTGCTCAGCACCTCCTTTGTTTTTGCGAGGTCCTTTTTGTCGGCTACATAAACGTGGGCGATTTGGTGATCGCAAACACAGAACGCTTTGGAGTTTCCAGGATCCAGTAAAGAACCATTCTGGGCGGCGTGGATTTGGAGCAAGCCTGCATCGCGCAAGGCACGATTGGGCAGAACGGCTTGGCTGACTTTTTCAATGCCATATTCGCTGACCACCACGACTCGATATCCCAATGCAGTGGCTGCTTTATGCAAACGATCAAACTCGTCGTCTAAAGCTTCTGCCGCTTGCAAGGCTTCCGCTGAGTCAGGGCCGAAACGCTGTAGGTCGTAATCTAAATGGGGGAGATAAGCCAAAGCCAAACCAGGCTTATGCTTCTGCAAAATATGACAGGTCGCTTCTGCAATCCACCGGGTGCTGGCAATCCCAGCACCTGGGCCCCAAAACTGAAATAATGGAAAATCACCGAGGGTTTCTTTTAGCTCGGTATGCAGCTCTGGCGGAGAGGTATGAAAATCTGGCCCTTTGCGGCCATCGGCATAATAAGTGGGGCGCGGTGTGACACATAAATCAGCAAAGCCAGGCAGGTTCCACCACCAAAAGATTTGCGCCGTGGTGGACTGAGGATATTTCGCCTTCCACTTGTCAAAAATGGAATCTAAGGAGCCACCACCATCAATCAAGTGGCAAGATTGACGCCAGGACCACACCTCTGCCAAGTCCCTGAAATACCAGCCATTCCCAACCGCGCCATGTTGGTTTGCTGGCACGCCCATCATCATGTCTGCCTGCGCGGTACAGGTGACGGCAGGAAGTGGAGGAATCATGGTTCTTTCCGTCTCTGCGGCTGCATACGCCTCCAAAGCCGACATCCTGCCGGAATGGAGGAGCTTTGCTGTCAGTCCGACAAGATTAAGGACGAGAATGTGTTCCATTCGCGTCCCAGAGTAGCAACGCGACCCCTAAACTCGTTTGTTAACTCTCATGAGAATTCTCCCACTCCTTTCTTTTCTTGCCGTCGGTGCATGCGTCGGCATTCTGCTTTCCGAGCACAACCACGCACTTGCTTCCGGTCCTGCTCTAACTCAGCAAGACTCGTTAGAAATCATTGGCTTAGCGAAAGAACCGTTCTGGAATAGCATCAACGTGGACGATGACACCCCGCGCCTTTTGTTAACCGTGCCCAAAGGAAGCCGTTTTGTTTTGACGGATATGTGGTTCCTTTCCCGCGAAGAACAATACCTTCCGGTCAACCCTAAAGATCGCGTTTGGCTGGAATCTCAAAACGGCAGCAATCGTTTAGTGGTATTCGATTCACCGATCAGTGAGTTACGTTTGCCTTTGCAATGGCAAACCGGTGTGGCCTTCTCGGAAGGTCAAGAAATGTGGATCAACTACCGGTCTCTGGAAAAAACCGACCTCTTACGTCGGATTCACTTCACCGGATACTTTGAGCCGATGCGTCCAACTCCCACGCGCTGACCCCGCTCGAGGTAATCCGAAACCATGCTTGGCTCCAAGGCTTTGGCGAATAAAAAGCCTTGGCCCAAGCGGCAGCCTAGCTCGTAGATTTGCCGCATTTGCTCTTCGGTCTCGATGCCTTCTGCAATGGTGTCGAGTTCGAGTCCTTGCGCAAGAAGGAGAATCGTGGAAATCACCTTATGGCCGGTGTGGTTGCGGCCCATATTCACCACGAAGGAACGATCGATTTTTATCAAGCCAACTGGCAGGCTGTTAAGATAGTTCAACGAGTTATAGCCGGTGCCAAAGTCGTCTAAGCTGAGGCTGATTCCGCTTTTGTCTATAGCTTTCAAAACAGGAATAACTTCATCGGAAGTATTTAAGGCTTCGCGTTCGGTGACTTCTAAGTGCAAGTGGCGCGGGCGTAATCCATAACGTGTCAAGATGCGCAAAGTTCGTTCCAGCATGCTAGGTTCACGAAGTTGCTGCACAGAAAGGTTGACGCTGACAAACAGGTCTTTCCACTTGGGGTTTAAGTCGTGACAGGCGCGCAGCTGTCGACAAGCTTGATGAAGCATGAGCCAACCAATCGAAACAATTAGTCCGTTCCCCTCAGCAATTGGGATGAAGTGAGAAGGCGGAATCATGCCCCCTTCTGGGTGATTCCAACGAGCTAGAGCTTCAAAACCAACCGGGGTGCCATCGTCAAGTTGCACAATCGGCTGTAACCACGCTTCAATCTGTTCTTGGTGTACGGCCTCGTTGAGCTCCTCTTCTAACTTCCAGCTAGAGAGAATCCGAGTGTGCATGACTGGCTTGAACACAACCTCGGTGGCACCGCCAAGTTGTTTCGCTGAGACCATGGCGGTGTGTCCTTCGCGTAACCAATCCGCCGGCGTTTTATGGCGGATAGAAGACAAGGAAATCCCAATACTTGCAGTCGCGGCAATGCTCCGGCCATCTAACTTGAAACCGTCGCGCAGGTCGTTTTGTAATTCGGAAGCGAGGCTCCTAGCCTTCTTTTCATCGGGCGTGTTTTCTACGAGGATTGCAAATTCATTGGTCCCCACGCGCGCCATCAAAGTGGTGGGAGCAAAGAAATCACGCATACGTTTCGAAACGTTCGACAGGAATCGGTTCGCGGATTCTAAACCAAGGGCATCGTGTAAATGCACGAAACGATCTAGGTCCAAGAATAAAATGGCACCGGAGCCAGTCATGCCATGCTGTTGGCGGTCCAGGTATTGCTGCACCCGATCGAGAAATAGGGTTCGGTTTGGTAGTTGAGTGGCTTGGTCGTATAACTTTTCGCGGGAAAGCTGGTCTTCGGCGGTGGAGCGATCGGTCACATCGGTGGCAATCACAATGAGTTGCTCTACTTCTCCCTGCGTGCTCACTACTGGGGTGAATTGCCCATCAAAAACACGATCTCCAAGGCGGATTTCGGAGCGAAAATCTTGTCCTGAGATTCCTCGTTCAAGGTTTAGCAACATCTCGGGTGATTTGGATAGAAGATCAAACCCTGATTTACCAGTCAGTTGCCCAGCGATTACTCCTGCCCGGGCCAGAGCGCGTCCTTCGGCGAACAAGATGCGCCCGCGAGGGTCAAACACAAACATGGCGACGGGGGCGTAGGCAATAAGTGTCTCAAACTGACTGCGGCTAGACCGCACTTCCAGCTCGGAGTCACGGTGCGAAAATTCGGAAGCCGCGATTTCGGCGACCACTCTCAAGGCGGAGGTTTCGTCTTCGTGCCAAGTCTTGGCTTTTTGAATGGAGTCAAGTCCAATGAAGCCGAGTACCTGTCCACGACTAATCATTGGGACTGCGATCATGGACTGCACATTTTCCTTCTGCAAGGCGTCGCGTAAGAATTTCCCTTCCTTAGGAATGTCGCTAGTCTTTGGAATTTGCACCTGCTGGCGCCGCAGGATTCGGTCGGTAAACCAGGCGAACTCCCACATTGGTAGATCTTGCAAGGACTCCATTTCTAGCGGAACACCTTCTTTGGCCCAGCCATGAGTTTTGGAAAAGTTCTTGTGGTCCTTGGAGAAGAGGTATGCGTAAGCCCGGTCCGCCTCCAGAAACTTGCCCAAGATTCCCAGGGACTCGGTAATCGAATCATCAAGTTTATCCTCCTTGACATGGATGAAAAGATTGGAAATCTCCATCAGCATGCGGTTGGATTCGGCGCGGTATTTCAGCAGGTAATAACTGCGTCGGCCCTCTTCCAGCTCGTGGATGAGCTGGTGGACTTTGCGCTTCGCTTTGCGCTGGCGCCATATCTGAATGGCCAGGCAAACTAGGCTAACGCCGGCGCAAAACTGCACGGCATAAATAAGAATATCACCTTGCGGCATGAATCCACCCTAGCAGAGAAGTTGCTTTTCGGGGGTGCATCACTCTGAATTCGCCGCAATCTGCGCAAGCTTCTTGCACACCCGATGTCCGCCCTTGTCCATTAAGAGGGACGGAGAGTCTTCTAATTTGGACCATTGAAGGAGTTCGGATTCCCCGTGGCCAGGAGATAGCTTTTGCTCTTTGTTGGCCACGAAGAGATAGCGCACGTCTAAATGCTTGTGCTCCGGCATGCTTTTTCGTTCCGGAATGACGTGCACGTCGAGGTCGAAAATGATTGGATTGCCGAAAAACGCGAAGTCCTCTAGCCCGCTTTCCTCGGCAAGTTCGCGCAGCACCGTTTTTGCAGGATGACGCTCGCCATCGTCATGGCCTCCAAACTGCAACCAGCGATCGAGCTTGCGATGGTAATGCAGTAGCATCCATTCAAAATCTGGCGTGACCACAAAGGAACTCGCGGTCACATGTCCGGGCATGGTGTCGCGATGCCACCACAAATGGGTGGAGGCGACATGCTTACGTATAAACACGCGGTGCGCTTCTTCGGTTGCATCGACCCCGCGGTAAGCATCGAGTTCAGCGAGCAAAATCTCTTGCTCCAAAGTGAGGGTGTCACTCAAGCTCTAATTCCAGCAGCGGTGTGCCTTCTTCGACATCGTCACGATCATGCACCAAGATGGCTTTGATTTTGACTCGTGGTGGCAGGCCCGGAGTTTGGCCGTACTTGATTGGGCTAAAGGTTTTCATGACCTCAAGTAAGCCCATGGTGCGACCAGCTTCGAGGATATCGCCCACCGCCAAAAAGGGAGCGGAATCGGGGTCTGGGGCTGCGTAATAACGGCCGGCTTGTGGAGAGCGGAAAAGTATTCCGCCTTCACTCGTGGAATCTTCTTGGGAGGCCGAGCTGAAATCTTCTGCGTCCAACTGCGGCTTCAATTCGCAAAGCAGTTGGCCGTAAGTCACAGCCTGTAAACGCGCGCTCGAAAGGGTGCGGTTGGTGACTGATCCGGCAAGGTCATGCGGGAGAAGCAGCGGGTGACGGACCCCCAAAATCTCTAGATAGCCACAGTTCTGGCCCGCCTGCAGTCGGCTGCCCGCCACTGATAATTCGCGCAAAATACCTACACCCGGTGCGCTTAAGCTCCAGCCGTTTTCGCCTTCCAAAGGCTTGGCAATTAAAACTAGGGGAGTGACCATGATTTATGCACCTCCGCGAATCGCAGCTAAATCATGTAGCGACCAGATGCGCGGGTTCTTGACCCGCCGGTAACCCTGTGACTGATAAGCCGCTTCAACCAAACAGCACAACCAAGGGCGCAGTTCCGCAGGAGAAACGATTTCATCGGTGTCGCGTTGACTGGCTGCTTTGTAAGGATCCATGTCACCTTCAATCCGCGCTTCGACCGCTGCCATGCCTTTTTGAATCGCAGCAATCTCTTCCGGATCCTTCGATGCGATTTCAAACTCATCATCTAACTTGGTATTGAATGCCGCAATCGCCAAGGTGCTGCCCTCCATGACTGATTGGCGCGCAATCACAGTGCTGAGTTGCACGACGGGTTCATAAGGCATGCCAGCCATCGCGTAATAACCTGCGCCGCTGGCTTTGCGCATAAGGATGGTGAACATGGGGGTGGTGTTGGTGCTGTTGGTGTAGATCAAGTTCGATCCATAACCCAACAAGCCACGTGCCTCTGCATCGGTGCCAATGTCGAAACCACTGATGTCTTGTAACCACACAATCGGGATGCCATCGGAATCGCAAGCGCGTGAGAACTGTGAAATCTTGGCAATGCCATCGCGATAGAGAATGCCGCCGGGACGTAACTTGCCGGGATTCTCGGGGTCTGCAATCGGGCCCTGCACATTCGCAATGATGCCGCAGTAAAGACCGTTAATGCGTCCGACGCCCACCACCATTTCCTGCCCGAAATTCGGCATGATCTCCCAAAATAGGGAACGGTCGACTAAACGCGCAATCACTTCGCGTACGTCATAAACCGTGCGATGATCAGGCGGGAACAAGCTGTCTAATTCTTGCGCCGGGAACTCCGGATCGGCCGGAGCGACACCGCCACGCCGATACTCCGCGCCAGAGCCTGCAGTACGTGCAACTTCTCTACGCAAGGCTTCAATACACGCGGCATCGTCCGGAACTCGTTCGTCGGCGCAACCGGATTGATGCACATGCACCTCTGGGCCGCCAATCCCCAAAGATGTCAGGTGCTGCGATTTCGCGCCCTTAATCAAGGCCGCGCCGGCAATCACCATGTAGGCCTGTTCGGTCATGTAGACGCGATCCGAGATGATGGGCATATAACCACCACCGGCAATGCAATCGCCAAACACACCGGCGATTTGCGGCACGCCTTCCGCGGACAACAAAGCGTTCTTCATGAAAATGTGCCCGGCTCCGGTGCCGCCCGGAAAGGACAAGGACTGCTCTGGCAAAAACAAACCGCTGCAGTCCACCAAGTAAACCACCGGCAAACGTAAGCGCAAGGCAATCTCTTGGGCGCGTTGAATCTTCTCCGAAGTTTCCGGCCACCACGAACCACTGGCCACGGTGTTGTCATTGGCAATGATGATGACCCAGCGCTCTTCCACCTGAGCAAACACCGTGACTACGCCTGCGCCGGGCGATTCCAACTTGCGACCGCCTTGGTCGAACTCGCGTCCCCAGTTGACGAAGGTGCCGACTGGGAACACGGGACTGCCATGGTCTTTCAGCGCTTCCACGCGTTCCCAAGCAGTCAGCTTGCCCTTGGCATGCACGCGCTCGGTGTATTTCTCACCCCAACCTTGTCGCACGGTGGCGCGATTGGCGGCAAGCTTCTCCTTGGCAGCATCGAGGAAGGCGACATTGCGCGCGACCTCAGCCTCATCCAGGGTTTGTTCCCGAGGGCTGCCGTAAGGGTGGAGGGGGACGATGGCCATAGCAGCAGATTAGCCGCGCGCACCGCCCTAAATCTAACGCCTAGCCATTAAGGAATTCCCCGAGCCAAAGCGTGTCGAAGTTGCCAGCGCGAAAATCTTCGTGCTGCAAAATCGATAGATGGAGCTTTGCAGTGGTGGGCACGCCTTGAATGTTGGTACCTTCGAGGCAGGCGAGCATGTTCTCGATGGTTTCCTCGCGGGTGCTGCCGTATGCAATGACTTTGGCGAGTAAAGAATCGTAGAACGGCGAAATACGCGCCTTCGCGACCATATGCGTGTCAATGCGCACATTCTCGGGCGGGAAGGAGAGTGCTTCCACCACCCCAGGAGCGGGGCGAAAGTCCTGCTCTGGATCCTCGGCATTCAACCGTACTTCCATGGCGTGCCCATTCCATTGCACTTCCTCTTGGGTGCATGGCAAACCTTCGCCTGCAGCGATACGGATTTGAGCTTCAACAATGTCGATGCCAGTGATCTGCTCGGTCACTGGATGCTCGACCTGCAAACGTGTATTCATTTCTAAGAAGTACAACTTGCCATCGTCCGCCATCAAGTATTCCATGGTTCCAGCACCGGCATAGTTCCACTGCGCTGCCGCTGCTGCCGAGAGACCTCCATAATGTGCACGACTCTTTGCATCGATCACAGGGGATGGTGCCTCTTCCAACAACTTCTGATGCCGCCGCTGAATCGAACACTCGCGTTCGCCAAGATGAATCGCTTTGCCGCGGCCATCGCCCAGAATCTGGAACTCAATGTGACGTCCGCCAAGCAAGTATTTCTCTAAATACAAATCGCCATTGCCGAATGCTGCAATCGCTTCGCGCGATGCTTCCGCAAACGCAGTCTGAATGTCCGCTTCCGAATCGCAGCGTCGGATGCCGCGCCCACCGCCACCTGCATCGGCTTTCAGGACAACCGGATATCCGATGTCGTTGGCCACCGCGATGGCTTCTTCCACGTTGTCGAGCAATCCAACACTTCCAGGGACGACCGGCAAACCCGCAGCCGCCGCAGCCATGCGCGAGGACACCTTACGTCCCATGCGGTCCATCACTTCTGGCGCAGGGCCGATGAAAGTGATTCCATGTTCTTCGCAGAGCGCTGCAAAGCGTGGATTCTCAGCGAGAAATCCCCAGCCCGGATGTAAGGCCGTGCAATGAGTTTGCTTCGCGGCCTGCACCACCTGTTCCATTTTCAAATAGGACTCGGCTGCATTGCCCGGTCCCAGGTTGACCACCTCAGCGGCCTCCTTCAGGTAGGGGTATCCAGCACTCAGGTCGGGTTGGGAGGCAGCGCAAACGGCTTCGATGCCCATCTTATGGCAGGCACGTACCAGGCGGGCCGCTACCTCGCCGCGGTTGGCAATGAAAACGCGGTGAAACATGCGCGCAAGGTTAGCGTTGGTCAGTCAAATAGGGAAGCCGCAGATGCATTTCCTCGGTGCCGGTGACCTTGACTTTGTGCCGCACCGGTGCGCTACCAGGGCGGTACAGCTGAATTTGGTAGTCCCCAGCCATCAGTGGTCCAACTTTTTGTTCGCCGCCGGAGAAGAAGGCTGCTTGGGTCGCTTGGGTTTCCGCCTGTGACCACACGAACGATGCTGGGGCTCCGCGTTCATCTAAAGCGGTGACCAAGACGCCCGACATGGGGTTGCCATCGGCGTCGGTAGGGGTGATGTACACCCGAGTGCCGGCTTGCAAGGTGACTTCTTGTTTGGAGAGTTCTCCAGCAATCAAGTTGACCGGGATCTCGGTGGCGCCAAGCATGGGGTGACGTATCAAAATAATGCCGGGCCCAGTCGGCAAACCCTCCAATTCAGCGACTCCCTTTGCGTTAGTGCCCTTCAAGGACAAGATGTTCATGACCTGCCCGTTGGCATCGAGATAGTGCAGGTATGCGCCGCTGAGCAGATTGCCGTTACTGTCGCGCACACGTACGCGGAAACGAGCGCCTTGGTCCAGCTGCACTTCAAAGCGCTGAATGCCGCTGCCTTCACGCACTTCGATGGGACTGATCTGTTTGGAGCCGAGGTCCGCATCGCCGGAGGCTAAAAACACCGCTGACATATTACCAACCGACAAAATGTATTGACCTTTTTCGAGACTTCCTAGTTCCAATAGGCCTTCGTTATTGGTTAACCCAAAAGTACCGCCTTGAATGTTGGTGCCATCCATCGGACGCATGGCAACTGGAACATTGGCCAAATCTTTGCCACCGCCCGATGCCGTGACATGGATTTCAACCCCTTCGAGCGGCATTTCAATATCTTTGCGAAGAGTGCCTTCCTCGTTGACTTCGATTAAGCCATAGATTGTGGAGCCGCCGCGAAGTGGGGTGCCGGCAGTCACCATGTATGTGTAATCGCCTAAGGGAACCCCCGATATTTCATACCAGCCGTTTTCATCGGCAATCCCGACCTTCGCCCCCGAGTCGGTAATGATGACTACCGTTGCGCGCGCCATCAATTCACCGCTGCGCCGCACCTCTCCCTCAATGTCAGCCCGTGGAATGATTCCGCCCATGGTGATGGTGCGCTCTTCGTAATCTTCTAGAGTGATAAACTTGAACACCACATCGAGCGAGCCGGTGTTGTCATCGGTGTTGAAGGACGCAAGGTCGGTGAAAGAAACCTGATAGTTACCCGCGGTCAACGGAGGCATAGTGGCGATGCCATCTGCATTCGTCGTTGCATTTTCTGCAATCTGATTTTCCGAGTTTATGGCCGTCACGGTGGCATCGGCAATCGGAACGCCTTCGCTATCTAAAACTTCCACATGCAAGGTGGCACCTTGGTGCAACATGATGGTGATGTTTTCAACAGCGGTTTCACCCAGCGAAAAGGGTCCATACTGCGTTTCCGAAAACTCATCATGCTTGGCGGTGATGGTGTAATCACCCGCTGAAAGGTTAGAAAAATGAAAGGTTCCATCTTCCGCGCTTTCCGTATTCCAGGCGCCATCAGCAAAAAAACCAAGCAAGCCGTCACTGCTTTTCTTATCGAACAACTCGATGGTGGCGTTTTGAATCGGTGAGCCGGAACGCCCATCCATAATGATTCCCGCAACCGAGGCACCTGGGGACAACGTCAACTCCAGTAAGTCAGTGCCCGGCGCCATGCGGCCAGAGAAATCATATTCCTCTTGGTACTGTGCATAGTCCGCGTGTTTGAGAGTCAGAGAAATCCGATCCGCTGGCAAACCAAGCAAAGTAACCGTGCCTTCCTCATTGGTTTTGACAGATGGGATACTGACTGCGTTGCCAAGGGTCATAATGGAGTTGCTGGTATAGCGCGTCCATTGCACTTCCGCGTCTTCCACTGTTTCTCCGGCTTGATTACGTACGCTAAGCTCCAGCTCGAATCCAAGCTCTAAGGAAAACTCGCCGAGGTTCGTGTTCTGGCGCGGAACAATATCTTCATTTGTGGTGAAGATTCCAGGTAAGAAATTTTCCGCATGCACCAGAACTTGATATTTTCCGGGCGAGTTGGAGGGGAAGGTGAAGGCTCCTTCGGCATCGGTCGTGGTGATTTGTTGTTCCGGGATTGAAGACGGAAGAACACCGTGGGTGCGAAAATTGTTGAGGCTAAATCCAAAGAGGTCTTCGCTGCGTTCTTCCAAAAGCAGAGCTACGGTTGCGCCGGAATAGGGCTTGCCATCAACCACCACGCGTCCGCTTGCCTGGCCGGCTGCCTGGAGCGTGAGTTCGATGGATTTCACTCCGCCGTCCTTGAGTTCTACCGATTCTTTAACGGAAATATATTCAGCGAGGTAGGTGGTGAAAGAATACTCCGCTGGTGGGAGATCCAAGACTTGAATCATGTCGCCGGACCCCAAAACTTTGGCTGGTGAGCCGAAGTGGTATTGCAAATAGGCCTGCGGAAGTCGATGGCTGCCACGAGCAAGTAATTCCAACCAAGCTGCCTTCGCCGCGCGTCCATCGTCGGTGCGCAAGCTGACTTCCAAAGTTGTGGAGGGGTAGAGCAAGGCCGCGGTGACATCGCCCGCCATAGCCTCTCCATCCTCGGGATCCAGGCTGATGAACTCGGACCAATAATGGTCGGCGAATACAAAAACGCCATCGAGCCGGTCGATGCCAGCAAAAGGGAAACTCCCGTTTTCACCTTCCATACGCTGGACCTGTTGGTCTTTACCAAGGACGAAAAGCTCAAAGTTGGAAGCTGGCTCTCCGTCGCGATCGACGACTTTGAGAATGAGCACGGCATCGGCCTCGGAGCTGCGCTGGATTAAATCGGGCTCACCGGATGCGCCCAAAGGGCCAGCGGCTTCAAGCTCGGTCGATGGGAGGGCGCTCCCTTCTTCCAACAGGGTGGAAGAAGCCGACTCGTCCGATGTTGCGGAAGAGCCTGTGTAGACAAAGAAAATAGCAGCAATGATGCCACCTAGGAACAGTAGGGGGAGTAGGAACCTCATGAGCCTCGCCCCAGCCTACGCGCCTAGGCAGTTTTTCTCAGGCGAATAATTGCCCGACGAAACAAACTCCGAGCATGACCACTGCGGCGCCCATCCAGCCGCGCCAACCGGGCCGTTCATGCAGCAGCCAAACCGAAAGTGGAATTGCGAATAACGGCACCGAGCTGGAAAGGCTCGCGGCGACCCCCTGTTTTGCCCACTTGAACCCGCCAACATACAGCCACATGCCAATCACCGTGCCCAGCAGGGTGGGGATGCCGTAACGACGCCAGGCATTGGTGGAGGCCAGCTGTTTCACTTTGCCGACCAGTTCTCCGCGAACAAGGAACCACAGTGCAAAGCCAAAGGCGCCTGCGCCCAAGCGAATCGCTCCGCCAGTGACCGGGCCAGTCCCATGCAAGCCATCATGGATGACTAGGTTGCCGGCAGTCCATAAAAGCGCGCAAGTGATGGCAGCCAGTACTCCAGCGCGGTCGAGGTGGGCATTGGCGTCGGTGTTGCCTTTGCCCAAGCGTCGGCTTTCCGCGAGCACGCCTCCGCCCACCACCAGGCCGATGCCGACCCACTGCCCCTTGGATAGGACTTGGCCATGGAACGGCCATGCAAAGAATGCCGTAAGCGCAGGCGTGACCATGGTGATGATGACCGTTCGCCCCAAACCAATATGCGTGATGGCGACAAAGTAAAGCCAATCACCAACGCACATTCCAGTGATGCCCGAAAGCAACAACCATTTGGTTTCTCCTAGTGCTGGAAGTCCGCCGCCGTATTCACTGCCAAGCAAAAAGGCAAGGATTCCGAGAATGAGTGAAGCAATGGTGTTCTTAAACCAAACCGCACTGAGCGGATCATCGCCGCGCATATTGCGGGCATACAACACCGATGCCATCCCCCAAGCGGCCGCGCCTCCGATGGCGGACCATTCTCCGGCCCCCGGAAACGGCGGGGTGCCTGCTTGAAGGATGAGTGGAAGCAAAGCGTTTAGTAAGTCAGCCGCATGTGCATGTCTGGAGAGCCAGCATTCACCACCACAATTTCTTCCAGCGCTTCCTCCCCGGGACGATGCAAACGCAACGTATAGGTACCAGGAAGTAGTGGGCCGATGGATTGCGCCGTCCCTCGAAGGTAAGCCAGACGCGCCGCCTGCATCTCGGCGGTACTTCTTAAATCGCCGATGGGTTGCCCTTCATGGTTCAACAGCTGCGCCATCACCCCAGGAACCAGGCTGCCTTCTTGGTCCACGACTTGCACATGCAAAGTCATTCCGGGCACCAAACGCACCGTGCGTTTGGTACGTTGCCCAGGAACTAAATCCACCGGCATACGGCTCACGCCTAGTTTGGGGTGACGCGCAATCAAGTAGCCCGGTCCTGAAGGAAGCCCTTTCATGGAAGCATCGCCATGCGCGTTGGTCCCTTGGAGAGAAGCCTGGTTCACCACGTTGCCGTAAGCGTCTTGGAAATGCAGGTGCACGCCTTCCATCGCGCGGCCTTGGCGGTCTTCCACATGGACGGTTAAAGTCGCGCCACGTGGCGCGCGCAGTTCCAGCTTAGGGGTTTCTGGGTCCGCAGCACGAATGGTCACGGCTTCCAAGATGGCGCCATAATCACCACCGCCGCCGTAAAACGGGGTGACAGCATCGCCTGCGCAAACCAAGTAGTCGCCATCGCGCAGGGTGTCGAAGCGAGCCATGCCTTGATCATCGGTGGATTGAAACTGGCCGCCGAGAAGATCGGTTCCATCTGCTGGGCGCAGGATGATGGGCATGTAAGGAATGGGGCGGCCGGAAGCAGCATCGACCACCTTTACTTCGAGTGAGGAGGATGGCAGCAAGATGTCGCGCTTGACCACTTCTTCCGAAGTCACCCATGCACTTCCATAAAAGCTTCCTATGGTTGAGCCGTTGGGGCTGGTGACCTGGAACAGATAGCGGCCAGGAACGAGGCCTTGGAATTGATAGAAGCCGCTGGAATCGGTGGTCGCAATGCGGGTGCCATCGTCGGCGAGTAGAGCGATTCGGTATTTTGTGGCAGGGCGTCCGCGCAAGAGAAGGAAACCTTCCAAGGTGGATTGAACCATGCGGCCGCCGAGAATGATTTTGCGTTCATCCGAGTCAAGCAGGCTGGTGAATTCATAATCGCGGTGCAGGCGCCCGCCAGAACTCATAGCGTCGGCTACGGAATCGGCGCGCATCACCCGATAAGTGCCGGCGGCGAGGTGTTGGAAGCGCGCGAGACCTTGGTCGTTGGTGCGCTCGCGGGAGAACGACTCCGGCTCATCGCATCGCACAACAACCCATTCTTGCGCAGCAGGCAGGCCGGCTTCATCTAAGAGTTCCACTTCCAAGGAAGCGCCACGCGCTAAGAAAATGGTCTGCGGGCGCTCGTGCTCGGCGTCTACCGCAATCGGATTCGACAGCAGGGAAGCGTATTGCTCATGGTGCGCGAGCAAGAGGTAGTTGGCCGGAGGAAGGCTGTGGAAAGTGAACAACCCCTGTTCATCTGTGCTGGCTTCCGTGGGATAGCTGCTGCCAAAACCACTTGCGGCATGGACGCTCCCCACCTGCGGAAGGATTTTCAAGCTGACACCCACGATGGGCTCGCCAGAGCTTTGATCCAGAATTTGACCATTCAAATCGCGGCCGTGGAGCAGGACGACGTCTTGCTTAAGCGCATCTTCCGCCTCGTCCAAGTTCACCCGAGTTTCGAAAACCGCATAGTTTGGATGCACGATTTGCAGCCAAATTTCAGCTGCAGGTAGGCCGCTGAGCTGGCATCGGCCGTCTGCACTTGAGGTGTATAGGCGCGATTTGTTTTGTCCGATGAGAGGGCGTCCTGATGGGGGACGCAACTGCCAATGAATCTCAGCATTGGGAACTGGTCCACCCTCTTCAGCCAATAGGTTGAGACGGAGTGATTTGCCACGGGTAAGCGTGATGTCATCAAACTCCACTTCCTCACCCGACCCCAGTTGCAAAACTTGCTTGCTAACTGCAGGCTGATATCCCTCTGCGAAGGCCAAAATCCGATACTCCCCCGGCGGGATGTCGCGTATCTGCGCGACACCGCCAATCCCTGATTGAGCGCGTTCAGCATCGGGGATGCGTGCTGGGAAGGTTCCATAAATGCGGAAGGGAGTGAGCGGGTCATCCCATCCGGCGCCGCCACTGAGCAGCGGCCACAAGGCAATATTGGCTTTTTTAACAGCGAGGAACTCACCCTCCTGGTCGATGGTTTGTAACTTGCCGTGCAAACTTGCGCCTTGCTGCAGCAACACTACGGGTTGGCCAACCTGCCCAGCTTCGAGTTTGATTTGTAAACGCACGCTTGGGCATCCGGCATGTCCGATGTCGAGCTGATAGGCGGCAGGAGGTAAATCTTGAACCTTCACTTCGCCGTCGGCACCAAAGAACCGAAAGCTGCCTGCCGTCAAAACGTCGAGGTAGAGATTGGCAGCCGCGGAAAGACCGTTATCGCCGAGCGGGTGAATCTCAACCCACGGTTCGATGGCCTGATCCAATCCTTCAATTGCAACTTCGACGCGCAGGTGGGCAGACGCAACCGAAGTCCTGACCACGGGCTGGTCCTCCGACTCTGCCGGGATTTCGCTGACGCTGGACCAACGATTCTCAGCCAAGGCCGCGACCGGAGTCAGGCGGTCGGCGCTGACCGGAAGGCGCACCCAGCCGCGTTCACTGGTCAGGCGAATGATTTCATCGCCGGTGTCGACATAAACCGCAACCTCGCGGGTGTCGAGGTCGTTGTGATCCCGAATGGTCAGGCGTCGTGAGTTTTCTTGCTCACCATCTGGCGGCCCACTCATCATGCCTTCTTCTAGGTGGGCATCGTCCTCGAAGTTGGGATCCGACTCTCCCGAGCCTGAACCCAACATGTCGTAGAGAGCCCATGCCGCAACCAATGCAGCGACCCCACCGATGCCGAGTAAAACCTTTTTATCCACCACGGCTCATTCTAGAGCCCAAGCACCCACATTTCTCCCTCCGTTTGGGGTTTCACCCTGATTGAGCGGAAGCAAGGAGTAAGGCCGGCAGCGCGGGTGCATGCGCTGCCGGCCTTTTGTTTTGCGGCTCTTGGGGTGGTGTCCCTACTTCAACACAGCAGTGAGCACCATCTTGGTACTGCCACGTAAGATGCGAAGCTCAATCTCGTCGCCCTTTAGGCCGGCAGCCAGGGCGCGGCGCAACATGTTCATGTCGGGGGTTTCGGTGCCGTTTACAGAAACCACGAAGTCGCCAACTTCCAGGCCAGCGGCTTCGGCAGCACTTCCAGCGGAAACCGTATTGACCACCAAACCAAGTTCTTCCTCAACGGTAACGCGCAGTCCAAGCTTGCCCTTCAACTTCTTGCGCGCACTAATCCGACGGTAGTGGTCGGACATGCGTGGCATGAAGCTCTCTGGCATACCCATGCCTCCTTTGTTGACGAAGGTCAAAGACTTCTGCTGATCCAGCAGAACCAAGACGTCGCGGGTCAATTTCAGAATCTTTACTTCACCGACGTAGTTGATCTTGTCGGCATCGTCGGAGGGCATGTGGTAGTCCTCGTGAATGTTGGTGAACATGAACAATGCAGGAATCCCGGCATGGAAAAAGTTCGTGTTATCGCTTGGCGCTTCACCGCGGTCATCGAGTTCCAAGTCCAACTTGCTTTTCTCGAACAAAGGGTCAAGGACGTCATGCAACTCTGCAGCCGTGCCAAGTCCGCCAATAAAGAGGGCTTCGTCTTGCAAGCGACCAATCATGTCGAGATTGATCATGGCCATGATCTTCTCATTCGGAAGCACTCCACTCTCAACCAGAGCTTCGCTGCCTTTGAGACCGCGCTCTTCACCACTGAAAGTCATGAAGATGATTGGGTGCTTCAGTGGGTGGGCGGTGAAGTATTCCGCCAGTTCAAGAACCCCAGAGGTGCCCGATGCGTTGTCGTCGGCACCGTTATGAATCTCATAAGGGAAACCCATGGCGCCTGAAAGTTTGGAACCGAGGCCGGCGTGATCATGGTGACCACCGATGGCAAGGTAGACATCTTGCATAGCAGGGTCTGTGCCCGGCAGAATTCCGACCACGTTGTAGGCGGTGTCTTCTCCGAGCTGAAACGGAATCCGGTAAGAGCCGTCTTTGGTAATGGGCTTCAGGCCATAACGACGAAACTGGTTCTCGACGTAACTGGCGGCAAGATGACCACCGCGTTTACCGGCTTCACGTCCCTCCAACTCCTCGCTGGAGAGGAATCCGATGTGCGTTTTTAGGTCGACAACCCGGAGGTCACTAGGGACCGGCTCTTGGGCAGGCGTGGAGAGTAGGAGGATGGCGGAGAGAAGCATGCTGTGATGTCCTGGGGCTACCAGGACGGCACAGGATACGCACAAATCCCATCAGTGCTGGGAATAATCCGCAAAAAGGGCTCGCAGGGGGAGGTTGAGGCGGAGTTTCCTTAGAGCGTCGAGGTCAGGGCTACTTCCACGTCGGTGCCATCAGCCACGTAAACGCTTTTCTTATCCCCTTCGGGTGGGAAGAGGAACATGCTTTCGCTGGCTGGAGGGTAAGCCACAAGCTCGTAGGAGCCGGCTTTGAGACCGTCGAAGCGGAAGCGTCCACGTGCATCTACGGTCGCACGCTTATGGAAGAAGGTGCCGCCATCTTTGCGTGACAGGTTGATGCTGCCACCGGTGAGCATGGCGCCCGAACTGTCCTTGGCGATGCCGAAAATACTGCCACCGTGGTAAATCTGAATAGGACCGAGATCGTTCTCGGTATTTTCAATCACCGTAGTTGCGACCAGGCCAGACAGGTATTTCTTGTGGCTGATCAAAATCTGCACCGTGCCAGGGAAGGAGTTTTCTAGACGGAAGACCCCGTCCTTATCGGTGGTGGCGGTGAGCTGCGGTATGTTGTTTGGATCACCCAAAGATGCGCCAAACAAGGAGTCGATTTCATCTGGGTCGTACTCATCGCCGTGCAGGCTAATCAGTACGCCTTGGACAGGCTTTTGCGTGCTTCCGTCGAGAACGCGGCCAATCAGAATGCCGCCAGCTTGCATTGGAATATCAATGCCAGCCACTTCCTCACGATCAATGCGGAAGCTTGGTGAGTAGGTTGCAGCAAGTCCAGGTGCGCGCGCAAGCAGAATGAAGGTTCCAGGGTCAAGACTCGGGATGGTGTAGGTGCCATCGGGAGAATCAAACTCGTAGTGGGCACCCGTCATGCCGTATTGCTTGGTGCCAGAGCGAGTGCGCATGACTTCCAAACTAAACTTGGTCACTGGTTTGCCACTTGGGCGAGTGACGCGGCCAGCGACACCAGCTTTTTGCTGCATCACCACAACCAAGGTTTCGGTGTTCGCCTGCACGCGTCCAGCATGCCCGTTGGTGTAGCCTTCGGCTTGCACAGAGAGGCCATAAACGCCAGCTGCGAGGCCACGCACGTCGAAACTGCCGTCTTCAAGGGTGCGTGTGTTGGCGGTCAAAATCGGGCGCGGTTGTACGCGCGAAACGTTGACTAAAGCATCCGCAATGGGCTCATCGTTTTCATTGACGGCGCGTCCGGCAATATGGTGCTCCTCATCCATGATGACCACTTGGTCTTCCAGGCTCTTGTTCTCATAACAAGCAATCGGGCGCACTTCGGAAGAAGCAAAACCTTCTAGGTCCGCGCGCAAAATCCAAATGCCTTCGGCAATGTTGCGGAAACTGAAGTTGCCGCTTTCATCGGATTGCGTTTCAATCAAACGACCGAGTGCTAAATCTTCGCCGCGTTGATCTTCAGGAGACCCTTGCGTGAAGCCACTTTTCTGCCGTCGGATTTGCACCTTGGCGGAAAGTGGATTCCCGTTCGTGTCGGTCACTTGGCCGGCGAGGGAGTAGCCATCCTTCAAAACAATCGGTGGCAACTCTTGCTCTTCCTCAGAGAGCGATGCAAAGTTCGGTCCTTGGGTCGGGGCGAAATCGCCGTGGTACACCCAAATGTTCATGTCCTTGTTGGCGGGCAAACGACGGAAACGGAAACGTCCACGCGCATCGGTTTCGGTGGTGAACTTTTCGGTCTTTTGGAAATCCGCTAGCAAAGTTCCAGCGCTGTAGCGTTGCGCCAAGCTAACAATCGCTTCGGCAACCGGCTGGCCTTCATTGTTAATCACAACACCGGTTACTGCAGCGCCAATCTCCTCGTCATTGCTGTTCAGAACCGGAGCGGTTTCCAGGTCGGTGCGGAAGCCACTGTCGACACTTGCGGGTTCGCGATCGGGGCCAGGCTCAAGAGTTCCAGCTTCTACTGGGACATCGTCCACCACCTCGGCAACGGGGTCGGCTTGGTTCGGGTCAGTAGGGTTCTCTGCATCGCTCATGAAGAGGAATGCAATGGCGCCTAAAACGAAGACACCGACCACAAGGAGGCCGATGAGTTGGGAATTTCCGGACTGGGAGCGAGACATGTTTCTGGACGGGCAGATTGGGACGCGGTTACGACGCCACAAGTGCACGGAATCTTGCCTTCTTATCGGCATTCCGGAAAGAGCTAGGCAGGATTTTTCTGTAGGACCGTTAGAATCCAGGCGAATCATGCTGTGGCTCGCCTTACTCCTCGTGCTCCTCGCCTCCTTCTTGGGGCTGTGGGCTCAGCATTCCGTAAAGGAACAAATCCGCGTAAATCAGGCGATTCCGAATCAGGCAGGCCTTTCTGGAGCCGAAGTCGCGCTCATGATTTTGCGGCAAGCTGGCTTGGAAGAGGTCGATGTCAGCCGCGGGGAGACCGAGGGGCGCGACCACTATGACCCCAAGATGGTGCGGCTGGAGTTGTCGCCCAGCGTATACGACGGCCGCTCGGTGGCGGCTTTGGGAATTGCGGCCCATGAGGTGGGGCATGCGCTCCAGCACGCGGAAGCCTATGGCGGTTTGACCTTGCGCAATCTCTCGGTTCCTAGTGCCCGTTTAGGAAACCTGCTCGGATTGCCGTTAATCTTGCTCGGCATGGCCTTTCGCAACCCGATTTGGGCGGCGGCAGGTTTCGTGTTTTACCTCGGTGTGGTGGTGTTTCAGTTACTCACGTTACCGGTGGAAATCGACGCATCAAAGCGAGCTTTGGTTTCCCTCGACCACTTGAATCTGTTACGCACTCAAGAGGAGACCGATGGCGCCACCGCTGTTTTAAATGCAGCCGCCATGACCTATGTAGCTGCGGCTCTTGCCGGCATCGCTACTTTGATTTTCTACGCAACTAGCCTCTTCGGAGGCCGACGAAACTAATGGCCCTCAATCTTGACCTCAGTGGTTTGTTCGGCGACGGCTCCGATGCCCGTCTTACCCGCCAATCCTTCACCGATGCCATGCCACGCGCACTTGCTGCACGGGAAGCTCACTTGGCCGATGTCCCTTTGTGGCGCACCTTGCACGCACGAACCGATTTGCAAGAGGCATGTCGGATACGCGCACAAGAAGTCAAAGCGCGCGGCGATGTCGATACCTTTGTCGTTCTAGGTATCGGTGGTTCCGCGCTCGGCAACACCGCAATGGTCTCCGCCCTAGCTCCGATTTATCAGGAGTGGGCACCCGAGGAAGGCCAGCCACGCGTTTTCGTTTTGGATAACGTCGACCCGGACTGGTTGGGCGAATTTTTCGAGAAGGTGCCTATGGACCGTGCACACGTCAACGTGATTTCAAAATCCGGCGGCACGATTGAAACTAGCTCCGAATTTTTGATTGCATGGCACCATGTCCTGGCCGCCTGCGATGGCGATGAAACGGCTGCACGTGCTCGTTTTACAATCACTACAGACCCAGTAAATGGCTATTTCCGTGGCATTTGCGATGACTTAGGCTTTTTCACCTTGGAAGTGCCCGATGGTGTAGGCGGCCGTTTTTCAGTCATGTCACCGGTTGGCATGTTCACCGCAGAAATGGCCGGCCTCGATGTCGCGTCGATTCATGCTGGCGCTGCCCGTGTCGATAAAAAGTTGCGTGAGTGTGCACCGGAAGACGATCCGGCTTTGCTTTACGCATTGACTCACATGCTTTACATGGAGCAGGGCAAACCGGTGCATGTGCATTTTGCTTACGCGCATCGTTTGCGCTACATGGCCGATTGGTACAAGCAACTTTGGGCGGAGTCGTTGGGCAAACGTCATAACCTGAATGGGGACACGGTGCATGTCGGCCCAACTCCAGTCAAGGCGGTGGGAGCCACTGATCAGCACAGTCAAACGCAGCTCTATGTTGAGGGTCCGGACGACAAGGTTTACACCATGTTGAAGCTCGGCAAGTTTGGCCGCGAAGTACAGATTCCGAAGCCCTTCGTGAAATCACCTGCTTTCGAGCACTTGAAGGGGCGCAACTTAAGCGAGCTGATGGAGCAAGAACGCCAAGGCACGGAAGTCGCGCTGTTGGATTCCGGACGCCCGGTTTGCGTGATTGAGCTGTGCAAGATGGACGCCTTCCATCTCGGACAATATTTCCAGTTCCTGCAGATTGCAACCGCTTACGCGGGCGGCATTATTGGGATTGATGCTTTCGATCAACCTGGCGTCGAAGCTGGGAAAATCGCAGCACTTGCTCTCATGGGCTGTGAAGGCTTCGAGCAACGCGCAGAAGAAATCGCCGCCACCTTTGCCGACCGCGAAGTGTTCCGGCTTAGCTGCTAGGGGAACTCGGTTCAAGTCGGCCGCCGACTCCGCGGCTTGCGTTAGCATGATGGCATGAGATGTCATCGTGGAGTTCTTGTTGGGGTTGCGTTGCTGATGTGCGCTACCACAGGTTTTGCGGCGCAGAAGAAGCTCCCAGATCAACCTTCTAAGGAGGCGGTTGAGGAAGCAGCCACGGTGGATTTGGTTATGGCGGCAGGTTTTGCGCATCTGGTCGACGGGCAGGAGTCCATCGGCAAATCCGAAGAGAAGTGGGAGTGGCCTTATGAGGGTGTTTATCGCGAAAACGGTAAGATTCCTTTGGGTTATCGAGTTGGCGGGACATCGATTTGCGCGTGGGCACTTTTAGACGGCCCGCAGGCTTTGCAGGACGATGCCACCGCAGCTGCCCTCGAACGCGCCACACGCTTTGTACTAGCAGCTCTTGATCAACCGCCCATGCAGCCCGGATTTTCCGGTGGTTACGACGTCCGCAACTGGGGCACCATCTACGCGCTGAATTTCCTTCTCCGCTTAGAAGCTTTATCTGCCACGCCTCCCGCGCAAAAGGATGCCGTGCCCACTCGCATCCAATGGCTGGTCGAGACCCTCCAATCCGATGCCATCCCTAAAACTGGCGGCTGGAATTACGCTCGACGCGACGGTGCAGGATCTCCCGCCGCATCTTCCCCGTTCATGACCGCTCCGGCCATCCTTGCGCTTTGGCAAGCCGATGCCCAGGGTTACGCCGTCGATGCAGCAGTCATCGAGCTTGCTCTGAAATCCCTGCTTGCGGCAAAAGTAGAGGATGGCGTATATGCCTACACATCTACCGGTGGTCTTTCCAAAATGCCAGGCACCATCGGACGCAGCCCTGCGGTGGAAGTGGTGCTTGGACTTGCTGGCCTCAGCTCTGAAAAGGATCTGCGGATTTCAGTGGTGAACTTTCTTGAGCAATGGCCGGAGTTGGAGAAACGCCGCGCGAAAACTGGAACGCATAAAGGCGATTTCGGAATCGCGCCTTACTACTTCTACTATGCGCATTACTACGCATCTTTAGCCATTGAAAATCTGCCCGAAGAGCAACGCCCGGAGTTGCGAAAACGCTTCCGCGAACGGCTCTTCGCCAGCATGAATACGGAAATGCTGACCTTCAATGATCGCGTCTTCGCACGCAGCTCCCACTTTGGAACTGCGATGAGTCTTCTAGCTTTGCAGCAGCAACATCTGCCGCTGCCTGTCGGTCCGAAAGACTAAAGCAACGCTTGCTTGGCCGCCGAACCCTTAATGAGCGGCATCGAAACGATGCTTCCAGCGGCCGTTGTAGTTGATCTCTTGCAGGAAGAAATCACGCAGCTGACGATGCTGGCCGCGGCGCACGAGAGCACGAAAATCCTCTTCACTCGGTGCCTCGCGGATTCCATCGACCAAAATTAAAGCCATGCCACTCACGGGGGCAAAGGGGTTCGGGTCGACGACTTGGACAGGGCCGTAAATGCCTTTTCCAGCGGCGGCAAAGGCGGCATCGCAGATTTGGCTAATCACACCTTCCTCATTGCGATGAATCCAACCCAACATGCCATTGCGGCTACTGGTTTTTCCATCTTCGGAATAATCCTTGGCCATGCTGCGGAAGTCATCGAAACTTTGAATCCGCTTGCGCAGTTTCAGCAGCTCTTCACCAGCTTCGTCGAAGGTCAAATCTAAAGGATCCTGCTTCTCCTCATGAGCGCGCATAAGAATCCATCCAACATGACGCGAGGCGCCAAATTCATTGTCGAAAACCGCGCGTTGCTTCTCGGTGAGGTTCTCAAACCAAGCATCGGGGTAGCGGTTGGCGGCGAGCAATCGCAAGTAGCCGGCGACGCGCAATTCTTCCGATTTGAACACCGCTTCCACGGAAGATTGGCGTGATTTCAAAAGGTTCTCATAAGTCGAACCACCGTAAGCCGGGTTCTCATCAACCCGCACCCGACGCCACTCAATCTCGCGATAAAGGATGTCATCGGTCAACGGCAACTTGTTTGCAGCAGCCCACTGCGGCAGAGCTTCCATGAGAACAAGTTGCTCAAGACGGTCGACTAAATCTTCGTTGCCTTTGGTTTGCCGAATGATGGCACCCACCTCCTGCTCCGAAACGCGGAAGGGTGGAGCGTCCAGCATCATGCCGACGGGGGCGTCCACAGAGAGCACCAACAAGCTGGCAATGCGTTCGTCGGTCCAAGCTTGTAACTCCTGCGGAGTCAGCGGAGTGGTGATGGCAATCCCGCGGTCGGCACGTACCAGCATTTCGTGCAAAAGAGAGTCACGCATCAAGCTGCGGAATTCTTGCATGCCCATTTGCCGCGCTTGCAGCATGACATCTAAATCTTTGCCGGCTAACTCAATCTGTTCTTTGGCATTGGCAACGCGCGCGTCAACTTCGCTGGCAGGAACCTTCAAGCCGCGCGCGTCGGCTTCGGTTTGCACCACTTGGATTTGCAGAATGTGGGTAAGTGCTTCGCGGCCAGTTTCCTGGAAGTGCGCATTGGCACCAAGAAAACGATCAAAGCGATCCTGCGTGATGGAACCGCCATTCCACACCGCGACTTGGTCTTGTTGCAGGCGAAGCGGGGCTTGTTGCTGGGCGGAAGGCGCTACAGCAATCGGGAACAGAAGGAGGAGGGCAGCCAACATCGAGGCACAGGATAGCCTGGCCTCGGAAGTGGGTAACCCGCTCTATTAGGTGGATTCAGTGATTAAGCAGCGTCGCCGCGGAAAATGACCTTTCCGCCACGCCAACCTGCCGTCACTTGTTGTCCCGAGGCGAAATCTCCATCTAGGATGGCATTGGAGAGTGGCTCCTCAACCAGACGCGCCAGGGCACGACGGACTTCCCGTGCGCCATATTCCTCGCAGTATCCGGCCTCAGCGACGGCTGCCGCCAAACGCTTGGACCACTTCAGCTTAATGCCGGCGTTGTCCATGCGTGCGCGCAGTTTTTGCAACTGCAACTCGGCGATGGTGGTGCAGTCTTCTGGCGACAAAGCGCGGAAGGTAATGACTCCATCTAAGCGGTTCATCAACTCTGGCTTGAAATTGCGACGCAGTGCATCGGAAGTGATGGCTTCAAAATCACAATCCGACAACCCGCTGTCACGTCCAAATCCAAGGCGGTTGGTGGCTTCCGAGTAATCTGCAGTACCTACGTTCGATGTCATCAACACCAAAGCATTGGTAAAGGAAACGGTGTTGCCTTTGCTGTCGGTGAGGCGGCCATCGTCCAGAATCTGTAACAGCATGTTGTGCAGCTTCTCATGGCCCTTCTCAATCTCGTCGAACAACACTACCGCGTGGGGGTCGCGCATGAGCGCTTCGGTCAGTGTTCCGCCATCGTTGTGACCCACGTATCCAGGGGGGGCTCCGATGAGTTTCGCGGTTTCGTGGGGGAGCGCGAACTCGGAACAATCAATACGGACGAGGTTGTTGCTTTCGAATAAGTGGCGAGCGAGCGATTTAGCGAGCTCCGTTTTTCCCGTTCCTGTACGGCCAACTAAAAGGAAACTACCAACCGGACGTAGCGGGTCGCCAATCCCACTAGCGGCTTTTCGGACCGCGCGGCAGATCTTGTGCACCGCTTCATCTTGCCCAATCAGTTCCTTAAGCACAGCGTCTTTCAGCAGGCCTGCGCGCTCCTTAAAGTTTTCCTCTGCTTCTGTGTCGACTTCCTCAAGAGTTCCCTCCGCAGGCAAAGCTACCGAGTGGATTTCGAGGTTTGGGTTGACGTCGACGCAGATTTGATAGAGCAGATCTTCAGCAGCAATCGCATCTTCTGGATAAATGGAATGCACCTTTGGGAAGACCTCGTCTTCCACCGCAATCACGCAGTTTTCCACCACTAAACGGCGGTATTCGCGACGGCTTGGAGGCTCGCCAACCCCTTTCTGTAGCACTGAGAGTGATACATCTTGGCCCAGGACCCTAACGCGGATAAATCCGTCGATGAGGTCAAAGTATTTGTAGACGATTCCGGTTCCGTTGGACATGACAGGTGTGAGGCGGTCCGGCGGGAAAATGCCAGACGTGGATATTTCGGCTTCTCGGCATTCTTGCTTGAGTGCAAAGGCTTTGCGGCCGAAGCCTAAAGTTTCACGCAGGCCTACGCCGATATAGGATGTTGGCCTCATGGCGGTATCACCTCCCGTCCCAGCTGAGGATCAAAGCTTCCTCGCTCAACTCGTTTTCCGCGGTTACCTCGCGCGAGAACTGGCCACTGTGGTTCTTGAAGCCGCAGCGGAAGTCCCCTTTGACGACGCACTAGCTGCCGTAACCGACTGGGATTCTGCGCGTATTGCATTTTTGCGGCGCACCAAGGTTATGCAAAAGCCAGAGATCCCGGGGTATAAAATGGGCCCTTTGTTAGGAACTGGTGCTACTGCGGAAGTGTTCTCTGCGCAACGCAATAAGGATTTTAAGCATGTTGCGCTGAAAATCTTTCGCCCTGATCTAGCCGCCGACCCAGTTTCCGCGAAGCGTTTTTTGCAAGAAGTGAAGTTGCTAAAGGACCTCAATGTGCCAGGCGTGGTGCGTGGCTTTCGCGCGTTTCGCTTTATCGGCACCATCATCATGGAGATGGAAAAGGTGCCGGGTAAGAATCTCGAGGACATGCTCGCGGAAGGGCATAAGTTCTCGGAGAAAGAAGCCCTGTCGATTGTGCTGCAGGTCGCCGAGGCGCTGGAAGGCATGCGGGGCCAAGGCGTGGTGCACCGCGATTTGAAGCCAGGCAACGTCATGGTGTCGAAAGATGGCAAGGTCAAGCTGATTGACCTCGGATTTGCAGGTGAAGGCATGAGCGGAACCGCTGGCGAGGGCACCACCCTTGGCACGGCCGCGTATTTGGCTCCAGAGCAGGCGCAGGGCCGGGCAGACTTGGATGGCCGCGCCGACATTTATTCCTTGGGCGCCACGCTTTACCACTTAGTGGTAGGTGCGCTTCCCTTTGAGGCTGGCGATGACCAAGAAATGGTGCGTAAGCAGGTGTTGGAAAGCTTGAAGGGCTCGGCCTTGAAGGGGCGCTCCATTTCGCCGCATTTGCATTACTTCATTGAGAAGATGATGGCGAAGGATCGTGAAGTCCGTTATGCCACGCCGACCGAGTTGATGGAAGACATCGCAGCGCATTTGGCGCGATGAGCGGGACATCTGCGCCGCCCTTTTCTTTTGACTGTCATCGTTGCGGCAACTGCTGCCGAGTGGGGCATGGACAGGTCTGGTTTGAGGAGTCGGATTTGCCGGCGATGGCCAGCGCTTTTGGAATAGAGCAGGAGGCGTTTGTGCAGCGCTTTGTGCGGCGTGTCGGGAATCGCTTGTCGCTGATGGAAAATGCCGATGGCAGCTGCTCCTTGCTGGACGGAGATTCGCATTGTCAGATTTACGCAATCCGGCCCAAGCAATGCCGCGATTTCCCCTTCTGGCCGCAGCTGACCGAAGGCTCGCGCGCCTTGGAACGTGCTGCTGGGTATTGCCAGGGAATCCAGCGCTATCCCAGTGCAGAAGTCTTGGACCGCGTTCTGCCGCAAGTCGCTACTTTGCTCGACGAAATTTTAAACCGCGATGCCAGAGTCCGGCATCCATCCGTCGGTGGCGGCGATCGCTGGGGAAGTTCGATGGAAATCGACCTCTATCTAGCGACCGCCCAAGAACGACGCATTGCGATTCCACAATCGGTTGAGGAAGTGCGTTTGCAGCTCGAAGCAATAGCCACCGATTGCGGCTATCCTTGGTCGGTAGCCCCATGGGACCGCTTGCTCGCCGATCGCCGTGCAGGTTGGATGGGATCGGGTGGGCTGCCAAAACTTCGCGCATGAATCTACGCACACTCATTCTTGGAATCTTCCTCATCGCCGGCGGGGTGTGGGCTTATCTTGCTAATGCGAATGGGAATCCTGACCCAACGCAAGAAGAAGTGGCGCAGTCAAACGTCCAGCGCGAGACCTTGAATCAGCAGGAAGAGGCTTTCGGCCCAACCGCCGAGGACTTGGCCTTCGCCGAGGAAGCTGAGCAGGGGGATAACCAGCGATTAACCGCACTCAATTTGAATCGTCAGGCGCTTCGAGCACTGGATCAACAGCGAACAGCCGAGGCGGTCGCACTTTTGCGCCAAGCGACCGCCCTTTCTCCAGAAGATGCCGTAATCCGTCTCAACCTGTCGCGTGCACTGGGGCGATGGGCGGGGCTAGAAGTTGCTCAAGGCCGCCAAATCAAGGCGATGGAATTGTTGAAGGAAGCCCAAGAGATGGACCCGGACGATGGCACCGTGGCCTATTCCATGGCTCGGGTTTATCTGCGCACCGGACGTCGGGAAGATGCGCGCCGCATTCTGAACGATGCCCTCCGCGACTTCCCGAACCAGCCAACCATCTTGCGTTTGTCGGCTGATTTAGCTGCACTCGAAGGCGACTTGCAACGCGCCGTCAAAGAAGTCACGGCTGCACTAGAAATCACCCCGGATGATGTCTACCTTGCGGAACGAGCCAATCAGTTAGTCATCGAGGAAGAGCTTTACCGGACTTTCTTAACCGATTCCACCGCACATTTCGAGTCGCGCTTCAATCCGCAAGATGCCGACATGGTCGCGTGGATTCCCGATCTAAAACACGACCTGGAAGACGCCTACGCCGATGTCGTCCGCCTGCTCGGCACTCAACCGCAACAACGCATTCTGGTGATGTGGCTCGACCCGGAACGCTACCAGTGGCGTGCGCCGGACTGGTCGAGCGGCTTGTATGACGGCCGTGTGCGCATTGTGATTGATGATTATCCGGGGAACAAAGAAGCCATCCGCAACACCTTGCGCCATGAGTTAACCCACGCGGTTTTGTTCACCCTTGGCACTCGTTTGCCGACTTGGCTGCAAGAGGGCATGGCGCAAATTGCAGAGGGGTATGCGGTAGAATTGGCGCGTAATGGATTGCGAGCTAGATTGCCGCTGCGCATAAGTACAGCTGATTTAGACTCGAATTGGACCTCTTGGACGGACCGCGAGCAAGTGGCTCAGGCGTATTTTTATTCCATGGCCTTCTGTGATTGGCTAGAAGACGAGTATGGAGAAGGAGTGTTACATAACCTTTTCCAAAATGTGCGCGGCCACACTTTTGCGGAAGGATGGGAAAGAACTTTTGGTTTGGACTTCCCCACCATCGAAGCAAAACATCGCGTTACTTGGGAAAACTTGTAACTCGGGAGAAGGGTTCCCGTCGTCATGGCGGATGAAAACTTCTTTCGTGTTAACCAGGCCGCTTGCTTCTTGGAAGGAAGGCGAACTCTTGGCTTCTTTTGGTGTGCAACTGCCAAGAGAAATCTCCCTGGCCAAAATCGCCGGGTTGGAGCCTGCCGACCTTGTCGATCGCCTTGGCTTGGAGCAGGCTCCCGCGCAACGCTTGGCCGCTGCCTTAGAGCTTGGTCGTCGCGCAACTGAGCAAGGAGTCATGATGCAAGCGCCCATTTGCGGCGGCGAAGATGTTTATCGCTACCTGGCGCCCAAACTTGCCCATCTTCCTTGCGAAGTGTTTTATGCGCTCTACTTAGATAGCAAAGGTCGACTGCTCTATGAGGCGGAGATTAGTCGCGGCACCTTGAGCTCCTCCTTGGTGCATCCACGGGAAGTTTTTGCACCCGCTCTTGTCCGCCGCGCCGCCGCCATCTTGGTGGCCCACAATCACCCGTCGGGCGACCCTCAGCCAAGTGCCGATGACCGCACCACAACGCGGCGTTTACAGCGTGCAGGGAGATTGCTTGGAGTTGAGCTTTTGGACCATATCGTGATCGGCTCAGGCAGTTTTCTTTCCTTCCTAGAGGAGGGCTGGCTCTAGGGATGCCCTGACTTAGTGGCCTTGGCGGGTCAAAAAATGGTGCTGGCACAGGCCAATCGCCAACGGCCCGGCCGCCTCAATGCGCAAAATAGTGGGAGAAAGGCCCGCAAAGCTGAAATTCTGATCGCGGAGCAGGGCTTCTTCCTCATCGGTGAATCCTCCTTCTGGACCGACGACCAAAAGGATTTTCTCTGGCCGGTGGAGGTCCAATTCCATGCCCAAAGGCCAGGTACCCGGGACCAGGGCGATGCCGTGGGGGTCAGGAACTGCGTCGCGGAGTTCCTTGAGTGGCACCGGTTTCATATCGATACGCGGCAAATCCGGCCGCCTAGTCTGTTGGCAGACTTCCTGGATAATCTTCTGCCAGCGTTGTTCACGGGCTGGACTGAGCTCTCCACGTCCGACTACGCTGCGTGCGCAAGCCAAGGGCAGGATACGGGTTACACCGTTCTCCGTGCAGCGCCGAATGAGGTCATCGCCGCGGGAACCCTTAGGCCATGCGGTGGCAAGGGTGATGTCGAGGAGGGGAAGCGTGGGGCGTGGGGCGTGTCCAAGCAGTTTCAGGCGATCGGTGCTGTGGAAGACAGCTAGGTAGGCATCGCCCTTGGCTGGAAGTAGCAACATTTCTTCGCCAGGCTGGAAGCGCAAAGCCTTGAAATGGCGCGCTAATTCCGGCCCCGGATGCCAAGGTCCAGTAGCACTTTCGGGCGATGTGGTCAGGAAGAAGAAACGCATGCTCTGCCAAAGGAAGCTCTGGTGAAGTCTACCGGCAACTCCGCGGCCGAACTCGTTGGTCCCAGCGTTGCTTTATCTTGACTGTAGCGACACTACAGCCTTCGATTCGTGCCTCGGGACAAACGAGTTCCATCCACGGCCTCGCACGCCAGACTTAATCAGAGCTTCCTAAGGTTACTGAAGCGGCAGGTGGAGATAGGATGGCACACGAGGTTTGCCCGCAACATAAGGGCGTGATTAGACTTCCACCAGCCCGCATTGTCCCTCGTGCGGTGCTCATACATCCCACGCATGGTTCAAATTGAGATCCTAAGTGGTCCCGACACGGGCAAGGTCCTAGACCTCGACCCGGGCACACACACCATCGGCCGCGCCAAGACCAATCAACTGGTCTTGGCGTTGGATTCCGTGTCGGGCCGACATCTTGAACTCCAGATCGAAGCAAGCGGCTTAATGCGCTTCAAAGATCTGGGTTCGACTAATGGCACATGGGCCGGCGGCGTCCAAGTGAAAGACGGGGAGTGGTTCCCTGGCAGTGAGTTGCGCTTAGGCGATTGCTCACTGCGCCATTTGAATTCTTCCGCCGTTGCCGCACCTGCCGCAGAGAACAATGCCGATGATGACGTTCATCGTCGCGCGCGTGAAGCAGCGATGTCCGGCAAGAAAAAGGGTGGTCCTTTGACTCTGGTTCTCGGAGTCGTCTTGATTGCAGGTGCTGGTGGCGCAGCATGGTGGACGCTCGGCGGTGGCAGTGGTGGCGACGAGATTGGTGAAGGCACCGCTCGCAATACTGCCGGTGGAGGATCTGCCGTGGTGAGTTTCGATGCCATCGACAACTACGGAACTTTTGAGGAGCCTGAAGCGTGGGCACTACCCAAAGGAGTGACGCTCGCTGGTGGGGCAGTTCAAAACGCATCCGGCCGCAACGAGATTCGCTTAAGCCGCTCTTTCCCCATGGAAGATGGCGCGCTTGAGGTTTCCGGAACCGTGAGTGGCATGTCGGTACGCCCGGTGATTAGCTGGGGCGAAGATGGTGACCAGGAAGTGATTCTCGGAAGTTGGGAGGCTCAGGATTTGTCTCTTGGAACCTCAACTCTGCCGCTGCCAGCGAATGCAAAGTGGTTTCAAATCAGTTTGATTCTGAATGGTAAAGGCTCGCTTTCGAACTTCCATGTGGAGGCTGCCGAAGGGGCTCCAAACAAGGCGTCGACCCCGTTTGGCACTGTTTTGAGTAGTGGGGCAAACTTGTTCCTCACCGGTGCTTTAGGCGATTTGGTGATTGTTCGCGGACAGGGAGGGACCTGGACTGCCAACGCCAATGGGATGAGTTTTGCGCCCAACGAAAATGCCGCTTTGGCTGTTTCAGTTTCGGAAACCCTTAGCCAAACAGGTAGCTTCCTGATTCTTGGCAATGGTGGTCCAGTAGGGAACGCGCGCGGAGTGCGGGTAGACAACAGTCCTGGGCTTTTACTTGGTGACAGTTCGAACCGCTTCATGTTTCGCTTTGAAAACCCAAGCACGGTTCTTGGCAGTCAAGGGGCAGCGCATTACGCCGTGAATGGCCCGGTTCATTTGCTGTGGGATTTGCGCGAAGTGATCACCGACGCAGCAAGATTAACTCAAGAAATCAATCGCGCGGCGCGTTCCGGTGAAGTGCGGCAACTGTTGGCTTCTACCGCACGTTTGTTACGCGAGCTTCCACTCGATGATGTCAAGGTGCAAGAAGCTTTGCTGCTGTCGCGTAATGCGATTGAAACCGGACGTCAGGATCTTGCGAACTTGCAACTACGCTCTTCCGGTGCGTTGTTTGTTGGCGCCATCTCACAACTCGATGGTCTGAACCAAAGAGTGCAAGAATTGGCTGCCCGCTTTCCTGGCACCAACATCGCTGGTGAAGCAGGAGAATTGTCCAGCGTTTTGGAAGCCTCTCTACAGGAACTGCGTTCGGTGCAAGCCGAAAAGGCGCAGCAATATCGTGAAAGAGTGCAAAGCGCACTCGCGACAACCTACCCGGTGTTATCTGCCTGGATTAAAAAGGAGGCAAACTAATGGCCAAAGGATGTGGAATCGACCTCGGCAATTCCTTGGTGCGTTTAGCCGCCTTCGAATCGAGCAAAGGAAATCATCGTCTGACTCGCTACATGGCCGTCGCCCCGGAGAGCGGGGAAGCGCCAGTGGAAGCAGCCAGAGCGGTGCTTGCTGGTCCAGCGAAGAAGCTCGGCCAGGTGGAGTTGGGACTGACCGGTTCTGACCTCATGATGCGTTATCTCCCGGTACCACCGGTAGAAGATTGGCGTCTTGAGCGGCTGATGGAGTTTGAGATTCGCGAAGTGGAATCGCGCTCTGGTTCTGGTTTGGCATCGTCCTACAACTTGTTACCGGTGCCCAAAGGGCTCGATGACGAGGACACCATGCTCTTGAGTTTGGTGCGCGAAGACATGCTCGAATCCACCATGAGTGATCTTGGTGGACTAAGCGTTAAGGCATTTACGCCGAATGCGATTGCGCTTTACAACGCTTACTTAGTGCTCGGCGACCACGAGTCCTCGACCACTTTGATTGCCAGCCTCGGTAACGGCACTTTGGACCTTGCCTTGGTCAACGGGACTGAGCTTTACTTCGCACGGTCGGTTTCTACCAGCCTAGAGAAACGCGATAGCACCCTGGCCGCACAACTGAAAGTCGATGCCGAGCGCGCACGTGGTTTAATCCACAAGCATTTGGATCTACGTCTTGCACTTGGAGAACGCCTTGGCTCTGATGCTGAGCGCGTCACCCGACCTTTGATGCCTATGTACGAAAGCCTGCCAACCCTTTTGGGCGGCGTGGTGACTTTGTGTAAGGCTCAGGCGCGGCTGAGTGATTTGACTTTGGATCGCGTGCTGCTGACTGGCGGAGGTGCAAATACGAATGGCCTGAGTGAATTCCTAGAAGCGCGCATGCGTGTGCCGGTTCAAGTTTGGAATCCTGTTGATATGGTCGACATGGAGTCCTTGCCCGAAGAGGAAGCGGAGCAGTTGGAGGCCGATGGCCCTGGCGCCACCGTGGCTCTCGGATTGGGTGTTGGTGCGGCCGACACGGAACTTTACGCTCTGGAAATCTTGACCGCAGCTGCGCGTAAGAAGAAAGAGTTTTCGCAACGCACAATCTTTAGCATTCTGATGGGAGTCGCTGCAGTGGCTTACATCGTGGTGAACTTTGTCATTATGGGTGGACTTGCCGATACAGCTGGCAAGGCTTCGCGCGCGATGGTGAACACCAAAAAACGCATTGAGAGCAGCAATACCAAGGCGACCGAGTTGATAGAGCAAGTGCGTCTTGAGAATCTTCTCTACCAAGATTTGGAAGCGCGTTACGCGGTGTCGCATGGAGCCGACTCCTTGCTTGCCTACTTGGAGAATTCACTCCCCGAGAGTTTGTGGGTCGAGTCATTCCGGGTGAGCTTGTCCGATGGCAAAGAGTTTGGGCATGAGGGCAGGCGTATTCCTGTTTTTGAAATTGCTGGTCGCGCAGAAGATGACGTGCGCGCAGCAAGCCTTGCCTTTGGTGCGTTTGCCGGTGGCATGGGAAGTCTTTTGGCCGACGGCGACCGAGATCTTCAAGCAAGTTCCACGCCGAGCGGGAAAAATTTGGAGTGGAGTTTACGGACGCAGTTAATGAGTGAACCAGAGCCGAAAGGGGACGAAGGGGAGGACCTACAGTGAATTTCGACGCCTTCTGGCAAACGCATCGGCGCTTCATTCTCGGCCTCGCCGGGGGAGTGGTTGCGTTCTTCATCATTCTTGCGCTAACCGGTAACGGTTCGAAAGAAGATTTCAAACGCAGTAAAAGTTCCATTTCGAGTACGCGACGCAAGATGAAAGCCAACGACATGTATGGCGTGACATCGGTAGCGACGTTGAATGAACGCTTGGATTCGCTGCGTCAGCGCAATGCGGAGTTGGGGCTCATGTCCCTACCGCCATTCCGCGAGCGCTTTCAAATCCCAACCGGCACTCCGGCTGCACAACATTACATTTCCTTAACCGGGGAAGTGCGCGACGAACTGATTGGTTGGTCGTTACGTCGCAACTGCGAGGTCGATGACTCGCTTGGCCTACCGCCGGTCTCGCCATCGCAACCGCAGCAAATCGAACGCATCTTGCATGGTCTCGATGTCGTCGAACGTGTGGTGCGATTGGCTGTGGAAAATGGCGCTGCCGAGGTGGAAAAGATTCGCATCTCACAAAAGCGACGTCGTCAAGGTGGACGCAATGCTTCGCCTTTGGACATGACTCCAGTCACCCTGGAAATTGTGTTTCACCGAGTCAGCGCAACACCGTTTTTGCGTCAACTCGCTGCTGAACAAGAAGGCGGCAACCCCCTTGGTCTCATCGGCTTGGAGGTCTTACCGCGCAATGCAAAACGAATGGAACAACGCATCCTGTTGGAGTTTGGAGTTGGTGTCATGCCCTTAATCACGGTTGAGGAGGATCTCCAGTGAAGCGCGAGCCTATTGTTTTTGTCATCGTTCTCGCCATTTTGGGCATCATGACTTACCTGCTTCTGCAGACCGAAGCGCCGCGCGCGCCACGCGTTTCCGGAGGCAAGAATCTGGAGGATTTCCAGATGCCGGTTGGCGATCCGGTAGTTTCGTTGCCATCTCAAGGCACCCGACGTGACCTTTTGCGCCGCCCAAGTGCAGATGAACCGCTCGATGCCTTGCAGCTGCCCGACCCAGAGTTGGCGTCGCTTGGCGTGCTCATGCCGCCACCGATCCCTGATAGTGGTGCTTCTTATTGGAGCGAGCATCTCTTTGTGTTTGCTCCGTCGATTCTTGGTGGCTTAGATGACTTGGTCGATGCCGGCGAAGATGGCGTTGACTTGGCTGGCCTCGACGCATCCGTAGCGGATACCTTTGCTGACCAAGATGATCAGTACCGCAAGGTCTATGATTGGGTTCGCCTGAATCCGCTCGCCACCTTCTACGGTTACTTGCTTGGCGACGACCGTTTCGACTTGGCCAAGGGCGCCACGCTTCGTTTCCGCCAGGTGGACCCATACACCGGGCGCGAACGTTCTGGTGAAATGAGCTTCGGCCCTGATGAGTACGAAGGTTTTGGTTTCGCCGACACCTTGTACAACCAAATCGAGCTGGGAGTCCGTGATCAGCGTGCACGGATGTCTGCCGCCCGCGTACAAGACCTTGGTGTTTTCGTGCATTGGTTGTTGAATCAAGGCTTGGCCGAGCCGGTTGCATTTGGATATGCAGAGGAACTCGCCCGCGACGCCGTTCGTCTCGCTCCCGATGACGTCAACAACTGGATGTTGCTCGGTGAAGTCTGGGAACGTACTTTCGAACTTGATCGTGCCTTTGCCCTTTACGCCACCCTCGCCGGTGAAAGCCTTGGCGAGACCTTGCCAGACTTCGGCTTGTCGGTAAAGAATGGGCGTTTTGCTCGCGCCGCTGGTCCACGTGTGCGCATGGGTGTCATCCTGCGCCGCATTGGCCTCGATGCTGATTCTGAAATGCAGTTCCGCGCCGCGGTCGATCTCGCATCCGGCGATGCGACCGCACCGATGGAACTTGGCATTTTAATGATGGACCTTGGTCATGTGGCGGAGGGGCAACAACACCTGCTGCGTGCGATGGGCATGCAAGGGCAGCGCAACTCCAAAACTGCACTGCGCAATGCCGTCGCGCTGGGTCAAGCTTCCATGCGTCTCGGTGATTGGTCGACGGCGAATCAAGCTTTCCTCAATGCCGAACGTGCTGCTGGAACCAACAAAGAAGCTGCCATGCAAGCCCAATCGGGTTTGATTGCATCGACCTACTTGTCCGGCGATTTCACTCGCGCGCGTGCCTTAGCGGGTACTGCGATTGAAAACTTTGGCGCCAATGCTAGCTTGCTTTATCTGCGCGGCATTTCCGAAGCCGCCGATGGTGGAGCTGCTGGTGAGGTCATTCGCGATTTGCGCGCCTCCGCTGCTGCAACTCCATTCGATGCAGCCCCAGCACTTTCTGCGCTTGCCTTCTGGTTGGACCGCATTGGTGAAACCGATGCGGCGCAAGGAGCTCTTGCTAAGGCACTCGAACTTTCTCCGCGCCACCTTTACAGCCGTTATCTCAAGGTCCACTGGGCCGCTCGAGATGGCGACCTTGAAACCGCGCGCGAAGGACTGCAAGACATGGTGCGCACAGCTCCAATTTGCGCAGCGATTCTTGCTGAGTTCTCTGACCTGCTTTACGGCGAAGGTTCTTATGGGCGTGCGGAAGTAGCCTTCCGTAGCCTCGAAGAAGCCTTTCCTGAATGGGTGCGCAGTTCCTCATCTTCTCCAGCTTGGGGTGGATTGGTTATGCGTCACGGCTTGAACCTGTTGCACATGAATCAACTGGAGGAAGCCATGTCCGCTTTCGATCAAGCACTTTCCATGGATGCAGGACTTACTGCTGCGCGCAACGCCAAAGGGATTGTTCTCTACCAAGAGGGCGACCTCGACGCAGCGGTTGCCGAGTTTGCATTTCTGCAAGATGCCTTGCGCGAAACCGAGGAAGACCCACAGTTCATCTTTGCCGCGACCTGGCAAGTACGGGTGCAAAACCATGCTAAGTTGCGTCGTTGGACGGATGCCTTTGACGGACGACGTTTGCGCCCCGGCTGGGATACGCAAACTGCCGCACGTGCTGGAGTGGAACCGCGTCTCGCCGAGCAGACTTTGCTCATCCAAGGCGAACACACCGGTGCTGCTGAAACAAGTGCTTACTACACCGTGCCTGGGGTGGCCTTCCGCGACTTCACCACCGACCTAAACATCGGCAGTGGGCACCGTGGCGATGCATCGGCATTCATTGCCTTGCAGAACCGTAATAAGGAAACGTGGTCCTTCCGCGTGGTGCGTGACCGAGAAGGCGCCATTGGCTGGACCATGAAGCGCGGCACGCGTTCGGAGGATGGTCGCAGTACCTTCCGCCTTGCCGAGGGGCAGAGTGCGCGCATTTCTTTCCACGTGAATCGAGAACCAAAGCAGCCGATTCTGACTGTGCGCTTCAACGATGAAGTGCTCTACTCCGATGCGGTTAGTAATCTGCGCAATCCGACCGGCGTTATGGCCTCTGGTTTGATGGTGCGCACCGCCCTAGCTCTGCCGGTCGAGGCCTCGCTCGATAACGTGGAACTGATTTACGCAGTCCAATGAAAAGCAATCAACAAGGATTCACTTTGATGGAGTTGATGATCGTTCTGGTCATCATCGGCATTCTTGCCGCATCATTCGCAGCCATTGGCGGCAACATGTTCGGTCAAAGCAAAAATCGTGCAGCACAAGCACAACTTCAGGCTTTGTCAGTCATGTTGCAGAGTTTTCGCAGCGTGGAAGGGGAATACCCAGACGATCGTTTGCCGAAAGGAGTCACCACCAATCGCTACAACGCGCATAGCGAAGCTCTCTTTTTGGCGTTGTTTGATCCCGAGTACACCGGAGACCGCCCGCCTCAAGATTGGCTAGTCAACACCGACGGCGACGAATCAACCCGTAACATGACTATGTTGCAGTCGCGTGAGTTATTCGAAATTGGCGATGAATGGGGCAACCCGATTGTCTATTTTGAAAGTTTGCATTACAACGATAAAGCCGGCTCTACCGTGCAGGCGGGGGAGGATGAGTTCTACGAGGAGCAGCAAATCTCTCCAGCCCGTAATGATCGCACCGGAAGTTTTTACGAACCCAATGGGTTCCAACTAGTCTCTGCGGGCTCCGATGGCCTGTTTGGGACCGAAGATGATCTGTTCTCCTATAAAGGCAATCAGTAAAGGGCACCCCCCTTTGCGAGTCGCAAGGCTCAGCTTGAGAAGTAGTCGCGCTGGCTACACGCTCCTAGAAATGCTGTTTGTCATGGTGTTGCTGGGCATCATCATGGGAATTGGTGTCGCCGGTTTTGATCGCGTAGACCCGGGTTACAAAGGTCTTCAATCCACGGTGGAAACTTTCCTGGAGAGTAGTCGTGATCGGGCGCGGACTTCTGGGCATGCCGTGTTGGTGGTGCAAGAAACCTCCACCGGCGAAGATCCGATCACCAGCATGAAGCGTTACGTATTCCGTCGCGCTTTAGAGGCTACCTTTGAACCACGCTTCCGTGGACGCGAAGGAGTGGTGTCCGGTGGTGCTGCGGCATTGAATCATGCCGGACGATTTGGCACTGGCATCGACCTTCGCGAAGGCGGTTCGGTCACTGTGGATGGACGCGGCGCTCCAAACCTAGAGCTTGGGTTTTCGTTGGACCTCGACATCGAGTCTTACGATGGCAACGGCGGCGAGCTTATGCATTGGGAAGGCTTGCTGGACATCCGTACGCGGAAAAACGGAGTCCTTGCGGTTTCCTTGCGTGCAGGAAATGGCGGCGATGAACTCTTCCAAGATGTTCTCATGGAATCGCCTCCCGGAAGCTTGACTCCTGGTCGCTGGCAGCACCTCAAGATTGTGGCTGCAGATGGTCAAGCTCAGGTCATCATCGACGGACGTTCGGTGGTCAAGATTGAAATTCCACCCGTGCTTGGCTCGCCGCGTTCCGGTGCTCGTTTTGGTGAAGACAGCAAAGGATGGCGCGGGCGCTTGGATGAATTCACCGTATGGGCCCGCATCGTCGAATCTGGCCCGGATTTAGCACCCGATGTCGATATCGTCATCGCTGCGCCTAAGGTACATTTTGACCGTTATGGCACCTTGGACCCAGCATTCCATGAAACGGGGTTGCTGTTGCAGATAAATGCATTTGAGGAGGAAATCGCTTCCTTCGTCATTGGTCGCTTTACGCAGGAGGTTGCACTATGAAACACAAGATTCTTCAACGCGGAGCCGCATTGGTGGTGGTGCTGATGTCCTTGGCGTTATTGTTCTCCTTGGGCGTGCCATTCTTGTTCGCCAGCCGCCTACGTTCGGAGGCCTCGAACGAAACTTACAGTCGATCTTTGGCGCGGATTTCGGTGGAATCGGCCTCGAAAGCCACCGCCTTTCAACAAGCTCTGTCGCACCCCTTCGCCGACCCGACACCCTTGTGGGACGATGCCTCCGAATGGGATGGCAGCAATGTCGGCCCGATGCCGCAATCACTCGGCACCGACTGGGAACGCTCGACCGAATCTTGGGGCGCAGAGATTGAAAGTTTGCAAGCCAAAGTGTCTTTGGCTACTGCGCCAGTCATGCTGCTGCAAAATTTGTTGCATCCATGCTTTTTAAATGCCGATGCCAGTTATCGCGACGCAAATATTCCGGTGACTTCGACCGCTGGATTTCCCGAGCAAGGATTCGTCCTCATTGGCAGAAGTTGGATTGAATACCGCAGTAAAACTCCGACTGCCTTTACCGACTTGGTTCCATCAGGAAATGAACCGGAAGACTTAGACGAGTTGCGCTTTCGTCGCGGCTTCTTGGTGCAGGATCCACGTGTACAGGCTTTGGTGTTATCGAATTTCAAAGCCGAAGGTCACCTCACTCCAGAGTTCTTCTCCGATGTATTCACCTTCGATTTTGGTGGTGGCCCCGATGCGCGGTTACCGCAGTCAGATCTAGCGATTCTGCATGACCTTTGTGTTTTGCGCTCGAGTGCCTATGGCGCTGACACTTGGGAGCCGGCAAGTTGGACCACGCGGCGTATTGACCCTGAATATCCAGACGTAGTCACTGTCGATGAAGGCAGTTACTTCAACATGGGTACTGTCGCGCGCTTCCTGCCGGAAGAAGGCGAACCTTTGGACCGCTTAGTGCTTGCTGCCGGAAGAGGGCAACTGGCTCTTGCAGCTCCACTGCCCACGAGTTTCGATCCACTCACCACGCGCGTCTACCCGATGCGCCGTGACCCCATCGACATCAACGCATGTCGTCCTGAGATTTTGGAAGCCTTGGCGCTCGGGGTTTCCTTTCGTGGCAGCCCGCCGGTTTTTTCACGCACTCCAGTTGGCGGTGCCGGTGGTCGCGATTGGGTGCAGGCAAGCGAAGCGCGACAATTTGCCACCCGAGTGGTTCAGGCGCGTCCGCTCAAAGGCCCACAAGATTTGTGGGACCGAGTTCTTGAGCCCATGGCTAAGGAGGGCGCACTCTCGGTCGCCGATGCTTGGGCGCTTTACTTGAATGGTTTGGACCCTAACAATGGTGCGCTGCGTCAGAGCACGACTAGTTTTGGGTATCGCAGCGGCAATCAATATTTGCAGCGCATCAATGCGGCAGTGCGTTCACGTTTAGGCCGCACTCTTGCACGCGCATCTTTCCAGCAAAAAGTTGCATCGATTCCAGCCGGTAATTTGTTGTCAGTTCTGCAAGACCAAGAAAGCCTGCAGGACGCCACCCGCTTTGGGCGAGGATTACACGGTGTAGTTACCATGCCGGTTTCTATGGGGTCTCTCACTGGAGAATTCGATGCTTCTGAAAATGGGCTGACTCTGCAGTTGGGCACCTGGGAGGAAACCGGACGTATGGTGCCGGAAAAGGATGCGGAAACTTCCGCAGTAATTCCAATGCCTGCACGGGAAAGTGATCAGTTCCCATTCAACGGGCGCGGTCGCGTAGAACACTTCGATTTCGACCCTTCGCCGCTCGGTCGCTATATTCCAGAAACCGGGCCCTACAACCCATTGTTTGCAACTTGGAATGTTGCTGGTGCCAACAGCTTCTCCGACGTCGAGCCGTTGTGTTTTCAGGGGTGGTTTTTTAGTCAGGACTTACAAACGGGAACCATGTTCGAGTTGTCCGGATTTGAGAACGATCGCAACCGGGTGACTGCCGCTATGGAGCAAGGCGTTTTGGTGGTGCGAGTGCAAGGTACTGCCGGCCCCGATGCTTTCGATTTAGAGGGCAATCGAGAGGAAATTATCGTCCGTATCGATTCGGCGGAATACCCACTGGCTGACCGCTGGTTTCACTTATCGGTCCTTATCCGTGACTTCTCCCATCGCGGTGTCCAAGTTCTGGTCGATGGCGTCCCACGCGGCGACATCGATGGATTCACTCACCTAACCACTGCTTTGTCCGGTTATTCCGGACCACAAACCGGTGGCGTGATTAATGTGGAGTCGACCCAAGGTTTTCCGTCTAGAGGAGTGCTGCGCATTGGCCCAGAGGTGATTGAGTACACCTCAAAGACTCAAACCAGTTTTCTGACCGACCGCGACAACACCAATTACTTTGGTGGGCGTGCCATTCGCGAGATTTCAGATGCATTCGCACTCACAACCGATACCGTGCATCCGGTCGGCAGCGGAGTGGAGTTGTACGGCTATTCAGCTCTTCTCCAAGGCAACATTCCGCCGGGCGGGAAAAGTCTTTCTGGAAATGTAGGGCCGTGGTCACTTTCGACCTTGAATGAAGGCGTTGAAAGTATCACTGGGCTTTCTATCTTGAATGGATTTCCAATTCCAGCGTTAGGACAAGGTATCAGTGGTTCGTATGTTGGGCCGATTAGCCTTTCCGCGTTCAATCAAACGCCAGAGGACAAGTATTTCGCTGATGCTTTCCAGTCGGATGGCGGCTATGCCTATCTCATCTCAGGACCAATCGCTGCAATCAATGCCGACGATAACAGCATGATTGGTGGCTTGGAGATTGTGCAATATTCCAGTCGTGACGGTTTGATTCTAACTTTGTCTGCGCGCAACGTGATGGCGCCGCTTCTGCCAGGATTGGCAACTGCAGGTGTAGATGGTGTTCGTTCCCAAACTCTTTCTAGTGCTGGGGTGACGCATATCATGCAGTACCGTGGAGATCTTATTTCAACGGTCTCCGGGATACCCTTTGCCGAAATCCCGGGATTGAAGCCATATTTGATTCCGATTTCAGTGCACGCTGCTGGGGCAGACGACCTTTCCTATCATCCAGGTCTTGATGGCTTTAGTGAGTACGTGCAGTTAGGGAAACAGAACAATCCCGAGACCATGGAATGGATCCGTTACGACCATGTGGTGAACGGACACTTCGTGCGTGACAATTGGCAGCACTTGAACCTAACTTTTGCCAATCTTATTTCCAATTTTGCGGAAGATGATTTTGCTCAACCACAACCGGGCATTTCCCCGATTGGTTTGGATACTTCTTGGGCACCGCAAGAGCCTGGTAACGAAGGGCGACCAACTATCGGGAAGCCGGTAGAGGATCGAAACGACTTGCTTGATAGCCACATCATCACCAGCTACTCCTACCGCCTTAATTTTCGTGGAGTTATGGGGACCTTTGATCATCAACATGTTTCCGGTGATGAGTTCGTTCCCGTGTTCAACACCTTGCAAGTGCCTGGCGGTTTGGTCGACGCAGGTTACGGTTTCGTCGGACGATTTGATCGGGTTGCTGTCATGCAACAAAACGAGCAGAGCTTGCCGTTTTGGTACACCGTGAATTGGGTGCATACTCCAGTAGGGAATCTTCCAGATGCTGCGCGCATTCGCCCTCTGGTGAACTACATTGCTTTCGAAACCTCTACCGGGATTCCTTACACCGGACATAGCTTGCAACAACTTGGTTCGGTAATTGTCGGCGACGACCGCCGTCAGTACAGTCGCCTCAGTAAGTTCCCGAACCATGAACGCCCGCGAAACTTTGGCAACTTAGTGGTGGGCGGAACCGCAGGAGGCACAACTCCGAGCTTGCAGGGATACGTCGACGAAGTTTCTCTGACTGCGGTAGGGGGACAAGGCCAAACTGGCATCCTCTCTGCGCGGGGCAGCTTTTTCTTGCGAGAAGATTTGCGGGAAGGGGAAACCAGTCAAGTGCGCGTGCATGGCCGCGATTTTATGCTCGATGGGTTTCGTATTTCCGTCCCCGGGATTCAAGCTGGAGAGTGGCTCAAAAGTCTCCCGACCAGTGGACTGGTGGACATCGATGGCGAGTTAATCGCCTACTCCGATTTGAATACGGCGAATGGTGAGTTCACCATTGCGACCGGTGGCCGAGGATTTTTGGGTACGGACATTCGTGGACATAGCACCGGCGCACCGTTGCGCTTCATGGACAGCCGGGCATCCGCAGCTCTAGACAACAACCTCACTTCTTATGCCGAAACGATTCAGATCCAACGCCTTGCTGGCTTTGGCCGCAGCGGCATGGTTCTGATTAATAACGAGCTCATCCATGCACCCTTGCGAGGGCCTGGTGGCATGATTTCGATGCCGCGTGAACGTCGCGGCGCTGATGGCCAGGTCGGTCAAGGCATCCTCCGCGGACGCTTTGGCACCCAACCCACCAACCACACCGCTGGCACCTTGGTCTACAGCTTCCCCAACCGATGGATGGACAATTACGTTCCGCAATCGGATAGCGGGGTGGGCGCTTGGATGCAGCTTGGTTATGAAGAGCCGGAAGCTTTGTGGCGCGGCATTTCTTATCAGACGGAGCTTCCCGACACCTCACTTGCAGTTCGAGTGCTTGCGCGCAGTGGCCCAGCTTCTTGGGAAGATGATCCGCGCACCACGCCTGGACTCACTTTGATTCAAAGTGGCCATAATCCAGCGGGCGGTTTTCAGCCACTTGGCTTTCGCAACGATCGCTTAGATCTGCGCGTGATGTTTGATTGGGGACAAGGTGCCTTCGACCCAGCAACCTTCCAGGCGGTCGGCTGGACGCAAGCCCCGCGTTTACGCAATTTGGTCATTGATTACATGGGTTCGAGCCGTATTGAACGCAGCCAGGAGATCATCGAGTGAAGGCGCGTGGACAAAAGGGAATGACCTTGATTGAGGTCATGCTGGCGCTCTTCTTGTTTGGAGTGTTGGCCGCCTTCGTCATTCAAGTCATGGACTCGGTGCTCAACTTGTGGAGTGCAGGCGAACGACGTGGACGCGGCGATTTGGTTTATGCGGCTACCGTCGAACGATTCCGCGGTGATCTTCGCGCCATGCACACTGGGCCACGCGGCTGGATGGTGATCGACTCCTGGGAAATCCCGGGAGCAGAAGAGGGTCAACCTTCTACCTACATGCCGCGTTTACGTTTCTTGGCCGATGGCGGCTCGCTCCCCGAAATTGATAGCAGCGGACAAGCTGCGGTAGAAATCATGTGGTCCCTGGTTCCTGAAGCTCCGGGAAGTTTGATTTATCGTTTGATACGTTTCGCGCAAGTCGAAAATCCATCGGCGCCGCTGCAAGATCCACGCGTCGCTCGTGATATGTTGCGCTCCGGAACTGGTCTTGTGGTCATGGATGGAGTGTTGTGGACCGAGTTTGCGGTGCTAGATAGCAACGCGCGTAAAACTGAGTACCGCGTAGATTCTTATCAGCCGTTCAACTTTCCTTCCACCGTTGAGTTGCTAGTTGACCACGTTGCTGGAACTCCACGTAAGCATCCGCCGCTTTTAGATCGTGAGATCACCAACGAACCGACCGGCATGAAACTGCGCGGCAATCCACCGCTGAAAATGCCGGAAATGGTTTTGATTGGCAAGGAGTGGATTAGCATCGGTGGTCAATTCCCGAACATTAGCTTCAATGGGCGTGGCAAAAGAGGCAGCTTGCCCGTGGAACATAAAGCGCGTAGTGAAGTGTTCTTCCCGAAGCGTTATCAAAGTCACAGCCCGATTGCCGCAGGAGGACGACGTCTGCCATGAACCTGCGCCCTAAATCGAAACAGCAAGGCTTCACCTTGATTGAAGTGGTGATTGCCATCGCCATTTTTATGTTCGGGATTACTGCTCTGTTGGGACTCTTTCAGGTCGGCGGCAACTTGGAACAAGATGCTCGCGTGCACGCCGAACTCGCCCCGTCGGTTGAGCCACTGGTGGAATATGTCCGCCAGAATGCTTGGAATATCAACGCGAAGGGCAAGGTCACAGGATTGAAGGAGATGAAGGGCGAAACCGTGCCCGGCGCTTCTGGATATCGTTATGACCTCATTGTGCGACCGGCAGGGGACAACCCAGCTTTGCGTCGCGCCGAACTTCGGTTCTACCGCAAGTCTCCAGATCGTGTTTTAAGTCGCGTAACTTTTCTCCTAGAGGAGAAGGTACCCATCGCGCGTTACCTTGAGGGCCAGAAAAAATGATGCTCGCCATACTGCTTACTTCCTTACTGATTTCTCCTTCCCTGCAACAAGAGGAAGATCAAATCGTGCGTTTGCGCGACGGCCGCCTTTTGGTCGGTGCCATCGTGGAACACGACCTGGACGGCTTGATTCTGACCACCGCTTTAGATGGTGGGCGCTATGAGTTGACCTGGCGCGACCTGTTTCCGGGAGAAGCCGATCGCTTGCGCGATGGCTTTGGTTACCGCAACCAAACGGAAGTTCCTATGACTACCGCGCACCGCATTCTGTTGCAGAACGGACGTGAAATCATTGGCCGTTTGTTGCGCGAAGACAACCGCAACTTGGAGATCCGCGTACGTGACACCACGTCTCTGGTACCGAAATCGCGCCTTGCTGCACCGCCAGAACAAGTGGTGGTTGAGGCGTCCACGATCCTCACCCCGGAGCAGTACTATGCCGAACGCGTGCCGCAAATCGACAGTAACAGTCGTTTCGCGAACTTTGATTTCGCGCAAGAACTCGAGGTCATGTTCGCTCTCGACGAGGCCAAGGTGCATTATGAACTCAGTCAAGCGATTGCCATGACGGAAGGCGATGAAGCTCTTCTGAATCGCATTGAAGGTGCCATCAGTAAACTGGAAGACACCATCGTGAACCGAGTCGAGGCGGAGAAGCTGGAAATGATTCGTCAAATGATGCACCGCAACCGCTTCACCGTTGCCGAAGGATTAATCGAAGAGTTTGAGCGTGAGCATGCCAACTCTCCTTTGCGTGGCGAATACCTGCAGATTGCCGACCGCTTTGAAGAGCGTCGTAATGCTGCGGTGACTCGCTACCTGGAACGCCATTGGTTCAGCCGCGTGGTGAAAGTGTTGAAGCGCAAGTCCTTGGAGAAAAATGTTCCCATGGATGAGTTGACCAGTTGGTTGGAAACCGATGTGCCGCTCCTTGTGCGTCAGCAATTACTCACGGAAATGACGGCACTAGATTCCCATTTGGACATCGGCTCGATTGATTCCCGCTGGTTCGCCCGCTTGGAAGGCGGCGCAACCGCTCACACTGCTGGATTTAACGATGGCACCTGGATTCTCGGTGAAGAGAAAGCGCGTGCTGGCCTGAAGGATGAGAGTGAAAAAGAGGACGACGGCAAGTCGGAGCAGCAACGTGAGATGGAGGACCGCATGAAGCGTTACCTCGATAACATTCAAGCTTCGCGTCGGTCGGCTTCCGGTGGTGCCGGAGATGTCAGTCCAGAAGATTGGTGGAAACGCGCTTCGGTGACCGCACGTTTCCAATGGATGCTGGCGTATTACTCGGAGTACTCCGGTGATTACACGGTGCTTTCGGTGCGCTTTGCTTATTGCGCAACTTGTGCAGGCAGTGGCTACATCGAAGTGACCGATGTCTCGCAAGAAGGTGCACGTCAGCGTAAAAAGAAGTGCCCCACTTGTCATGGCATTCAAGTGAAACGAAGTGTGAACTTCAAGTGACGTTGCGTTTCGTTGGCGTCGGCATCCTCCTAATCTTTGGCGCTTGTCAGGGTGGGCCGACGCTGCGCCAAACCCAATCCGGAGCGCAGCGCACGCAACGCAATGAAAGTGTTGCGGGGGTTGCGGTCGATGGAGCCGGCCTAAATTTGCGTGCTTATGTCGCGCAGATGAACTTCGTTTTTCCTGACGAGTCCGCCGAGCTTACGCGCAGTATGGTGCGCACCGAAATGGCGCGCTTGGAAGCCGAACGTTTAGCCGTGGTCATTCCCAAGGACCGCGTCGACCGAGCCTTCCAGTCGTTCGAGAATGGTCTCATCGCACAGCTCGGCTCCTCCTCGACGCCCGATGAATGGGCGATGGCGCGGCACGATGCCCTGTGGCGCGAAGTCATGCCGCTCTACCGCATGCACCTCGCTCAGAATTTGCGCTATCAAGTGGTGCTTCGCGCCGATGCTCGCCTGACTGGTCGGGTTGGCATGTTCTGGTTCATCACGGGTGAGCTCCAAGAAGCTCAGCGCTGGGCTTCCAGTCTCGAAGCCGGCCGCGACCCCAAGTCCCTGCTCCAGGAATCCCTCATTCCCGGCCCCAACCCCGATGGCAGTTATCCGCCGGTGAGCCGTGAGCTGCCTGGAGAAGCAGGGGAGAGATTGCAGAACGCTGGAGTTGGCCAAATCATCGGCCCGATCCAGTTCGAGGGTGATCGCAGTTGGCGGGTGGGCGTGGTGACCGCCATCTTCCCACCAGAAGCGGAACTTCCACCCATCGCCATTCTCCTCGATGAGTTAGAAAATCAGCCTGTCGACGCACTTGAGGCGCGGGCCTGGTTTGAGAAGATGTCCCGCCGCTATACTGTTTCCACGAGTCTTTCGTCTTTTTCTGGCCCGACCCAAGCCTTTGATTTCTCCCGCTGAAGCCGCTGTGCACAATGATCCACAGATCTCCGACGACAAGCTGCGTCTTTTGTTCGCGCTGTTGTTCGCCTCTCCCGATGCCGTGAATCTAGACCGGATTCGCCAGGTGCTTTACCCCAGTGCAAATGCGGCCACTTCCGATGCCGATGGCAGTGAAAAGGAGTGCACTCCAGAAGCGGTTCTTGCTGAGCTAGAGCATTTCAGTCCGCGCCAGCATTTGGCAGCGCTCGAAAACTGGATGGAAGAGCGCAATCTCCCTTTGGTTCTGCATCAAGCCGGCCGCAGCTGGCGTTTGTTGACCCATGAGGACATGGCAGAATCTCTGCAAGCGGTTCGGAAATCCGCTCAAAAGGAGACTCTCGGTCCAGCAGGTCTCGAAGTTCTTGCCCTAGTCGCCTACCGCCAGCCGGTGTTGAAAGCCGACATCGATGCCATCCGCGGCGTGAAATCTGGAACGCACCTGCGGCATCTCCTAGATTTGCGCCTGGTACGGATTCTTGGGCGTGCGGATTTGCCTGGTCGCCCCTTCCTTTACGGAACCAGCAAAGAGTTCCTCGACCGCTTCGGCCTGCGCGATCTTGAAGATCTGCCGGAAGCCGGACGCCTGGCCAACTCTGCTGAGCAGATTGTGGCCGAAACCGAGCCGGAACCTGCCGTAGAGGCCGAATCACCCTCCAGCGAAGAAGAGCAGTCTGCCGAAGAGTAGGCGTTCTGGCTGGGAGGGGGTACACTTCCCGGCTAGGAAAACACTGATTTAGACCCAATCAGCGCTTCCCCAGTGAAAACGGCTCAACGCCCCATTTAAGCATGTCGAAAACCAATCAAAAGGCCAAAGTGGTCGACCAACACGCTGCTGTTCACACTCAAGAACCTATGTCGCCGCTAAGGCGCTGGGTAATCAGTGGAGTCGCGGTGTTCTGTCTCCTGATTTTCTCGGTGACAGGTCCTATGTCGGACGTCATAACCAACTGGTTTGGTAGTGGACCTCCAGTGGCTGCAACTATGGAGTTGCCAAGTGGCAAGGTCGACATCACATTTCTGGACACCGAACGCGGCAGCCGTCTGCGCGGTTGGGGTGAAGAGTTTGGTATCAACCTTTTCCCAGAAGATGCAGATGAGAAAGAGAGCAATCTCGCCTACACGGCCTTAATGCTGTTAGCCGATGACATGGAGCTCGTGGTCACCGATGCTCAGCTTAAGAACTACATGGGTGCGCTTGGCTTTAGCCAGATGAGCCCTACCGATTATCAGAACTTTTACCGCAATTATTCGTTCTCGAGCGCACGTCAGTTTGAAGGACAGCTTCGCGCAGCACTTCGGATTCAAACCTTAGTTGGCTTGCTCGGCATGGGAACACTTCCCGCGGAGTCCGAAATCCTCGAGGCTTGGGCCAAAGAATACGAAGAGATGGATGTGCAGTACGCCGTTTGGCACCCATCCGCTTTCGCTGAAGCCGCCTCCGCGCTTGAGCCAGAAGAGGAAGAGTTGCAAACCTTCTTTGCAACCGGCATCGATGGCATGCAACGCCGTGACCTTGAAATCGAGCAGGCAGTTTCCTTTGACACGGTAGTGTTGACGGCCGCGGCACTCGAAACCGATGCTGTGAAAGCTTGGTTCACCCCAGAAGCACCCACCGAGGAAGTCCTCAACGGCTTCTACCAAACCAACCGCTTCTCGCTTTACCGTCGCCCTGAGCCAGAAGAAGGCGAAGAGGTCGATGCCGAGCTTGGGGATCACCTCTCTGTGGAAGAGCTAGGGGATCGTTTGCGCAATGATTACTTGTTGCATAAAGCTATCACTACTCTCGCTCTTGAATTGCCTCAAGCCGAAGACGCAGCCGCATTTGCTGCTGAAAGAGGCGCGGAGTACGTCAAGCAAGAAGAGATGGTTGCCTACACTGATCTTCCCGATGTTGAGCGTCTCGGACACATGCAGTTGCGCCGTTTGTTCAATGCAGAGCTCAACTTTTGGGTACAAACTCCTGTGCAGACCAATGACATGGTCTTCCTCGCACGTCCTTTGGAGCGTCGCGATCGGGTTATGCCGGAGCTCGCCGAAATCCGTGACGATGTCGTCGCATTGTGGCGCGAAAGTCAACAAGGCGTTCTAGCCAAAGAAGCTGGCGAGGCATTCCTGGAAGGTCTGCCGAAAGGGGAAGATGCCGTCGAAGGTGATCCAGTAATCATGGATGCCACCGCATTTGCTGCCGCACTCGCTGGTGCCGATCTTGCCGTCGAACAGATGGGTTGGATTTCCAAAACCACGCGTCGCACCGTCGATCCAATCTGGCCAGCCGACAGCACGATTTTGCCCCGCCTGCGTTTCATGGTTGGCTTCCAGCTTGACGAACTCGCAGACGGTCAAGTGATTGGCCCCGAAGATTACGGCGAGAATGGCATGGTCATCGCGCAGTTGAAGGGACGCCGTCCTGCCAATGTCGAGGAGATTTGGCCAAGCGAACGCATGAATGCAGAGCGCAGTGCCCAAGACCTCGCTAGCCAACGCTTCCAGGCTGACGTACTTTCTTTCGAGGGTATGGCCAACCTTTACGGCCTAGTCAAAATGGCTGAGCCTGAAGTCGAAGACTTCGAAGAGTAAACCAGGGCTTCCCTTACTCTGATTGAGGCCTTGGGTTTAGTGCACGACCCGAGGCCACTCAGGGAAGACGCGGCGGGTGAGCTGCGCAATCAGCTGTGCTTCTAGCTCCTGGTCGGGCAAGGCAGCGGTCCTTTCTAGGAGACCCTTATGCCCACCTTGTGCGTAAGCCGAGGCGCGGAATAGGGCATCGCGGGTGCCTTGAGCGTCGTCATTCACCGCAGCGATATAGGCTTCTGCCAAATGATTGGCAGTCCACCACGGTCTCGCATTTGGAATGCCCAACTGAATGCGACGCACCGCTTCCTCTTCGAAGGCTTTGCGGTATCCGTCGATCCACAAGATGCGCGCTTGCTTCACGCTGGGGTGGAAAGGAGCAAACTCTTCACCGCGTGCAAGCAGCCGCAGCATAAGAGTCTCGTCGCCATCGGGCGCGAACATTTCCACCTTGATGTACGCGGTGAGCGCGGCAAGGTCGGTGGGGTTGTGGACTAATGCGCGGTCAAAGCAATCGCGCGCGGCATCGAAGTTCTGGCTGGCAAAATAATAGGAGCCGAGCAACACCAAGCTGCGATTATCCCAAGGGCGGGTTTCGATGGCACGGTTCAAATGTTCGGCGAGGTTTTCTTGGTCAAAAACCGCAGCCGCAACATGCTGTTCCCCGCGTAACTGCGCCCAAGCTGGAGTCACCGCGAGGATTCCCAAGCCCATCGGCAAAAAAGAAATCCCGCGTAGGTTTAGGTTTGGTCTCCAAGTGCGCAAATCACTGCCGAGCAGCAGCGCCCCGATGCTTAAGGCTGCCGGGTTGTCGCTGAAAGGGGAGCGCAACATGGCGAGCACGCCGAATGCAATCCACACCGCCTCGGTGCCGCCAGTCTCCCTACGCCCACGAGCCAAACGCAAAAGCGCAAAGGCAAGTAGCAATCCGCCAGCCCATCCGAATTCTAAACCGGCCAGTAAAACTTCCTGGTGCGGCGTTTTCGGAATCCGATGTGAAGTGTCGGCCCAGTTGCCCGAGGTTAAGCGTGCTTCTTCTTCCGAACGCCATTCCGGATAGTTCGATTCAAAGCGACCGATGCCCATGCCAAGTGGATGGGTGAGAATATGTCCGGTCGACGCGAGATAGATTTCTTGGCGGACCGAAACACCGCGTGGAGCCGAGTCGGGCGGAAGGATGCTGGCGCCACCCAGCAAGCTGCGGGTGAGTTCGCCGCATATCACTAAAACCAAAGCGGTGATGATCGGAAGGCGTGGCGCGCGTTGGCGCAAAATCATCCATGCGCCGGCGGCAAGCAAGGCAAGGCGTCCGGCATTGGAGCCCAGGTAGCCGACTTGGAGTGCAATCGGGACGAGTGCCATCCAGAACAGACCACGCTGCCGTGAGTCTTTCGGGAGGAAGACTAAGCCAAGGATTAGCAGAGGAAGCTGCACCTCAATCGCATGACTCGGTCCAGCGAAAGGGTAGGCCGGGCGAATCGAAAGGATTGAGTCATAGCCGGGAGGATCCCATCCGAAGGCTTGCACTAAACCGAGGAGTCCAGCAATGCCGCCGCCCATAAGCAGAGGCAACGCCAAACTGCGGGCAGATAAATCTTTCCAGGTCGCGGCAGCCGCTGCCAAAACCCAGGCAGCGAGGAGTGGGGCGCGATCGGCTAAACCACCTAGGCTTGGCGCCCATCCGGTGCTCTCGCCCGCAAGGAGGAGCAGCGGAATGAAACCGAAAGCTAGGGCGCCAAAGAGTAAGAAGCTTCCCGGCAGAATCGTGAGGCGTTTCTGCTTCCATAAGGTGAAGGCGGTGAAGGCCAACACCAGCATGGAGAAAGAGGCGCCATCGGCACGTGACTCATCGAGGCGATAGGCCGACCAGGTGAGCATCGGGAGCAGCACGGTCATGGCGGCTGCCCAAGGAATCAAGGGGTGGGTGCGGTTCAGGCTTCTGCTCCCTCGGCGCGCGGCTCAAGCAGAGCGTCGAGGAAAGATTCCGGCTCGAAGACTTCGATGTCCTCATTGCTTTCACCGAGACCCACAAACAAAACTGGGAGTCCGAGTTGATGACCGATAGACAAGGTTGCACCACCTTTTGCGGTGCCATCGAGCTTGGTCAGGAACACGCCAGACAGCGGCACCGATTCACCAAAGTGACGGGCTTGTTGGATGGCGTTTTGGCCGGTGGTGGCATCGAGGACTAACACGGTGTGATGAGGGGCTCCATCAATTTGACGTCCGATGACCCGAGAAACTTTCTCCAGTTCCTTCATCAAGTTTTTCTGCGTGTGCAGACGTCCGGCGGTATCCACCAACAACACATCGACATCGCGAGATCTTGCAGCTTGAGCAGCGTCGTGAGCTACCGCAGCAGGGTCGGAACCCGGTGCGCCTTTGATCAGCTCTACGCCGGTGCGGTCACACCAGATGGCTAGCTGCTCGACGGCTGCAGCGCGGAAAGTATCGCATGCGGCAACCAGAACACTTTGGTTGCGGTTGCTGAGCCAGGTGATGAGTTTGGCAATCGAAGTGGTTTTTCCAGAACCATTCACGCCGACCACCAAAATCACGGTTGGACCCGATTGCGCGGTGAGAGGGAGGGGGTCGCCATCGGGACCCTGTGCAACCTCCAGTAGTTTCGCGCGCAACCAAACCGGCATTTCACCTGGCTTGCCAAGGTTGCCCTTCTTCAGTTCGCCTTCCACTTCTTCTAGTAACTCGGTGGCCAAGGGGCCAACATCTGCCGAGTAAAGGACTTCTTCGAGCGCTTCCAAGGTCTCTGCTGCGCTGTTGTCGCCAGAAAGGCGGCGCATGGCGTTGGAAATGCGATTGCGGGTGCGGGACAGTCCCTTTTTAAGCCGAGCGAAAACCATGGGGCGAAGGGCAGGCGTTTAGGAGAGGTCGTCGGCGGGAGCCGTGCGTTTTCTTGGACGCGGCACCGGTACCGAGGAGAAAGGGATGGGGTCAGCCGAGGTCATGGAACCGCGCGGCGTGACTGGCAGGCTGGTCGCATCGGCGGTGGCCTTTGCCAGCGGAGGGCTTGGATGACTCTCTGGAGTCTCGCGGGCCTCATCAATCATCAGCCGTGCTCGATCCAAAATACCGTTTACGAAAGAGCCGGACTGTGCGGTCGAAAAACGTTTGGCAATGTCGATGGCCTCGTTGATGATCACCTTATACGGAGTGTCGGTTTGGAAAATCAGCTCGTAAACCGCCAAGCGCAAAATATTGCGGTCGAGGTGCGCCATACGATCCATGCGCCAGTTCTTGGCAATCGCCTCAATCCATTGATCCAGCTCCACGCGGTTTTCAACCACGCCACGTGCCAGGGTGAGGGTGAATTCCGCCAAATCACCGCGACCTTTTTTGTCCCGTGAACCTTTGGTGTGGTGCTCCACAAATGGAATCAACTCGTCCATGGCTTCACTGCCGCGCAGCTCCAGCATGAATAGGAATTGGAGTGCAAGTTCGCGTGCACGCGTACGACGTCTAACTGGAGCCATGATTTAGATCCGAGATAAGAGGGATGACATCTCGAGAGCGGCTTCGGCACATTCCGAACCCTTATTGGAGCGTGGGGTTTGCTTTTCGGTGCGACCGGCTTCAGCCTGATCACTTCCCTTCAGCACATCGCGGTCGGCGCGGAACTGAGCTTGCGCGAGGTCATCGCAAGTCAGTAATCCCATGATGACGGGCACACCGTGGCCGAGGTTGACGTCCATCAGGCCGCGGCTGGTTTCAGTGCAAACGTAATCGAAGTGGGGGGTGCCACCACGAATCACGCAACCAAGGGCAATCACCGCTCCATAATGCCCCGAGCGCGCGAGGCGGTCACAAGCCAGGGGTAACTCAAAGGCACCCGGGACTCGTGCGACATCTATGTTGTCGAGGTCAACGCCGCGTTGGACGAGGGTGTGCAGGCATCCATCGAGCAAAGACTCGGTGATGTCTGCGTTGAAACGGGCTACTACGATCGCAAATCGACCGTCAGAATCCGCTGGATTGCCTTCAAGGAACGTCGCCATGACTGGGTTGCCTTGTATTGTACGGCATCACAGCGCCTAGGTCTGTGGAGGAATGGAGTTTCCTAAGCTCGATGCGGCGCTTAGTTCACCTTCACCTTCACTTTCGCCCACGGCAGCGGTTTGCCGAGGAAGGCGTTGGCGAACAGAGCTCCTAAATCGCGCAGCAGCGAGAAGGAGAGCGGCACCACCGTCAGGGTGAAGAAGGTCGACACCGTAATGCCGCCAACAATGCCGATGGCCAGCCCCTGGAAGTTCATGCCGCCGCCGGAGGGTTCAGACAGTGCAATCGGAAGCA
>Ga0316209_1000397_pt1 | contig 80356 bp, 68 predicted proteins | sample 6monopyrite_MG_FD_204945 | JGI IMG/M metagenome (GOLD analysis project Ga0316209, IMG submission 204945) | Microbial mat bacterial communities from mineral coupon in-situ incubated in ocean water Damariscotta River, Maine, United States -... | ecosystem: Environmental > Aquatic > Marine >... | reverse complement strand
TACGCTGACTGAAAATTTTAAAGCTGCCATCAAACATTGGTTCGGGAAAACCCTGCCCCCATGGGCCGGCCTGACGCAATAGCTCAGCTACATCCTGAGAAATATACGCATGATCCAACGCGCCGTCACTCAATACAATCCGGTTCAAATCATCCTTGTTTAAATGGCGGCGTACTTCTGTATCAAAGGCCTCGGAAAACGCGGCGTAATTTTCTGCTGGCAACGACAAACCTGCGGCCATGGCGTGCCCGCCAAATTTTGCTACTAGTCCCGGGTGGCGGTTAGCAACGGTGTCCAGTACATCACGAATATGCAGGCCGGGAATTGAGCGTGCCGAACCTTTTAGTTCTGCTTTACCCGCTGGGGCAAATACAATCACCGGCCGATGCAAACGTTCTTTAATGCGCGAAGCAAGAATGCCTATCACCCCTTGGTGCCAGGACTCATCAAAGAGGCACAGACCATAAGGCAGCGTATCGTTTTGTTGTTCCAGACTATCTAATCCAATTCCCTCCAACGCTAGCAACTCCATCGCCTGTGATTTCATTTCTGCTTCGATGTCACGTCGCTCTCGATTCAAATCATCGAGCTGCTGCGCAATCTTGAGCGCCTGTCCTTCATCGTCCGTCAGCAAACATTCGATGCCGAGAGACATATCATCCAGTCGCCCTGCGGCATTCAGACGCGGCGCTAATGCAAAACCCATATCCGAAGCCACCAATTTTGAAATATCTCGCCCCGATATTTGCGCCAATGCACGAACCCCAGGACAACAAACGCCGCGACGAATCCGCGCCAAGCCCTGCGCAACAAGAATACGGTTATTGTCATCAAGCTTAACCACATCGGCGACCGTGCCCAGCGAGACCAGATCCAGCAGCTGCGCTAAATTAGGCGATTCAATACCCTGTTTCTCAAACCAGCCGTTGTCGCGTAGTTCCGCACGTAGCGCCATCATCAAATAAAAAATCACCCCAACACCGGCCAGGTTTTTGCTTGGGAATACATCCCCCGCCTGATTTGGGTTTACAATGGCATTGGCATTGGGCAACTGATCGCCGGGTAAATGATGATCGGTAATCAATACATCAATACCTGCCTCACGGGCAGCTAAAACGCCATCGATGCTGGCAATTCCATTATCCACGGTGACAATTAAATCTGGCGCTTTGTCCCGCGCAACCGCAACAATTTCCGGCGTTAAACCGTAGCCAAATTCAAAACGATTCGGCACCAGATAATCCACATGTGCAACACCCAACAAGCGCAGCGCACGCACCGCTACCGCTGAACTGGTAGCGCCATCCGCATCAAAATCTCCGACAATCAGGATACGCTGTCGTTCGGACAGTGCGCGCACCAGCAAAGCTACCGCAGCCGTGATGCCTGACAAATTTTTGTAAGGCAATAATCTACCCAACGTACTACTTAGCTCTTCTTCACTTGCAATATCGCGCCGCTGATAAACCTGCGCCAAAATCGGGTGCAGATACGCAGGTAACTGGCAGGGCTTTTCAGACGGCTTACGCCTTTGTATAGTTTTACTCATTAAACTTGTATGGAATTTTCTAACTCAAAGGTAACTTTCTAGTGCATGCGTGAAGAAATATCAGTGCATTATAACGGTGCTCAGAACTTTACAACATCATAAAAAATAAAGTTATCGCACGTTAAGTAAATCGCTGATTTTGCGCCGCATAGGCCAAAAAGGCAGGCGCCAAATGCTCAATTGCCGCGCAGTTAAACGATACGAGGAACCGTTCAAGGGATACAGGATGACAGAATCTAGCTCACCACTGGCCAACGCATCCAGCAGAGGTGTCAACCAGTTCCGATCGAAATCCTCGACAAAGCGCAGCCATTGCTCAATATCACCAAAAGACAGGCTGGAGACTACCTCACTGGCAAACAATAAATGTTCACCATCCTCCGGCTTGCCAATCAGCCACTCCACTGCATTCAACGGTGCATCAGAATAGGACACATTATGCCACTTCGCCAAACCACGCAGCAAAAGATCATCCGAATAAATACGCTGCCACGAAGCGTTCCCAGCAGGCATCTCCTCGCCCTCTCCCCAAAACCAGACACTGTTCACCGTCAAGCGGCCTTGCTGTTCACGCGCCTGATTGAATTCACTGCCAAACAGCAACATCTGAATTTCATTCATCAACGAGCGCCAGTATTTTTGATCAGGGCCGTGGGGCATAAAGGGATGAATATTGTGAGCAATGACACGCGATAAAGGTGTTGTGCTAATAGCGGGGGTCTTATTCAAACGCAAATACCAGTGATTATTGCTGAGCACCTCAAGCTGCCATCCATCGCCTTCAAACTGACTATTGATTTCAGCAGCCCATTGCCGAGCTTCCTCATTACTGATCTCAAGGTTTTCACCGCCAACCATCACCACACAATCGCGATCGGCTCGAAGATGAACAGGATCAGCTCGCAGCCAGATTGCATCATGACCACCATTGTCATCTTCAAGCTGAGCATCAGCAAGATATGAAAGCTTTGCAATGGGCAACTTGCAATTTTCATCAATACCAAACAACTGCGCTGCAGCAACGATGGTATTATCAGCAGGCATGACAGTACAAGACGCGCGTGTAAAAAACGTTTCTAACGCCGAGATTTTCAAGCTGGAAAATGTTTGTTTATCCAGTGCGAAGCTTTGCTCTCCGAGCAACCCCGGCACCAATAAACTTAGGTGTTTAGCCATAACATTAAATTCTTGAATTCAACTAGAAAACATTAGCGATAGAACATGCTTAAGAACCGCAAATGTTTACGATGAAAATTTTTCATCCAGCAAAGCTTGCGCGTCCTTTTCCAGGTCTTTGGCACTGATGACGGCTAGTAACGGTATAAAATCAGCACGTCGTCCATGGCGAAGCTTTAGGTAACCAAAGGCAAGCCGTTTGATATAAAACAATGCGATGACTATAAATATTGCAAACATTACCTGTACTTGCACGTAAATTGGCGGCAGGCGATCAATCAATTGCGCAAAAGAAAAAAAGAAGAGTACGAGCACCATCCCTAAAAAAATACCGATAAAAACAACTGTATTTTCGTGTTTCTGTTTTAGAGTGCTGATTGAATCAAGCTTGGCCTGTTTTGAAGCCATCCCAGAAATATTTTCAGACATTTAAACTGCATACCTCGGTAATCAATTAATTTAGCTGCGGCCACATTTCAAAAAACAACAGATTTACCTCCCTCTTAGCCATGAAGATCAAGCTGCTGTATGGTATGGCATATACGACACTCTATCATCTAGAAATAAAATACGGTAGAATCTCGCACAAATTAAGACTTAAAGATTAATACCCTGCGACAAGGATGTCCATGGACTCTCACCTTTTAGACTATTTTCCTAGATATTGCGCGCTGCTCGCAAAAGGTTTCACGCTGATTGAAATCTTGCTTGCGACTGCACTATTAGCGATTATAGTTACTCTTGGCACACCCTCTTTCAGCCATTTAGTAAATAATTTCAAATTACGCCAAGCTGCAGAAACCATTGCCGATCATTTGCGTTACGCCAGAAGCGTAGCCATAAAACGCAACGAGCTGGCTTTTGTTTCATTTTATACAAATACTCAATCTAATTGGTGTTACAGCGTTAGCACCCTGTCAGCCTGCAACTGCCAAAATACAAATAGCAGCAGCCATTGCCCCTCATTTCAAAAAGGGGAACGCTACACACAACGTGTAGACTCCAATCAATTTAAAGGCATCGCATTGCGCCGCGTGCGTTTTGGCAATAGTACATCAACGCGATTCGACCCGGCTCGCGGCACTGCAAAATTTGGTAGCCTGGAATTAGCGGCAGCTAATGGCGCTGCAGTACAAGTTAGACTCAGTATGTTGGGACGTGTGCGTATATGCGTTAGTAAGGCGCAATCTGCTACGTTTAGTAGTTACCCTGTATGCTGAAAAAAACAAAAACAATCCAAACAGGGTTCACACTAACTGAAATTACCGTTGGACTATTTATAGGCGCAATTATTCTCGCCAGCACTCTCTACGTATTCTCATCTTTATCCCGCAGCGGCAGCCAATCTCTCAGTCGGTCACGTTTAAATCAAGATTTATCAGCGCTTATTAATGTTATCTCAGATGATGTTAGACGCGCAGGGTATTGGAACTGGACACCTGAGTTAAGCATCCCACTAAAAAACAACCCTTTCGTGCAACAGAAATGGGATATTGAAATTAATCGTTATGATGCAAATGAAACACACTCTTCATGTATCACCTTCAGCTACGATTTAGACGGTGACAGCCTTCCTGGTGAAAAACGAATGGAGCAGTTTGGTTATCGATTACGCAACAAGACTATTGAGATGCGCACGGGGGGCAGCAGTTTTAATTGTCAAAGCGGCAATTGGCAACGCATCACCCAGACAGGAATGGAAATAAATGAACTGAGTTTTTTGCTTAACAGTTATCGCATCAATACGTCAAAATCCGACCCCGAAACTCCATGTCAAGCAAATGATCTGTGCGTGTTACGTCGATCATTGCATATCAGCATTATTGCCAATAACTCTGGCCAACAAAAAAATATTCTTAAACTAAACAACCTGATACAAATTAAAAATGACAAAATATTCTAAACTTTCACAAAAACAACCTGGTTTCACCACTCTTATTTTTAGTATGATCATTTTGTTCGCAGCTACCATGATGACTATTACAGTAGCCCAAACCAGCATTTATGAACAACGTATCGCAGGAAATAATTATCGTTCAAGCGAAGCATTTTTCAGAGCAGACGCGGGATTGGAATACACAATAAAATGGCTGTCAATCACTACGCCAGCATGGCAATCAAGCCTTAACAACACTGAAGTCTTACAGCTAAACCCTGTTATGCCGGAATTATCCCCTTACAATATTTCAATTCGACTACAGCGAAACTTACTATATCCTGAGATTATATATATTCAGTCAATTGCAACTCATGACGACGACCCCAATTGGTCAACACAGGCACAGCAGATTGTTGAAATAAAAAACAACAAAGCTATCAAGCTTGCTGGCACATGGCGAGATTTCTGAATTCTTCAGCAAATAAGCGCACACGTCGCTCAAATATCGGCTTCACACTTATAGATGCATTGATTTCATTGCTGGTTATAAGTGTTTCTCTGACCGCATTATTGAAACTTCATTGGCAGGTTACACGTAATAGCCTTGAAACTCAGATGCATAACATTGCATTAAATTTAGCACAACAAAAAATGGCAGAATTGCATAGCAATGCCGCCATTCAATACGATCTAATCAACACTAACAACGACTCTGTTACCCTTTCACACACTAAACTGCCACTTAAATTCAACCGTCAATGGCAGGTACAGGATGTCCAACCGATGGACTACAAACTTATTACTCTTACTATTACTTGGAAATTTCGTTTATCATCAAGACAGCTCAATCTAAGATCGATTGTTGGCAAACCATGATGTTAATTTATTTTCCACTCTAAACTCAACACAGCTTTTGCATATCCTCAGGCACTGCAAACTGATACAATTTTGACTAACTTACTACAGCACTTATCAAGGTTATTATGCAGATTAAATTCACTATGCGCACATTCCTTACTCTTGTTTTATTAATTTCCCTGCCACTAACTTCCGCAGTTGGAAACATTGTTAAGAGCCCAAATGACTCCCGTGACTACGAAGTATTCACGCTTCCTAATCAATTAAAAGTTGTCATTGTTTCAGACCCCGATGCTGACAAAGCTGCCGCCAGTCTGGATGTGAACATTGGATATTTTAATGATCCGAAAGACCGTCAGGGCCTTGCGCACTTTCTCGAACACATGCTCTTTCTCGGCACAGAAAAATACCCCGACCCCAGCTCCTACCGTGAATTTATCAATGCACACGGAGGAAGCGATAACGCCTTTACCGGCGCTGAACATACTAATTATTTTTTTGATATTGACAAAGATCACCTTGATGAAGCCTTAGACCGTTTTTCTCAATTCTTCATCCACCCTTTATTTAATGAAGAATTTACTTCCCGTGAGGTCAATGCCGTCAATTCCGAATATAAACTAAAAATAAAAGATGATGGACGACGTGAATGGGGTGTATTTAAAGAAACAGCAAATACTGACCACCCTTTCACACAATTTTCTGTTGGCAATCTGAAAACACTGCAGGCCGATGACATTCCCGCCCTACGCAAAGCTTTAATTTCTTTTCATCAAAACAATTATTCTGCCAACCTAATGACACTTGCTGTGTTAGGCAAAGAACCCGTCTCTGTTCTAAAAAAAATGGTTCGCAAACACTTCGCTGCCATCAACAACAAACAGGTAAAAAAATTAACCATTAAGGAACCTTTGTTAAAACCAGGGCAAAACGGTGTCATCATCAATGTTACGCCTATAAAAGACAATCACACCCTGTCTTTATCATTCACGATGCCCTGGTCAGACAGCTACTATCTAGAAAAACCTACACTACTGATCTCTCATCTTATTGGCCATGAAGGCAAAGGCAGCTTACGCTCGCTACTAAAAGAAAAAGGCTGGATCAACGGTATTTCTACAGGCAGTGGCATGGCAGCAGGCGATCAAATGTTCTTTATGATTGATCTTGATATGACTGAAGAGGGTACCGACCATAGCGACGAAATCGTCGAATTTATTTTCCAATATATCAAACTAGTTAAAAACCAAGGCCTGGAAGCTTGGGCCTTAGATGAAATTAGGCGCGTCAGCGACCTGAACTTTAACTTTAAAGAGCCTTCACCACCCAGCAGCGAAGCAATCAGCCTTGCCAGCAACCTGCATAACTATCCTAAAAAACTTGTTATGCGTGGCCCCTTCCTGGTTGAAAAATTCAATGCAAAATTAACAAAAAAATTGCTTTCATTAATGACTGCGGACAACATGCGCCTTTTCATCAGCGATCAGAAACTTAAAACAAATCAGAATGAAAAATGGTACGACACCCCTTACAGCGTCAATAAAATCAGTCCACAACAACTGTCCCGCTGGAACAATGTAAACATTGATAAATCACTAATACTTCCAGACAGAAACATATTTATTCCTGATGATACAACCCTGAAAGAAGTAGGCAAGACCAAAGATATACCTACGCTAATTGTTAACTCTCAATCACTAAATGCCTGGCATATGCAAGACTATGAGTTTAAAGTACCTCGTGCGGATATTTATATCTCAATTGATACTAAATCTGCAAAAACAACACCTACTGACGCCGTTCTAACTTCTCTGTACATGGCCTTGGTTCGCGATAACCTTGATGAGTTCAGTTATCCCGCCCTATTGGCAGGTCTTTATTATTCAGTAAACCAAACCGCTCATGGCATTGGCTTTTCTGTGAGCGGTTTTGATAACAAACAGCCCATCTTGATTGATAAAATTCTAGATACTCTACTTAATCTAGATATTAGAGAAGAGCGTTTTCTGGTCATGAAGCAACGCATGATAAAAAACTGGAAAAACACTCGCCTCGATAGGCCTTACCAACAAACCAGCCGCGCACTTGGCAGTATTCTTAACCATGGCAGTCGCCGCCCGGAACTTTATCTTGGCATTATTGACAGTCTTACAACAAAATCACTGAAAGAACATATCCCTAAATTATTAAATAATGTTTATATCGAAATGTTTAGCCACGGCAATCTCACCGGAAAAGAAGCTAAAATTCTATCTCAACATATTTCTGACAGATTATTTTCGGTCACAGGTAAAGGACCGGCATTAGAAAACAAAGCCACCCTGTTGGAAGACAATGAAAATTACCTCTATACACTCGACATCGATCACGAAGATTCATCCATCGTTGTTTATTATCAGGGAGACCAAAGCAACATCGAAGATCAGGCGAAAGCGTTATTACTCAGGCAACTTATAAAAACTCCTTTTTTCAATCAACTGCGCACTGAGAAACAATTAGGATACGTTGTCTACGTCGGTTACAACAGAGTCATGAGGCTACCGGGATTACGCTTTGTCATACAGTCACCTGAAGCAGACCCCGCCACTCTGCTAAATCATATTGAGGCATTTATAAACACTGAATACGATTCAATTAAAGCCATGACCACTGATGAATTCACACAACAAAAACAAGGTCTACTAACCCGGTTAAAGAAAAAAGATAAACGCCTCAGTGAGCGCAGTCATCGCTTTAATAGCATGCTCAACTTGAAATATTATAAATTCGATCAACGTAAACAACTCATTGACGTTATCAGCAAACTGGACAAAAAACAGTTATTAGCCTATTACCAGCGATTATTACAATCTGATATCAGTCGCCAGCTTGTCATTCAGTCCATTGGCAATAGCAAGCATGACGCACTGAAGATTAAAGAACGAATTGAAATTAAGGATATAGAATTATTCAAGAAAAACAGCGCATTCATGACGCTGTAAGGAAAATTATACTTAGATGACCATTAAGAAGCTGTAATCAGGCTGGCGCTATTTCAGCTCAAACATTGCAATAAACTTCATAAAATCATCCATTACAGAATCAATTCAGAATTTTTTCCTGCCGCTGAAAACGATCCTGTAATAATTGCTCAACCTGCTTAGCTTTTTCTATCGTTTCTGATGCATTCAAAATTGGGATATCCAACATCTTCGGCACGGGCAATGAAGCTTTTTCAGTCACGTTGCTTTTCTCCTGATTCGACATCACCGCTGTGGCCTCAGATTCTTCTTCAGCACTCAATGTTGCACTGCGTTTTATCTTTAACTGCTCACTAACACCGAAACTGTCATCTGACTCCGAATAATGCCAAACGCCTCCCTCATCCTGCCACTTAAAGACATTAATGACATCTTCGTTGCCATCAACACTAGCTTCATCGTTAAGTATCTCACTAAAATTTGATATTAATTTTTTTAAGCCTGTAAACGTAGGGAAATTTAGATCCGGCATCGTCACATCACTCAACGATATCATTGGGCGTCCTAATTGATCTTTCATGAACAAGGGCATTGCAAATGCGATCAAAACAATCACTATAAGTATCTTATAAAAAATAGTTTTCACAGCTTTAAAAGATCACCCTGAGTAGTTAAACAGTTCAGCTGAAGGTAGCGGCCGAGAATCTGCATATTTCAGAGTCTTAATAGATCTATATTTCTACGTACTTTATTTAGAGTCTAATAAAGCCTGAACAGCTGAGGCAGCGTTGTTATTAGAATCCTGCAATAAGCTCTTATGTATATCAAGGAATCTGTGAGACAAATGCCTTAACTTTTCAGAATCTTGAAAAAACTCCAATAATTTATGAGACAAATTTTCAACTGTCGCATCTGCCTGAATAAACTCAGGCACTAGCTCTTCACCGGATAATAAATTAGGCAACGAAAGGTGTTTGATCTTAACCATATGGCGAAGAATCTGGTAAGTAATTTCCGATACACGATAGGCAACTACCATGGGTTTTTTTAATAGTAGGGCTTCTAACGTTGCCGTACCACTGGCAAGTAAAATTACATTTGCCGCTGTCATTACCTCTCGAGAATGCCCATCGATCAATCTTATATTCAGATCAGGAGTAATACCCTGCATAGTTTCACTGAAAAATTTACGCGTCTTCTCTGTTGCAAACGGAGCTACAAAAACCAGTGATGGCATTTGCTCCTGACACTGTAGTGCTGTCTGAATAAAACGTGCAGACAACTGTTTAAGCTCAGTCATTCGACTTCCTGGCAGCAATGCAACGACCTGAGCATTTTTCTCTATACCCAAAGACTCCCTTGCCTGCATGCAATCAGGCTCAAGTGGGATCATATCTGCTAAGGGGTGACCTACAAAGCGAACAGGGATATTTTGTTTCTCATAAAAATCAGCTTCAAATGGAAACAATGTCAGCATTAAATCTACTGCACTTTTAATTTTTTTCAACCGTCGACGTCGCCACGCCCAGACAGAGGGGCTGACATAATGTACCGTTCGAATATTATTTTTTTTAAGCTGTAGTTCAAGATCCAGATTGAATTCTGGCGCATCGATGCCAATAAAGACATCAGGTGGGTGACTGATAAAATAGCTTATCAACTCTTTACGCATACGACGTAATTCAAAATAACGTCCCAGCACTTCAAACAAACCCATCACGGAAAGGCGTTCCATTGGGTAGCGCGACTGACAGCCGGCCTCAATCATTTTCGGACCTGCTATTCCAATAAATTCAGCATCAGGGTAACGTTCTTTAAGCGCTTTGATCAAGCCAGCACCAAGCAGATCACCCGAGATTTCACCTGCGACGATGCCAATGCGAAGCATAAAGCGTTAACTAAATTTATCTGATGATGCCGCGTGACGAGCTCTCAATAAACTCGAGAAAATTCGCCACTTCAGGGCATTGTTGCGCTGAAGTCTTCATCTCAGCCAGTGCATCTTGTAAAGAAAGCCCTGACTTATAGAGCATTTTATATGCACGCCTTAATTCACGAATTGTGGCCGTGCTGTAGTCATGGCGTTTCAAACCCTCTACATTTAAACCATAAGGTTTAGCCATATGCCCTGAAACCAACACATAAGGAGGAACATCTTTGGGGATCACGCTGCCCATTGCCGTAAAACAATAAGCGCCTATCGCACAGAACTGATGAACAAGTGTAAAACCACCCAGAATCGCGTGATCAGCTACGCTTACATGCCCAGCCAGTGATGCATTATTAGAGAAAATTGTGTTATTCCCAACCAGGCAATCGTGTGCGATATGCACCCCTGTCATTATCCAGTTATCATTACCAATGCGGGTAACGCCGCCACCCTGCATAGTGCCACGATTAACTGTTGAATATTCTCTGAAGAGATTGCGATCACCGATTTCAAGCCAAGTTTGTTCACCAGCGAATTTTTTATCCTGAGGTTCTTCACCAATCGAAGAAAATTGAAAAACTTTATTGTCACGACCTATCTTTGTCGGTCCTTTAATTACCGCGTGTGGGCCTACCCAACAACCTTCACCAAGTTCAACACCTGCACCTATCCAGGCATAAGCCTCAACAACTACATCTTTTCCAATTTTTGCACTAGGATCAACAACAGCGCGGGGATCAATCAATCTTCAATTTCCTTAGATGCACACATAATATCCGCGCTTGCGACCACAGCACCATCAACGGTGGCTTCAGCGGTGAATTTCCAAATATTACGCACATTTCGGTTCAACTCAACCTTAAGCATCAACTGGTCACCCGGACCAACAGGCTGTTTAAAACGCGCTGAATCAATCCCAACAAAGTAATAAAGAGAATTTTCATCAGGCTTTGATTTACTGCTCTTAAAAGCCAGAATTCCAGTCGCTTGTGCCAACGCTTCCAATATTAATACTCCAGGCATAATAGGTTTTATTGGAAAATGCCCTACAAAATAAGGTTCATTAATCGAAACATTTTTCAGCGCTAGCAATGATTCGCCAGGTGTATATTCCAGTACTCGATCAATCATTAAAAATGGATAACGATGAGGCAAATGCTTCATCACCTCATTAATATCCATAGTGCTCAAACCATCTTCTGTAGTACTTGTATTCTGCATTACGTGAAACTCAATATTATTAGAATTATAAAATTATTTTTTAGTAACTATATTTTCAAGCTCGCGCAAGCGACGCTCATAATCTTCCAGCTTTTTAATTCGTACTGTATTTTTTCGCCACTGCCTGTTTTCTTCTGCTGGAATACCAGAAGAATAGGTGCCAGATTTTTCAATGGAGTTAATAACAAAACTCATTGCTGTAATCTGAACCTCATCGACAATATTCAGGTGACCTGCTATTCCAACACACCCTCCAATGGCGCAGCGCTTACCAATAACGGTGCTGCCTGCAATAGCAGTACACGCAGCAATAGCTGTATGCGCTCCAAGATGTACATTGTGCGCTATCTGAATCTGGTTATCCAGTTTGACCCCTTCATCGATGATAGTATTACCTAACGCACCTCGATCAACTGTGGTATTCGCACCTATCTCAACATCATCGCCAATTTCAACCACACCAATTTGAGGGATCTTTACCCATGCACCTGAATCGTTTGCAAAACCAAAACCATCTGCCCCAATAACGCTCCCTGGGTGCAATATTACTCGCTCACCAAGTACCGTTCCATTTCTGATGACAACATTCGCCACCAGACGACTGCTAGCACCAACGTAACAATCATTTTCAATCACACAACCTGGCCCAATAAACACATCTTCAGCAATCGTGCTATTACTTCCAATATAACATTGGGCTGATACAAGCGCAGAGCCATCTACATTGCAGCCACTATCCACAATCGCTGACGGATGTATACCTTGATTTACATTACTTAAGGGGTAGAGCAACTGAGCGACACGAGCATAGATAATATAGGGATCATCAACTACCCAAGCATTAACCTTACAATCTTGCAGTTCAGACTTTCTAATTATGACGATGGATGCATTTGTTTTCGGCAGGTATTTTCGGTAGGCACTATTGGAAAGGAATGTAATATCGCCCTGCCCTGCTGATTGCAGTGTTGCCGCCGCACTGACCTGACATTCTCCATCACCATGGAATTCACCACCAAACCTTTCCACTAACTCCTTGAGACGATACGTCACGATAATTTATTCCAATCATTATCCAGAATTAGTTACTGGGTTTGGCCGATACTTTTTTTTGTAGCACTTTTAAAACTTCATCAGTAATATCTAATTTGGGATTTGAGTACGCAATAGCCTCAAAAAATATAATGTCATAACCACCTATGTCCCCCACATTTCTTATCACATCACCAATAACAACTTGCAAACTACCAATCACATCATTCCTGCGCATTGTAAAATCCTGACGCATGTCATCCTGCTTGCGACGTAAATCACGTTGACGACTCAATACATCGAGACCAATTCTTTTACGCTCAGCTTCGCTCATAATTGCACCATCACGAGCCAACCTGTTTTGTAATTCTTCAAGCTCCTTCTGGGTCGCCATCAATTCATTTTGACGACTGGAAAATTCCTTATTTAATAACTCAGTCTCTGCCTGAGCTTGTGGCGCCTCTTCTAGCAAGCGCGCAGCATTAACAATGCCTATTTTCATTTCTGCCACACTCACTGTTGGCAACAATAAAGCAAAAACCAACAACGTAAATAATAGATAATTTGTCTTCTTCACTGTAATACCTCTTCTGCTCAGTATGAATTAATGGTTAATTTTAAAATGAGAATGCGCCCAGTGTAAATTGGAATCTTTCAAGACTATCAGTGTCTTTGTTGTTCATTGGCCATGAATAACTAAAAGTCAATGGCGCAATCGGTGTCATCCAAATCGCTGATATACCGGTGGAATAACGAAGTTCACTTTCTTTAAAAGTGTCTACCGATTCAAAAACATTACCCGCATCAACAAAAGCGCTCATTCTAAATGATGATCCTGTTTCAATAAACGGCAACGGAAAAATTACTTCAGAGGAAGCGATCACCTTTAATGCGCCACCTACAGCTCTATTATTCTCCCGAGGACCTAAAGTATTTCTACGAAAGCCTCGTACTGACTGGCTACCACCTGCATAATAATGCTCGAAAAACGGCAATACAGTGGTATCACCATAACTGTCCCCGTATCCCAGCTCACCCTTAATCGTCATTGTAAACGTTTCACCCAAAGGAACATATCGCAAACCACGTAAAGCAAGCTTGTAATAATTCAAATCACTAAATGGCATGGTGACTTTTGCATTTGCATTCATATACAAACCACGATCAGCAAAGATAGCCCGATTTCGAGTGTCATGTGACCAACCGCCAGAAACGCTGAGTATATCAAACTCATTCCCGTTGTTAGTAATAAAATCAATGTAGGAAGGAGGTGTAAACACCGTCGTATTAATGCTGGTAGTTTCTATTCCAACGGCAAGGTTTGCCGTAACAAATTCTTCCAGTGGAAAACCATAATTAATACTCGCGCCATAAACATCGGTAATGTAATCACCTACATTCGCCTGACCCGCGTTAGTTTCCTTAAAATATCCTTTAAAACCACGGCTCACGCCATCTATTGTGTAATAGGGATCGGTAAAAGAAAAACTGTACACCGTATTAATAGAACTATTATTTACATTCGCTGACATGCGGTTACCCGTACCCAGAAAGTTATTTTGGCTAATACTGGCATTAATCAACAGCCCTTGAGTTTGCGCATAACCAAGACCCGCCATGAGCGTTCCCGACGGCTTTTCTTTTACACTAATATTGACATCAACCTGATCATCTTTGCCCGGTACAATAGGCGTTTCAACATTAATGTCCTCTAAAAAACCTAATCTATTTAAGCGCAATTTTGACAAATTAATTTTTTCAGTCGAAATCCAGCCACCCTCAAGCTGACGAACCTCTCGCCTCACCACGTCATCATGCGTTTTCAGATTACCTGAGATATTAACCCGTCTCACATACACTCGCTTGCCAGGGTCAACTACGATCATTAAATCAACCCGTTTATTCTCACTGTCAATCTTTGGCACCGCATTAACATTGGCAAAAGCAAAACCCTCTTCACCCAGGCGTTTTGTAATGACGCTGGTGCTGTTAGAGAGTCTGCTACGAGAAAATATATCACCCGCCTTTATTAATACCAGCGACCTTAGCTCATCTTCTGAAACAGAAAAATCACCCGCCAGCGATAACTTTCCAATAGTAAATTGATCACCCTCATTAATATTAATAGTGATGTAAACATCATTTTTATCCGGTGTTATTGAAACCTGGGTTGATTCAATTGCAAATTCTATATAGCCCGTATCAAGATAGTGTGAACGCAATGTTTCAATGTCCGCAGCAAGTTTAAACTTTGAATATTGATCATCATCAGAAAACCATGAGGCATCTGATGTTAATAGCATCTTATCTAATAAATCTTCTTCACTGAAAACCTTATTACCAACAATATTTATTTGCCTGATCTTACTCACATCACCTTCGACAATATCAATAAATACATCAACACGATTATCTTCAAGCGGGACAATTTTAGAATTGATTTTTACAGCATATTTTCCCTGACTGAAATATTGACGTTCCAGCTCAATCTCAACTTTTTCAAGGGCTGAACGGTTGAAAACACGTCCTTCTGCCAGACCAATGTCTTTTAATGCAGAAACCAATTGCTCAGTTTCAATATCTTCATTACCGGATATCTTCAGCGCAGCAATCGAAACACGCTCTTTCACTAGGATTGTAAGGACAGCGTCTTTTTCAGACAAAGAAATATCATCAAAAAAACCGGTTTTAAACAGTGCACGCAACGCTTTTGAGGACAAATCATCACTCATCGTATCGCCAACCTCTAAAGGGAGATAATTAAGCACTGTGCCCGTTGCGATCCGATTTAGACCTTCAACTTTTATATCTCGAATAACGAAAGACTCAACCGCCTCTGCACTCATCGCAACTGCCATCAACAGCATTGTAAACAGAACTACTCTCAACCTCACACCCAATATCCTTCGACGTCTATACAGATTATTTCACTGAACTATTTTTTACTGGCTAAAAATTCGCGTTAAGTCATTATAAAAAGCCAAAACCATCAGCCCTAGCAAAAACGCGATACCAATCCGTTGCCCCAGGGCCTGCGTCTGATCAGACACAGGGCTCCCTTTAATCATTTCAACCAGATAATACATGAGATGGCCACCATCCAGAACGGGAATCGGTAATAAATTTAATATACCCAAGCTGATACTGATAATAGCTAAATAACTAATGAAAGCGGTAACACCTATGCCCGCAGAATAACCTGCATATTGAGCGATACTGATAGGGCCACTAATGTTGCTAGCCGAAATATCTCCCATCACCATCTTTACCAACATGCTTATTGTCATGCGGGTCATTCCCCATGTCTTTTCAGAGGCCTCTAATAAAGCCTGAATTGGGCCATAACTAACCGTTACACTTAAATCATCGATAAGATTTTCCGGCATGTGCACCGAAGCACCAATACGCCCGATGTCACCCGATTCCAACTCAACTCGCTGCGGTTTAATTATAATATCTTTAGTAACACCATCACGTTCGATCACTACACCTAGATTCTTATCAGGATTGGCACGCACAATCTCCACCCAACGTTGCCAACTCTCAACAACTTGCCCATCAACATTCACTATACGATCCAATTTTTCGACACCCGCTTTTGCAGCAGCACCACTACCTACCAAATGACCAATAACAGGTTCAATAAGCGGCCTAAAAGGTTGAAAACCAATTTTTCCGAGTAATTCATCACGCTCTAAAGCACCCTTCATACTTGAAAAATTCAATCGTCGTATGTGCCCCACGTCATCATTGTCTCTAACATCAACAGCGACATTTTTTTGCGCCATGCTTTTATCCAGTAATTGCAACATCACTGTATTCCAGGTTGGTGTATTTTTCCCATCAATGCTGACAATATAATCACCGCTCTGGAACCCACCTGTCGCAGCAATACTGTCCGGTTCAACATCGCCAACTATCGGTCTTAGCCCATCGATTCCCACCAAAAAAATGACCCAGTAGGCGAAAATAGCAAACAGGAAATTAAAAATTGGCCCCGCAGCAACAACAGATATGCGTGCAAATAACGATTTCCGATTGAATGCACGGTCTAACTCATGCGGCTCTACCGGCCCTTCTCGCTCATCCAGCATCTGCACGTAGCCACCCAGCGGGATAGCAGCAATGACATATTCCGTCTCATCATTTTTGCGCTGGCCGCGCCAGATGGGTTTACCAAAACCCACTGAAAAACGCAGCACCTTGACACCAAAGCGTCGCGCGACCCAAAAGTGTCCGAACTCGTGTACGGTCACCAACACCCCAATGGCAATAATAAAGAAAAATATTGAGCTAAAGACCTGCATTAAGACACCATTCCTTCGCTCAAAGTATCAACGTGCCGAGCCGCCACATTCCTGGATTCAAAATCAACTGTCATAATCACCTCCATTGAAACCGCAGATTGCTCAGGGAGATCATCCAACGTTTTTTCAATCACTTGAGAAATTTCTGTAAATTTAATACGCTGCTCAAGAAACGCTTCCACTGCAATTTCATTGGCAGCATTTAATACCGTGGCAGCAGTGCCACCCGCTTTAGCCGCACGATAAGCCAGACGCAAACAAGGGAACCTATCCAAATCCGGCTTTTCAAAATCAAGTCGAGCAATATCAAATAGGTTTAATTTTTCTGAACCGGATGTCATGCGTTCAGGCCAAGCCAGAGCATGGGCAATGGGGATACGCATATCAGCACAACCTAACTGCGCAAGGACTGAACCATCATCGTAATCAACCATGGAGTGAATAATACTTTGTGGATGCAAAACCACTTCTACATTTTCTGGACTGGTATTAAACAACCAACAGGCTTCAATCAATTCCAGCCCCTTGTTAATCATCGTCGCTGAGTCCACCGAGATCTTGCGCCCCATACTCCAGTTTGGGTGTGCACAAGCCTGCTCTGGCGTCACACTCTCAAGCTCATTAAGTGCCATAGCACGAAAAGGCCCACCGGATGCTGTCAATAAAATTCGCCGTACACCCACCTGCGGTAGACCTTTTTCATAGTCCTGCGGCAAACACTGAAAAATAGCATTATGCTCACTATCAATCGGCAGCAGTTCTGCACCGTTTTCTCTAACTTCATCCATAAATAATCGGCCAGACATGACCAGAGCTTCTTTATTGGCCAGCAAAATTCGCTTCCCAGCTTTTGCTGCAGCCCGTGTCGACTCTAAACCTGCGGCACCTACAATAGCAGCCATCACATATTCAACCTCAGGTAATGCCGCAATTTTGTTTAAACCCGCTGCCCCACCGAGCACCTCAACATTTACCTCTGTAGTGCTTAACGATTGGCGCAATTGTTCGGCCGCAACCTCATCCGCCATCACTGCATAGGCAGGCTGCCACTCATGGCACAGCGACAACATAGCCTCAACGTCGCGATTCGCGGACAGGGCTACAATTTGATAGCGCTCTCGATGCAAGGCCAACACCTGCAATGTACTCGTGCCGATAGATCCGGTTGCACCTAAAATAGAAACGCCTATCATGATTGGACTCCGAGCAATATCATCCCCAAAGTAAAAACGGGTGCTGCAGCAGTCAGGCTATCAATACGATCAAGCACACCACCATGACCTGGCAGTAAACGGCCGCTATCCTTGACACCTGCCTGACGTTTAAAAAGACTCTCGAATAAATCTCCAACCACAGAAAAAATCACTGTAAATATACACAACAAAACAAACATTATTTGAAGCTTTAAATCACTGTACCAGTACGCGGCTGCGCCAATGGCCAAAAGAATTGCAATCACCATCGCACCGGCAAAACCTTCCCACGTTTTTCCCGGGCTGACCACAATCGCGAGTTTATTTTTTCCCCAAGCACGCCCAGTAAAATATGCACCACTATCTGCGCCCCAAATTAAAACCATAAGAAATAATAAAAACCATTCCCCCTGCAGCAAACTTCCATGAATATATAACAATGCCAACCAGGTGGGCAGCAGTAACAAAATACCGATAAAACCACTGATAAAAGGAGACATACGCCAAACACTGATATTCATTTGGCTTGCATTGACATAGCAGAGAAAAAGTAGCGCACAAAACCAAAACAACGCGGCTACAATTAAAAGACCTTCAAGCAAAACAGGATAAGCCAATAATTCAAAGGAAAAATACAACACCAACACGGTAGCAAATAAGTATAATAATTTTGAAAGAATTGAGGATAAGCGCATTAGCCCAGCCCATTCCCATGCCCCCGCTGCAACAAGAACAGCAAGTAAAATACCAAGGCCTTTAGTATCAATATAGAAAATTGCGACTAGAATTAGAGCGACTAGAATTATCGCCGTAATCACGCGTTGCTTAAGCATCTTTTACTTGCCCTACCTGCTCACTGGTGCGCCCATAACGACGCTCTCTGTGCGTAAATGATGCTAACGCAAGATCGAATTCTGTATCATCAAAATCTGGCCACAGGGTGTCAGTAAAATACATTTCAGCATAAGCAAGCTGCCACAGGATAAAATTACTCACGCGCTGCTCACCACCGGTGCGAATAAATAAATCAGGAACAGGAAGGCCGTGCATGGACAATCTTGAGCCAAGCAGCTCTTCGTCAACTTGATCTGCTTTCAATTCACCACATTCAATACTTTGCGCAACAGATTGAACAGCTTGAGTGATATCCCAGCGACCACCGTAATTGACGGCAATCACTAACGACAAACCGGTATTGTGTGCTGTCTTTTGCTCTGCATTTTCAATGCTCTCCAGCAATTTTTCACCAAAGACGCTACGGTCACCAATTATTTTAAGCTGAACATTGTTTTCATCCAGTTTTTTTACTTCTCGGTGCAAGGCACTGGTCAGCAGCTCTAACAACAGACTGACTTCCTTTTTCGGACGCCGCCAATTCTCACTACTAAAGGCGAATAATGTAAGCACATCAATGCCTTTTTTAGCGCATGCACGTACAACATCTCTGACAGTTTCAACACCCGCTTTATGACCCATAAAGCGCGGCATAAAACGTTTTTTTGCCCAACGCCCATTGCCATCCATGATAATAGCTACATGCTTCGGTAGCTTCGTGGATACTATTTCAGTAGAGGTTTTTTCGTGCGTTGTGGGCATCATCAATCACTTGGTTTATGACAATATGCTTCTGGCACTGCGCCTGGCAATATGCTGCAAAATTGATATGCCAAAATCAGAAATTTGTGCCAGTGAAATGGCGACATGAAAATCAGTAAAGAATTAGATTTCCATCAAGTCTTTTTCTTTATCTTCAAGCAATTTTTCGACTTCAGCCACATATTTATCTGTTAGTTTCTGAATTGCTTCCTGTGCACCACGGTCATCATCCTCGGTAATTTCTTTTTCCTTTAGCAGATCCTTGAAATCACCGTTGGCATCACGTCGAATATTTCTAATCGCAACGCGGGCTGACTCTGCTTCACCACGTACGATTTTAATCATGTCACGACGCCGCTCTTCAGTCAGTGCCGGTAGATTAACGCGGATAACCGTTCCCGATGTTGACGGATTCAACCCAAGATCAGACGTCATAATGGCCTTTTCAACGACCGGCACCATAGGTTTTTCCCAGGGTGTTACCGTTAAGGTACGCGCATCGCCCACAGAAACATTTGCCACCTGATTCAATGGCATTTCACTGCCATAGTAATCCACTTTAATGTGATCAAGAAGGCTGGTATGTGCACGACCGGTGCGTACTTTAGCGAAAGCATGCCCCAGCGAATCGACACTTTTCGACATGCGTTCCGAAGCATCTTTTTTTATTTCATTAAGCATCTAAATTCCTATCGCGCAAACATTAAGTAACCAGGGTACCTTCGTCTTCACCAATGACCACCCTGCGTAGCGCGCCGGCTTTATTAATATTGAAGACTCTCAGTGGCATTTTGTTATCGCGACACAACACAATGGCAGTGGCATCCATAACATTAAGCTTTCTGTTCAACACATCATCGTAATCAAGCTTGGAATAAAACTCAGCATCAGGGTTCGTTATGGGATCAGCGGAATAAACACCATCAACCTTGGTTGCCTTAAGCACTACGTCAGCATTAATTTCAACGCCACGCAAACTGGCAGCAGAATCTGTAGTGAAGAATGGGTTTCCGATTCCTGCAGCAAAAATCACCACTCGGTTTTTTTCCAGATGGCGGATGGCACGACGACGAATGTAATCTTCACAAATCTGGTTTATCTGTACGGCCGACATAACCCGCGCATAAATTCCCAAATTTTCCAGTGCGTCCTGCATGGCAAGACCATTAATAACCGTGCCAAGCATCCCCATATGGTCTGCCGTCACACGGTCCATACCGCAATCAGATAGCGCCATGCCACGAATTATATTACCGCCACCAACCACCACGGCCACCTGCACACCAACCTCAACAAGCCCCTGAATTTCAGTGGCTATGCGATTAACAACTTCAGGATTAATGCCATGACTGTCTTCACCCATCAGCGCTTCGCCACTCAGCTTGAGCAGAATGCGCTTATACTTTATTACCGATGTATCTTCAGCAGCCACTGATTAATCAGTCTCCCTTAGCCTGTGCCATCACTTCTTCAGCAAAGTTCTCTTCTTTCTTTTCGATACCTTCACCAACTTCGAAACGTTGGAAAGAGTTTACCGATAGTGATGCAGCACCAACTAACTCACCGACTGTGGTATCCGGATTTTTAACAAAGGCCTGACCAAGCAAAGTGATTTCAGCAAGGTATTTTTTCAACCTACCCGCAACCATCTTCTCAATAATTTCTTCAGGCTTTCCGCTTTCTCTGGCCTGCGCTGAGAATACTTCCTTCTCTTTCTCCAACAGCTCAGCAGATACATCCTGTTCAGAAATAGCCTGTGGATTGGTAGCGGCCACATGCATGGCGACATCCTTGGCCAATTCCATTTCACCACCGTCAAGTTCAGCCAAAACACCAATACGGCCTCCGTGGAGATAACCAGCCAATGTGCCTTTAGTATCAATAGCAGTAAAGCGACGCACATTTATGTTTTCACCAATTTTCGCAATCAGCTCCTGACGCGCAACTTCAATAGAAACATCAATACCATTTTTTAATGGTAACGCTAGCAACGCAGCCAAATCATTTGGCGATTCAGTCAAGATCTGTTCAACGACATGGTCTGCAAAATGCTGAAAATCTTCACTCTTGGTGACGAAATCTGTTTCACAATTTATTTCAACCATGACGCCTCTTTTGCCATCATCCGTGTGACGGATAAGAATGACACCTTCTGCTGCGATACGGTCTGCTTTTTTGCCAGCTTTAGCCAGTCCTGATTTACGCATTGCGTCAATGGCTGCTTCGATGTCACCGTCTGTTTCCTGTAAAGCACGCTTACATTCCATCAAACCGGAGCCAGTACGCTCACGCAATTCTTTTACTAATTTGGCTGATATCGCCATTTCAATACCTCACAAAATCTATTATGACTGCCTTAAGATGCAGCCTGATCAGCGCTGCTTGCAGCATCATCTTCAACGACTGCCTTTTTCGCTGTAGTTTCAACAGTTGCTTTCTTAGGTTTGGCAGGGGCTTCATCAGCATCTGAGCTAACTTCAACCGTATCACTGCTGTCAGTGCCAGAAGCATCCTGAACAACAGCAGTACGTCCTTCAGAAATAGCTGTCGCAGCAGCTTCAACATACAACCTGACTGAACGAATTGCATCGTCGTTACCAGGGATTACATAATCAACACCTTCAGTGCTGTTATTAGTATCAACCACACCAATAACTGGAATACCCAATTTATTCGCTTCGCTAACAGCAATTTTTTCAAAGCCAACATCAACAACGAACATCGCATCAGGCAAAGCGTTCATGTTTTTAATGCCGCCGATGTTACGCTCAAGTTTTTCCATTTCGCGCTTAAGACCCAGCGCTTCTTTTTTATTAACCGCATCTTGACGACCTTCTTCGAACATGATTTCGAGGTCCTTAAGGCGTTTAACCGATTGTTTGACTGTTTTAAAGTTAGTCAGCATTCCACCCATCCAACGCTGATCAACATACGGCATACCACAACCTATGGCTTGCTCTTTGATCGCGACACAGGCAGCACGCTTGGTGCCAACAAACAGAATGTTCTTACGTTTTGCAGACAAACTACCAAAAAAATTCATCGCATCCTGAAACAACGGCATCGTTTTTTCGAGATTGATGATATGAAGTTTGCTACGTTCCCCAAAAATATACGGGGCCATTTTAGGATTCCAGTAACGTGTCTGGTGTCCGAAGTGTACGCCTGCCTCAAGCATTTGACGCATAGTGACTTTCGCCATGATGTAAATCTCCTCTAATCGGGTTAGGCCTCCATATACCCCATGTGTCCACCTGCAAGCAGGCACCCAGACACACGTGACGGCATATGTGTGTATTTTATGTTTCGCTGAATAGCTGCAAAATGCAGCAAAGTAGACAATCGAAATCATGGTCTTCAGAACAACTTCTGTAAGATCCGCGCGTTTTATACCATAAAGACCGCCTATACACAAGCGCGGCCAACCCACGCTTTCTCTAACAAACCCCTAATAATTAAGGTAAAAACACGCTCAAAGATAACTCAGAACAGAAGAGCCACGCAGTTAAAAGGGCTATTGTTGTCACTGTCATCTCTTCAGCAAACAAGGTAGTATTGCGTGTTTGGTTTCGGAGCATCGAAACTGCTTAATTCACAAGCTAAGCCATTGAAATTATAAAGAATGACTGTCACTATAAAAACTCCAGATGAAATCGAAAAAATGCGCATTGCTGGAAAGCTTGCCGCAGAAGTCCTGGTAATGATCCAACCTCACGTTCAAGCCGGCATCACAACCGAAGAGCTGGACAGAATTTGTCACGACTATATCGTCAGCACTCAGCACGCCATCCCTGCCCCTCTGAACTACCGCGGCTTTCCAAAATCCATTTGCACCTCAGTCAACCATCAAGTTTGCCACGGCATCCCGGGGCCAAAAAAACTGAAAAATGGTGACGTAATCAACATCGATATCACGGTTATCAAAGATGAATACCACGGCGATACCAGCAAAATGTTCTTTGTTGGCGAACCGTCAGTCGTTGCCAAACGCGTCACACAAATCAGCCAGGACTGCCTCAAAATCGGCATTGATTTGGTCAAACCCGGTACTCGCCTCGGCGATATCGGTCATGCCATTCAAAAATATGCGGAAAGTCATAATTGCTCAATTGTGCGTGAATATTGTGGCCATGGCATTGGCCGCGTCTTCCACGAAGATCCGCAGGTTCTTCACTACGGCAATCCAAATACGGGACTACAGCTTGAGGCTGGCATGACTTTCACTATTGAGCCTATGGTTAATGCGGGCAAACGACAGGTTAAATTGCTCTCCGACCAATGGACCGTCGTCACCAAAGACCACAGCCTGTCCGCACAATGGGAACACACTCTATTGGTCACTGATGGCGGCGTTGAAATTCTCACCAAACGCAACGATGCCAGCGGCGACATTTAAGCTAATCGCACTATGAAAAGCCATCAAACTCTTAACATCCCACAACTCACAAACGTTCCGAGCGATACAACTGAAGCGTTACAGTATTATCGCGAAACATTACAACAGACCCGCAAGGAACTAGAACAGCAGTTTGAAGACGGTACTGCCGTCAACACACTTGTCCTGCATCGCAGCAACGTTGTTGACACCGTATTGATCAATATCTGGGAACATTTTATCGGTAACACACAGAACGATATCGCGCTTATCGCTGTTGGTGGTTACGGGCGCGGTGAACTGCATCCCGCCTCCGACGTTGACCTGTTAATTTTACTCAGCAGTGACAATCACCAAAATTACCAGGAAAATATCGAGCAGCTGCTCGCCTTTATCTGGGACATTGGACTCGACATCGGACACAGTGTACGCAGCATTAACGAGTGCGTAGAAGAAGCCAAACAGGATATTACTGTCGCCACCAATTTGATGGAGTCACGATTACTATCTGGGCCACAAACACTCTATAGCTCTATGTGCGCACAAACAGGCCCTGAAAAAATATGGCCTAGCCGGGAATTTTTCGAGGCCAAATTGAATGAACAAATTTTACGCCATGCAAAATACCATGACACCGCCTACAACCTGGAACCCAACGTAAAAGAAGGCCCAGGCAGCCTGCGTGACATACAAATGATTGGCTGGGTAGCCAAACGACACTTCAATGCAGAAACACTCAGTGAATTAGTTGAACACAACTTTCTCACGCCTGAGGAATATCAAGATCTGATAGCGGGGCAATCATTCTTATGGAAAGTACGTTACGCCCTCCACACCCTTACGGGTCGTCGCGAAGATCGTCTGTTATTTGACTATCAAAAACCACTTGCGACACAGTTTGCTTATGAAGACGATGAGTCCGACCTTGCAGTCGAAAAATTCATGCAGGAATACTATCGTACTGTCACAAAATTGAGTCGTTTAAATGAAATGCTGCTGCAGCTGTTTCAAGAAGCCATTTTATACGAAAATAGTGCTACAGCTTGTCAACCCATCAATAAACGCTTCCACATCTGCAATGACTTCATAGAAGTTCGCGATAAAAATACGTTTAAACGCTACCCTTTTGCACTGCTGGAAATCTTTTTATTGCTTGAGCAAAACCCTAAAATAAAAGGTGTACGTGCCGCCACAATCCGCCTGATTCGTGAGCACCGTCATCTCATCGATGACGCGTTTCGCAATGATCTACGCTGCACCAGCCTTTTCATTGAAATGCTGCGACAGCCTCACGGCATTACTCACGAACTACGACGCATGAACCGTTACGGCATACTTGCTGCTTATTTACCTGTGTTCGCCAAAATAGTAGGACGCATGCAATACGACTTATTTCACGTCTACACCGTCGACGATCATACGCTGATGGTATTGCGTAACCTGCGCCGCTTCACCGTTCCTGAATTTGCCAAGGAGTTCCCCTTCTGCAGCGAAGTAATTCAACGTATAGCCAAAACCGAGTTGTTATATATCGCCGCTCTATACCATGACATTGCCAAAGGTCGTGGCGGTGATCATGCAACGCTTGGCGCTGATGATGCCAAACAATTTTGTAGACAACACGGCCTGGGTAAATACGATACCAACCTGGTAGTCTGGTTAGTACAAAACCATCTTATTATGTCCGACACTGCGCAGCGCAAAGACATCAGTGATCCTGATGTTGTCGCGGAATTTGCTAGCGCAGTTACCGATGAATCAAGGCTTGATTACATCTACCTGCTGACCGTAGCTGATATACGCGGAACCAGCCCAGCACTCTGGAATAATTGGAAAGACTCACTGCTACGCAGCTTACATGACGCGACGTGCCAAGCTCTAAAATCTGATCTTAATAAACAACCTGATCGTAAGAAAAAAATCGATGAGCATCGTCAAGATGCGCGACGAATATTGACAACTCAAATTTCAGATACCGCTATTGATGTACTTTGGAATCAATTAGATGATAGTTATTTCTTACGCCATAGCGCCGAAGAAATTGCCTGGCAAACACATTCTATCAACAAGGTAGACCCAGCAGCCTTACCGCTTGTTCTTGTACGCGATGAAACTATTAGCGGTGGCACCGAAATTTTCGTCTACGCTCACGACAGCAAAAAACTATTTGCCATCATTTCCGCAGTGCTCGAACAAAGCGGCGTTACAATTGTTGATGCACGCATCATTACCACCCACAATGGCTTTGCACTGGATACCTTTATTGTCCTCGACACATCAGGCAAAGCTATTCAGGATCCGCAACGCATTCATGAAATAGAAACATTATTGCAACAAAAATTACTTGAAAAAGAAACACCCTCATTACGTGTTACACACCGCCCGGCACGTCAATTAAAACACTTTCAACAAAAAACTCGTGTTTCATTTCACAGTGACAAACAAAATCGTTACACCATTATGGATATCGTAACCGCTGATCGCCCCGGTCTATTGGCAAGCCTGGGTCAAGCACTAATGGAATGTGGAATACGTATTCAAAATGCTAAAATCGCTACTTTTGGTGCCCACGTTGAAGACAGCTTTTTCATCACTGGCGCTGATAAAAAACCACTACGTCTGGAGGCTGACCGCAAGCGTCTGCGTGAAACTATAATTAACATGCTTGATTAAAATGAATAACACAACGGGTCAACGCATTACGATCAAATTCTTCCTCCTGCCCTTATTTATCGCACTCAGCAGTATCCTGTTTGCTTTTGCAGATCCAGACATCACATTAGCACTGCGCTTTGACAGACAAGCCATACTAGACGGCGAAGTATGGCGCTTAATCAGCGGCAACTTTGTTCACCTTGGCTGGAATCATTTATGGATGAACCTTGCAGGTTTATTTTTAATCTGGATGTTATTTGCTAGATTCTTTAACAACGCAAACTGGCTGTTCATTATCATCACAAGCGCTGCCGCGGTAGGCGGCGGATTGCTGTTCTTTAATCCCGAATTAAACTGGTATGTCGGACTTTCAGGATTGCTACACGGGATGTTCGTCGCGGGCGTAATAAGAGCCATTACACTTGGCTACCGCGCTGAAATCCTGTTATTCATTTTACTGACAGGAAAGTTGATATGGGAACAAATCAGCGGCGCATTACCCGGCTCAATGGATTTGGCAGGCGGTAATGTGGTGGTCGACGCACATCTTTATGGCGCCATTGCAGGCCTGTTGTGCGTAGCATTACTGGCGTTTCAGAAGCGCATTAACCCGTAGCTGTAGAACCGACCAGCACTTTAAGCCGCCTGTTCTTCAACCGGTAAATTCTTAGCCAACAACGCTTTTTCTAAAAATTTAATTTTCAACTCTGCACTCATGCCTTCCAAAGCAGGCAGAGGTATTTTAACTCGATGACCGCTACCAGGCGCTTCCTGACGCGGCTGACCATCTTTCAGATCAAACATTTCATCCAGTTTAAAAACTTGATTGCCATCGGGCAGTAACAGCTCCAGAGAGTCGCCAACAGCAAATTTGTTTTTAACATCAACATGAAGCAACTCATTTTCACTATCATAGCCTATGACTTCACCAACAAAACGCTGACGATAATTCAATGAGCTGCCCTGCATGTAATTTTGATGTTCAGCAGTGTGATGGCGCTGATAGAAACCATCGGTATAACCACGATTCGCCAGCGACTCCAGCTTACCGACCAATGAAAAATCGAAATCACGACCCGCAATAGCATCGTCAATAGCCTGTCTGTATAGCTGTGCCGTGCGTGCAGCATAGTAATGCGATTTAGTCCGCCCTTCTATCTTCAATGAATTCACACCAATTTTCACCAGTCTTTCAACATGCTCAATGGCACGAAGGTCTTTTGAGTTCATAATATAAGTGCCATGCTCATCTTCAAAAATCGGCATTTGCTCTCCGGGACGATTTTCTTCTTCAAGCAGATAGGTTTTATCCGCTAAAGGATGACGCGGCATATCACCACAACCAGAAAATGCTGGGACATTTTCTGATGACATCAAATCCTTGCTCGCAATAATATCACCCGAAACATCTTCCTGACCCTCACTAACACCGTACTTCCAACGACAGGAATTGGTACACGTACCTTGATTAGGGTCGCGATGATTAAAATAACCGGATAGTAGACAACGCCCCGAATAAGCTATGCATAAAGCCCCATGAACAAAAACTTCCAACTCCATATCAGGGCATCGTTGGCGTATCTCTTCAATTTCATCTAAGGATAATTCGCGCGACAAAATAACGCGCTCAAGCCCTATAGACTTCCAAAATTTTACCGCTGCATGGTTAACGGTATTTGCCTGAACTGACAAATGAATGGGCATATCGGGCCATTCTTCTCGCACCATCATGATCAGTCCTGGATCTGCCATAATCAAAGCATCCGGCTGAAAAGCAATTACCGGCGCCATATCATCGATGTAGGTGGCAACCTTGCTGTTATGTGGCATTAAATTACTGGCAACGAAAAACTTTTTACTTTGAGCATGCGCCTCTTTAATCCCTATACGTAAATTCTCTAACTGAAAATCATTATTGCGAACACGCAGACTATAACGCGGCTGACCGGCATACACAGCATCTGCGCCATAAGCAAAGGCGTAACGCATATTGCGGATAGTTCCCGCCGGCGATAATAATTCAGGTACGATTTGTGTCATAAAAGCCACCACACCATGCAAAGCATTGTTTTGTATGTTTAAGAAAAGGCCGAAATTATATCAAAAACCTACCTTCCTTGTCGGACAAACACTACTTAACTTCTAAACCTTTCATAAAGTCACTGACACTAACAAAGTATTAGCACTAACATTAATCAAAATACCCCCCTATCTCATTGTTATCTCTTGTTTTTATAAAAATCAGGTAATCTGCACACTTCAAATTTAGTACAGATAATGCACACAAAATTTCTCATACTATTTTTTTAATCGCCGATAATCGATATATCAAACCCACACTAATTATAGATAGAAAATAATGACCTCTAACAGCAGAAATGAGGCAGGAACAGTACAACAGCATCAGGAGCAACGTCTCCACAAACGAAAAACTGTACATTTGCATGGTTTATGTACATTGTCAGATGGGAAAATTCTACCTTGTAAAATCCTGAATTTTTGTGTGGGTGGTATGTTCATACAATACGACCAAACACCATCGACAACTGCCAACATTATTAACCTCCCCAATATTTCCGACATCATACAAATTTGCACTGACATAGATACTGCCACAGAAACCACGAAAATTATCTTTCAAGCGAAGATTGCGCGCACGGCAGAAAATTGCGCCGGTGTTGCTTTTATTGAACCCGACCTGGCAGCACTACACACATTCAATGAATACATCAAAAATTCAAACATCACCCCTGAACTCAGCAACTCAAGCCAGAATAAAAAGAGTATCGAAAGCTCACTTTCAAAATATGAAACCTTAAAAATCATTGAATTCTGCAAACAAATAACAAAAAAGAATTGCCAAAATTTAGGAAAAGAATTGCCAAAAATTGCAAGCGAACATTTAATTGAAATAGCAGAAACAGCTAAAAGCGACAATGAACGAAATTCATATTTTGAAGCCATCAATATATTTAACGCACCAACAGAATCCTTCAGTAGCGATTTCATCGACAATATTAGTCAACAACTCAAAGAACTAGGCCATTCAAAACTAAGCTCAGCACACGAACAGGACGAACTGCAAGAGAGCAACACACTCAGTTTGATGGATGATGATGTCCTTGAACATTGGCTTGCAATCAAGGATATTGTAAATTACACGCGGTCAAATAACACCGAAATAACACATGAGTTAGAACGAAGGCTTACCACCCTTTTTCAGGAACAAGTCGAGGACAACAACAATCCTTTCGGTTCCAGCATTCTCGTCCAAGCATTTGACAACACTTTAAACTCAATCGATATTGACCATAAAACAAAACTAACGGTTCTGTCAGTCTTCAAGAATTTATTAGCTATTTGCATTACTGAACTTCACACAAATATTAATCAACATTTAAAAGACAACAACGTTGAAGCTAGCCCAAGCATCAAGAAAGAACCATCTGAAAACAAAAAAACCGTTACGCACGATGAAGAGGAACAGCTTCAAACCAGCACATATGCTCAAACACCAAAACAATTTCCTGAGCAACAGAGTGTTAGCAACACCTCTCCCAAAAAACATGAGAAACAAAATATATTCGAGCTAACCCAAGAGTTACGCCAAATACAATCTCGCTTACCTACTTATATAGGCGACTCTAAAACAGTTTTAAACACAGATAAATCGATTTCTTCGCCTTGTGAGGAAGATCTTTATTCTGTTACTGATGTTTTATCTGCACTTTCATCTCTGGAAAACATTAACCTTGAAAATAAACGCAGCGACATAAAATCACGCGTACTTTCACAACTGTCGCATCAACAAGGCTCTGATGAAAATAAATTTTTGGACGCTCGTGAACACGGCATCATCGATATAACTGATAATGTATTTGATTCGCTGTTAAAAGATATGCTGGTTGCCAACAATGTCAGGACGTGGATAAAAAAACTCGAAATTCCTTTATTAAAAACCGCTCTCAACGATGACTCTATCTTTTCTGACAAATCACACACCACACGACAGGTCGTTAACAAAATATCCCAGCTGGAACTTTATGAAGTAACTGAAAACAGCGTGGGTCAAAGCGCAATAAGAAATAAAATTGACAAGTTGTTAGACAGAATAAATAACGAAGTTGATGACAACCCCATTATCTTCGAGCAAGCACTCAAAGAACTGAACATGATTGTTAATATTCAGAACAGTGCTTACGCAGAAAATCTGCAAGAAGTAGTGGTCTCATGTGAAAACAAAAAATACGAAAAAGACCTCACAAGTCAAAATATTACTGAAAATGTCAATATATCAAACAAAGAACTACAATCCTCGATCGCTCGCATCCATCGCTTAAAGATTGATAGTTGGTTATTAATTACATCCGGAAGTGCTGTGCCATATCGCGTCAGATTAGCTTGGGCTTCAAGTAATCGTTCACATTATGTATTTGTAAATCTCAAAGGGCAAGAAGACATCACACTCTCTGATACAGATCTTGCAATAAAATTGATAACCGGTGACGCGGTCTTACTTGAGCATGCTGATGAGCCTGCTTTAGACAGGGCTCAACATTCAATGCTGCAACAAATTCATGACCAGCTTATCCATGAATCAACACACGACCCATTAACCGGCCGCATTAATCGTCGAGAATTCGAACATCACCTTCATAAGATTCTATCAAACATTAAATCAAATACAGAAAACCATACACTTTGCCAATTAGACATCAATCAATTCAGTTTGATTAATAATGCCTGTGGTTTTAAAGGCGGAGACGCCCTGCTTAAAGAGTTCGCAAACAAAATTGAAACCACATTAGATTGCAATGCAATCATTTCTCGAATTGGCATTGATCAGTTCGGAATTTACCTGAAAAACACTTCATTAGAAGAGACTTCAGCACTGTGGCAACCACTGCTCAAGAGCCTTGAGAGTTATCGTTTTAACTGGGAAGAAAAAAACCTACCCATATCAATATCCATTGGCATCACACCTATTACACAAGCAAACAAAAATATAGCCCACTTAATGCAAACTGCCGAGACTTGCTGTGATGATGCAAAATCTAAAGGCAATAACGAAACACATATCTTCCATACAGATGACAACGCAACTACACAACGAAAACGTCTAATGGACTGGGTCGTTCATATAGATCAAGCCATAGACAACAATTTATTGAGTTTACGCTATCAGCCTATAGCGCCTATAAAATCTGATAACTCAACAATAGCTCATCATTCTGAAATTTTACTGAAAATTAAAGATAAAAAAGGGAATACCCTCTCCCCTCAAGATTTTATTTTGGCCGCAGAACAGTATAATCGCATGCCGGCCATTGATCGATGGGTAATTAAAAACACATTCAAATGGATAGCTAACAATAAAAGCCGGATGCACGAGATTGGTGGTTTTGCTATCAATCTTTCTGGAAAAACATTAAATGATAAATCGACTCTGCCCTATATTATAAAACTATTGGACAACCCAGACATTAATCCTGAATGGATTTGCTTCGAAGTAACCGAAACTGCTGGCATCGACAACCTTTCTGATGCAACGGAATTTATAGAAAAAATCAAGGAAACGGGTGTAAAATTTTCACTCGATGATTTTGGTAGCGGCTTGTCTTCATACGCCTACCTTAAAAACCTGCCCGTCGATTACCTCAAAATTGATGGTGCGTTCATCAAAGAAATTGACAAAAATCCGAATGATTACGCTGTAGTGAAATCAATCTGTGAAATCGGCCATTTTATGGGCAAGGAAATCATTGCTGAATTTGTCGAAAATGACAGTATCCTGGAAAAACTAAAGGAAATCGGCATCGACTATGCTCAAGGCTTTGGCATCCAGAAACCCCGCGATCTTTACAGCCTGTAAATTAACAAACTCCAATCATTAAACTCTGCAATATCAGTAACCCCAGCGATATAGAGTTTTTTATTCCCCTTGATTATAGTAAAATTTTCTCATCAACTCATTTTATAACCCATTATAGATATTGCTCTGTTTCGCGGCGCAACATTCACAATTAGTTATTTTTATAAGGCAAGACTATGAAAAACCTCTGGAATGATAAAGAAGCGGCACGCTACAACAGCGACCTGGAACTCCGGGTATACACATCCCGCCTGCTCGGACGCGACACAACGCTGGTACTTCATGGCGGCGGCAACACTTCTGTGAAAATTCGCGAAAAAAATATTCTCGGAGAGGAAGAAGATATTCTTTATGTCAAAGGAAGCGGCTGGGATCTGGAAACCATCGAAGCTGCTGGCTTCGCACCAGTCAGATTACAGCACCTGATCAAACTATCCAAATTACCGTCGCTGTCAGACACTCAAATGGTCAACGAACTACGTACTCATATGACATTGGCCAGCGCACCGACACCCTCTGTTGAAGCAATTCTACATGCCACATTGCCCTTTAAATATGTTGACCACACCCACGCAGATTCTGTTGTTGCAGTCACAAATAACAGCAAAGGTTTACAGCGCATTAAAGAAATTTACGGCGATAGCATGGTCATCATTCCTTACGTTATGCCTGGTTTTGATTTAGCTCGCCTATGTGCTGAGCAATTCGAAGCGCAAGCTCACGAAGGCACAGTTGGCATGATATTAATGAATCACGGTATTTTCTCCTTTGCAGAAACAGCCAAGCAATCATACGACCGTATGATTGAACTGGTTTCAAAAGCAGAAAGCTACCTAAAGAAAAACAATGCCTGGGTCATCAACGTTGATACAAACAACAATACTAACACTGGTAAGCGTCACGACATTTGCACCCTGCGAAACAGTATCTCAGCAGCTGCTGGCTTCCCTATGATATTAAACACCCGACGAGATGACAGCAGCATGAGCTACATTCAACATTCGCAACTGCCTGTCATGTCTCAACAAGGCCCTGCAACACCCGACCATGTTATTCGCACTAAACGCTTACCTTTATTAGGTCGTGATGTCGATGCTTATAGCAATGCATATCATGATTATTTTAAAACCATTGCATCCGAGTCCAGCAATGACATTACCATTCTTGACCAGGCACCGCGCGTTGTTTTAGACAAAGAGCTTGGTCTATGTTCATTAGGAAAAAACATCAAGGATGCATTAATAGTCTCTGATATTTATCAGCACACTATCGAAATCATTCAGCGCGCAGAAAAGCTTGGCGGTTATCAAGCACTTCCAGCAAAGGATATTTTTGATGTTGAATACTGGGAACTTGAACAAGCAAAATTAAAAAAATCTGGATCAAGCCCTGCTTTCAGTGGTGAAATCGCACTCGTTACTGGTGCCGCATCAGGGATAGGGCAAGCCTGCGTCAAATCATTATTAAAACGTGGCGCGGCAGTAATCGGTCTCGATATTGATAAAAACATCGAAGCAATGATCGATTCACCTGCGTTTCTTGGACTATGCTGCGATGTTACCAATGACCAACAGCTCACTAACAGTCTCGAAACGGGTGTCAGCACATTTGGCGGTATTGACATGCTAATCCTGAATGCCGGTACATTTCCACCTGGTTGCCGCATTGAATCATTGAGCAATAAAGAATGGCGCAGGGTGATGAACATCAATCTTGATTCCAATCTATCGCTGATGCGCGAATGCTTTCCGCTTCTCAAGCTCGCACCGTCTGGCGGGCGTATCGTCATGATAGGATCAAAAAATGTCCCCGCACCCGGGCCAGGAGCTGCCGCTTACTCTTCATCCAAAGCAGCACTAAATCAACTTGCCAGAGTGGCTGCACTTGAATGGGGTGGCGACAATATTCGCATCAACACCCTACACCCTGATGCGGTTTTTGATACAGGACTGTGGACAGAAGAAGTCCTTCAAACTCGCGCCCAACACTATAATATGAGCGTTCACGACTATAAAACAAAAAATATTTTAAAAACTGAAGTCTGCTCAGAAGATGTGGCTGAACTCGCAGCTGAAATGTGCGGTGACTTATTTGCTAAAACGACCGGCGCCCAACTGCCTGTCGACGGTGGAAATGACAGAGTTATCTAGGGAATCTGGTAATTACACAATAATCATGAGAGTATTCTATAAATATAGTGAATAGACTGATGCAATTAAGCAATCAGAACATAAAACCTGGATGACAATAAGCAAAATGGCATCGACCCAATCCAATATTTCTAATGATGCTGCCCTTCAGAAAAACACTGAACAGGCACCCTGTAAAACAATTGCTATTACCAGCGGTAAAGGCGGCGTTGGAAAAACTAACGTAACCACAAACCTTGCCATTTCATTATCACAGCAAGGTGAAAAAGTCTGTATTTTTGATGCCGATACAGGGCTTGCCAACATCAATATCGTCATGGGCATTACCCCTGAATATACCTTGGAAGATCTGGTTAACGGTGACAAAAACATTGAAGACATATTGCTTGAAGGCCCAGCAGGAATACAAATCGTACCCGCGGCATCTGGCGTAGCAAACTACACCGACCTTGAACCCGAAAAACAAAACCGTATTATCGATGCACTCGAAGCACTTGAAAAACGCTTTGATTATCTTTTAATTGATACGGCTGCCGGCATCGGAAAAGATGTCACGCGTTTTATAGCCTCTGCTCAATATGTCACTTTAATCATTTCTACCGAACCCACTTCACTGACTGATGCTTTTGCATTGCTGCGCGTACTCAAAAGACAAAATATAAAAAAACCGATACATGTTCTTGTCAACATGGTTCTGAACTACGCAAACAGCATGGAAGTCTTCAATCGATTTGAAGCTGCCGTTAATAAATATCTTAAAGTTAAAGTTAACTATCTTGGTTATATTATTGACGACCACTCCGTTAAAGAGTCTATAAGCAAACAGCGTCCCGTAATTCTTCAGCGCCCCGACTCACTTGCCAGCCGCTGTTTTTACAATTTAAGTCAGGTCACTAAACAACAACTAAAACCATCAACAAAACTGCAACGCTTCAGTGAATACTGGAAAAAACTCCTGTTATCTGATTCACACAACTCGGTCAAGCCATCACTTCCTGACATCACGCAAACTGAAATTAATAGCTCAAACACTAATGGTGAAATCATAAAAAGCTTTAACCATTTAATTTCAGATCACAACACATCCACAGATGAAGCAATAAAATTACTTGCCACTGTTTCGGAGGTCGTCCTGCAACGACTAAGTGAACAAAACAAAGATAAAACCTCCAGCGATGAGCAACTATCTGCCACTTTGGCGCCTTTGGAAAAGATTGTTGAGAACTATCAAGAAGCAAATGAAGCAACAAGCTACGACAATATTATCGATGGCATTCGTGGCATCAGCACACAAATTGAAAAGCAAGGGGCTTTATTAAGCCAGGGGCTCGATAACCTAAATCAGTTAGTAGAAGATTTGAAAACTACAGGTGAAACGCATTCAGAACATTAAGCTCACTAAGCCAATTTCACCAAAAATATAATTAAGCTCGAAAAACTTAGCCTCGTCAAACACCCATCAACGCTTTTAAAACCACGCCCATTTCAGTTGGAGAATGCGTTGTTTTAACACCCGCATACTCAAGCGCTACAAATTTTTCATCTGCAGTACCTTTCCCACCCGAAATAATCGCACCCGCATGCCCCATGCGTTTACCCTTTGGCGCAGTCACACCAGCAATGTATGCCACCACCGGCTTTGTTACATTGTCCTTTATATACTGAGCAGCTGACTCTTCAGCCGTACCACCAATTTCACCAACCATCAAAATAGCATCGGTATCTTGATCGTTTTCAAACAGCTCAAGGCAATCTACAAAATTCATGCCCGGCAAAGGGTCGCCACCAATGCCAATACAGGTGCTTTGCCCCATACCCAGGTCTGTTGTTTGTTTAACCGCTTCATACGTTAAGGTTCCTGAACGAGATACGATGCCAACACGCCCCGGAAGATGAATATGCCCTGGCATAATGCCAATTTTACATTCACCCGGTGTAATAATTCCTGGACAATTCGGCCCGATAAGTCGCACGCCTGATGCTTGCACACATTTTCTAACTTGCAGCATATCCAGCGTTGGAATACCTTCTGTAATGCAAACAATGAGTGCAATACCTGCATCAACAGCTTCAAGTATAGCGTCCTTACAAAAGGCAGCAGGCACATAAATAACACTGGCATCTGCACCTGTTTCATCTACTGCACCAGCTACCGTATCAAAAACCGGCACATTCAAATGACGCTGACCACCTTTGCCTGGTGTTACCCCACCAACCATATTCGTTCCATAGGCTATTGCTTGTTCAGAATGAAAGGTACCTTGTTTTCCAGTGAACCCCTGGCAAATCAGCCGTGTATTTTTATCTATCAAAACACTCATGATGACGCACCTTTTAGCGTTTCCACGGCGAGCTCTGCTGCCTCATCAAGCCCTTTTGCTGTGATAATACTTAGCCCACTCTGTTTAAGGATATCAAGACCCTTTTCTGCGTTATTACCTTCAAGTCGAACAATAACCGGCACATCAACGCCTACCTCTTCAACCGCACCAATAATGCCTTCAGCAATCAAATCGCAACGAACAATGCCACCAAATATATTAACCAAAACAGCTTTTACATTTTCATCAGAAAGAATAATTTTAAAAGCTTCTGTGACACGTTCTTTTGTCGCCGTGCCGCCGACATCAAGAAAATTAGCAGGAGAACCATCGTGTAATTTAATCAAATCCATGGTCGCCATGGCTAAGCCTGCGCCATTCACCATGCAGCCAATGTCGCCGTCTAGCGAAATGTAACTTAGCTCCCACTCTCTGGCTTCCAGTTCACGCGCATCTTCCTGGCTTGTGTCGCGTTGTGCAGCCAGCGTTTTTTGTCGATACAACGCATTATCATCAATATTAATTTTTGCATCGACACAAAGCAATTGATCTTCCTGAGTAACAACGAGTGGATTTATTTCCATTAAACTGAGATCTTTCTCAACAAACATTTTTGCCAGGCTCAATAATATTCGCGTAAATTGTTTAATCTGATCAGCCTTTAATTCCAATGCAAATGCTAACTGTCGGCATTGAAAAGGCTGCAACCCAACCAACGGATCAATGGCTACCGTGAGCAATTTTTCAGGATTATTTTTTGCCACTTCTTCAATGTCCATGCCGCCTTCAGTCGACGCCATAAAAACCACGCAACCAAGTGCACGATCAATCACCGCACCCAGGTAGAGTTCACGTGCGATATTACACGGAGTTTCGATCAACACTTGATTGATAGGCTGTCCCACGGCATCGGTTTGAAATGTAACCAGGCGAGTACCCAAAAGAGATTGCGCAAATTCAGTGGCGGCCTTAGTGCCGGACACAAGCCGCACGCCACCTGCCTTCCCACGTCCACCTGCGTGAACCTGTGCTTTGACCACCCAACGCTCACCACCTAGCTCTGAAAAAGCTTGCGCGGCCTGTTCCGCGTTCTCTGCTAATTGTCCCGTCGGAACTGGCAAATCATATTCGCGAAACAAATCTTTGGCCTGGTATTCATGTAAGTTCATAGTGTCACCCGTTAAATATTTCGATGCCGTTCAGTCATCGCTAATAAAACAGCGCCTATTATAAGAAGTAATTAAAGTTAAAGCTGTTACTTTTTGAGCTTACGCTTTTTGCCCATGTGAATAGCACGACCACTCACATCCAGCGCTGCTTCATGAAACGCCTCTGATAAACTTGGGTGCGCAAAAATTGTTAATGCAAGATCTTCGCTGCTCGCTCCAAACTCCATGGCTATCACTGCCTGCGAAATAAGCTCCGAGCTGTGCATACCGATCATATGCACACCCAATACTCTATCTGTGTTTGTATCCGATAATATTTTTACCATGCCTTGTGTATCACCATTTGCCTGCGCACGGCCACTGGCTAACAACGGGAATACACCACTGTTATATGCTACGCCCTCTGTTTTGAGTTGCTGCTCTGTTTTTCCCACCCAAGCAATCTCCGGGCGCGTATAAACAACCGAGGGGATTAATTCATAGTTCACTTCCGCAGATTGTCCTGCAATAATCTCAGCCACCATCATGCCTTCTTCTGAGCCTTTATGTGCCAACATAGGTCCACGAACGATGTCACCTATCGCGAACACTCCCGGAACATTGCTGCGACAATTATCATCAACATGTACAAACCCCCAACCATCAAGCAGCAAGCCTGACTCATCAGAGAACAAACCGTCGGTATTAGGTCGCCTACCAACAGCAACAATCAATTTATCAAACTTCTCCTGATGCTCACCTTTACCGTCCTGGTACTCAACCACAACCTTCTTAGCTTTGACATTAGCTGACTTAACACGTGCGCCAAGGCGAATATCAAGTTCCTGACCAGAAAAATAACGCCGCGCATCTTTTGCCACCTGTGCATCTGCCATAGGCAGAAAATCCGACTGTGCTTCAAGTAACACAACTTCAGAACCCAGCCTTTTCCAGACCGAACCAAGCTCCAGGCCAATTACACCGGCGCCTATAATTCCCAAGCGTTTAGGCACACTTTCAAATGCCAGCGCACCACTGGAATCATAAATAAAACCATCGACTAATCTTGCCTGCTTAATGTCTGCTGGCACGGAGCCCACCGCGAGGATAATATTATTGGCCGTAATTGTGCGGATGTTGCCTTCAAAATCACAGACTTCCACTGTCTTATTTTCCAGTAACTTTCCACGCCCTGATAGCAGCGTAATACCATTTGATTTAAAAAGTGCAGCCACACCTTGTGTCAGGTTTGAAACAATTTTATCTTTGCGTGCCATCATTTTCGCAACATCGATCTCGGCACTTTTTATATTAATGCCATGATCGGCTGAATCATGATTTATGCGTTCGTATAATTCTGTGGATTCAAGCAAAGCTTTAGAGGGAATGCAACCCACATTAAGACACGTGCCACCCAGAGCGGGGCCACCTTTATTATTCTTCCAACTGTCTACACAGGCCGTTTTCAGACCCAGCTGTGCACAACGTATTGCGGCCACATAACCTGCTGGCCCTGCTCCAACAACTATTACATCGTATCGAGTATCCATATCATCCAAGCCCTTCCCTTATTCCATATTCACGGTCAGTAAATACCGTCACATCAATATTCAATCATCAACAAAAGACATCAAGACATATTAAATATCGAGCAATATCAGCGCTGGGTCCTCTAGCAGTTCCTTAATGGTAACTAGAAATTGAACTGCTTCGCGACCATCAATAATTCTATGATCATAAGAAAGCGCAACATACATCATTGGCCGTACAACCATTTCGCCATTTTCAACCATCACACGATCCTGAATTTTGTGCATCCCGAGAATCGCACTTTGTGGTGGATTCAAAATCGGAGTGGACAACATTGATCCAAACACACCCCCATTAGTGATGGTAAAGGTACCACCCGTCATGTCATCAATCGACAAGGAACCCTTTGTCGCTTTATCTGAAAACTCGCGAATTGTTTTTTCACTTGCAGCAAGGTTCATTTGATCAACATCACGCAATATCGGTACGACCAGCCCGCGCGGCGAACCCACCGCAATTCCGATATCAAAAAAACCATGGTAGACAATATCATTTCCGTCAATCGATGCATTCACCATTGGGAAGCGTTTGAGCGCTTCAACTGCGGCCTTAACGAAAAATGACATAAAGCCAAGCCGCACGCCATGCTCTTTCTCAAACTTGTCTTTATAACGCTGCCTGAGATCCATAACAGGCTTCATATTAACTTCATTGAAAGTCGTTAAAATCGCCGCATTTTGCTGTGCTTCAAGTAAACGTTCTGCTATGCGAGCACGCAAACGCGTCATTGGCACACGTTTTTCTATGCGATCTGAGATAGGCAAACTTAATGATGAAACAGGATTCACTGCTTTATCAGTTGAAGACACAGCACTTTCACCTGGCGGCATATTTTTAACATTTTTAGTACGCGTTGACTGTGCGATAAATTTCAATACATCCTCTTTAAGAATCCGCCCACCTTTTCCTGTCCCGGCAATAAGATGTTCATCAAGCGAATTTTCTGCAATTAATTTACGTGCAGCAGGTGCGGCAATATGCTTTGATGAATTATCAATACTCACCTCACCGGAATCAGGCGTAGCATTTTCTGATGCGGCAACAGCTTGCTCAAGCACAGGTTTTGCTTCTGATTGGGCAACGACTGTCGCACCTGCAACCGATTCAATATGTGCCAGTAATTGTCCAGAAATGACCGTACTGCCTTCAGCTTCGATGATATCTTTCAGCACACCGTCCTGTGGCGCAGGCACCTCAAACAGCACTTTATCGGTCTCAATATCTACGATGACCTCATCGCGTTTGATTGCTTCACCTGGCTGCTTGTGCCACGTGACAACACTGCCATCTGTGACCGACTCAGGAAAACTTGGGACCTTGACTTCAATATCCATAATTCCAGCCTCTTAGTCCATTTTATTATTATTGCTGAATAGACAAACAGTACCCATTAACCTATTGCCTTATCAAGTAATTCTTTCAAATGTTTTATATGTAGTGAAGGATAGCCAACTGCTGGGGCAGCAGAGAATGGTCGGCCGGCATATTCAAGCTCAAATTTTTCTCCCAGAATATGACGAATATGATGCTGAATTGAAAACCATGCACCTTGATTCATCGGTTCTTCCTGACACCAAACCAACTCTTTTACTGATGAATAACGTGCAAATTCATTTTTCAGGACATCTTCCGGGAAGGGGTATAAACGTTCCAGTCGTATGATAATTACATCATCCCGTCCTTCATTGCGTCGCTTTTCAAGCAGGTCATAATAAATCTTTCCACTGCACAAGATAATACGTTTCACACCACTATCTTTAATACTATCAATTTCAGGAATGACAGGCATAAACTTTCCAGTCACCAATTCATCCAGACTGCTTACAGCTAAACGGTTTCGCAGCAGACTTTTCGGTGACATTACGATCAACGGTTTACGGCATTGCATATGCATCTGATGGCGCAACAGATGAAAAATTTGTGCAGGTGTCGTTGGCACACAAACCTGCATATTATGCTGTGCACACAGCTGTAAATACCGTTCTAAGCGTGCCGACGAATGTTCCGGGCCTTGACCCTCAAAACCATGCGGTAACAACATTACCAAGCCACTTAATCTAGCCCACTTTTGCTCTCCTGCACTAATAAATTGATCAATAACTACCTGTGCATTATTAGCAAAGTCACCAAATTGTGCTTCCCAAATAACCAGTGTACGTGGATCAGTATTTGAATACCCGTATTCAAAGGCCAGAACGGCCTCTTCTGACAACAAGGAGTTTATTACCAAAAATTGACTGTTGTCATCGCCGACATTACGCAGCGGTACAAAAGTCGTTTCATCCTGTTGATTGTGAAGCACTGCGTGACGATGAAAAAAAGTGCCTCTGCCTGCATCTTGCCCTGAAAGCCTTACATTGTAACCCTCATCAACAAGCGTCGCATAAGCCAACGTTTCAGCAAAACCCCAGTCAACTGCCATTGCTCCCGCGGCCATTTTCCGGCGGTTATCATAAATTTTATCTACTTTAGGATGTAAAACAAAACTCTCAGGGAGCTTGTCAATTTTCTTAGACAACATTTTTATTTTTGCCTGAGAAACAGAAGTCTTGGCTTCTACAATACTGTCCACTTTCATGTATGGGCGCCAATCCACTTCGTACTCATAACCTGCCTGTTCATCGCTCACTACCTCAGGCACAACACATACTTCTGCATCCAATTTATCGCGATACTCCGACAACAGAGCCTGGGCATCACCTGCAGAAATAACTTTTTTCTTAGCTAATTTTTCAGCGTAAATTTCCCGCGTGGTGGGCTTTTCTTTAATTTTTCGGTACATCAGTGGCTGTGTCACCGAAGGCTCATCCGCTTCACTATGACCATGTCGACGATAACAAACTAAATCAATCACCACGTCTTTATTGAACGTCATGCGGTAATCCAGAGCCAGCTGGGTGACAAACAATACCGCCTCAGGATCGTCTCCATTTACATGAAAAATCGGGGCATTCACCATTTTGGCAACATCAGTACAATACAATGTTGAGCGTGCGTCTTTCAAATTACTGGTCGTAAAACCGATTTGATTATTAATAACAATATGCACGCTGCCTTTTGTTGAAAAACCTCTGGACTGAGACATGTTCAGGGTCTCCATCACAACACCTTGCCCAGCAAATGCGGCATCCCCATGAATCAAAACCGGCACAACCACACTACCTTTTTTATCTTTTCTACGATCCTGACGTGCGCGCGTTGAGCCCTCTACCACAGGGTTAACAATTTCAAGATGAGAGGGATTAAATGCCAGAACTACATGCATACAGCCTGTCGCAGTTTTTATATTGGAAGAAAAACCCATGTGATATTTAACATCACCGGTACCATTTTTCTTCGATGACTGAGTACCTTCAAATTCCTGAAAAAGATCAGCGGGCATTTTCCCCATCACATTGATCAGCACATTCAAACGGCCACGATGCGCCATACCAATAACCACTTCTTTACCACCATGACTGCTGGAACGTTGAATAATCTCATCCAATACTGGGATCAGACTTTCTGCCCCCTCAAGTGAAAAACGCTTTTGACCTACGTATTTTGTATGCAAATATCGCTCAAGCCCTTCTGCCACAGAGATACGATCAAGCAAGCGGCGTTTCACTTCGTCAGGGTATTCAGGTAAACCATGGGAACTTTCAATACGGTGCTGTATCCAGTTCCTCTCAGTCATATCCGGGATATGCATAAACTCAGCAGCAACATGACTGCAATACGTTGACTTAAGTAAAGCAAGCAATTCTCTCAAGCTTGCCTGCCCAGATAAGCCAAAGGCATTCATTGGAAACATGTCTTCTAGATCATGCTCACTAAATCCATAATGCTTATAATCCAGCTCAGGTAAGTCAGGAACACAACGTGGACTCAGAGGGTCAATATCTGCAAGGCGGTGACCCACGCTTCTATAGGCATCAATCAATCGCCCAAGAGCTTCATTATTCCCTGTATGTGCTACAGCTACCTGGGCTGCTGCTGACAAATTGACTTTCTTACCGTGCAGAGCCTGCTCTTTGAAGGCAGCCTGTATTTCAGAGTGAACAGCTTCATTTGCTGAACCGCGCAAAACATCAAAATACGTACGCCAAGTGTTTTCTACAGAGCTCGGATCCTGTAAATAGTTTTCATACATTTGCTCAAGGTAAACAGCATTAACACCAGCAAGCATTGAATTCGACCAAATATCATGCAGTTTATTATTATGACTCATTCGATCCATTATTCTTCCGCCTTAAAATACATAGGAGTTTTCTGCTTAGGCTGATTTTGAGGGCTCAACACAGGAAGGTATACCACTGCATTTTGCCAAACTGCATACTGACACATTTCGAAATATATTAAGCTGTCATCATTTTGGAACACGCAAATCACCGATTTTCAACCTACTCTATAATAGGTAATCTGTAATTTGGGATTTTTCTTTAGAGTTCAATAAGAAATTTATAGAAATTAACATTTCTCATGAAAAGTTCGCGTAAGCAAAAACCAAGAAAGGAAGCAAACTCAAAACCAGCACGAAAAAGAATACTCAGAAATATTTAATGCGCAAGCCGCTGCCTGAACTCATTAGCTTTTTCATCAATACCCTGTGCACTGCTTACATCAACCAATAGCTGCAATGCCCGGCGATGACCGGGATCTTGATCAAGCACCTGCTGACAGCCTGTTATCGCCTGATCAAACTCACCTTTTTGAAAGTGAATCCGCGCCAACCCTAACAGCGCATAAGTGTCATATGCAAGGTCTAAACTACTTTGGTAGTGGCGCTGTGCCTGCTCAAGGTTATCTAAATGCATATAGGCATCGCCTACACGCGTAAACAAACCTTGATTATCAGGTTCGCCCTCTAACACAAGCAACCACCAATACACCGTTTCCTGATAATTTTCCAAACCACGATAACAATTCCCCATACCATAAAGTGCATAAGGATTTTTACTTTCGATGTCAATCACTTTCTTAAAATAGTTTAAAGCAGTCTCAAATTCTTTGTGGCGCTGATGAAGGTTGCCTATCATCGTTAGGACAGCCACATTATTTTCTTCATGCCTGATGAATTTTCCTAAACACTTCAAGCACTCATCATAGTTACCTGATTTATAATAAAGCCCACCTAAACCAAGATTTCCATATTTATCATCACTATCAACCTTCAAAGCCTTAATATAATATTTTTCAGCCTCATCAACCCGTCCAACTTTTTTATATGCATCAGCCAATCGAACCATCATATGATGATCTCGACTGTCAATATCCATCAGCTGTTGCCAATAAACAATTGTTTTTTCATATTCCCTCATGCCACGATAAGCATGGCCAAGGCCTTTCAATGAAAAAGTATTATTGGGCTCTAACAGATGAATCTTTTCGTAAAAACGAATCGATTCCGGGAAATTGTTAAGCTCGCGGTAGACATGACCAAGGCCAACAAGAACAAAAGAATTTTGCTTCTCTAAGCTGTACGCTTCCAGAAATGCTTTTTCAGCCTCATCGTAGCGTTTTTTACTGAGCAGGAAGTAGCCTTTTTTAGAAAGATTTATTACCGATTTATGCTGGTTCGACATAGCGTGATTATCCTTATCTAATTATCCCTTATATCGGCACGGCAGAGATATTACTTATTTTAAATACTTTAACCCAGTAATGATTACACGTACATCTTTGGAACTGAAGCTTACTCATGCTGTCTTAAACACTAAGTGAGTCAGCTACTAAATATTTTTACTTTCTTTCAATATAAAATTTGACATAAAAACAAGCACAAACGAAACATACATAGAAATGTGCCAAATTAATGTCGCCCTGAAAAAGAATTTAACTCGATAACATCAAGGTTAACAAAAAAATGTCACTGACAAGCTATTGTTTTACTAATCAAACTTAACCTACAGCATTGACTGAAAAAATAAACATAGGACTATTGGCATAAGGGTTGCAGTAGTTTCACAGAGATCGGCAACCTGAAATCATTAAACCCACTCTGCCGATCACGTCGAAATGGTGAACCGGCAAACATTTAGGCGCGACTACAGTAAGGGAGCATAGCCATGACGATTTTCAATCATTTTCAAACTCGTTATGAACAATCTAAAGACGAGGAGTATTCTCTTCAGGAATATCTCGACATTTGCAAAAAGGATCCCAGCGCATATGCATCCAGTTCGGAACGCATGCTAACTGCGATCGGAGAACCTGAATTACTCGATACACGTAACGACCCTCACCTTAGCCGTCTGTTCATGAACAAGGTTATAAAAATCTACCCTGCCTTCAAAGAATTTTATGGCATGGAAGAAACCATTGAAAAAATCGTCGCCTATTTTCGTCATGCAGCGCAAGGGCTTGAAGAAAGAAAACAAATATTATATTTACTTGGTCCCGTTGGCGGAGGTAAGTCATCACTTGCTGAAAAATTAAAATCACTGATGGAAAAAAATAGTTTTTACGCTATTAAAGGTTCACCCATCAACGAGTCACCCCTGGGTTTATTCTCCCCATCTGAAGATGGTGCAATTCTCGAAGAGGATTATGGCATAGAAAAACGCTATTTAAGCGGCATCATGTCACCTTGGGCTGTAAAGCGACTTAATGAATACAACGGTGACATCTCTAAATTTCGCATCGTCAAATTAACGCCCTCAATACTCAAGCAAACCGGCATAGCAAAAACTGAACCGGGCGATGAAAACAATCAGGACATATCATCGCTGGTAGGTAAGGTTGACATCCGTATGCTCGAAAAATATTCACAAGATGACGCCGATGCCTATGCTTTTTCTGGTGGTCTCTGCCTTGCCAACCAGGGTCTGCTAGAATTTGTTGAAATGTTCAAAGCGCCCATTAAAGTGCTTCACCCATTATTAACCGCCACACAGGAAGGCAATTATATGGGAACAGAAGGGCTTTCAGCCATCCCTTTTGATGGCATCATTCTGGCTCATTCCAATGAATCAGAGTGGTTATCCTTCAAAAACAACAAAAACAATGAAGCCTTTCTTGATCGCATATATATAGTAAAAGTACCTTATTGCCTACGTGCTACAGAAGAAGTGAAAATTTATCAAAAATTATTAAAAAACAGCTCTCTCTCGGATGCACCGTGTGCACCGGACACACTCGAATTGCTCTCACAATTCGCCATACTATCTCGTTTAAAAGAACCAGAAAATTCCAATGTTTTTTCGAAAATGCGCATCTATGACGGAGAAAACCTGAAAGACATCGATCCAAAAGCAAAATCCTACCAGGAATACCGCGATTACGCCGGCGTAGATGAAGGCATGACAGGCCTATCAACACGCTTTGCTTTCAAAATTCTTTCTCGAGTATTTAATTACGATAATAGTGAAATTGCTGCTAACTCTGTTCATCTACTTTATGTGCTCGAACAACAAATCGAACAGGAACAATTTCCACCCGAATTAGAAGAAAAATACATTTCATACATTAAAGGATATCTCGCGCCTCGCTACGCAGAGTTCATAGGCAAAGAAATACAAACTGCCTACCTTGAATCCTACTCAGAGTACGGACAAAACATCTTTGACCGCTATGTCACCTATGCTGACTTCTGGATTCAAGATGATGAATTTCGTGACCCAGATACGGGAGAAAGCTTTAATCGCGAAGCGCTCAATGAAGAGATGGAGAAAATTGAAAAACCCGCTGGCATTAGCAATCCAAAAGACTTTCGTAATGAAATCGTTAATTTCGTTCTGCGCGCACGCGCACAAAACGACGGCAAAAATCCAAGCTGGACCAGTTATGAAAAACTGCGCGAAGTCATCGAAAAGAAAATGTTTTCAAACACAGAAGACCTGCTACCCGTCATATCATTTAACGCAAAAGCATCAAGTGAAGACAAACAAAAACATGATGATTTCGTTAACCGTATGATGGAAAAAGGTTACACCAACAAACAGGTACGTCTGCTTTCAGAATGGTACCTACGCGTTCGAAAATCATCGTAATCAACATTATCGTGACGCAGGTAATAGACAGAAGAGTTAATGGAAAAAGAAAAAGTGCTGTTAATCGCCAGCGCTTTCTTAAACGTTTTAAGTCGCAAATAAAAAAAGCAGTTTCTGAGTCTATCGACAAACGTAGCATTACTGATGTCGGAAATGGAAAAAAAATAAGTATCCCACCAAAAGACATTAATGAGCCCGCCTTCCACCATGGCCAGGGCGGTAAACGTGAAAATACCCTACCTGGAAATACTGACTTCATCACAGGAGACAGAATAAACCGCCCACCTAAATCCGGTTCGGGTAGTGGTTCAGAGGCAAGCAATCAAGGCGAAGGCAATGAAGACTTCATGTTTGAGCTCTCGCGTGATGAATTCATCGAATTTTTTTTTGAAGACTTGGCCCTGCCCGACTTAATAAAAACACAACTAACCGCTACAACTGATTTCAAAAGCGTCCGCGCTGGACATACCAACGAAGGCGTACCAACAAATATTAATATCATTCGCTCACTAAAGGGTGCATTGGCACGCCGAATTGCATTACGCGCACCGCATAAAAAACATCTTGAGGATACCGAAGAGGCGCTTAAAAAAGCTATCGCCGCACAAGATCAAACGGCCATATCAACATTACATAAAGAAATAGAATCTCTTAGAAAAAAAATTTCCGCCATCCCTTTTATTGATTCATTCGATCTACGCTACAACAATAGAAGACTGGAACCTAAACCCACATCTCAAGCTGTAATGTTTTGCCTGATGGATGTTTCCGGTTCTATGGATGAAGAACGAAAAAATATTGCAAAACGGTTTTTCACTTTACTTTATCTATTTTTAACAAAAAATTACGAACATATCGATCTGGTTTTCATCCGTCACCACACCACTGCAAAAGAAGTTGATGAAGACGAATTTTTTCATTCACGTGAAACCGGTGGAACCGTTGTTTCTAGCGCGTTGGATATGATGCATAAAATAATCCTTGATCGTTACTCCAGTAATGAATGGAATATTTACGGTGCACAGGCGTCAGACGGTGATAATTGGCATGATGATTCAGCTATCTGTAAAGATATTCTCGGCAACAAAATTATGCCTCTGGTTCAATATTATGCTTATGTTGAAATAACAGCAGAAAGACACCAATTATTATGGAAAGAATATGAAAGCATTGCTGACATTCAGAGCAACTTTGCAATGCAGGATATCAAAGGACTAGAAGATATATACCCTGTTTTCAGACGTTTATTCAAGAAACAAACGACATGAGCAGCAAATATATATCAACCGACTCTGACTGGACCTTTGATCAGATCATGCGCTATGACCAGGAAATATCACGCATTGCAGCAGACTATGGGCTTGACACCTACCCCAACCAAATTGAAATAATAAGCGCGGAACAAATGATGGATGCTTATTCATCACAAGGAATGCCGCTTGGCTATCATCATTGGTCATTCGGAAAACATTTCGTTAGCACAGAACAAAACTATCGCCGTGGTCAAATGGGCTTGGCATACGAGATTGTAATTAACTCCAATCCCTGCATTGCATATCTAATGGAAGAAAATACCATAACAATGCAAGCATTGGTTATCGCACATGCCGCCTATGGTCATAACTCATTTTTTAAAAATAATTACCTGTTTAAAACCTGGACCAATGCTGATGCAATCATAGACTACCTTCTCTTCGCAAAAAATTTTATTAAGGAATGCGAAACACGCTATGGCGAAACAGAAGTTGAACTGCTAATAGATTCCTGTCACGCACTTATGAACTATGGTGTTGACCGCTACCGAAGACCATCACGCTTGTCTGCAGACGAAGAACGTCTACGCCAATCAGAACGCGAAGAACATTTGCAATTACAGGTTAATGATTTGTGGCGCACTATTCCTGAGCAGGAGAACAAGAACACCAAAAATGATGAGCCACATTTTCCTTCAGAACCACAGGAAAATATTCTCTACTTTATCGAAAAAAATGCGCCGCTATTAGAACCATGGCAGCGTGAAATCGTTCGTATCATAAGAAAGATTGCGCAATACTTTTACCCACAACGCCAAACTCAAGTAATGAATGAGGGCTGGGCAACGTTTTGGCATTATACCATCCTCAACACACTCTATGATGAGGGCTTGGTGAACGATGGTTTTATGGTCGAGTTTTTACGCTCACACACCAGCGTAGTAGCACAACCTAGCTACAACAGCCCCTATTACAGTGGCATCAACCCCTATACTCTAGGGTTTTCTATGATGTCAGATATCCGACGTATCTGCGAAAATCCTACAGAAGAAGATCAACGCTGGTTCCCTGAAATCGCTGGATCAGACTGGAAAAAAACACTGGATTTTGCAATGCGCCACTTCAAAGATGAAAGCTTTATTTTGCAATACCTTTCTCCAAAATTAATACGGGACTTGAAACTTTTCACAGTGCTCGATGATGACACACGTTTGAAACTTGAAGTTACAGCAATACATAACGATGATGGTTACCTCAGCATACGTCGCAGCCTCGCCGATCAATATAACCTCAGCAAAAGAGAACCAAATATACAGGTACATAATGTAGATCGTAACGGCGACAGGTCACTTACCCTGCGTCACACCATCCACAACCGTCAGCCACTGGACAAGTCACTCATGGATGTAATGAAACACCTGACGCGCCTATGGGGATTTACTGTAAAACTCGAAACAATCGATGAAAAAAACAAGATCGAATTAGCACATGAGTGTCTCGTTGAACACTAAAGCTTGCTTAAGTTAAAAACGATATCACTCGGCTGCTGTATACAATTGGTCAGAACGCGCCGCCATGACAAAGTCATTGCGATGCAAACCCTTAATTTTATGAGACCACCAGACAAGCGTCACTTTCCCCCATTCAGTTAAAATATCAGGATGGTGTGCCTGCGATTCAGCAAGCTCGCCTACACGGTTAGTGAATGCCAGTGCTGCAACAAAATTTTTAAATTTATACACCCGCTGCAACTGATTTATTCCAGCGACCTGAATCACCTGCCAATCAGGAACCTGTGGCATCAATTCATTCACTTCATCCTGAGATATTTGAGGAACACCTTTCTTGCATGACTCACAGACACCCTGCGCAAGCTCAACCATAACTACTCCCCCCATTTAATTAACACTCGCAATAACAGCTAAAGCAAACAACATCACGCCTAGCACCCAACTCAAATAGTAAACACTGCTTCCTTATGCTCCAAATAACACTGCGGACAAACATGCTTCCCTTTTGATGTCACTATCCAGCCATATTCACTGCAATCATCAGGAACACCCTCAATAGAGTTACAGTGGTCTGTCGCACGCCGGCCAAAAGTGCTCTCTCGAGGTTTTTCACGTCGTTCATCAGACACTAAACACTGGGGATTACAGATATCACAAAAGGTATAGGTTTTAACGCTCAAATTTTCGTCCGCTTCATTGCCTAAGGAGGGATACTAAATAGTTAATTATTTTGACACAGCAAAAATTATTTTGCTCTATATATAAGATTTTCGGCAATCTCATAGAATTTTAAACCTAATTACTAGTGCGCCCTAAAAATCCGATGGCGCCTGTCTTTAACCTGAGTTAGGTTGACAATGGGGAGCACATAACTGGCTCGGCCTTCATCATTGAAAAAACAACACAACAGTGCTTGAAAAAATTGGCATACGAACATGCACTTTGAGAGTGAACTGTTGCTTACTAAAAATGAGCCTTCCAAGAAAGAATTAACACCCCCCTTTCTAAAAAAACACGATTGTGTCGCTATCTCGTGAATGATTTTATGGCCTCTCTGACAACAATCGACCCGTTTACGTAGCAGTTAATTCCTTTTTCCCGGGTTATCCTGCGCACATCACGTCATCGTATGACTTCGTTACACTTGCCACACTACGTCCACTATAGCCGCCCCTGCATTTCTTCGTCGTTCGCTTTCACTCTCAACTACGAAAGGGCAGACGGCGTGGCCTATCCGGGAGTAATCACCTCTACTTCGTTCTCCGTAGCGATCAGCGATCGCTATCATTATTTTTGGGAGTTTGCTCTGCGCGCTCAGCTCTTCGCTTGCGAAGAAAAAACAACGTTAAAACAGGCCCGGATATGGCATAGGTTAACGCCATAGTAAAAAGAACAATCGGCGGGTCGATGGAGATAAATACAAATAACAACACCACAAGCAACAACACCACAAACGGCACCCTGCCTTTAAAATCAATATCCTTAAAACTTCGATAGCGGATATTACTTACCATTAACACACCTGACATTACCGTGAGAAAAAACGTTACCCACAACAATTGATTACTATTAAAATCATAATCATAACCAACCCAAACCAGGCCACTGATCAACGCCGCAGCAGCTGGGGATGCAAGGCCTTGAAAATAACGTTTGTCAACATTACCAACCTGTGTATTGAAACGCGCCAAACGCAGTGCTGCACCTGCCGTATAGATAAATGCCGCTAACCAGCCAAGCTTACCCAACTCAGACAATGACCACACATAAACAATAAGTGCAGGTGCCAAACCAAACGATATCATGTCGGACAGACTATCGTATTCAACGCCAAACTCACTTTGCGTATTGGTCATTCGAGCGATTCGGCCATCCATACCGTCCATCACCATAGCTACAAAAACTGCAATCGCAGCCACTTCAAAGCGCCCATCTATAGCCGCAACTATTGAGTAGAAACCGGCAAACAATCCGGCTGTCGTAAATAGATTCGGCAGTAAATATATACCTCTACTTCGTGGGCTATCTTTTTGTGTCATTGCCAAATACTCAAAATTTTAATTCTTTAACTATCTTTAACTAATTATGTAAAAAAGTTCCGATGATCGCAGAGCCTGCCAGAAGACAATCATTTTCTGAAACATTCAAACGTGTGTCTTTCGGCAAGTATAGCTCAACTTCACCTGCAAAACGCATCATACCTGCGCGCCTACCCTGACCAACGCGATGACCCCACTGAATATACCAGCTTGGTTTTTGCAGCAATGAATGCTTATTCAAAACCAATACAACATCATCTTCTTCATCCGTCTGAATCCACGTCGCAATTTTTTTTCCATCTTTCATGGAAACATTTTCATTACCGCTTTCCACCGCTGTGTTTTGTCCACCGACTTCCCAGCGTTCTTTAACAAGCCCTTCAATGGGTGATCGAACGCCGTAGCCTCCCATCAAATTAACGCGCATAGTAATGCGAATCGATTCTCGCTCCAAATAAGGATCTTGCATCGCCTCTTCAATTGACAAAATACAACCATCAATGGGGCTAACGACTGCCAGCGGTGAAGCTGGAACTTTGCGTGACAAATCACGAAACAAATAAATCAATAATCCGGTAAAAAGCATGAACGGTGCAGCAATTATCCACGATGATAATTGCAGAACGACCAATGCTAACAACAGTGAAGAAAGAACAATAATTCGGCGTTCACGTGCAAAAAGAGTGTGTGAAGTAATTGTCATAAAAATCTAAAGCAATAAGACAGTGAGTGTAATCACAAAGAGTAAAATGTAAGACGGGGCTATAAAATAGCCCCGCTACAAATCACCTAAGCCTGATTTAGGATTAAATAGAACCGGTTAGTTCATATCCTTATCGACAATTTTATTGTCCTTGATCCAAGACATCATGCCACGTAGCTTTTCACCCACTTCTTCAATTTGATGCTCTTTGCCCAAACGACGCTTCGCTTGTAATGTCGCCGCACCCGCCTGATTCTCAAGAATAAACTCACGCGCAAATTCGCCGTTCTGAATTTCAGTCAGAATACGTTTCATTTCCAGCTTTGTTTCAGCGGTGACAACACGAGGACCACGGGTCAAATCACCGTATTCCGCAGTGTTCGAAATTGAATATCGCATATTGGCAATGCCGCCCTCATACATCAGGTCAACGATCAGCTTCAATTCATGCAGACATTCAAAATAGGCCATCTCCGGCGCATAACCGGCTTCAACTAATGTTTCAAAACCGGCCTGAACCAGCGCAGTAGCTCCACCACACAATACAGCCTGTTCACCAAAAAGATCCGTTTCAGTTTCTTCACGAAAGTTAGTTTCAATGACACCGGCACGGCCACCACCATTAGCACTGGCATAAGACAATGCAACCGCCTTGGCACGACCGCTGACATCCTGGTGGATAGCGATCAAACTCGGTACACCCCCCCCCTGCGTATAGGTCGAACGTACCAAATGCCCCGGCCCTTTCGGCGCAACCATAATAACGTCAAGATCTGCGCGAGCATCGATCTGTCCATAGTGAATATTAAAACCATGGGCAAAAGCCAGAATGGCGCCCTGCTTGATCTTTGGTGCAATGACATCACGATAAAGTCGCGCCTGATGTTCATCAGGTACCAGCACCATGACTACGTCCGCACCTTCAACAGCCACATCAACTGACAGTACTTCCAAGCCTGCTTTACGTGCTTTATCCGCAGAAGCCGAACCCTCACGCAGCCCGACAACCACATCTACGCCTGAATCTTTCAGGTTATTCGCGTGGGCATGGCCCTGTGATCCGTAACCCAGTATGGCAACACGCATACCTTTAATGATCGAAAGGTCTGCATCTTTATCGTAATAGATATTCATTCTTTAATTCCTTATTTATAACTAATTTACTATTTAAAAAAATTCCCGTGCAACCCGCTTAGAGAGACTTACTGCCGCGAGCAATACCGATGACACCGGAACGAACTGTTTCAACAATTGCATTTTCATCAACCGATTCAATAAAAGCTTGCAAACGTTCACTGCTGTCTGCAATCTCTATTGTGTACATATCATCTGTAACATCGATGATGCGCCCATTGAAAATTTCGGCCAGCCGCTTATATTCATCGCGCGCCTCACCCGATTCCGTCTTCAATTTAATAAGCATAAGTTCACGCTCTATATGCTTACCTTCTGTTAGATCCTGCAATCTGACAACATCAATCAACTTGTTCAACTGCTTAGTTATCTGCTCTACAATTTCCTCAGAACCACGCGTCACAATCGTCATGCGTGATAAAGAATCATCTTCAGTTGGACCAACAGTCAAAGACTCAATATTATAACCACGCGCTGAAAAAAGGCCGGCCACACGCGACAACGCACCTGCTTCATTTTCTAGAAGTATTGAAATTATATGTCGCATGTTTACACCAAAATCATTTCATTTAGTCCCGCACCGGCAGGAATCATAGGATAAACATTTTCAGTTTTATCCGTCATGAAGTTCATAAAGACCAGGCGATCCTTCATAGCCATCGCTTCTTTCATTGCCCCTTCAACATCCGCAGGGTTTTCAATTTGCATACCGACATGCCCAAAACTTTCTGCTAGTTTGACAAAATCAGGCAATGCATCCATATAGGACATCGAATAGCGTTTCTGATAAAAGAATTCCTGCCATTGTCGAACCATCCCCAGATAACCATTGTTCAGCGTGATAATTTTAATCGGTAAATTATATTGCAAACAAGTAGACAACTCCTGAATACACATCTGGATACTGCCTTCACCGGTGATGCAAGCCACAGTGGCATCGGGATGCGCCATTTGCGCGCCCATCGCTGCTGGCAAACCAAAACCCATCGTGCCCAAACCACCAGAATTAATCCAGCGATAGGGTTTATTAAACTTGTAAAATTGTGCAGCCCACATTTGATGCTGACCAACGTCTGAGGTGACAAACGCATCCCCATTCGTCTCTTTATATAAGGTATCAACAACAAACTGTGGTTTGATAACTGCGCTATCTTGCGTGTAGCTCAAACAGTCCGTCGCGCGCCAGGCTTCTATCTGCTTCCACCAATCCTGCAAAGCTGAAGCATCCGGTTGCTGACCAGCATTTTCAATACCGTTGATCATCGCTTTCAGCACAGGATCAACTTGGCCAACAATGGGAATATCAACCTTTACATTCTTGGAAATTGAAGAAGGGTCAATATCAACATGAATAATTTTAGCTGTGGGGCAAAATTTATCAATATTACCCGTGACACGATCATCAAAACGCGCCCCAATAGCAATCAATACATCACAATGATGCATGGCCATGTTAGCTTCGTAGGTACCATGCATGCCCAGCATACCTAAAAATTGCTTGTCAGTTGCAGGATAAGCACCGAGCCCCATCAAGGTATTGGTGATCGGATATCCCAGCTTACGCGTCATCGCCGTCAGCGACTCCGCACCACGGCCTAAGATCACACCACCACCGGTATAAAGCATAGGACGTTTAGCCGACAACATCATCGATACCGCACGCTCAACTTGGTCAAGCTCAAAATTAACGACAGGATTGTAGGAACGCATGCTGATTTCCTGCGGATAGAGGTACTCCGTTTTCTCAGCCGTCACATCTTTTGGAATATCAATCACCACCGGCCCTGGACGACCTGTCGTAGCAATATAAAAAGCTTTTTTGATCGTTTCCGCCAGTTTGGTGACGTCTTTAACCAAAAAATTATGCTTAACGCAGGGGCGTGTGATGCCGATTGAATCGACTTCCTGGAACGCGTCATTACCAATCAGCGGTGTCGGCACCTGCCCGGTGATCACCACCATAGGAACCGAATCCATATACGCCGTAGCAATGCCCGTAACGGCATTTGTCGCGCCAGGGCCTGAAGTTACAAGCACCACACCCGGCATACCTGTCGAGCGGGCATAACCATCCGCCGCATGCGTCGCCGCCTGTTCATGGCGTACTAATACGTGTTCCACGTCATCCTGTTGATAGATTGCGTCGTATATATGTAATACAGCACCGCCTGGGTAGCCAAAAACATGTTTAACACCCTCATCCTTCAGGCTACGGACAATAATCTCCGCACCGGTTAATTCCACGAAGTCACACCTCTTAAATAAAGTTGATAGAATTTACAGAACCTTACATATTAATCTGAAACGCATAAAATTAACAGTAGCAGCGATGAGTTGACACAAAATTCAACCTAAAAAAGCCTTATACCCATATATTATGTAGGATATTGTGTGCTCACAACCCACAAAGAGAGGTAAAAAACATGCCATTACTGAAAGTCCAAACCAACATCGAAATTTCAGATGCGTTGCAAATAAAGCTGCTTTCCACGCTTTCAAGCGCCACTGCAAAGGCATTAGACAAACCAGAACGCTATGTCATGATAACGCTGGAAACATCTCAATCGATGATATTCGCAGGAACAGGTCAACCTCTTGCTTATCTGGAACTGAAAAGCCTCAGCCTGCCCGAAACAGAAACCAAAATTCTGTCTGAGGCATTATGCAGTCTTTTACAACAGCAGCTCGGCATCGACCCAGAACGCATTTACATCGAATTCTGCAATGCTCAGCGCCATATGTGGGGTTGGAATAACAGCACCTTTTAAGCGCCTGAAAACATGTGCCTGAAAACATATGCTAGACAAATAAAGAAGCGGTCTAAAATTGCGTTTCGAGAAAACTCTTCACCGCATCAAGGGCCGCATCACTGTATTGACCAGCACGCACCCCTTTACCGCTGATCTCAAGCATAGGTACAGCCAAATCAGCTGCATCCACTCCGCTTTGATCAGCTACCACAAGTGCCACCGCAACATCTGCATTCTTCTGCAACAATTGCATCGCATGGCTAACACTCTCATCCCAGGCCATAACCACAACACTGCGCTGTTGGCCGCGTAGATAATTAATCGCTGCCTGTAAGTCTGCTTCTATCCAGACAGAGTCGATCGCCTGCCAGACATCTTCTGCCATTTCGGCATCACGCACTGCTCGGCCATCAAGCAAATCCAGCGCCAACGTACGATAGCCCATAGCTGAAAAACTGATCAGCCAACGTTTTACATCCGCATTCACACCCCAGCGTCCAGGCACCACCAGCACAGCGGTATCAGCGGCTTTAGCGCCCGCTTCATAAACATCAAACATCGTCCCAAACGCGGTTTCCAGTCTACCGTGTTGAATTGAAGCGATACTAGCTTGGGAAACGCTCGCTGCAGAGTCAGCAGAGAATGAGGCACTAGAGAAAAACATCGTCAAAAATAAACCTAAAAACAATCTTGCAGAATGTTGCTTCATAATCGACATCGCCTTAATTTCATCATTTTCAATATTGTAACGTAGTCCGTATACAACGTCCTGCACGAATATCTCTGCAGCAATTAACTGGCAGCTCGCAAAGATGACACCGGCGATTGTGCTAACACCGAACGCGTTCCCAGCATTCCCGCAGCACTCACTCCCAACGCACCCAACACCATTCCAAGCAACCACATAAACGGGTTTAAAGTATAATCCACGTGCAAACTGAATGTTGCCAGCCCATAACCTATTAAATCAGCACAAAATGCCGCAACCAAACCCGACAAAGAACCCAGCACCGTAAACTCAAGCAACAATGCCAAACGTAATTTTTTATGGCTCGCACCCAAGACCTTCATAATCGTCACCTCATGCAGGCGCTCATCCAATGTGGCATAAATCGCCGCATACATAACCAGAAAACCCGCCACCAAGGTTAATAAAAAAACATATTCTATCGCCAGAGAAACCCGCTCAATAATAGCTCGCACCCGCGACATTATTTTAGAAACATCAATAACCGTAATATTGGTGTATGCGCGCACTATTTTATCCAATACTTCATTGTGCGTTTCAGGAACGAAAATACTACTAATATAACTAACTGGAAAATCCTTCAAAACACGCTCCGGTGTCAGCGCGTAAAAATTAACATTAAATGAATCCCAATCAACCTCGCGCATATGTACCACCGTAACCTTGACGTTTTCACCAGCCACCGAAAATGTCAACACATCGCCCAACGCCAAACCAAGCGACTTCGCTAAACCTTTTTCAAGCGACACCAGCGATTGATTATCAACATCGCCCCCCCACCAAGCGCCGGAATCGGAAAAGTTCTCCACGGGCATATCTTCCGCCCACGACAAATTAAATTCACGTTCAATAAGCCTCGCTGCACGCTGCTCATGAAAATTAATATCCGTAACATTTACGCCATTAATTTCAGTCAGCCGTCCTTTAACCATAGGGTAAAACACCGCATCTTCAAACCCTATATCATCAAAAAGTGCACGCATGCCCTGCAATTGGGACGGTTGAACATTTATCAAAAAACGATTTGGCGCATCAAGCGGTATCGTATCTTGCCAGCCAGTAATCAATTCGTTCCGCACAAAAGTAAGTAGTAGCAACACCATAATCCCAATACCAAAGGCAACAATTTGCACCGTACTGGACACTGGGCGGCGCACCAGTCCATACAAACCTTGCAAGTGCTGTGCATTTGATTTACGTAAAAACACTTTTAGTATTTTTATTAATAATCCGGCACAACACGTCAGCACGAAAACAGTTGAAACAACACCCGCAAGCACCATTAAAGCCAAACCAAAATCACCTGCCTGCCATAATAGCAGCAATGCAAAAACAACAAACCCGCTAACGTAGATTGATAAACCTGCTGCGGGAAGCTGACCTAATTCACGACGCAAAATACTCAAAACAGGGACATGCTTTAATTGCAGCAATGCCGGCGCAGCAAAAGCAAACAAAATTAACAGCCCTGTTATCATACCCGCGCCTATGGGCGTTAAGGCTGCGCTTATTGAAAGCACAGGCAGGCTCACATCAAACAACGATGAAAAAATCGACACCAAACCGTATTGCAATAAATACCCCAGCAAACAACCCGCCGCACTCGCACTCAGCGCAATCATCAATAACTGCACCAGATAAAGGCCCATAACCTGCTTTTGTATAGCACCGACACAACGCATCAAAGCGCAGCTCGTTAATTGTCTACGAGTGTAACGGCGAGCAGACGTTGCAATAGCCACACTGGCCAACAACACACTCACCAAAGAAGCCAAACCAAGATAGCTGCGCGCCCGCTGTAAAGCAGAACGAATTTCTGGTCGCGCATCTTCCACAGACTCCAGTCTTTCACCAAAACCCAGCTTCATAGCTAAGGAATCACGTAACTGCTGAATAGTTTCTGCTTGACCCGCCACTAATAATTTAAAACGAACTCGACTGCTTTCTTTCACCAAAGCAGTTGCCAACAAATCTGATCGATTCATTACAACCCCAGGCGCAACATTAAAAAAACTACCTGCTGCAACAACGGGGTCATTGATAATGATCGCAGCAATCGTCAGTTGAGCATCGCCCACCCGCAAAATGTCGCCAATATTAACATTCAGTTTTGCAAGCAAATCCGCTGCGACCCATATTGAACCCCGTTCTGGGATCGAGGTGTTCGCAATACCATTACCAAAACGTTGCTGTGAAATTGTTAAATGACCCCGTAGCGGATAAGCATTATCCACCGCCTTCAACATAACTAAACTACTTTCATCAGCAGACAATAACATCGTCGGAAATTCTACTGTTTGAATACGCTGCAAGCCTGGCTGAGCCATTTCAGAACTATATTTATCGGCTATGGGATGATCAGCACTGACAACAAGATCGGCACCCAATAGCTCATTACTTTGATGTAACAACGTCTGCGCGATACGTTCTGTAAAAAAACCAACAGAGCTGATGCTAGCCACTGCCAACAATAGCGCAAGAAAAAGCACTCGCAACTCGCCTGCTCGCCAGTCGCGCAACAATAAACGCAAAGCCAAACTAAAATTCATGTATTTTCAAGCAAGCGACCCGCATCGAGCTTTAAACTACGATGGCAACGCTGAGCCAATGCTTCATCGTGGGTGACTAATACTAACGTCGCTGAGTGCTCAGCATTCAAACTGAACAATAAATCAGTAATCAGCTTACCTGTCGCCTGATCGAGATTACCTGTCGGTTCATCAGCAAATAAAATTTGCGGCTCAGGAACAAACGCTCTAGCTATCGCAACACGCTGCTGTTCTCCACCCGAAAGTTGCCGTGGATAATGATCACAACGCTGCGATAAGCCAACCCGATCTATAATTTTCATCGCAGCAAGTTTCGCATCCCTACGCCCAGCCAGCTCAAGCGGTAGCATGACATTTTCCAGAGCAGTTAAACTCGGAATCAACTGAAACGACTGAAAAACAAACCCTGTCATGCGTCCTCGTAAACCTGCGCGGCCATCCTCATCGAGCGCAGTAATATCCACCCCATCAAGTATCACATGACCTTCATCAGGCGTATCCAGCCCCGCAAGCAACGCAAGTAACGTCGATTTTCCGGAACCCGATGCACCCACCACAGCAACCGCTTCACCTATAGCTATGCTAAAATTTATATCATGCAATAACGTCAAGCGCCTATCAGCCATACTGACACGTTTACTTAAACCTACAACTTCAATCATATTTTTTCGATAACATGTTAAAACGTTTGTTAATAATTATTGTACTACTTATCAGCTGCACGACTCACGCCGCACCCACAATCGTTGTTCTCGGAGACAGTTTAAGCGCTAGTTATGGAATTGACCACAACGACGGATGGGTAGCGTTACTCGCGCAACGCTTGAAAAAGACAAATAAAACATTCCAGGTCATCAATGCCAGTATCAGCGGAGAAACTAGTGCTGGCGGACTACAACGAATCAATGACATCATCAAACAGCACCGCCCCAGCATATTAATTATTGAGCTCGGCGCTAATGATGGCCTGCGTGGATTACCACTCAAACAGTTACACAGCAACCTCACTCAAATTATCCAGCACAGCCAAAACAATAATATCAGTATATTATTAATAGGCATGCGCCTACCCAATAACTACGGCGCGGGTTATAGCGACCGCTTTTCAGCAGTCTTCCAAAAACTGGCTGAGCAAAATAAATTACCCCTTGTGCCATTCCTACTCGCGGGACTGGAAAATAATAGAGCGATGTTTCAAAAAGATGGGCTGCATCCGATTGCGGCTGCTCAACCCGTCATACTGAACAACGTTTGGCCACAGCTAAAGTTGTTATTGGATTAGCTACCCTGAAATATGTGCGGATACTATCTGTCTATCTTTTATTTTTATAGTTTTTACGCACAAACAAATCACTGCGCCGACTCACCAAACGATCAAGAAACAGCAAACCATCCAGATGGTCGATTTCATGCTGGACAACACGGGCTTCAAAATCTTCGAATTCAAATTGTTGCGACTGACCATTCACATCAAGTGCGTCTACTGTGACAGTTTCTGCACGCATTACGTTGCCAGTAAAATCAGGCACGGACAAACAGCCTTCGCGCCCGATGACGTAGGAATCCCATGAAATAATTTCAGGATTAATGAGCACTTGCCGGCCATGGTTTTCAACACCTTTACGCAGCGATGCATCGACAATGATAATGCGTAGATCAATACCAAGTTGAGGCGCGGCTATCCCCACGCAGCCGGGGGCACTTTGCATGGTCTCATCAAGATCTGCAACTAATGTCCGCAGCTCGCCATCGAAACATTCCACTGCATTAGCTCTCTGCTTCAAGCAAGCATCAGGATAGAGCCGTATATCTAAAACCGCCATAACAACAGCTCAAGCAAAAACGGCTTCGATAGGCCTTAAATGAGCCTCTACACCCTGCTCCACAAGCGTAGACAATGCTGACTCAAGTGATGCGATACCTTCCATCGCCTGCCCTTCAATGGACATAATATAGATAGGCTGATCTTCCGTACCTGCCACATCAGATTCGAGACTAAGAATATTTAAACCCACTTCAACCAACGCACCCGTTACCTTAGCAACAATTCCTGCGCGATCTGCACCGTGCACAGTAATGCAAACATCAGGCTCAACGTGATGATGCAACTCACCGTCAATCCTATCTACATGCGCACGCAAGCCTAAAGATTGCGTCACGGGCTCAATTAAAACCAGCAATGACTTTTCATTGCCATCATGTTTCACCATCATCATAATGGTAAAGTTCCCTCCGATGCGCAGCATCGATGCTTCACCAAGGTGACAATCACCTTCAAATAAAGCCGCCGCAACATGAGCAACAATTGCGGGTTTATCCTTACCCACTACCGTCAACATAAACCATTGATTCATGCCATTCTCCACTAGTGTAATGTTGAATGCGCTAAATATATCACCAACACACCGGCGACAATCAAAGCTAATTGCTGAATGGCTTCAGCACCCTGTGCGCGCTTATGCAAACCTGGAATAAGATCAGCAACTGCAATATAAATAAAACTGGATGCGGCGATCGCCAACACATAAGGCAAGACCCATTCAACACCCGACAAACTATAGTAAGCCAACACCCCACCAATGATGGTTGCTAAGCTCGATAACAAATTAAAATACAGCGCTCGGGAACGACTAAAACCACTGTGCAACAGCACAGCAAAATCACCCACTTCCTGTGGTATTTCATGTGCAGCAACGGCCAGCGCCGTCACGATACCGAGATGGGTATCCGTCAAAAATGCAGCGGCAATCAATACACCGTCAACAAAGTTATGCAACGCGTCGCCGAACAACACCAAAGTCCCCGCCGCCTGCCCGTTTTTATAATCACTCTCCGGCACATGAGCTTCGCAGTGGGTGGAATGACAATGACGCCAAATCACCGCTTTTTCCAACACAAAAAACAGCAGCAAACCAAGCAGCACCGCCAAAGTAACGCTGTGGATATCCGTAACAGAGGGACTCAACATCGCATGGGGCAACAGCGCTAAAAAAGCTGCGCCAAGCATCGCGCCTATGGCAAAGCTGATTAAGTGCGGCATCAAACGCTCACGCGTATGTTCCGGCAATACCAGAAAAATAGCCGCAGACATCACGCTCAGCACACCGCCAAGCAGGCAAAACAGGATAATCCATAACAGTGTTGTCACAGCATTATCCTCAAGGAAATTATTAGGCTACACATCATCATTTCAGGCACGTCACTTTAGTGAGTAGCTCCTGCTGCACGTAATTGATCAGCCGCTACTTTATGCTTCTGCCGATGTGCGTAAATCAACGCACTATCATCTTCCTGATCCCTAAGGTTCACGTCCGCACCCGCATTAAGTAACAGCTGGATCATACCCACTTCGCCTTGATGAGCCGCACGCATCAACGCTGTTTGACCACTGCTTGTCGTTGCATTTACCTGAGCGCCATTTTCAAGTAGCAGTGTGGCAATTTTTTCATGCCCCATATAGGCGGCTACCATCAGGCTATTCAAACCTCGGTGATTACCTGCATTAACATCAGCACCATTATCCAATAACGTCTGTATCACCGCCGGCTGATCTGTAGCAGGCAACACCATCAATGCACGATTCCCACTATTATCTTTTTCTTCAATCGGCGCACCTTTATCAATCAAAGCCTGAACAATGTCTGCATTTCCAGAACTGACGGCCAACATCAATGGCCTAACGCCCATCACACCTAACGTATTAACATCCAACACACCATCATCGAATTTTTTCTCCAGCAACATATCAACCACGTCTAACTGACCTTCTCGAATAGCAATCGCCAGCGCTGAATCTCCAGCACGGTTATACACGTTCAGTTCGTTACCTTGATCAATTAATTCGCGAATAGTCTGAGTGTCACGCTGCTTAAGCGCTTCAATCAATGGATCCTCACTGCAAGCTGTTAACATCAGTAGAGTTGCCAGCATCAATATATAAATCGTACATATACGAATAATTTTTACGCTCATTGGCTGTATTTTTCGATAGTTTGGATAAATTAAGAGCGCTGATTCTACACTACTTCAAGCGCCGGCAGGAAACACCGCTAATTTCAGGACAACCAGATCAGAGTAGCCATTCGCCCGGTATTAACGCCAATATCACCATCACGGCGATGCGAAAAAAAATGCTCCGGATCAGAAAATGTACAAAATCCCCCACCATAAACAGCATTCACACCACAGCATGCCAAGCGCTGACGCGCCAAGCAGTATAAATCCGCATACCAGTGCCCAGCTCGAGTCGCCTGAAATGCGCTGATGGCTTTAGCGTCATAAGAAAGAAACGCGCTGCGTACCTCCACCCCGACTTCAAATGCCTGCGGCCCAATAGCCGGCCCCAACCAAGCCAGCAGTTTATCTGCTGGACACGCCATCGCCTGACAAGCGGCTTCAATAACACCCGCAGCAAGGCCGCGCCAACCAGCATGAACCGCCGCCACACGTGTGCCATCTCGCTGACACAGCAAGATGGGCAAGCAATCTGCCGTCAAGACAGCGCAGACTATATTTGAGGAATCTGTCCAGCTGGCATCAGCCACAGCCTTGTTTTTGCTATTTTCTGCGTTAACGACCGTAATACCATGCCTCTGCTGCAACCAAACAGGTTGTCTCGGCAACGCAAGGGCCTGCTGTAAGCGAGTACGGTTTTGTATCACATGATCAGGATCATCATTGACATGATTACCAAGATTCAGCGACTGAAAAAATCCCTCACTGACACCGCCAGCACGCAAACTGCTACAGGCTCTAACCCGATCAGCTGCTGGCCAATCCGGTTTCAGCCACTGAATACCTGAAGCCGCATCATCGTCACTGCGCTGAATATCCATCAACACTCATTACGACTCATTGATAAGGTCGTCTTTCAGGCTGCGTAAAAGATGTTGCATATCCTGCGGCAACTCGGCTTGCCAGCTCAGCGCTTCGCCACTAAACGGATGCACCAGCCCCAATCGCGCCGCATGCAAAGCCTGACGCTTGAACTTGTGCAGTGTCTCCTTCAGCTCCTCAGCACAACCTTGTGGAATACGCAGTCGACCACCATACATGGGATCACCAATCAATGGGTAACGTATATGCGCCATATGTACACGAATTTGATGTGTGCGCCCGGTTTCCAGCTGGACGCGAACATGGGTGTGACTGCGAAAACGCTCAATCACACGGTAGTGAGTCACCGCTTCTTTACCCTTCTCTACCACCGCCATGCGCACGCGCTGCGTAGGGTGACGACCAATCGCAGCTTCAATCGTTCCGCCTGCCGTCATCACGCCGCAGCTTACAGCTTGATATTCACGTTCAAATGCCCGTGCCTGCAGTTGATCAACCAGATGCTTATGCGCTTCAAGTGTACGCGCAACCACCAACAAACCACTGGTATCTTTATCCAAGCGATGTACAATGCCTGCACGCGGCACTGCTGCCACCTCAGGCGCATGATGCAACAAGGCATTGAGCAGCGTACCTTGACGGTTGCCGACCGCCGGATGCACGACCAACCCAGCGGGTTTATTAATCACCAACAACGCTTCATCCTCAAATACAATATTCAACGGAATCGATTCGGCCTGATATTCCGTCTCTACTTCAAGATTGGCCACCACCTGCAATTGCTCACCACCTTGCAACTTGTCACGCGGACGTAACTGTTTACCATCAACACTGACCTGTCCGTCACGTATCCATTGCTGCAACCGCGCGCGCGAATAATCGCCGAACAACAACGCCAACACACGGTCCAAACGTAGCCCTGCCATGTCTTCCGGCACATCTGCTGAGAGGTTTTTTGTTTCAGTCATTATTAAATTTTCCAATCAGTCATTTTAATGGCTCTATAATATTGAAGTGCCAATGTAAATTGAATATTAATTTCAGCAGCCTCATCGAGATCCTTCACTGTCGTTCAGAATAACAAATAAGCCTGTCATTCTGAGTGCGCGAAAAATCTGCCTGACACCTCAGTCATCACGCCTCACTCATGCAAACACGCTTTAACAAAAGGGATCGTCAAACGACGCTGTTCAGCCAATGAGGCATAATCCAATCGCTCCAACAATTCAAGCAATGCACCCAGATCACGAAAAAATCGATTCAACATATAACGCGCTACATCATCGGGCATCTCAAGTCCGCGCGCCTGAGCACGAAGTTGTAAAACCTGACACTTACCCTCATCATCAAGCTCATTAAGCTGAAACACCCACCCCCAGGACAATCTGGAAGCAAGATCTGGCATATTCAAATCAAGTGCTGCCGGCGATGCATCGCCCGTCATCAGCAACAAGCCTCCCGCATCACGCATCCTGTTATAAAGATGAAACAAAGCCTCTTCCCAAACCCGTTGGCCAGCAATTAAATGAACATCATCAATACATACCAGCGATAATTCATCCATACTTTCAAGCATCGACGGCACCACCCCGTCAACCAGAGACATCGGCAAATAAACGCAGTTACGTTCTAACGAAGCCATTTTCTGACAAGCCGCCTGTAACAAATGCGTTTTACCACTGCCCTGACTTCCCCACAGATAAACAGCTTGATCGGCAGACTGCATCGACAGAAATTTCTGTAAATGCTGTACTGCCTCAAGGTTCTCATCCGCAACAAAGTTATCAAAGCTCACACCATCACGCAGTGCAATGCCGAGGGGTATCTGTACTTCCATGCTTAGTTCCGAGAAATGCCTCTATGCTTAATCAGCTTTGTCCGAAGACACATATAAAGGACTATCAAGATAATGACCGTGTGCAACACGAAGCAATACCGCAACAATCGCCGCGATGGGCAAGGCCAATAATATACCGAAAAAACCAAACAATTGACCGCCAGCCATAACAGCAAAAATCACCGCCACCGGATGCAAACCAATACGATCACCTACCAACAATGGCGTCAGCAAAAAACCTTCCAGTAACTGACCAACACCAAACACTAATATTATAGGCAGCAAATGTGTCAAATCATGAAACTGAATATAAGAAGCAATGCCTGCAACCAACGCTCCAATAATTAAACCTAGATATGGAACAAAGCTCACCACACCAGCAATCATGCCAATCAACAGTGCCAACTCAATCCCCACCAACCATAGCCCCAATGAATAGATGACCCCAAGCGACAACATCACCAGTAACTGGCCACGCATAAATGTTGCCAACATCGAATCGCAATCATCAACAATTCGCATCAGCTGTGGGGCAAGGTCACGCGGGACCAGGCCACGTAATAATTCGATCAAACGCGGCCAATCGCGCATAAGATAAAAAGTTACCACCGGCACCAGCACCAGATTTGCTAGCAGTCCCAGCAAAGCCAAACCCGATCGGGAAACAGAGCCAAGCAAGGTCGCGGCTGTTCCCCCTAACTGTCGCCAGTTATCCTCCACCACCTGTCGAATTTGATCGAAATCCAGGACAGCCGAAATACCAAACTGCTGTTGCAGCCAAGGCAAAACCCTGAGCTGTAGGCTATCAATCAAGTCGGGAAAACGCATTATCAGCAGACTTATCTGACGTTCTATCATAGGTATAAAAAATACAAACAGCACAATTGCCAACACACACATACTACTGAATACCAGCAAAACCGCAGGCAATCTTGACATCTTCAAACGAGACAAACGCAGCACAACAGGATTAGCCAGATAGGCTAATAATGCGGCAATCAAAAACGGCGTTAATACCGGCGCCAGCAAATAACTCAAAACCCCTAAACCACTAACCCCTATCAACCAACCAATAATTTTTGAACGAAAATTCATAGGTTCAACGTCTTTCATTTTATTTTATTTTTCCCTGTTGACCATCGCGCACTAATTTTCTCGCCTGATGCGCACGCATACTCCAGGTCCAGACATAATCAATGCCACTGGCGACGGTGCAAACAAAAACCACATAGACTAGAATTTCCAGCAATGCTACCGGAAACGTCCAAATACCCGCAGAAAAGATCAGCGTAAGCCCCAACACAATCTGCATAAAAGTATTGACCTTGCTAATAATCGTAGGCGCCATTTCATATTGACCAATCAAAACATGATAGGCGGCTCCGCCAATTACGATCAGCAAATCTCGACCTATCACCGCAACCAACAACCAAACTGGCAACAAACCCAACCAGCTCAGCACAACATACGTACTTACCAACAATAATTTATCTGCTAGCGGATCCAGAATAGAGCCGAGACGACTCACGTAGTTATAACGCTTGGCAATATAACCATCCAGGCCATCAGAAAATCCTGCCAGCGCATAAATCAATAACGCAATAATAAATTCTTCGTGCGCCAATGCCACAACAACCGGCGGCACCATTCCGATTCTCAGAATCGTAATGATATTGGGAATGTCACGTTTATTCACGGTAGTAGACGATAGTGCAGCATATGAGGCGTCGCGGACAACAGTTGATCTGATGAGTCGCTGTTCATCATAACAGGAGCATTCACCAGCGGTGCCAAAGTATCACCAAAGGCTATAGACTGCCTGAGGTGTTCTTCATTTCCTTTTATAGTTAAACCATAAACAATATCTGAACCTGCAACGCTTTTCACAGCCGTCTCAGCTACCATATCAAGTGAAGATAAATATTTTAAGGTGCGCGCATAAGCTTCTAATGTTGTTATATCGCTTACAGAAACTAACAACATATCCGCATCAACCTCAGAAGCAGAACGGGCAAATCGAAGGCCAAGAATATCTGCACTATCGTCAATAGCCGCCTTCATTAACTGCTCTTTACCAACGGCCGTTGTCATCCAACGTTGCGACTGGGCCACATTATTGTGCTTAGATGTGCTTTTCCCACCTTCATATAATGTCCATCTCGCTCGCCACTCGCTTTCTGTCTGACGATAAAGACGCCCAACCAAAATACCTTCAGCCTGATAACGTTGCGAAGCTGCCTGAATATCATCCTGAAAATCACCCCATACATCTGCAAATTTCAGGCTTGTTTGATCCTCAAGATCCAATAATGGAAAAAGTAATGGCACACCACGTTGTTGCGCTTGTGATTCCAGCATGTCGCGCAAGGGTTGCTGCGTATCTCCACCTAATAAATATCGTTCACGAGCATCTTCAACAGCCAGCCAGACCAACAACGAAGGTCGTCCTCGACCCCAGATAGGTAACCCAGCATCTAGCAATACCGTATTAATCGCCCGATCATCAAACCGTATACGTAACTCCTGCTTATACTCTTCACCGGTCTCGGAGAGTTCAATCATCTCTAAATCCAACACACGATAATTAAATTGCTGAACATATCGCATGGCATTATTGAGCGCCTGACCCACCTCCGCCAAAGCTTCGATGTCACGCCGTCCACTAACGCGAGTCAATACAAGCAGCATCCCCTCACGTATCACGGCCATACGTTCAACATCCCCTTGGCCTGTCACAGCTATTTTAGCCTCGTAAAGCCTCTCAACTTCGCCCGCTTCTGCAGATATTGATAATATACAAAACAAGAATACCGTCAGCAGCTTAAATTGACTTTGCAAGCCAGCCGCCAAGATCTCTGGCAAACAAATTTTCAAATTTCTCATTTTCAGAATCAAAACCTTTCCGCTCCAGATTTCTCAAGCACCTGCCTGCAAATTAAGCTAGAATATTGCGCATTATATATTTTCACGGATCGTCTGATCCCTCAGCCTTAAACAGAATCTAAGTATAGTGGACACAAAGGAATTTCCCAACAACGCTGACAACAGCACTTCACTCTCCTACCGTGACGCAGGGGTCGATATTGATGCCGGTAACAATCTGGTAGAGCGCATCAAACCCTACGCTCGCGTCACCAACCGTCCCGGCGTACTCAGCGGTTTAGGTGGTTTTGGCGCACTGTTTGAAATCCCACTGGATCGCTTTCGCCAGCCAGTACTGGTTTCCGGCACAGATGGCGTAGGCACAAAGCTCAAGCTGGCAATTGAAACAGGCAAGCATGACACCATCGGCATTGATTTAGTCGCGATGTGCGTCAATGACCTGATCGTTCAAGGTGCGGAGCCTTTGTTTTTTCTTGATTACTATGCCACCGGTAAGCTCGACGTTGACGTCGCAGCAGATGTTGTTAAAGGCATTGCTGAAGGTTGTCTACAGGCAGGCGCTGCACTGAGCGGCGGAGAAACCGCAGAAATGCCGGGGATGTACAGCAGTGGCGATTACGATCTTGCCGGATTTTGTGTCGGCATAGTTGAAAAAGAAAACATCATTGATGGCAGCCTAGTCGGTGCCAGCGACGTCCTGATCGGCATCGCCTCCTCCGGCCCACATTCCAATGGTTATTCACTTATTCGCAAGGTACTGGATACAACAAAAGCTAATCTCGACGACAACTTCGCCGAGAGCACGCTGGGTGAAACCCTTTTGGCTCCGACCAAAATTTACATCAAATCCATGCTGGAACTATTAAAGCATGTACCGGTACACGCCATCTCTCACATCACCGGTGGCGGCTTACTTGAAAATTTACCCCGCGTAATGCCCGACGGCTGCCGTGCAACTATAGATGCCTCAAGCTGGCAGCAACCGGCTATTTTTGACTGGTTACAGGAAAAAGGGAATATCGAAAGTAACGAAATGTACCGCACTTTCAACTGCGGTATTGGGCTGGTTTTATGCATTGCACCTGACGACGTAACGCAGACCTTGGAAATCCTCAAGCAACAAGGTGAAACAGCTTGGAAAATTGGCAGCATTGAGCCTTCAGAAGCTGGAGCCACATCAAAAAGCGACGTCGTCATCACTGCAAACAAAGCATAATAATGTCGGCTTCACTCTACCCGATTGTGGTGCTGATCTCAGGAAGTGGCAGCAATCTTCAAGCAATCATCGACATCATCAACAAGCAATCATTGCCCGCTGGAATAAAAGCGGTGATCAGCAACCGCCCTAATGCTGTTGGTTTACAACGAGCGGCCAAAGCAGGCATAAAAACGGATACCATTGACCATACCGAATACGCTGACAGAACCTCTTTCGATGTTGCCTTACAACAACGCATCGATAAATACGCGCCGAAACTGGTTGTTCTTGCTGGTTTTATGCGCATTTTAACACCGGCTTTTGTTAATCATTTTCGTGGCCGTTTGATCAATATTCATCCCTCTTTGTTACCTGACTTCCCCGGCCTCGACACCCATCAACGTGCTATCGATGCCCACAACACCACGCACGGTGCCAGCATTCACTTTGTCACAGACGAGCTGGACGGCGGACCCGTCATCAGCCAGATTAAAGTACCTGTCCTAGCCAATGACGATGCCGACACACTAATGAAGCGGGTCCGTGAACAGGAACACATTCTTTACCCTGAAACAGTAAAGTGGTTTATTGAACGGCGCGTCGATATCAAAGATAAACATATTGTCTTTGACGGCGAAAACCTGGAGAAACCACTTCAATGCACACCAAACTCTACGGTAAATCAATAACGAAATTATCCAATGATGATGAGCCAACCCACAAAAAACCTGCTCAATATAAAACATCTTCGTTTACACGTTTTAATCACACTCATCTTTTGCACCCCAGCGTTCAGCGCCGAACCAACGCCCTTTAACGTTGATTATGATTTCAGCATTAACGGAGCCACCGTGGCTCACATGACCCGCAGCCTGCGCCCCGTAAAAAACGACGAAAAAAACAATCACTATATTTTTGAATCCACCAGCCGCGCGAGCGGATTACTGTCATGGTTTTTTAAAGGCAATATTCTCGAGCGCAGCACCTGGGTTTACTCAAACAATACTGTCCGGCCAGTACATTACCTTTATCATCGCAGCGGCAAAAAAAAGCGTCATGTTGAGTTAGACTTTGACTGGAAGAGTATGGTCGTAACCAACACCATCAACAGCGATCCATGGACTATGGCTATCACTGACGGCACGCTCGATAAGCTGCTTTATCAATTAAAAATGATGTTTGATTTACAAAAGGAAAGAAAAGATCTCGACTACGTCATTGCCGATGGTGGAAAATTAAAAAACTACCGCTTTGAACTGCTCGGAGAGGAAACCATCAAGGTACCACTGGGACGTATCAAGACCATTAAATTACGCAAACAAAACGACAAGCGCACCACCACAGTGTGGTGTGCAATGGACTACAGCTACCTGCCAATACGTATCGAACACATAGATAAAGACGGGCGTAAACTAAAAACAGAAGCTGTCAAGGTAAGCGGCCTTCCTTTCCATCCACAACCCTAAGTCCCAAACTCTATAACCTAAATCCTATGTCTTAGGCAGCGTAACGCCCGTTTGCCCCTGATATTTTCCACCGCGATCACCGTAAGAGGTTTCACACACCTCATCCGACTCAAAAAACAAAAACTGAGCGACCCCTTCATTGGCGTAAATTTTCGCTGGCAAGGGGGTAGTATTGGAAAATTCCAATGTGACATGGCCTTCCCATTCAGGCTCCAAAGGAGTGACATTCACAATAATGCCACAACGGGCATAGGTAGATTTACCTAAGCAAATAGTCAACACACTACGCGGAATGCGTAAATATTCTACCGTTCGTGCCAATGCAAAAGAGTTTGGTGGGATAATGCAAACATCCGATTTAATATCAACGAAACTGTTGTCATCAAAGTTTTTAGGGTCAACAACTGCAGAATTAATATTGGTAAAAATTTTAAATTCATCTGCACAACGAACATCATAACCGTAGCTTGAGGTGCCATAGGAGATAATACGGTCACCCTCATTCTCTCTCACCTGCCCTGTTTCGAAAGGGTCGATCATGCCTTCTGTAGCCATGCGACGAATCCATCGGTCAGATTTAATGCTCATTATCTTATCTCGTTAACTAGTCGTTGTTAAATGTCCAGACATAGCGTATTGCCTGAATTGTGATTATGTATTTTGAATAATAATATCCGGAAATTTAGCGCTGTAATCCTTGCCGCGCAACGCCAATTTCGCCGACACTTGTCGTGCAATATCTCGATAAATTTTAGCGACAGCACTGTCAGGATCACTGACCACGCTGGGATGCCCACCATCCGCGTCTTTACGAATTTGAATATCCAATGGCAATGACCCAAGCAGGTCAATGTCGTATTCTTTCGCCATCCATTCACCACCCCCTTCGCCAAAGACGTGCTCTTCATGACCACACTCACTGCAAATATGCGTGCTCATATTTTCAATTACACCCAATACCGGCACTTCAACTTTCTCAAACATCTTGTACGCTTTACGCGCATCCAGCAGTGCAATATCCTGAGGCGTGGTGACAATCACTGCGCCACTCACTGGAATTTTCTGCGCCAAAGTTAACTGCACATCACCGGTCCCCGGTGGCAAGTCGATCACCAAATAATCAACATCCTGCCAGTTAGTATCGCGCAGCAACTGTTCCAGCGCCTGAGTCACCATTGGCCCACGCCAGATCATCGGTGTCTCATCATCAACCAAATAACCAATCGACATTGACTGAATGCCATGCCCCATTACTGGCTCCATGGATTGCCCATCGGCGGATTCTGGCTTGCTATCACAACCCAACATGCGCGGCTGACTTGGGCCATAAATATCTGCATCAAGCATACCTACCTTCGCACCTTCAGCTGCCAGCGCGAGCGCAAGATTCACTGAAGTCGTCGACTTGCCGACACCGCCCTTGCCGGAGGCAACGACGATAATATTTTTGATATTCTTGATGGGCTTAACACCCTTCTGAACAGTATGGCTGACAATCTCTGTGTTAATCACCACATCAACGCTCTCCACACCCTCAAGCGCCATCACACTCTGCTTTACAGAGTCACATAATGTTGTTTTATAACCTTCAGCTGGAAAACCCAGCACCAGATCAATCGTTACCCGCCCTGCGTCAACACTGATTTTTTTAAGCACTGATGCACTGACAAGGTCAGTTTTCAACAGGGGATCAATCTGCTTCTTCAGTAGCGCTTCAATCTGTTCGTTAGTGATCTCAGCCATGATGTCTTTACCCCTTAAATACCCTTAAAAAATTAGTAGAATCTTATATTAGTCTGCAGCCTCAGCTGGCGCGGCCATTTTTCAAGAGGCTAATTCTACACCAAATCAAATCATGAGGAATGACTAATCGCAGCCACAATGGTCTATAATAATCGGCTTTGTGTAACCTCTGATCGCATTTAGCTACACCAAACAACAATAATTGGGAACAAAATGTCCGCATCAAAACGTAAAATGCTGGTCACCAGTGCATTACCTTATGCCAACGGCTCCATTCATCTGGGACATCTGGTGGAATATATACAGTCTGATATATGGGTGCGCTTTCAGAAGATGCGCGGCCATGAATGCTATTATGTTTGTGCAGACGATACCCACGGTACACCGGTTATGTTGCGCGCCGAACAAGAAGGCATCACGCCCGAAGAATTAATTGAGCGCATGCACGGAGAACACCTACAGGATTTCACTGATTTCAACATCAGTTTTGACAACTATTATTCGACCAACTCAGAGGAAAACCGCGAGCTTTCTCAGGATATTTACAGCCGCCTGAAAAAAGCCGGTTTAATTGACGTTCGCACTATTGAGCAGCTTTACGATCCGGAACGTGAAATGTTCTTGCCGGATCGCTACATCAAGGGTGAATGCCCCAAGTGTCATGCGCAAGATCAGTACGGTGACGGCTGTGAAGTATGCGGAACAACCTACAGCCCCACCGAACTAATCAAACCTTTTTCAGCGGTTTCTGGCGCCACACCGGTGACACGCGAATCAGAACATCATTTTTTCAAGCTGGGTGAATGTGAAAAATATCTTCACCAATGGACTTGCCAGGATGCGCAAGACAATGACGAACAGCCTTTACAGCCCGGCGCTCGTAATAAAATAGCAGAATGGTTCGAAGCAGGACTAAGGGATTGGGACATCTCCCGTGATGCACCCTATTTTGGTTTTGAAATTCCCGAGGCGCCGGGCAAATATTTATATGTCTGGCTGGATGCCCCGATTGGCTACATGGCCAGCTTCAAAAATCTCTGTGTGCGCGAACAGCTGGACTTCGATGCCTTCTGGGGCAAAGACAGTGACGCCGAGCTTTACCATTTTATTGGCAAGGACATTCTCTATTTCCATGCCCTGTTTTGGCCAGCAACACTTCATTTCGCAGATTACCGCACCCCAAACAAGGTTTTCGTTCATGGCTTTCTCACCATCAACGGTCAAAAAATGTCTAAATCTCGCGGTACATTTATCAATGCCCGCTCCTATTTGAATCACCTTGACCCTGAATATCTACGTTATTATTTTGCAGCAAAACTCAACGGTAACATCGAAGATATCGATCTCAATCTTGAAGATTTTGTACTGCGTGTAAACAGCAATTTGGTCGGTAAATTTATCAACATCGCCAGTCGCAGCGCCGGGTTTATTAGCAAACGTTTTAACGGGCAACTGTGCAACGAACTGCAAACTCAAGATCAAAATCTACTGAGTCAACTTCAAAACAGCGCTGATGCAATTGCCTCACTTTATGAAACTCGCCAATTTAGCGAAGCGGTGCGTGAAATCATGGATCTTGCTGATGCCGCCAATGAATATATCAATGAAAACAAACCCTGGGAGCTGGCCAGACAGGACGGACAAGAAACGCGCCTTCATCAAGTTTGCACTACCAGCATCAATGTCTTCAGACTACTGACACTGTATTTAAAGCCTATTTTACCAGCCATGGCAGAAAATATTGAAAACTTCCTCAACATCCCGGCTCTGAATTGGAACGATGTCGAACAGCCTTTGCTCAACCATGGCATCAATCCCTACAAACATTTAGCGCAACGTATCGAAGAAAGCAAAATCGCCGCAATGCTGGAAGATAATAAAGCTGACATTGAAGCCACCAAAGCTGTGCCGACCGACTCAGCCGATGCTGATCAAACAACCATCGATGCTATCGCCGACACCATTGAATTTGATGATTTTGCCAAAATTGACTTGCGCGTCGCACGAATTATCAAAGCCGAGCACATCGAAGGCGCAGAAAAATTACTGCGTTTAACACTCGACATCGGTGAAACAGAAACCCGCAATGTTTTTGCAGGCATTAAATCCCGCTACACCCCTGAAGAACTTGAAGGCCGAATGACAGTGATGGTCGCCAATCTTACCCCACGCAAAATGCGCTTTGGTGTATCCGAAGGCATGGTGCTGGCAGCCGGCCCGGGCGGTAAAGATTTGTGGATATTACAGCCAGATGATGGCGCGCAACCTGGTATGCGCATCAAGTAATCAAGGTTTTGCTAGCTCTGGCCGTAAAAAAACCTAATAAAGTACTGCTGTATCAATATGCTAAAAATGCGTATCGATATAATTAATTTATATATACAGCAAAGTAGATATAATTAAAGATTAACTACATAAAAGGATATAATTGAAAGGCTCTGACAAATTACGCACTCATACAGACCGGCTAGACAGTAGAACTAATCGAAACGCTTATAGCCTCGAATAGCAATTTTGATGGATTACAGAACTTTTCGATCTATTCGCTGTCTTCACAATAGCATTTGAAATCCAGTATTCCCGCGGGGATACGTAAGCCATAACGGCTGGATCATGCTGGCTAACTTCAGACCTTAACTTGAATTATGAAAGAATATATTCTGATACTTGTCAGCACCGTGCTGGTTAACAATTTCGTTCTCACCAAGTTCCTTGGATTATGCCCTTTCATGGGTGTTTCACGTAAACTTGAAACAGCCACTGGCATGGCCTTAGCCACCACTTTTGTACTCACCTTATCTTCTATTTGTAGCTATCTGGCCAACACCTATTTACTCGCACCGTTTGGTCTGGAATACCTGCGCACTATCACTTTCATATTAGTGATTGCTGCTGTCGTGCAATTTACAGAGATGGTTATCCATAAAACCAGCCCATTGCTGTACCAGGTACTGGGCATTTTTCTGCCCTTAATCACCACCAACTGTGCAGTACTAGGCGTTGCACTATTAAATGTGCAGCAAGACTTTGGCTTTTTACAATCTGCCGTTTATGGCTTCGGTGCCTCAGTTGGTTTTTCATTGGTGCTAATTTTATTCGCTTCTATGCGTGAACGCATTAATGTGGCAGATGTCCCTGTCGTATTTCGTGGCCCCTCTATTGCGTTGATCACAGCTGGACTGATGTCAATGGCCTTCATGGGCTTTTCCGGCCTCATCAAAGGTTAGTCTATTCAATGCTAACTGCCATTCTTGCCCTTTCTCTGCTAGCCCTCGCTTTCGGCCTGTTACTGGGATTTTCTGCGGTACGTTTTAAAGTCGAAGGCGATCCACTGGTCGATAAAATTGATGCCCTGCTACCACAAACTCAATGCGGTCAATGCAGTTACCCCGGTTGTCGTCCCTACGCCACCGCCATTGCCAACGGCGAAGCGGATATCAATCAATGCCCACCCGGCGGAGAAACTACAATAATTGCGTTGGCAGATTTACTGGAGCGGGACCCCAAACCATTGAACCCTGAAAACGGTGAAGTCAAACCCAAGTTGGTTGCAGTCATTATTGAACCACAGTGCATCGGCTGTACACTCTGCATTCAGGCCTGCCCAGTTGACGCCATACTCGGGGCTGCCAAACAAATGCACACCATCATTACCGACGAATGCACTGGCTGCGAATTATGTGTCCCGCCGTGCCCCGTTGACTGCATTGATATGGTAGAAATTAAAAAGGATATCATGACCTGGAAATGGTCGATTCCAGATCAGCCACCCTCGGCGACGACAGTACAGCCATCATGATACGCCGTCTCTGGAAGTTTAATGGTGGCGTCCATCCACCGCAGCATAAAATTGAATCAACTAATGACGCAGTAACAACTGGAACGCTACCCAAACGGTTGACTCTGCCACTGCATCAGCACATCGGTGAAGCTGCAGACCCTGTTGTAAAAGTGGGTGATAAAGTTTTAAAAGGGCAACTGATCGCGCGCGCCACAGGCTATGTCAGCTCACCCGTTCACGCACCAAGCTCCGGCACTATAGTGGATATCGATGAATACCCGATTCCTCATCCCTCCGGCCTAAACGCGCAATGCATCGTCATCGATACAGATGGTTTAGACGAATGGGCTGACCATACACCCGTTGAAAATTTTCGTGAGCTCTCTCCAAGTGCACTACGTAATACTATTCGCGAAGCGGGCATCGTGGGACTTGGCGGCGCGGGGTTTCCCTCATACATCAAGCTCAACCCGGGGCATGACAAAGGCATAAAAACCCTTATCCTCAACGGTGTCGAATGTGAACCTTACATCACTTGTGATGACATGCTGATGCGCGAGCGGCCTAAGCACATTGTTGAAGGACTGCGTATTGCGCGCCATGCACTGCATGCAGAAGAATGCATCATCGCCATCGAAGACAATAAACCCGAAGCCTTTAAAAGCCTAACAGCTGCTGCGAGTAAACATGATTACATTCATGTTGTACAGGTTCCAACGCTTTACCCGCAAGGCAGTGAAAAACAACTGGTCAAAGTACTTACTGGCAAAGAAGTCCCCAGTAACGGTTTATGTCTGCATGTCGGTGTCGTCGGGATTAATGTTGGCACTACCGCCGCCATATACCGTGCTATTTGCCTCGGCGAGCCGCTGATTTCACGTTTCATGACGGTCACCGGAAACGCTATATTAAAACCGCGCAATTTCGAAGTATTAATCGGCACATCAATGGATCATTTACTGGAGCAATGCAGCGGTGGTGAACCTCACTATGACAAACTCATCATGGGTGGCCCGATGATGGGTTTTGCATTACACAGCAGTCGCCTACCTGTCATAAAGACCACTAACTGCGTACTGGCTTTATCCACTGTCAGTGAACCTCCGGCAACGGTGATGCCCTGCATTCGTTGCGGAGCATGCGCCGATGCCTGCCCCGTAAACTTGCTGCCACAACAACTCTACTGGTACTCCAGCAATAAAGACCTGGAAAAAACTCAAGAGTACAATCTGTTCGACTGCATCGAATGTGGTTGCTGCTCCTACGTCTGCCCAAGCAAAATACCACTAGTACAATATTACCGTTATGCTAAAGGCGACATCTGGATCAAAGAACGCGAAAAAGAAAAAGCCGACCTGGCCAGGCAACGTTTTGAATCTCGCGAAGTACGTATCATACGCCGTAAAGCTGAACACGGTGCGCGACGTAAAAAGAAAAAAGAAAGATTACAGGGTAAAACTGCAACAGCTCAACGCGATAATAAAAAAGCTCAAATTGATGAGGCCATCAAGCGCGTTAGCGAACGACGTGACAAGGCAGTCGAACGTGCAAATGAAATGCGCGGGAAAATTCCATCACCTGAAAATGAAAACAAGACAGACGATAGCAACAGCAAGCAGCCATAACTAACACCACAATTAACTAAGGTACAATAATTCAGCTACCATAAAAAACCCAAGCTGATCCAAAATACAACCATGTCATTGAACGTTACAACATCACCACACATCAGCGGCAACAGCTCCGTCACTCAAGTTATGACGCAAGTACTGTACGCTTTAATCCCAGGTCTCATTGCCTATGTGTGGTTCTTTGGCTGGGGTCTGATTATCAACATCATCATCGCTGTCATTACTGCATTAACCGCTGAAGCACTGGTATTAAAAGCACGTCAACGACCACTTGCGCCCTTTCTCACTGACGGCAGCGCAATTGTCACAGCTATTTTATTAACGCTGGCCATTCCACCTCTGGCACCTTGGTGGATCACTGTTATAGGCGCGCTGTTCGCTATCGTTATCGCAAAACACCTTTATGGTGGACTGGGTTTCAACCCGTTCAATCCCGCCATGGCCGGTTACGTCATGTTACTCATCTCGTTTCCACGTGAGATGACCAGCTGGATACCACTTAATACTCTGAG
>Ga0316209_1000396_pt1 | contig 80425 bp, 74 predicted proteins | sample 6monopyrite_MG_FD_204945 | JGI IMG/M metagenome (GOLD analysis project Ga0316209, IMG submission 204945) | Microbial mat bacterial communities from mineral coupon in-situ incubated in ocean water Damariscotta River, Maine, United States -... | ecosystem: Environmental > Aquatic > Marine >... | reverse complement strand
GAACAGCAACCCGACAAAGTAGTTGATGTGCCAGGGCTTGCCAAAAACTATAACGAAATCATCAAACTCTCCGGTGTTCTCAAAGGTGCCGGTTATGTGGGCGTCGATTTGAACATAGGGCAGAGTGACATCAAAATTCACGAAGCGTGTACCGCCGAAGCGGAGCTATCGTGTGGCAAGACCACTGCGGGTGAGGGCGGGCGGTTAGTTGGGAGTATTGTTGGGGGGCAGGTAGTGGTGCTGTCGCGGCATATGCTACGTGCAATCTATTGTTAGGTCTTCCAACGGTGGGTTCCAGTTTGTTGTGGTGTGGAATTGTAGCTGGGGTGGTGGGAGGCTACGCAGGAGGTGAGTTGTTTGGTGATTTTGGGAAATCACGCGGTGAAATATTGTATGACACAATATATCAATAAAATCTGATGGAAACGCCAGAAATAATTCTTACGGCCCTTTTTTTCTCGGTGTGGCTGCAATATTACTAATGGTTGTGTTGATGTATTACATTGGCCGTACTCGCATTAAAGAAATTGATAGAGTGGTTTACGGTTTCGAATTTCCAAACGATAGTATCTTTGCGCTTGGACTTCGTGTGCCTAACTATGGCGGCGCTTTTTTATGGAGATGGAGCGCAAAAAGAAGTGGTCTGGAAGGAAAGATTGAACATTTCGATGCGCGCTTTCGTTGGCCATTTATTGCTGTTTTTTTACTGATGATATTGGGTGTTTTTATGATGATACTTGCTGTGTTAATTGACAGATATTTTAATCTCTGAGGGTTTGATTCCTCGCTGCTTGCAGTGAGATTTGCGGAAATGGTTTTAGTAGCGAATGCTGTCATTCCGGCCATTCGCCAGAATGGTGTGATGAGGTTAATATCCCATCAACTTGCTGCGGAGTCGTTTATATAACCGAAAAATAACTCTGGCCTCAATACCAAAAGCATCTTATATCATTAGCTGTTTAGATTTTGTTTCTTTCTTATCACTCTCCAACCTCTGGTTTGTATTTAAAAAATCAGGCCGAGCAATTACAGCAAAATACGGTAATCCGGTAATTTTTCCATCCAGAATGGGTGAGATTTCCTATAATGGGTCACACACGCCATACTCTGGCGATTAATGGTGTATAAATCACAGGCCGGATTACGGCCAACAACCAACGGGTGACTCTATGGCAGGAAAACGTTTTTCACTTGAGGTTCAGCCCCACGTTCCAGAGCGTCTGAATCGTCTCAACGAGCTGGCAAATGATCTCCTGTACAGTTGGGATCGTCAGGTGCGAGGACTGTTTTATCACCTGGATTCGAGGCTCTGGTCAGAGTGTCGCCACAGCCCCAAAGTCTTCATGCGTCGTATTTCCCAGGCACGTCTGGAGCAGGTGGTCGAAGACCGTATTTTCATGGAAGATTATGAACGCGCGCTGTCCGCCTATGATATTTACCACCAGAAAAACCGCCATCCCAGTGTTTCGACGCTGTTGGACGATGAACAGGATCTGGTGGCCTATTTTTGTGCCGAGTTCGGTTTGCACGAAAGTGTACCAATTTATTCGGGTGGATTGGGGATACTGGCAGGAGACCATTGCAAGGCAGCCAGTGATCTCGGGCTGCCTTTTGTCGCGGTTGGTCTGCTTTATCGCCAAGGCTATTTTAACCAGACCATTGATGGTCAGGGCAATCAGATTGCCCATTACACCCCGGCCAATTTTGATGATCTGCCCATCGTACCGGCAAAGGACGGAGAGGGCAGGGAACTGCATGTACAGGTCAAATTACCCGGGCGCATGCTGGAACTGAAGGTCTGGGAAGCTAAGGCCGGTCATATTACCCTCTATTTGCTGGACAGTGATGTGGCAGGAAATGAGGAAGAGGATCGATTGATTACCCGTCAGCTGTATGGCGGTGATATCAATACCCGTATCCAGCAGGAAATTGTGCTGGGCATCGGTGGGGTGCGCGCGCTGCGTGAGCTGGGTTTAAAACCGACTGTTTGGCATATCAATGAAGGGCACGCCGCTTTTCAGATTTTGGAACGATGCCGCGAGCATACTCTGGATGCCATGGATTTCAGTGCGGCTCTGGAATTGGTGGCAGCGAATACAGTGTTCACGACACACACACCGGTGCCAGCAGGTCATGATATTTTTGATCATCACCAATTCAGCAGTTACTTCAAGAATTTCGTCAATGATTTGCATGAAGAGCTGGATCACATTCTTGCGCTGGGAGCCAGTCCGGATAACCCGGGTGGCTTCAACATGACAGCGCTCGCCCTGCGTGGTTCGCGTTTTCATAATGGCGTCAGCCGCATTCATGGAACAGTGGCCTCTCAAAACGAAGGTTATGTGTGGCCGCAAATTCCATACCCGGAAAATCCCATTCAGTATGTCACGAATGGCGTGCATCTGGCGACATTTCTGGCACGGGAATGGATCAACTTGTTTGATATGACCTTTGATCGCAGCTGGCGCAATGAGCAATTGAATGAAGACTATTGGCAGCGTATTGATGAAATACCGGATCAGTCTTACTGGAGTATTCGCCAGACACTGAAATCACGCCTGTTCACCGATGTGCGTGAACGTGTCACCCTGCAACTGGAGCGCAATGGTTGCGGTGAGTTTCATATCCAGCGTCTGACCAGCAATATTTCCGAACATCAAACCGATATTTTGACCCTGGGTTTTGCCCGGCGTTTTGCCACCTATAAGCGGGCGACCCTTTTGTTTTCCGACCCGGAGCGTCTGGCGCGTTTGCTTAACAACCCGGATCGCCCTGTGGTGATTTTATTTGCGGGCAAAGCCCATCCCAATGATCATCCCGGTCAGGAACTGATTCGAGCCATTCATCATTTTTCCCGGCGCCCGGAATTTGAAGGCAAGATTATTCTACTGGAAGGCTATGATCTGGCACTGGCCCGAAAGCTGGTAAGCGGAGTGGATGTCTGGGTCAATAATCCGGAATACCCCATGGAAGCCAGTGGTACCTCCGGTGAAAAGGCCGGGCTCAATGGCGTGCTTAACCTCAGTGTACTGGATGGCTGGTGGGGTGAAGGTTACAACGGCGACAACGGCTGGGGTATTGTCCCTCATGGTGAGGATTACGATGCGGACTTCCGCAATCATGAAGAAGGGGAAGCGCTACTGGATATCCTGGAGCGCGACATCATCCCGACTTATTACGCCCGTAATGGCTTTGGGTATTCCGAAGAATGGGTGCGATTGTCAAAGAGTTCCATGAAGTCCATTTTGCCGCATTTTAATTCGCAACGTATGGTTATGGATTATGTGGAAAAATTTTATGCCCCGGCCAGTCTGCAACATCGCAAACTGAAAAAGGACCAGGCCAATCCGGCGAGGGAGCTGGCTGCCTGGAAACAGAAAATCAGTGAACGCTGGCCCCAGGTCAGTATGCAGCGCATCGATACGGCCCCGGAACAACTCATGCATGGTGAAACTCTGAAGATTCAGATCAGTGTTTATCTGGATGGGCTGGAGTCCAGCGATATTGTAGTGGAGTGTCTGGTGGGTACGACGACAGTTCATGAAGAATTCGTTGTGCAAATGGGCGTTCCATTGCAACCCGATGGTGAAAAAGTCGATAAACAACAGGTTTTTACCTTGAATCTGGAGCCTGTATTGTCCGGCTTGCAACATTATAAAATCCGCGCTTATCCATATCATGTTTTGCAGGCGCATCCTTTTGAAACCGGGTATATGATCTGGCTCTAATGATATTTAGGTTTTTTTACTTTGTGCGGGAACTGGAAAACAAAGAGCAGGTTTTTCTCGCTGGCAGCCTTGTCCCGGTGCGTTTGTTTTTTGTTCCCGCGCAGAAATCTACAACCCGGATTTCACCGGTCTCTATCTGATTGTATATACAGTAACTTATGCGTGCGGTAGCGCATGATGACAGAGAAAATCTTTGTGGTATCTTTTTGCCGTATTTTTTCCTGCTGGCCTCTGAGGCTGCTGGATATTTAAGTTACGGAACATTGAGTATAAATCATACGAGTGGGTTTGCAATTTGCAATTTAATAAAATGCATATTGCGAATGGTGTTTGCAATATGCATTATTGTTTTGTTGCTTTTGATGCAGATATACAGGGTTTTTTGTATTATATGAGCGTTACGGGTTGTTCAATCTTCCGATAACAATTTCATGTTATCCAGAGGCAATGTTCCATTTTTTAATTCAAGTTAGCGAGCTTCTCAGGTTACCAAGCCAACGTAAAGCTTGAACAATTACACCTATTGCTGGTAAGTAATTACGTATATAGAATAGCGCGGATAGAAAATGTTGCCGAAAATTGGCTGATATCCAAATTATGAAATATGCGGAGGTTTAAATGGGTGTGTTAAGAGCCGAATTAGGCGACTTCAGTAGTGTTGCTTGTTTGAAAGCAATTATCGTGGGTATAGAAGGTGCGTTAGGTGAAAAAGCGACGGCTATTGCACTCATTGCGGCTGGTCGTGCCAGAGGGCGGCAGGTAATAGAACAACTCCATCTGACCGGCAAACAGTTATCATTACAGGATTTATCCGCCAGAGTTGCTGAGGTGCTGGGTAAAGATGGTACGCGTTTGCTGATTCTTCATAAAATGGAGAAGACGGATGATGGTTATAAAACGTATTCGACGGATACGGTTTGTTCCGCGGGTGAGCCATCACAAGGCTCAGAGCGTAAATGCGCCTTTACACTTGGTGTGCTGCAAGGCGTACTTGAAGCCGTCTATGGTGGACGGTTTCGTGGCAAGCATACAGACTCCGTATTACGAGGTGGTGAGTTTGATGTATTTGAATATGAGTTGATCATTCGTTGACTGGGTCACTCTATTTTGATTCGTCAGGAATGCACACGAAATAATATCCTTTAGCCGAATATCAACTCGGGATGTTATTTTGTGCGTGCCCTCTTATGGGTATGATCAGACAGGTTTTGTGCCTCGCTCTAATCTGCCAGGCTTGCAGGCTCGGCTAAACAATTTCTTTTATTACCTGGAAGGCTTCGGCGGCCTGGCAGCCTGCGGCGGCTCCCCTTACTTTTGCAAGTGCGCTAATGGCATCCCGGCTGCGGGGAAAAGGAAAGTTATCCAGCTCATTTTCATAGAGGGTGAGTATTTCCAGTTTTTTTTTCAGATATATGCTGATGTCTACATAACGCTGAACAGGCATCCCCGAGCCATGTGTCGGCAGGGAAAAATCAGTTTCCGAGGGTGTTTCATAACCATAAATACGGCGCACACTGGGGTAACGAAACCATTTGCTACAGGCTTTGGCGGCTGTGGCTACTATGCCATGATCGGTGTGTATGTCGTCAGCATAAGGGATGTAAAGGGTATCAGGCTGCACTGCATTTACAACGTCACCCAGCGCGGTGATGATATCACTCATAGGGAGGATGTCCAGGCGGGTAGTGGGTAACCCGAGTTCATGACAGGCGGCAAACCCTGCGGCGTTATGGACCTGGGCAATTTGCCTGGAACGGTGTTGAATGGTATCGGTGTCATAACCGTGTTGTTCATGCATGGCGGTGACAATCAGCCAGTGTACCGTATTGCCTTCTGCAATATGACGCAGCAGCGTGCCGCCACAGCCAAGCATTTCATCATCGGGGTGCGGGGCGATGGCCAGAATAGTGCTCATATCAGAATATCCTTGTTGAGTGAAGTCGCTATGGGGCAGAAAAACAACGATGCTCGAAAAGCGCTAAAATGTAACCCTGAAAACATAATTTTTATCAATGTGCTATTGCATCCTCTGCACGGTCAATTGCGGAATTTAGGGTAACTTCAGAAATATGTGTGACTCATGAAGTTACAGCGCTATAGCATCATTGCCATCAAATATTTCCGCGTGATCTCCTGTTTACTCAGGCTGAAGCAGTGTTCCATTTTTTCGGGGATGACACTGTGGAGGCGGGCCTCCATTGCAGATACAGGTAACATCGGGCGGGCAAAAACAAGGATCGGATATATATGCGCATCCCGGTCTGCTTTCACAGCTTTCTTTTGTATCCGAGTGTTGGACAAATCCGGTGTCACAACGATTTGTTGAACGACGGCAAACAAATGTTTTTGGGTCATTTATCATCTCATTCACCACCAGACTGCATTGTTCAGAACCAAGACATGCACTGTGGCTTAACTGCTCACAGTTTTCAACAGCTTTAGCGCCCAGGTCTTTTTTTAATCCGCTACTGAATTCTGCGCGGGTACCTGTCAGCCCGGGTGCAGATGCCAGACTTTTTTGAGAAGAAGGTTTGGCGGCTGTTGTTTTTTGTCGTTCTGCTTTTTGTTCTGTATCGGTGTCAGTTTGAGCCATATCTGTGCTTTCAGCTATCGATAGCTGATCACGGGATGTTTCCCGGCTGGCAGCCGATTTTTTTCTTTCTTCATCATGGATAACAGGGATATCAGAGCGGATGTCGGATACCGTCGGCGCTTCTTCGTGTATCAATGAAATCAGGCTGACGCTCAATACCAGAACGGCAGCCATTGATACAGGCACAGCCCAGGGGAATCGTACACGCCGTGGCGTCGTGCGGACTGAACGTATTGCCTCTGCGCGAATAGCTTGATCAATATGTTCAGGTGGTTGTGCCGTGCTGCCTGCATGATACAGGGCGCTGATTTTTTTATCGTCATTGAATGGATTGTCAGGTTGATCACTCACAAGCATTCCTCCGGCATGAGTTCCCGCAACTTCTTCATGGCATAACGAAGTCGGCTTTTGGCAGTTTCGAGCGTTACACCTGTAATTTCGGCAATATGCCCGAGATTATGTTCGCCTTCATGTTTCAGAATAAACGTTTCATGTTGCTCGTTGGGTAACTGGCTGACGTGGGTTTGTAATTGTTCAATGCAGTCGGCAGTGTGAGCGTGCAGGCCCGGGTCATCATGACCGGCGTTGGCGATGTCTTCATGGTTTGTTTCCGGGTCGCTGACAGGTCTTGCGGACACTCGTCTTGCGTGGTCAATCATTCGATTACGGGCAATCTGGAACAGATAGGTACTAAAACGTGCCGAAGGCTGGTATTGCTCCCGGGCGCGAATCAGATTGCTCCAGACTTCCTGAAAAAGCTCTTCTGTGATCGCATGCTGGTGTCTGGTTTGTTTCAGGATATAGCGAAACAGCGGCGCTTTGTGTCGCTCATATAACATGTCAAAAGCAGAAACATCGCCATCGCGGGAAAACTTCAACATTAAATGTTCATCATTATTGCCGTGTATCACGTATTTTCCAATGCTCTAACGACAGGGGAAATGGTACACGGCCAGAATAACTGTAACCGTGTACCATTATTGTTCAATAATTTATTGACAACATATCTACAGGTTGATTGTATTGCTGTGTGGTCCTGCTTGCCAGTGAATCGGCAAGATTGACCAGACGAATGAATTCCCCTCGATAGCCGAAAGGGTCTTCACCTTTACTGTTACGTGCAAGCGATAATACATTTTGATACTGGAAAGCGCCGGTATATTGGCCGCCGCGCAATAATTGACCAAATGCGGCAACGCTTGCGGCAAAACGAAAATCGATGCTGGTTGTATCCAGATTATGCTTGATATTACGAGTATAAATAGGGTGCTCTGTCAGGGTGCTGGTATTACTTTCCGGAAGTTTATAACGCAACCGCAGGAAAGCCAGCTCCGATGATGCGGCCTTGTCTGAAGAGCTTAAAGCGGGTTGTTTGGTTGTCTGATAGCGTAGTGGATCAATCAGTTGTGACTGACTGCTGGCCAGGCTCAGCTCATACAGTGCCGTTACCCGGTATCCTGCGCCGAGTTCACCGGCATCAACGTTGTCGTTATTAAAGTCTTCCTGTTTGAGGGCACGATTCTCGTAACCAATCAGGCGGTATTCACTCACAACGGCCGGATTAAACTCGATTTGAATTTTGGTATCTTTGGCAATGGTTTGCAGGGTTGATGAAATTTCATCAACCAGCACCTTTTGTGCTTCATTCATCGTATCGATGTATGCATATTGGCCGTTTGCCTTGTTTGACAGCTGTTCCATTAGCGGGTCATTCACATTGCCTGCACCGAATGCGAGGGTAGACAAGGTAATGCCTGTTTTACGTTTTTCTTCAACAAGATCAATCAATGCCTCGAAGGACACCGTGCCAACATTAAAATCACCATCCGAAGCCAATATAATCCGGTTAATACCCTCCGGTATAAAAGCCTGTTCGGCAAGCTGGTAGGCCAGCCGAATACCCGCACCACCATTGGTGCTGCCACCTGCGGTGAGCCGGTCAAGGGCAGAAAAGATGTGTGAACGCTGATTGCCGGGCGTTGGATTTAATACCACCCCCGAGGCACCCGCATAAACCACGATGGATATTCTGTCCTGTTGCCGTAACTGTTTGGTGAGCAATCGCAATGATTGTTTCAGTAGTTCGAGCTTGTTTGCGGAGCGCATGGAGCCGCTGACATCAACCAGATAAACAATATTTGATGCGGGCAGGTGGCGTGCATCCACGTTATACGCTTTCAAGCCAATGCGTAATAAATGACGCTCCTGTGACCACGGGCTTGGACCGATTTCAGTCGTGACTGAAAAAGGGTGATCCGAATGAGTGGGGACAGGATAGGCATAATCAAAATAGTTCAAAAACTCTTCGATACGCACGGCATCCTGTGGCGGCAACCGGCCCGCCATAATCATGCGTCTTGTATTGGTATACGAACCACTGTCCACATCAATGCTGAAAGTGGATACCGGGTTTTCGGCAGCACGAACCACCGGGTTTGTATGAATTTTGGCATAGCTTTCATGATCAACCGGTTCAGTTGGCCAATATAATTGAGGCGATAGTGCTGGCATGGGGCGGGAATAAGCGGCAATGCCTGCTGTTTGGGTGGCGTTGTGGGACTTGACAAGAGTATCTGCCAGCTTATCTTTGCGTGTTTTATGTCTTTCCGGGGCAGCAGCCGTTTCCCGTTCTTTTGTGGTATCGGTTTTTTTACTTTCAGCGAATCGGGCAACGCGCAAAGCATCATTTTTTTTCGATGGTGTCTCTGTTTTGCTTTTTGGGTTGGTTAAGATGATTTGCCGGTGACTATCTGCTGTGTTGGTTGTGGGTATGCCGCAGGCAGCCAGGCTCAATAAGATAATACTGCTGATAAAGTATCGTGTAACAAACAGGGTATTCACGGTTGTTCTCCTTTGGTTTAATGGCGTTCATTAGTTATAAACGCAGCCGAATGGAAAACAGGGTTAACCTGTTTATTGGAAATCGTGCTTTATCTCAAGCGGGTGTTCATATTTTATACGTTAAAAAAGTGCTTGACTTGTCGCCAAGCCATAGGCTTTACACTGGCGGGCAATGTGTTTTGGAAAAAACAATTTCAAGTTTCAGGCTATGAGGTCGATTTCAAGTTAATTTTTACTATCCTAGGATAAGACTCCGGCTTTTCATCACTGAAGGCGGTTGCTTGTCGTTTTGGCATATAACTTGGTCTTTTCTTCGCTGCTGAATATACACACTTAACCTCTATACCATTTTTACCAATAGGGACAATTATGAAAACAATTATTGGCACTCTGGTTCTAGCAACTGTCTTCGCAATATTAATGACACTGCTCGTGATTTATACGGGGGCATTTAATGTCGCCACAACATGGAAAGACCCTGCCCCTATAAGCTGGGTGTTGGAGACGACCAGGGAAAATTCCATAGAAACCCGTGCTGCTTCGATTGTGGCACCCCCCACCAAAGGCGATAAACAGATTGATTCAGGGTTTCGCAGCTATCGTGAAATGTGTGCGATGTGTCATACCCCTCCCGGCGGTACAGATTCACCTATAACCAAAGGTATGAACCCACCGCCACCTGATCTTGCCAAAAGCGCAGAACACATGTCTGCCGCCGAATTGTTTTGGGCAACAAAAAATGGCATCAGGATGACCGGAATGCCTGCATGGGGAGTAACGCATAAAGATGGTGAACTGTGGGATATTATTGCCTTTGTGAAGAAACTGCCTGAAATGAGTAAAGCGGACTACCTGGCGCTGGATGCCCGGCTGGAGAAGGGGCATGATCACGCCGGTGGTGGCCATGGTCACGGTGATGATAGCCATGGTGATTCCGAACCACAAAAAAATGATGGTCACGCGCACAAACACGATGATGACGGGCATGCGCACTAGGCCTGCTTTGACATAAAGCCGGAATCCACATAGAATCCCGCGTTTATGTCGGTCGCGCCCGCTGTTGATGAGGGTCGGGCGCGCCAGAATATCGGCCCTCGGGGGCTGGCTGAATGGGTGTTTTGGTTAATGTCTACGAGGGAAACGATTGAGCCGCTGGCGTTGGCTGCGCGCGGGCGTACCCTGGAGGGGTGCCTGCCAATATCCTTGTTGCCACGATTGTTGCCATTGCTGGCAACAGACGAAACGGGCCTGTCAAAGCAGGGCGATGTAGATTATCGACTGGAGTTTGGTGTTGACGAAGGAGGCAGTCCCAGGGTGACAGGGTCTGTCAAGGCCACTTTGCCGCTGACATGTCAGCGCTGCATGGAAACCATGGGATTTTCCGTGTCCACCCGCACCCGGTTGGGTATCGTGTCTTCCCGGGCGGCGGCGGAGCAATTACCGGAACGTTATGACCCACTGCTGGTGCTCGATGATGAAATCACCGTAGCGTCGATTATCGAAGATGAACTGATTTTGGCATTGCCCCAGGTGGCGATGCATGACAATGAAAAATGTCCGCAGGGCACAGCCTTTCTCAATAACAGGGAGGGGCAAGAGGGAGTGACAACAGTGCGACGTGAAAACCCGTTTGCGGTGCTGTCTCAGTTGAAAACCTCTCAGTCGGGAAAAAACGACTGAGAAAACATGTTAAATATGAGGAATCACAATGGCTGTTCAAAAAAGTAAAGTAACTCCATCACGCCGTGGCATGCGTCGTTCACACGATGCGTTGAAGGGTGCCACGTTGTCGATTGAACCTACCACGGGCGAGACTCATCGCCGTCACCATGTCAGTGCTGATGGTTATTACCGTGGCCGCAAAGTGATTGCGTCCGCCAGCGACGAATAATCATTGCCTTTCCTTTTTTATTACGTTGCCTGAACGTCTAGCGTCTTGATCAACATGCAAGGCGCTGGACGTTTGTCGTGCAGCCTCTTTTAACTCTGTTTTTACCAGGGTTCTATCCAAATTACCGATGACTCAAATAATCGCCATCTCCCTTGATGCCATGGGAGGCGACCACGGCCCCTCTGTGGTTGTGCCCGCAGCATTGCAAGTGCTTTCTGAAACACCCCGGCTGCACATTGTGCTGGTGGGTGATGAAAAAATGCTGACGACAGAGCTGGCCTCACACAATAAAAAACCAACCAAGCGTTTGAGTATCCAGCATGCTTCTCAGCAGGTGGCCATGGATGAAAAACCGTCCGTCGCTTTGCGTACCAAAAAAGATTCGTCCATGCGTGTGGCCATTAATCTGGTGAAAGAGGGGCGTACACAGGCCTGTGTCAGCGCGGGTAATACCGGTGCGCTAATGGCGACCGCACGCTTTGTGTTGAAAATGTTACCGGGTATTGATCGCCCGGCCATTATTTCCACGCTGCCCAATATCAAGGGGGTAACGCACATGCTGGATCTGGGTGCCAATGTGGATACCAGTGCGGATAACTTGTTTGAGTTTGCGGTAATGGGTTCGGTGCTCACCAGCGCAGTGGAAAATATTGAAGCGCCCACCATTGGCCTGCTCAATATTGGTGAAGAAGAGGTCAAAGGTAACGAGCGCGTCAAGGAAGCCGCGCGTATTTTGGCTGACAGTAATCTCAATTATGTGGGGTTCGTGGAAGGTCACGATATTTTCAAAGGCGCAGTGGATGTGGTGGTATGCGACGGTTTTGTCGGTAATATTTCACTGAAAACCACGGAAGGTGTCGCAAAAATGATCAGCCACTTTTTGCGCGAAGAATTCAAACGCAACCTGTTGACTCGCGTGGCAGCGCTGGTGGCTATGCCGGTGCTCAATGCCCTTAAACGACGCATTGATCCACGACGTTACAATGGTGCCAGTTTTGTGGGCTTGCAGGGTATTGTGATCAAAAGCCATGGTGGTGCTGATGAGCTGGCCTATGCCAGCGCTATTCGTGAGGCCATTGTAGAAGTGAAAAAGAACGTACCTGAACGTATCAGCAAACACGTTGAAACAGCGATGACCCAAAGAGCCGCAACACAGGGGCAGGCAGTATGACAACTTCTCAATCTCAATCCCGTATTTATTCACGCATCGAAGGTACCGGTGGTTATCTGCCAGAGAAAGTGCTCAGTAACCATGATCTGGAAAAAATGGTTGAAACCTCCGATCAATGGATCACTGATCGTACCGGTATAAAAAAGCGCCACATTGCCGCGGATGGCGAAACCACCTGTGACCTGGCCGAGCATGCAGCGCGGCAGGCCATAAACGCGGCAGGCATTTTACCCGCAGACATTGATCTGATTATTGTCGCCACTACCACACCGGATCGCGTGTTTCCCGGTACCGCCTGCCTGTTGCAACAACGTCTGGGTATACGTGGTTGTGCGGCTTTTGATGTACAGGCAGTGTGTACCGGGTTTGTTTATGCATTGGGCATCGCTGACAAATTTATTGCCAGTGGCAGCCATCGGCGTGCCCTGGTAGTAGGCGCCGAAACCATGTCACGCATTATTGACTGGACGGATCGTGCCACCTGCGTGTTGTTTGGCGATGGAGCCGGTGCTGTGGTGGTGGGTGCCAGCGATGAAGCGGGAATTCTGTCTACGCATTTGCATGCGGATGGTCAGTACAAGGATTTGTTATCCACCACGGGTGGTGTGTCAGAGGGTTATGGTGATCAGGAGGATGGTGTGGTGTATATCACCATGCAGGGTAACGAGGTCTTTAAAATCGCGGTGAATACGCTTGGGCGTATCGTTGATGAAACCCTGGCGGCAAATAACATGGAAAAGGCGGACATTAACTGGCTGGTGCCGCATCAGGCGAATATTCGCATCATCAACGCCACCGCCAAAAAACTGAAAATGAATATGAATCATGTCGTCGTGACAGTGCAGGAACATGGCAACACATCCTCAGCATCAGTACCGCTGGCATTGAACGAAGCAGTGCGGGATGGCCGCATCCAGCGTGGTGAAACCGTATTGCTGGAAGCTTTTGGCGGCGGTTTTACCTGGGGCTCAGCGTTGTTGCGCTACTGATTGACGGGTCATGAATCCATATTTCAAATGGGTAAAAAAACGGCTCACTCGACAAAAACACAACATATTTCAGGAAACAAAAAATGACGTACGCGGTAGTTTTCCCCGGTCAGGGTTCTCAGTCCATTGGCATGTTGATGGCGCTGGCCGAAGTTCACGCACACATCAAAGAGACCTTTCAGGAAGCCAGTGATGCTTTAGGTTACGATCTTTGGCATCTGGTGCAAAATGGTCCGGAAGAGGAACTCAATAACACACACATTACCCAACCGGCAATGTTAGCAGCTGGCGTGGCAGTATGGCGTGTATGGCAGTCACAGCAAGACGCACAGCCTGTGGCCATGGCAGGACACAGTCTTGGTGAATACAGTGCTTTAGTGGCTGCCGACAGTTTGTCGTTAAGTGATGCCGTGACCGTGGTGGCTGATCGCGGTCGCTTTATGCAGGAGGCCGTGCCCGCAGGCGAGGGCGCCATGGCGGCGATTTTAGGGCTGGATGATGACAAGGTCAGAGCGGTTTGTGCCGAAGCCGCAAAAAGTGTGATAGGTGAAGTGGTGACTGCTGTGAATTATAATTCGCCAGGGCAGGTGGTGATTGCGGGCAACACAGCTGCGGTTAATCGTGCCGTGGAACTGGCCAGGGAAACCGGTGCAAAACGCGCATTGCCACTGCCAGTCAGTGTACCATCGCATTGCAGCCTGATGATGCCTGCTGCCGAGCGCCTGGCTGAGCGCCTGGCGGGCATAGCGATTCAGAGACCGGTAATCCCTGTTTTTAATAACGTGGATGTGCAGGCCGGGAACACTGCCGATGCGATTCGTGACGCACTTAAGCGCCAGCTGTTCAGCCCGGTGCGTTGGGTGGATATTGTTCAGGCCTTCGCTGCACAGGGCATACAACAGGTAGTGGAATGTGGCCCGGGCAAGGTGCTGGCAGGACTGAATAAACGCATTAATCGTGAGATGACCGGCTTGACGACATCGGATCTCGCCGGTCTGGACAAGGCCGTGCAGGCTGTTGGAGAGGGGAAATAATGGTGACAAACACAAACATTCTCAGTGGCGAAATTGCCCTGGTTACTGGTGCCAGCAGAGGCATTGGCCAAAGCATTGCGTTGGCGCTGGGTCAGCAGGGGGCGACGGTTGTGGGTACTGCAACTTCGGATAAAGGTGCAGAATCGATCAGCGCCTACCTGACTGAAAACGGTATCAGCGGACAGGGCATGGCGCTCAATGTCACCGATGCCGATTCCATTAAACAACTACTGGCGGGCATGGCCGAGACTTTCGGTGCCCCGGGCATTCTGGTTAACAATGCCGGTATTACCCGGGATAATCTGCTGATGCGCATGAAAGAAGAAGAATGGGATGACATTATCAGTACCAATTTGACCTCGGTGTATCGCATGTCCAAGGCCTGCCTGCGGGCGATGACCAAAGCGCGCAAGGGTCGTATTATCAGCATCAGTTCAGTGGTGGGTGCTGCGGGCAATGCCGGTCAGGCCAACTATGCGGCGGCCAAAGCGGGTTTGATTGGCTTCAGTAAATCGTTAGCACGGGAAGTGGGCGTGCGCGGCATTACGGTGAATACCGTTGCGCCCGGATTTATCGACACTGACATGACTCGTGCTTTACCGGATGCTCAGAGAGAGGCACTGCTGGGTGAAATTCCCTTGAATCGCCTGGGCCAGCCAGAGGAAATTGCGGCGGCTGTTGCCTTTCTGGCTTCACCCGGTGCGGCCTATATCACTGGCGAGACATTGCATGTGAACGGTGGAATGTACATGGCATAAGTCATTTTTTATTCTTTTGAAAATTAATTGTTATGAAAAACAATAATATATGGTATTTTTGTAAAGGTTTTTATCGCTTGTAACCGAGCGGGCTTTTTACTAGAATACCGCCACGCGGCTCGGGGCTGTTTTATAAAACTTATCAGGCTTTATAAAAACAAAGAGAAAGTCAGGGCTGCTTCGAAATTACTTTGGAGGGTTAATCCGAAATGAGCACCATTGAGGAACGAGTCAAGAAAATCGTTGTTGAGCAACTTGGCGTGAAGGAAGAAGAAGTTAGCAGCGAATCATCTTTTGTTGACGATTTGGGTGCCGATTCCCTGGATACAGTGGAACTGGTAATGGCATTGGAAGAGGAATTTGAAACTGAAATTCCGGATGAAGATGCGGAAAAAATTACCACAGTACAACAAGCAACGGATTACGTTACCGCGCATTCCGGCTGATTTTTGTTGAACGCGGGAAGCCTTTAGTTTCCTCTGTTGTCAACGAAGAACCGTCAAGCTGGATTACGTTATCAAGGCCGCAGAACCACCCGGTGGATTGCGGCCTTTTTCGTTGGCAAAAATAAGGGTAATAAAATAACCGAAAACCTCTATGCCCAAGTTATTTTGTTAAACCTCCCAGGTTTGTTGTTACACCGGTATATCAGGCCGGGGACACAGGGCATGAGTAAACCGACTATTTAACAGGTATTTTTTTGTGACGAAGCGACGCGTAGTGATTACTGGTTTAGGCATGGTTTCCCCTGTGGGATTGAATGTGGCGGATGCCTGGACAAATGTGCTGGCAGGTAACAGTGGTATTGCACCACTCACACATTTTGATGTCAGTGAATATTCCGTGCGTTTTGGCGGCTCCGTACGTGATTTCGATATCACCGATTACATTGCTGCCAGAGATGCCAAAAAAATGGATCTGTTTATCCATTATGGTATTGCCGCTGGTATTCAGGCGGTACGTGATGCCAACCTGGAAGTAACAGAGGAAAATGCTGAGCGTATTGGTGTCGCCATCGGCTCCGGTATTGGTGGTCTCACTGGCATCGAAAAGGGACACAACGCCTTTCTCAAGGGCGGGCCGCGCAAGATTTCCCCGTTTTTTGTACCCAGCAATATTATCAATATGATTTCCGGCAACCTGTCGATAATCTATGGCATGAAAGGTCCCAACTATGCCATTACCACGGCGTGCGCGACAGCGACGCATTGCATTGGTGATGCCGCGCGGTTCATCGAATACGGTGATGCCGATGTCATGGTGGCTGGTGGCTCGGAAATGTCCACCTCAGCCACCGGGCTGGGCGGCTTTGCTGCTGCTCGCGCATTATCGACACGCAACGATGACCCGCAGGCCGCCAGTCGCCCCTGGGACAAAGATCGCGATGGCTTTGTACTCAGTGATGGCGCAGGTGTGGTAGTGCTGGAAGAATATGAATTTGCCAAAGCGCGTGGGGCAAAAATCTATGCGGAAGTCATTGGCTTTGGCATGAGCGGAGATGCTTACCATATGACTTCGCCATCGCAGGGGGGTGAGGGTGCGGCACGTTGCATGAAGCTGGCATTGAAAAATGCCGGTATTAATCCGGAAGAAGTGGATTACATCAATGCCCATGGCACTTCCACACCGGCAGGTGATGTGGGTGAAGCCCATGCGATGAAATCCGCCTTTGGTGACCATGCGTACAAGGTGGCGATCAGTTCCACCAAATCCATGACCGGTCACCTGCTGGGTGCTGCGGGTGGTATTGAGGCCGTGTTCTCGGCGCTGGCGATTCGGGATCAGGTGGCACCGCCCACCATCAACCTGGACAACCCGGACGCCGAATGTGATCTGGATTTTGTGCCGGGTACTGCGCGTGAAATGAACATTGATATTGTTATGTCCAACTCTTTTGGTTTTGGTGGCACCAACGGCACATTGGTTTTCCGTAAACCGGCTTAGGATATGATCGATACATTATTGTCCCGATTTGACGGTGTATCGTGAAAATTGAAAAACAGTATTTTCTGTCATCGGGCACTGGTAATGACATTGATATCATTGAAATGACGTGGGGCAAAATCAAGTATCACTGATTCCTTTCAGGTCAATGGTGGAACCGCTGCGCTTGTTCCACCCTACGGTTGGGTGCTATTGGGTAGGGTGGAACAAGCATAGCGGTTCCACCTTGTGTCAGTGGAAAATCATAAATACAAGACACCCAATACGCTGATTCCTTCAAACAAACAACTTTATCGAAAATTGAGAGAGTGTTAACACCACACTGACGAAAGTCAGTGTCCGGTGGTTTCAAATTTTAAGGTGACTTCCTTCATACAAAAATGACAGTTATTGTTCGAGAGACCCTGCGCACACACGCGAAATAGAACACAAACATCGCGAGCGCCAGCAAATTTAACTCGGTACCTGCTGCCCACGCTCAATCATTTCACGGGCGTGGGAGAGTGTCTGTTCGGTGATCTCCAGCCCACCCAGCATGCGGGCAATTTCATCCACCCGTGCCTGTTTGCTGATAGGTGAAACATCGGTGACGGTTTCCTGCTGCTGTTTATTGACCTGCTTGCTGACGTGCAAATGCTGGTGGGCCAGGGAGGCCACCTGCGGTTGATGGGTAACGCATAATACCTGTCGTTGTTCGCTGAGATTGCGCAGCAGCCTGCCCACCACTTCAGCAATGCCACCGCCGATGCCGACATCCACTTCATCAAAAATCAGGGTGGGAATTTTGCCGCTACCGGCGGCAATCACCTGAACAGCGAGACTGATACGCGCCAGCTCACCGCCCGAGGCGACTTTGGCCAGTGGTTGAATAGGCTGTCCGGGGTTGGTGGTGACACAAAATTCCACATGCTCCAGCCCGCTGGCCGTAAAGGTGTCCAGTGGTTCCAGGGTGATTTCAAACACGCCGTGCGGCATACCCAGCTGATGCATGTTGTCAGTGACAGCCTTGCCCAGTTTTTTTGCGGCCCGCTGGCGCGCCTTGCCCAGTTTTTTCGCGCTGGCACGATAATCTTTTTCGGCGGTAGCGACAGCCGCAGCCACTTCGCCCAATTGTATGCTGGCGTTTTGCAGGCTGCTGAGTTCGTTTTCCTGCTGTTTCAGCAGGGCGGGTAATTCCTCTGGTGTCAGGCGATGTTTACGCGCCAGTTCATGGATCAGTGCCAGACGCTCATCCACGGCTTGTAATCGCTCCGGGTCCAGGGACAGGCCATCCAGATAATCGCGTAATTCATTGGCTGCTTCACGGGCCTGAATTGCTGCACCTTGCAAGGCTTCGCTGGCATTACTGAGTGCCGGGTCGGTGGCTTGCAGCTGGCCGAGTTCAGCGCTGAGATGCTCCAGTCCATCGACGATGCTGCCGGATTGCTCGTTACTGAGCCCGGAAAGAATGCGTTCGCCACCTTCACGCAACTGGTTGAGGTTGGCCAGCCGGGCATGTTCGGAGACCAGCTCCGCCAGTTCGTCGGCGGTGAGATTCAGCACACGCAATTCTTCCACCTGATATTGCAATAATTCCAGACGGTCATCCCGCTGCTCACGGCTGGCCTGCAAACGGGCCAGTTCAGCGTTGAGTTGTTGCCACTGCTGGAAACATTGCGCGGTGTTGTCGATCAGCCTGGTGTATTTTTTATCATGGCTGCCGGCGAAGACATCCAGCGCCTGTCGTTGTACTTCGCGCTTCAACAATGATTGATGGGCGTGCTGGCCGTGGATATCCACCAGTTGTTCGCCCAGCTCGCGCAGCGAGTGCATAGGCACAGGGCGGCCATTGATGTACCCCTTGGAGCGACCGTCTTTGCTAACGGTGCGGCGAATCAGGCATTGGCCATCATCATCCAGTTCATGTTTCGTCAGCCATGCCTGTGCCGTGGGCAAGGTGTGGATATCAAACCCGGCACTGACTTCAGCGCGCTCGGCATTGGCGCGAATAGTGCCCGATTCAGCGCGGTCACCCAGCGCCAGTCCCAGCGCATCCAGTAAAATGGATTTGCCTGCGCCGGTTTCGCCAGTGAGCACAGTCATGCCGTTCTGAAAATCCAGGGCGAGTTCATCGACGATGGCGAAGTGATGGATGTGGATATGTTGTAGCATGATGTGACAACCTTTCTGTGTTTACAGCCAGGGCTACAGACGCTTGCCCCAATGCAGTTTGGCACGCAGGATACCGTAGTAGTTGTAATCGGTGGGGTGTACCAGACGAATGGAGTGTTCCTTTTTCTCGATCACGACTTTGTCACCATTTTGCAGGCTGAGATCGACTTGCCCGTCGCAGGAGCACTGCGCCCGTGCCTGATTTGTTTCACTGAGCACGATTTCAATCCGGCCGTCTGCATCCACCACAATAGGTCGGTAACTCATGGTGTGTGGACAAATGGGTACCAATACCAGCGCGTTTAATGACGGATGCACAATGGGTCCGCCGCCGGAGAGGGCATAAGCTGTGGAGCCAGTGGGTGTGGCGACAATAAGACCGTCGGAACGGGTGATATTGATAAACTGTCCGTTGATGTATGTTTCGTATTCGATCATCCGTGCGACGTTGCAGGTATGGACCACCACATCGTTCAGGGCGACACTTTCATCGATTTGCTGATGGTCACGTATGACACGGGCGTGCAACAGGGAGCGCCGCTCCTCCTGATAATCCCCCCCCAGAATTTTGTCCAGGGTTTGCTGTAATTCCGACGGTGCCACGTCGGTGAGAAAGCCGAGGCGGCCCAGGTTGATACCCAGCAGGGGAACTTCGTAGTCCACCAGACTGCGCGCGGCATTGAGCAGGGTGCCATCACCACCGACAACAATGATGAGGTCACAGGACTCGCCCAGCACGGTACGCTCAACGTAGTCTTCCTGATGATTTTCCTGCGGGTCATCGGCTGCCAGCGAGAGACTGTCCAGCAACACACTGATTTGCCGTTGCTGTAAATAAACCAGCAGTTCTTTAAGCACGCCGCCTGTATTTGGTGCGCCGTGCTTGCCAATAATGCCGATGGTGTTGAAAGTTGTTGCCATATTTTGTGGTTTGCTCTTGTTGTAGGGCAGTTAGGGCCAACGGCGCAACGGTAGCATGTTGTTGATAAGTGTCCAACTGTCAGCGGCGCAGGCGCATTGTATGAAAAAATACCGGTAAAGTGGAAAAGGCAGTGTAAAAAACGGGTGTTGGTGTGTACCCGAAAATCCTGGGCGTATAACATTGCAGACTGGAACAATGACTATCCAGATGATAACGATGGAGAGCCAGCAGTGAGTGATCAGACAATCAGCGAGTCCGTGGCAAATGAAACCATCATCAATGAGCGTGCCCAACTGCTGTTGAAAACACTCATCGAGCGTTATATTCGCGAGGGACAGCCAGTGGGCTCCAAATCGCTGGCGCAGGATGCCGGGCTGGATCTTAGCCCGGCGACGGTACGCAATGTGATGGCAGACCTGGAACGACTGGGGCTGGTGAGTGCGCCACATACTTCGGCGGGCCGGGTGCCCACGGAACAGGGTTATCGACTGTTTATCGACAATCTGCTGACCATTAAGCCGCTGGGCTCCAATGATGTGCAAATCCTGGCCAGCACATTGACGCCACAATCGGATGTTTCACAGCTGGTGGAATCAGCATCGTCCCTGTTGTCAGGATTCACTCAAATGGCCGGCGTGGTGATGCTGCCTACGCAAAAACCGGCAGCCTTGCGGCAGATTGAGTTTTTACCCTTATCAGAAAACCGGGTGCTGACGATCCTGGTTTTCAACGAAAAAGATGTACAGAACCGGGTGATTCATACCTCGCGCCCGTATGCATTACCGGAGCTTGAGCGCATCGCGGCTTATCTCAATGCGCAGTTTACGGGCAAAAATGTGCAAATGGTGCGGAGTGACCTGCTCAGGGAAATGGAAAATGCGCAAAGCAATATGGACCGGTTGATGCGTTCGGCTATCGAAATGGCACATCAGGTATTCGATGATACCGATACCGGACAGGACTACATCATGGCGGGGGAGACCAATCTCATGGATTACGAAGAAATGGCCGACGTACCCCGCCTGCGCCAGTTATTTGATGCTTTCAGTGAAAAACAGGGTATTCTCGATTTGCTGGATAAATCACTGCATGCTCAGGGGGTGCAGATTTTTATCGGTCATGAATCCGGCTACGAGGCTTTGGATAGTTGCAGCGTGGTAACAGCCACTTATTCTGCCAATGACGAGGTACTGGGCGTGCTGGGCGTCATTGGCCCGACGCGCATGGCGTATGATCGCATCATCCCTGTGGTGGATGTCACCGCAAAATTATTGGGCACGGTCTTGAATCAACGGAATTAGTCCACATATTTTGTCCGGGCGTGTAATGTGCCCGCGAGTGTGTTCTGTGAAAAATAACCGGCACTTAACGTGGAGAAGAAGGCATGGCGAAAGACGAAACCCGATCCGAAAAAACAGCAACAGAGGAAAATGCACCCGGGACCGAAGCAACTGACGAGGTTATTGAGGGTGTGGTGGAGGATGTTACCACTGACAATTTGCTGCCGTTGCTGGAAGATGCCCGCGCCAAGGCGGATGAACACTGGAATCAACTTCTGCGTGTCAAAGCTGACATGGAAAATACCCGTCGGCGCGCCAAACAGGATGTCGAAAACGCCCACAAATTTGCTTTGGAAAAATTTGCCCTGGAATTGTTGCCCATCAAGGACAGCCTGGAAATGGGATTGACCGCCGCCGATGGCGTTGCTGAAAGCAGTGATGCCATCGCACAATTGAAAGAAGGTACTGCGCTGACGCTGAAGATGCTTACCGCTGCGCTGGAAAAATTTGGTATCGAAGCCGTTGACCCGACGGGCGATGCTTTTGATCCCGATAAACACCAGGCCATGTCCATGCAGGAAAGTCCCGATCACAAACCCAATACGGTGATGGCCGTCATGCAAAAAGGGTATCAGCTCAACGAGCGTCTGTTGCGTCCGGCCATGGTGGTGGTATCCAAGGCCGCAGCCGAAACCGCAGGCAATGAATCTGATAACCATATTAATGAACAGGCTTGAATTAAGGTTTTTCGCCCACACCTAGCTGTACAAGTTGGAAATGTATCAAATTAGTTAAACGACTCAATTTTTTAAACGACCTTTTTTAGAGAAACAAGCGGAGAACTGGAGCCATGGGAAAAATTATCGGCATTGACTTGGGAACCACAAACTCATGTGTTGCGGTGATGGAGGGTGGTGAGCCCCGTGTCATCGAAAATGCAGAGGGTGATCGCACGACACCTTCGGTGGTGGCCTTTACGGATGACAACGATGTTATCGTCGGTGCGCCGGCCAAACGTCAGGCTGTGACCAACCCGGCCAACACGCTGTATGCGGTAAAACGCCTGATCGGGCGCCGTTTCACCGACGATGAAGTTCAGAAAGACATTGATCTTGTGCCCTACAAAATCATCAAGGCTGATAACGGCGATGCCTGGGTAGAAGCTCACGGCAAAAAAATGGCTGCCCCGGAGGTTTCTGCACGGGTGCTGCAAAAAATGAAAAAGACCGCCGAGGATTATCTGGGCGAAGAAGTGACCGAAGCGGTGATTACCGTACCCGCTTATTTTAATGATTCCCAGCGTCAGGCGACCAAAGACGCCGGAAAGATCGCGGGTCTGGATGTCAAACGCATCATCAACGAGCCCACCGCAGCAGCACTGGCCTTCGGCATGGATAAAAAAGAAGGTGACCGCAAGGTTGCCGTTTATGACCTGGGTGGTGGTACGTTTGATATTTCGATTATTGAACTGGCTGACATTGATGGTGAACATCAGGTGGAGGTTTTGTCCACCAATGGTGACACTTTCCTCGGCGGTGAAGATTTCGATCAGCGTTTGATCGATTACCTCGTGGATGAGTTCAGGAAAGATCAGGGCGTGGACCTGCGTAACGACCCGCTGGCGCTGCAACGTCTGAAAGAAGGTGCAGAAAAGGCTAAAATTGAGCTGTCTTCTACAAGCCAGACCGATGTTAACCTGCCGTACATTACTGCCGATGCCGGCGGACCCAAACACCTGAATATCAAGCTGACCCGTGCCAAACTGGAATCATTGGTAGAGGAGCTGGTGGGGCGCACCATCGCACCCTGTCGCATGGCACTGAGCGACGCCGGTATTGGCGCACAGGATATCGATGACGTGATCCTCGTGGGTGGTCAGACCCGTATGCCCATGGTGCAGGAGAAGGTCAAAGAGTTTTTCGGCAAGGAGCCACGCCGTGATGTGAATCCCGATGAGGCTGTCGCCATGGGTGCTGCGATTCAGGGTGGTGTGCTGGGCGGTGATGTGAAAGATGTATTGCTGCTGGATGTGACTCCGCTAAGTCTGGGTATCGAGACCATGGGTGGTGTGATGACCAAGCTTATCGATAAAAACACCACGATCCCCACCAAGGCACAGCAGGTGTTTTCCACGGCGGAAGACAACCAGACGGCAGTGACCGTACATGTGTTGCAGGGTGAACGTGAAGTGGCTTCCGGTAACAAATCGCTGGGGCGTTTTGATTTGTCCGACATTCCGCCAGCCGCACGCGGCGTACCACAAATTGAAGTCACGTTTGATATTGATGCTAACGGTATCCTCAATGTGTCGGCCAAAGACAAGGCCACCGGCAAGGAACAGTCCATCGTGATCAAGGCCTCCAGCGGTCTGTCGGATGAGGACATCCAGAAAATGGTTCAGGATGCCGAAGCCCATGCAGCGGAAGATGCCAATTTTCATGAATTGGTGGCCGCCCGTAATCAGGCGGACAACATGATTCATGCCACCAAAAAGTCCATGAAGGAGATGGGCGATGACAAATTGGAGGCGGGTGAAAAAGAAGCTATCGAAAAGGCCATCAGCGAACTGGAAGAGGTCATGAAGAGCGACGATAAAGATGCCATCGAAGCCAAAACTAAAACATTGGCGGAGGCATCGGGTAAAATGGCCGAACGTGCCTATGCACAGCAGGCAAAAACCGACCAGCCTGAAGCTGCTGCCGATACAAGTGGTGAAGCCAATACGGCCAACGATGATGTTGTTGACGCTGAGTTTGAAGAAGTGAAAGACGACGATAAAAAGTAAGCAGGTATGGGCGCAGGTCAGTGAGACATGTGTCCGGAAGTAACAGCGGCGCGGCAGCGGGATTTTCCTTCTGTCGCGTTTCCGCATTCGGGGCATCATTAAACCTGGATTCTGCCAGCATGATTGCTGACAGAATCCAGATTTAATGTCGTTTATTGATTAACCTTATAACGGGCTGAATTTAAAGATGTCTAAACGTGATTATTATGAAGTGCTGGGCGTACAACGCAACGCCAGCGAGGCAGAACTGAAAAAGGCTTTCAAACGGTTGGCGATGAAACACCACCCGGACCGTAACTCGGGCGACACGACGGCGGAGGAGAAATTCAAGGAGGCCAAAGAGGCTTACGAGGTTTTGGGCGACGCACAAAAACGTGCGGCCTACGACCAGTTTGGTCATGCCGGTGTGGATGCGAGTATGGGGGGTGGTCATCCCGGTGGTGGTGCCAGCTTCAGTGATATTTTTGGAGACGTGTTTGGCGATATCTTCAGTGGTGGAGGTGGTCCGGGCAATAGTCAGCAACGCGCACGACGGGGTGCTGATCTGCGTTACAACTTAGAGCTGAGCCTGGAAGATGCCGTACGCGGTACAACCGTAAAAATTCGGGTCCCTACCTCCGTGACCTGTTCCACCTGCGGTGGCAGCGGTGCCAAAAAAGGCTCCAAGCCCGAACAGTGTACGACCTGTGGCGGTGTGGGCCAGGTGCGCATGCAACAGGGTTTCTTTTCGCTGCAACAAACCTGTCCGCAATGCCAGGGTGCAGGACAAATGATCAAAACCCCCTGTGGCAGTTGCCATGGTCAGGGTCGCACCCAGGAACACAAAACCTTGTCCGTGAAAGTGCCGGCAGGTGTTGATAATGGTGACCGGATTCGTCTCAGTGGTGAGGGTGAGTCCGGTGAGCGCGGTGCGCCCAGTGGTGATCTCTATGTGCAAATTGCGGTGAAAGAGCATCCGTTGTTTGTGCGTGACGAAAACAATCTGTACTGCGAAGTCCCCATCAGCTTTGTCACAGCAGCCCTGGGTGGTTCGCTGGAAGTGCCCACGCTTGATGGTAAGGTCAAGCTGAAAATCCCGGCGGAAACGCAAACGGGCAAAATGTTTAAACTGCGCGGCAAAGGTGTAAAATCCGTGCGCGGAGGGCCGGTCGGTGACTTGCTCTGTCGGGTGCAAATTGAAACGCCGGTGAATCTGAATGGCAAGCAAAAAGAACTGCTGAAGCATTTTGATGAAACCATGAATAACCAGAGCGCCAAAAAACACAGTCCGAAGGAGCACTCCTGGTTGGATGGGGTCAAAAGGTTCATAGATGACATTAAGTTATAGCCGATACTTAAAATAGAGGTTAAGCACTTTTTTGCAGGGAATGCCGCCATTCCGGCGTATTGCCAGCCGGAATCCAGAGGTTTGCATCCCGCGGTGCTGGGAAGTGACGTGTTATAAACGCAGAGGGTGCAAAGGGCGCAGAAAAAAACACTAAACACTCTGCGTTTCTGAAGACCTGGACCGCTTAATGTGAATTTTGCCCTGGAGACGAGACTGCGCCATGAAAAACGCACAAAACTATTTACTGTTATGGTCGCTGCTGATGTTTTTCGGGTTAAGTGGCATTACCCGGGCTGAAGAAGAATTACGTTTCCCGGGTGATCCACCGGATCACAAAGTGGTGTATCAATTCAACACAGCAGATGAAGCCACGCAAAAAGCCATCTTGTTTTCCATCGGTGCCATGCTGCGTAAATGGGGTGATAATATCTCTATTGTCGTCGTGGGTATTGGTCCCGGTCTGCATATTCTGGCCAAAAACCCGGGTCGCCCGGTCAGTGAAGAAACGCGCCAGCGGGTTTCCAGTCTTGCCCAGTACGGCGTGGAATTTCAAGCCTGTGGTAATACCATGAAAGCATTGAAGTGGACTGAAAAGGATATGCTGCCCTTTGCCAGCGTTGTGGAAGTCGGCGCATCGGCCCTGATGGAGTTGCAGGAACAAGGGTATGCCTACATCAGCTGGTAAAAAACAGCGCAGATACCAGAAAAAAGCAAAGATAAAATGCATTGTTGTTACGTGCGTGGGCAGCACAAGCAAATCGTCAAACAGAAAGTCAGCCATAAATTATTCCTTCTCCTTCTGTGGAAGAAGAGGGTGTAAGGAGTAAACCCTGAAAATGATAAAAATCGCAATTACCGGTGCAGCCGGGCGCATGGGCAAAGCCCTGCAGGAAGCTGTTCATCAAGCCGACAAGGCACAGGTCAGTGTGGCATTGGAGCGACCGGGCAGCACGGTCATCGGTGTGGATGCCGGTGAGTTGGCGGGTATCGGTAAACTGGGTGTGGCTGTCGTGGATAACATCACAACTGCAGACACCTTCGATGTGTTCATTGACTTTACCCGGCCCGACGTGACGTTGGCCAACTTAACCGTGTGTCGTCAGCGCGGCAGTGCTATGGTGATCGGCACCACCGGCTTTGATGAAACACAAAAGGCACAAATCACTGAAGCCGCACAGGATATTGGCATTGTCTTCGCGCCCAATATGAGCGTGGGCGTCAATCTCTGCCTCAAATTACTGGAGACTGCCGCCAAAGTACTGGGCGATGAGGTAGACATCGAAATCATCGAAGCCCATCACCGGCATAAAGTGGATGCCCCTTCCGGCACGGCATTGCGCATGGGTGAAGTGATCGCCGATGTGTTGGAGCGTGATCTGAAAGACTGCGCAGTATACGGTCGCGAAGGTGTCACCGGTGGACGTGATCGCAAAACCATTGGTTTTGAAACCATTCGTGCGGGTGACATTGTGGGTGACCACACTGTGTTGTTTGCGGGCGATGGCGAGCGGGTGGAAATTACCCACAAAGCCTCCAGCCGTATGACATTTGCCAGCGGTGCCGTGCGTGCTGCGCAATGGCTGGTCGGGCGTAAGGCCGGCTTATATGATATGCAGGATGTGCTCGGGTTGTCGCTAAAAACCTGAAAGAAACGTGCGGATTATCTCGTATACAGACTATATGTCAGAGGTTCACCACGTTTGAAAAACACGGGACGCAAATGCCAGAAAAAATCGTTATTTGCCTTCGGTATCAATACAAATAGAGGCTGTATGCGGCACGTTTTGCATATCCCAATGCGTTGTAGCCCAGCTCAATAACAAGGCGGGACCGGCACCTTGCAGTTCAGCCGGTGGCGGGTGACCGAGAAAGGCCAGCGCCTTGCTCAGTGTCGGGCCGGGATGCCGGATATCGATGGCGGTCGCGAAGTTTTGCTTGCTGAGTTTTTGACCGTGTTGATTAACGGCAAGCGGCAAATGGCTATATTGTGGATGTGAGTAACCGAGACACCTTTGCAAATAACGTTGTGGCAGGGTGGAGCCCAGCAGATCAGTACCACGCACAATGTCAGTAATGCCTTGCTTTGCATCATCAACCACCACTGCCAGATGATAAGCATAAAGACCATCGGCGCGGCGAACGATAAAATCGCCCACATCGGTTTGCAAATTGGCTTTCACCCGACCTTGCAGGGCATCAGTGAAAATTTCATATTCATCCGGCACGCGAACCCGCACTGTGCGAGGTGTTTCACCTGGGGAGAGTCCATCCCGACAAGTGCCGGGGTAAATATGACCGCCACCGTTGACAGCAATGGTTTTGCGACTACAACTACAGGCAAAGCTGTGATGGTTTTCAATCAATTGAGTCAGTGCGGTTTCGTAAGCCTCATAGCGCAGGCTCTGGTACAGCACGGCACCGTCCCAATTCAGGTGATAGGCCTCCAGCGCACGCAAAATGGTATCGGCAGCACCAGCCTGCTCACGAGGTGGATCAATGTCTTCCATGCGCAGCAACCATTCGCCCTGTTGAGTGCGGGCTTCTAAATAGCTGCCAAGGGCAGTGACCAGTGAACCAAAATGCAAGGGACCGGTGGGCGAGGGGGCAAAGCGGCCACGATACGGTACATGCTTTGCAGTTGTGGTGAAAGATTGGTCAGATGACATGGAACCGATTGTAACAGCCCAGCGTGTCTAGCCTTAATAGTCCCATTGCGATTGGGGTTTAGGTCTGATGACACATCCTGCTACTGAACCCCAATTACGATGGGTATGGAGGCTTGAACCTAAACCTTTGGTTTGGATCAAAGTGTTTTGAGTTCTGGCCGGTTTGCCAGAAAGTTTGGGCTCAGGCAAATATTTCCCCTAACGGAAACATTGCTTTGGCCGATGCAAGAAGCAACATAAATGTTCATTGTTATTAAATGACAGAATACACTGAGGAGCACGCTGTGAGTTGGTTAGTTGAAGGAACAATGCAAAATGGTCGCACTTTTCGCCCCAGTGACTGGGTAGACCGGGTGTCAGGTGTTTTAGCCAAGTTTGGTGCTGATCACCGTTTGCGCTATGGCGCAGTGCGTCCTTGTTATGTGAAAGGAAAAAAGTGCCTGCTGGTACAAAAAACATTGGAACGTGATGATCCGGTGGCTTTCGAATACGTCAGCACGTTTGTACGCACCAATGGTTTGCAGATGCATGATTTGCTGGCCGGAACAGAAGTGGAAGAGATCGGGCCGGGTAAAACAGTGAAAGAATTGGGGGCGGTGGCTTAAATTAGGGGATATGCATGCCCCTGCCTGAGGGTCATAGTTCGGCATGGCCGCCAGTCTGCAAGGACGGGCGGCCATTTTTCGTTAGGTTTTCCGCAAAAGATTATTTACCGTATTGTTTTTCGCGGATTTCATTCAGGGTTTTGCAATCGATGCACTGGGTGGCTGTAGGGCGAGCTTCCAGACGACGGATGCCGATTTCCACGCCGCAATGTGAGCAGTAGCCGTAATCTTCACCAAGGTTATCGATGGATTCATCGATTTTCTTGATGAGTTTGCGTTCCCGGTCCCGGGTTCGCAGTTCCATGGCGAATTCTGATTCCTGGCTGGCCCGGTCATTGGGGTCCGGGAAATTTGCTGCTTCATCCTGCATATGATGCACGGTTTCATCAACCTTGCCCATCAGCTGTTGTTTCCAGCCCTCCAGAATGTGACGAAAATGCTCTACCTGCTCTGCATTCATGTATTCCTCACCCTTTTTAGCCTTATAGGGGGTGAAATTGGTGAAGTGATTGTCATCCATTTTATGCGTCTTTTTGGGTGTCGTTTTTTTTGCGGTCACTTTTTGAGTCTCGGCCTTTTTCAGCGTTGCCTTTTGGGTGAGTGCAGCCTTTTCGGTGGCACCCTTCTGGGTTGAACGGGTTGTTCCTTTTTTCTTTACAGCCTTCTTGACGGCCATAGAGGTGCTCCTCTGTTCTGCCTTTCTCCTGTTCGTTACCGATAGTGATAATCCGGTTGACAGGATGCATTACACATTGGGCAGGGAGTATAAAAATAAGGGCGCATTTTATAGCAAAGAAGGCATTGTTGCGCAAATTTATTGCTTCATCTGGATGTTTTATAACCAACCCTTAAGGCACAAGAGGGTATTCAAGGTGACATCGCGGAGCGTCGTGCCGCCAGGAAATCTGGGGTAAGATGTGCGACCGCCCGTTATTGGGCATGGATTTCTCATGCTCTGCGAATATCGAGATAGTTGAAGTTTTACGTTAAGAGAAAGCTAAATGAATGAATTAAAAGCACTTTTGTTTGATGTGGATGGCACGTTGGCAGATACCGAACGCGATGGTCACCTCGTCGCCTTTAATCGCGCCTTTGCTGATGCCGGGCTGGATTGGCACTGGTCATCGGAATTGTATGGTGAATTGTTAACAGTGACCGGCGGTAAAGAGCGCATGCACTTTTATCTTGATGAATACAACACTGACTTCAAGCGCCCCGATAATCTGGATGACTTTATCAAACAGCTGCACGTTGCGAAAACCGAGCATTATGTGAACATTCTGGCGGAAGGCGGAATGCCTTTGCGCAGCGGCGTGCGTCGGCTGATTGAGGAAGCGCGCGCCGCTGATATGCGTATGGCCATCGTTACCACCACAAGTCCCGATAACGTGACAGCCTTGTTAACTCATGCCCTGGCTCCGGATGCGACCTCCTGGTTTGAAGTGATTGCCGCCGGTGATGTGGTACCTGCGAAAAAACCTGCACCGGATATTTACGTCTATGCCATGCAGGAAATGGGGTTGGGGCCGACGGAATGTATCGCTCTGGAGGATTCACGTAACGGTATTCTTTCAGCGCAGGGTGCAGGGCTCAAAACGATTATCACCGTGGATGCTTACACCAAAGGCAGTGATTTTAGCGGTGCGGCCATTGTGCTGGATCAGATGGGCGAACCGGATATACCCTTTACTGTGCTGGCGGGTGATGCAGGTTCATCCCGCTATCTGGATCTGGCGCTGGTTAAACGCCTGCACGCGGCCTGAAACAGCGTTAACCCGGATGTAAAATGCAGAGACAATTTGCCCATATCGCCCACCGTATGGCGGGTATCGAACCCTTCCATGTCATGGATTTGCTCGCCCGTGCCCAGGCACTGGAAGCCACCGGACGGGATATCATACATATGGAAATCGGCGAGCCGGACTTTGTCACTCCCGCTCCCATTCGTGAGGCTGCGAAACAGGCGCTGGATGCAGGTAAAACCCACTACACCCCGGCGGTGGGTCTACCTGCCTTGCGTGAGGCGATTAGCAACTTTTACCAGACCGAATATGGGATAAGTGTCGCCCCGGAACGTATTGTGGTTACACCGGGTGCTTCGGGTGCATTGTTGTTGGCGTTGGGGGTGCTGGTAAACCCCGCTGAACAAGTGCTGATGGCCGATCCTGGTTATCCCTGCAATCGGCATTTTGTCCGCCTGCTGGAAGCTGAGGCGCTGAGCGTACCAGTGGGGCCGGAGTCTGACTATCAGCTTACCCCGGCGCTGTTGGAACAGCACTGGACAGCGGATACGATTGCAGCACTGCTGGCCTCGCCATCGAATCCCACCGGTACTGTGATTGGCGCGGACAATCTGGTAGATATGCACAGTGCTGCCGCAAAGCGCGGTGGCCGACTTATTGTCGATGAGATTTATCACGGTCTGATTTACGATAGCGTGGCTAATAGCGCATTGTGTGTGTCCGACGAGCTGTTTGTTATCAACAGTTTCTCCAAGTATTTCTGCATGACCGGCTGGCGTCTGGGCTGGCTGGTGGCTCCTGCCGATTATGTACGCGAAGCTGACAAGCTGGCACAGAATATCTTTCTTGCTGCGCCCACACTTTCCCAGCATGCTGCTTTGGCAGCCTTTATGCCGGAAAGCCGGGAGATTCTGAACGGATACCGTGATGATTTTCGTCAACGCCGTGATTTTCTACTGCCCGCCCTGCGCGAACTGGGTTTTGACATTCCAATTGCTCCGGCTGGCGCTTTTTACCTGTACGCTGATTGCAGCCGACTCACCAGCGACAGCTACGCTTTTGCGCTGGATGTACTGGAAAAGGCCGGGGTAGCTATCACGCCCGGTCGGGATTTCGGTGCGAACCAGCCAGAATGCCATCTGCGCTTTGCCTACACGACATCGCTGACCCGGTTGGAAGAGGGCGTTGATCGACTTGCCGCCTATTTGCGTTCATGCTGATTTTTTATGGAAATTATTTGTTTGAAAAATGAACTATGTGCAAGGCATCCAGTCCTAGCTAATGACGGTGATGTAGGTGGTGTGAAAACACCCGATAAGTCGGAAAGGCTTTACGGAAGTCGATGTACCCTGGGTGTCTCATGCATGGTCTCGTGCAAAAAGACTACCCCCCACTCAATGTGTTGGGATGCCCGGGGCAGTGTCGATACCGTAGAGCCTTTTTATTGATTTGGCGGAAACAGGTTCAATCTCTGAATTGCCTGACCCACATTGCCGTTGCCCCTGCTACCGCAGCGGGCATCACCAGGAAGTTCACTATCGGAATCATGGTTGCCAGCGTTACCGCGCCGCCAAAGCCCAGTGATAGCAAGCGCTTGTTGCCCAGGCGCTGTTTTTGCTCATCTGAACGCAGGCCGTGATTGCCCATGGGGTAATCGGCATATTCCACGGTGAGCATCCATGCGCTGAAGGCCAGCCAGGTGAAGGGCGCAATGAGATTGATCCCCGGAATTAAAAACAGTAACAAAAACGGCACCGACCACATCAGCAGATACAGCAGCTTGCGCAGCTCATCGATAATGGTTGGCAACAACTCGCGCAGCATTTTTTGCCAGCCTCCTGCGCTGTCTATACGTTCACCGGAGAGATGTATTTCCACCGCCTCGGCCAGCAACCCGTTAAACGGTGCAGCAACAATATTGGCCAGCAGGGAAAACGTGAAAAACAGAATCAGCAACGCAGACACGGCAAATATTACCCACAGTATCCCCTCCGCCCACTGCAACCACTCTGGAAACGCGGGCATCAGCCAGTTCATAAAAACCTCAAACTGACTTGCGCCAAACCAGAGTAACCCGCCAAACAGGCTGACATTGATCAGCAGCGGAATCATCACATAGCGTCGCAGTCCGGGTTGGACAATCAATCGAAGTCCCTGAAAAAAATACAGGATGCCGGAGAAAGGATTGCTCATAAGGGTCTTTTTTTTCCGTTGGTTTTTGCCAGCAGCGCAGCGCCAAAGGCGGCTTCTGTGTGTTGCGCGGTTTGAATCTCAGTATTGAGTAAATTTTTCCGCATGTGTGTCCACGCCATATTATGTGCGCCGCCGCCAGTAGTGCGTACCGAAAGCGGACAGGGTGCGCCCAGATCGGCAAGCCGATGGTAGGCCTCTGCCTCGATACGTGCAATGCCTTCCAGCATGCCCTGAAAGAATACCACGTCGTCGGTGGGGCGTGGTTCAAGTCGGGGAGCAAGCTGTGGGTCATTGACCGGGAAACGCTCGCCACGCGCGGGTAGCGGGTAATAATCCAGTCCGGTGGCTGTCTCAGGTCGTAACAATGGTGTCATTGTGGTGAGTTGCTCTAACGTGAAATGTTGTTTCAATACACTGCCGCCGGTATTGGAAGCACCGCCCACCAGCCAGCGCATCTGGCCATTGCTGATCAGTGGCTGACTGTAAACACCATATTGCGGGGCGAATACGGGTTGCTCGCTGATGACCTTGACCACCAGCGTGGAGCCCAGTGCGGTGACGGCTTCACCAACGTTGCTTGCACCCGTAGCCAGAAACGAGGCTGTGCTGTCGGTGGTGCCAGCGACGATGCGGGTGTTTTCGGGTAGCGTGAATTGTCTGGCGATATCTTTTGACAGGGTGCCAATCACTGTGCCGGGAGCAACGACCCGGGGTAATAAATCCATGGGTAATTTGAGCGTGCTCAGCCAGTCCGGCCAGGTTTTTTGCCGGGCATCAAACCCCAGCTTAAGCGCATTATTGTAATCACTGATGACAGCCCTTGCCGGGAAATGTCCGCTGAGTCTGGCGGCAATCCAGTCGGCCTGGTGGCAGGCGTGTTGTGCCGTGGCAGTCGAACCATTTTCTGTCAGCCACAATAGTTTGGCCAGGGCACTGCCGGGGCCTTGTGCTGCGGTGGTGGCAGGCGCGATGCGGGCGATGGCTGTGGCCTGAAGGGTGGCACGGGCATCGTTATACATCAATGCCGGACCCAGCGGTGTGCCGTGCCTGTCTGTGAGCATCAAGGTAGCCGAGGTGCCATCTACAGCAATGGCAGCAATCCGTTGTGAGTCAATAATTTCCGTTAGCTGCTCAAGGCAATTGCAGACAGCGGCCCACCACAGGGCAGGGTCTTGCTCGACGTGTGTACCATTGCGTTGCGGGGGGGGCAGGGTGACGCTGGTTTCGCCAACAATATTATGGTGTTCATCGATAGCAACGACACGGCAACCGGAGGTGCCGAGATCGATGCCAAGATACAGGTGTTGGGACATGAGGGTGGTTTACCCCCTCACCCCAAGGGGGAGAGGGAGCTTGCATAATGAGTGGAATGTAAAAAACAATACACAAAAATTTCTGTTCAGTTATTCCCTCTCCCCTTTGGGGAGAGGGTTAGGGTGAGGGGTCTCATTCAAAGCACGAAAAATAACGTCCAGCACGTCCTCTGTTTGAGTCAGGATCTCATCATTCCAAAATCGTAACACGCGAAACCCGTGCGCCTCCAAAAAAGCAGCACGTTTTTCATCATATGTTTGCTGCTCAATATGCTGCCCGCCATCAGCCTCAACCACCCGCTTTTTCTCCAGACAAACAAAATCCACAATATAGGGAGGAACCGGATGCTGTCGCCGAAACTTCGCATTACAAACCTGTCGATTACGCAACCGCCGCCAAAGCCGCTGCCCGGCATCCGTAGCCAACTGGCGCAGGTTTTTAGCGAAGCCTCTCATTTTATAAACTACCAGGCTACGGTAACTCAACCCGTTCCGGTGCCTGCCAGCCATCAGCCCGATGCTCAACAATAACAGACGTATAAATACCGCCACGCACATTGAATTCACCGGTCAAACGCATGAAACGCGGCGCACAGGCGGCCACCATATCATTCAATATCTGATTGGTAACGGCCTCGTGAAAGGCACCCTCATCACGAAAAGACCACATATACATTTTCAATGATTTCAACTCAATACAGGATTTTTCTGCGATGTATTCGAGATGGAAAGTGGCAAAATCCGGCTGTCCGGTTTTAGGGCATAAACAGGTAAATTCCGGGATATCAATGCGAATGGTGTAATCGCGTTCCGGGTTGGGGTTATCGAAAGTTTCAAGTGTTTTGCTGGGCTGGCTGGACATTGGTCAGAATATGCTCATTTGAAGGATTGACGTAATTTGATAAAACAGGCGTGTAAGATACCTGAATTAATGGTAATTCTCACGGTTTTTACCGTTGCCACTGACAATAACAATATGGGATTATCCGCCTCAATTAATTTCCCTCCATTATTTTGTCAGGAGAAAACCCCATGCCCAGGCTGCAACTGGTTGAACCTAACGTCCGTACATTGTCTGACTTCGTTGCCACACACTGTCCCGAAATCAAAGAAACACACCGGGAAACCGCCCGTCACATCCTCGCAAAATACAACGGACGCCATCCTGACAACCCTTTTACCAGACCCAATGAAAGCCTGGTGATCCCCGATAATCTGACACAGCGGCTACTCATACCCGCCGCCACCAACTTCACCCCCACCCTGCAACTGACACCCCCAGAAACGGAATCTCTGTCTGCATTGCTGGCAAAGTACAGTAGTGAAGAAATCCTCTCTATGGCTGAGATTGTCGATAGCCTGCCAGCCAGTGAAGACACCCTCAAAGCCTTTGCCGGTGGGCTGCTGGGCGCCTCCCGAAGCCGGGGCAAAGGATACCTCCAGGCACTACAGGCGTATAACGACAGCCTGGTACAGTGGAAAAACACACCCAAAGCAAAACGTAATCAGGTTAAAACAAAAAAAGTACAACCCGCTCATGACAGGTTAAGCAAAGCCTGGAAAAACGAATTGCACAGCATGACCCCTCACGGGTTACATCCCTTGAAAGGGCCAAAGCAGGGGATGCGCCTGTTGCGGGGTCGCGAGAGAAGCATCGACCTGAGTAACACAAAGGATGCCCTGCGGCTGAAAAACTTCCTGAAAATCGCCCGGGTGAGTGCCTATGGCGCGATTGTCATCGACGCAGGGTTGGTCGGGCAAAAAGTGCGGCAGACCCGCGAGGCCGGTGGAGATGCAGAGAAGGTCGCGTATGAGGAGTATGGGGCGTTGATTGGGGGTATTGTGGTGGCGGGTGCTATAACTGCTGTTTTTGCCCCAGGGCTGATTATTCTTACGATAGTCGGTGGAATCAGTGCGTTGGCCGGTGCAGAAGGTGGACGCTGGGTTGGTGAGTTGCTCTATGAACGAATATCAGCTTACGAAACAGCACTGCCTTCCGAACGGAAAAAGCAATTATTGTCTGATGCAGCCTTAAGCGCACTGTAAACTCAAAAACAGAAAACAGTGATTTGACGTGACACTTTCACCTGAATTTATTAAAGAGTGGCTTACTCTATTTTTGGCTTTTGGTATCGGCTTTGGTGGATTAGCCACCATAATTTTGCTCCCGATTATGTACTTTCGATTGACCCGGAAGTATGACCCCATGTTTCCCGACCATGCCAACCTTACCGATGGCATCGGAATACAGGGAGAAATTAACCGATCCGGACGCTATATGTGGTGCATTATTCGCAAGAATTTTAGTCAACGCAATGAGCGCATTCGTAACATAACGGGAGGATATGATTTCCGTGGTAATGCATCACTGTTCGATATCGTTTTATGCTATTCGACGCTTTTTTTCTGCTTAATTTTGATCATCAGTGTATTTACCTTTGTTATTCTCACAAAAATATTCGGCATCGACTTATAAGTACCAATCAACGCGTTCAACAACGACCAGCGTCTGAAAAAGTACAACCCGCCCATGATCGACTGAGCAAAGCCTGGAAAAGCGAATTGCACAGCATGACCCCTCACGGGTTACATCCCTTGAAAGGGCCAAAGCAGGGGATGCGCCTGTTGCGTGGTCGCGAGAGAAGCATCGACCTGAGTAACACAAGGGAGCCCTGCGACTGAAAAACTTCCTGAAAATCGCCCGGGTGAGTGCCTATGACGCGATTGTTATTGACGCCGGATTGGTTGGGCAAAAGGTGCGGCAGACACGCGAGGCAGGCGGGAACTCAGAAAAGGTGGCATATGGAGCGTTGGTGGTTGGCGTATTGGGCGCGAGCCTTGCCACTGTATTTCTCGGCCCAGGGTTAATCATTCTTACGGTGGCCGGAGGTATTGGTGCGTTGCTGGGAGCAGAAGGCGGACGTGAACTCGGTAGACGATTATATGAACAAATATCAGCTTACGAAGCGGCCATGCCGAGTGAACAAAAAAAACAATTATTGTCTGATGCCGCCATGAGCGCACTGTAAATCCAAAAATCGTAATTAGATATGACATTGTCATTAGAAATGAAAGCTCTACTGGGGGATTTGCTTATTTTGGGTGGTGTCGGTATTGGCGGGTTCGTCAGTATTATTTTGCTCCCTGTTATGTACTTTCGATTGACCCGGAAATACGACCCGATGTTTCCCGATCATGCCAATTTGACCGACGGCATAGGAATACAAGGAGAGATTAACCGGGCCGGGCGTTATATGTGGTGCATTATTCGCAGGAACCTCAGTCAGCGCAATGAACGCATCCGTGACATAACGGGAGGATATGATTTCCGTGGTAATGCGTCACTGTTCGATATCGTTTTATGCTATTCGACACTTTTTTTCGGCTCGCTCATGTTAATCAGTGCAGCGATATTTTTTATTCTTACTAAAATATTTGGTATTGATTTATAAACGCCAACCTGCCTCTCTCAACAGTGCCCAGTATCTGAAAATCATCTCGGTGAGCGTCGATGGAGCGATTAACATTAACGTGGAATTGACCAGACAATACAACAGACGCATGAAACAAGCGTTATACCGTCACCCTGTCACGATTATTGCGGATGTTTCTCTGTCATATTTTCCTGCTGCCAACATTGTGCCTTAGTGTTTGGCAATCGGGGATTATCGGGTATAATCAGGTAGGGAATCGGATATGAAGCTTGAATGAAAGAACCTGAAATCACTGTTGATCAAGACCTGCTACAGCTTATCTCGGAACTCGACGAGTTTAAAGGGAAGTGGCTTGCTCTCAAAACCATGTCCCCAGAGCGTCTACAACAGTTGCGCAAAGTGGCGACCATTGAAAGCGTGGGTTCTTCTACACGAATCGAAGGGGCTAAGTTCAGTGATGCACAAGTAGAAACATTGCTATCCAACCTGACATCTACCGCGCTTAAAACGCGAGATGAGCAAGAGGTTGCCGGTTATGCAGAGGTTATGGACTTGATTTTTCAATCCTATGAAGATTTACATTTAACCGAAAATCATATCCGTCAATTACATCAGCAGTTACTCCGTCATAGCAATAAAGATGAACGTCATCGTGGGGACTATAAAACGTTGTCAAACCATGTTGTTGCTAAGGATGTAAAAGGGCGTGACATCGGCATTGTGTTTGAGACAGCCTCGCCCTTTGACACACCGCGAGAAATGGAAGCATTAGTGAAATGGACAGCCAAGGCGATTGATGAGGCGTCGATGCATCCCTTGTTGATCATTGCGGTATTTTGTGTTCTTGGCTATCCACCCGTTTCAGGATGGCAATGGAAGGTTGTCGCGTATTTTGACCACGTTAATGTTATTGCGCGCCGGATATGACTATGTGCCTTATGCGTCTCTTGAGAGCGTTATAGAAGAAAATAAAGACATTTATTACAAAGCATTGCGCAGAACGCAAACAACATTAAAACAGGATTCTCCTGACTGGGAACCTTGGCTAGGTTTTTTTCTGCGGTGTTTGAAAAAACAAAAAGTTAATCTGGCTGCAAAAGTAGAAAAAGGGCAGGAGCAGGCTGATACGGCTTTGCCAACACTGTCCTTGGAAATATTAAAATTGTTGAAAGAAAGTGAGCGACTAACCATAGCGGAAATAGTCAAGCAAACAGGTGCAAATCAAAATACGTTAAAAGTGAGATTGAGAGAGCTTGTTAGTGAGGGTCGGGTAAAACGCTATGGTAAAGCACGCGCAACGTGGTACAGCTTGTAGTGATGGGTATAAAGCGCGATATCCTCTGTAATTAGTGTTCGCCCGAAAAGCATCCAACTCATTGATTCCACATAAAAAAGTTGTTCATTCAGCGCTCGCAGATCGTTACAATAGGGCCAGATTCCAGCGTTATCTCGCGAAAAACAGGCTGTTTTCGGCTGAATTCCAGTAAATTTCGCGGACTTCTTCAATGCGCGTCGTGAAAACCCCCCAACTTCACTTTGGCCAAGTCAATGCTGTAGAATCCTCGGGTTTTCGGGCGGGCACTAGTGAGTGTACATTTTGTCATTCTCACAGAAATATTTGGCTTCGGTTTTAATATGCAGGATTAGCCGAGTATTGAAGTAATAGACCGCTGATGCAGGCGATTATGTCCTCGCTCCACCACGATTACGGATGTATTTGCCGGGTCAATATTGTGCCATCGGCAAGGCTCCGGTATCGTGCCACCCTATCTGTATTTCCCCGTGTCGTAACTCACAGAAGAGTCTTCAATAAAATGCGCCTGAGCAAGATCAAAATCGCCGGTTTTAAATCCTTTGTAGACCCGACGACCATTCCCATGCCATCCAATCTGATCGGCGTGGTGGGCCCCAATGGTTGTGGCAAGTCCAACGTGATTGACGCCGTGCGCTGGGTGATGGGTGAGTCTTCAGCCAAACACCTGCGCGGTGAATCCATGGCGGATGTGATTTTTAATGGTTCCACGGCACGCAAACCGGTAGGGCAGGCCACTGTAGAGCTGTTGTTTGATAACAGCGACGGCACCATCAAGGGCGAGTACGCGCAATACAATGAAATTTCCATCCGGCGTACGGTGTCCCGTGACGGGCAATCCCAGTATTTCCTGAATGGCACACGCTGCCGTCGTCGGGATATCACCAATATTTTTCTTGGCACCGGTCTGGGGCCACGGGGTTATTCCATTATTGAGCAGGGCATGATTTCACGCCTTATCGAGGCAAAGCCTGAAGATTTGCGGGTATTTCTGGAAGAGGCCGCCGGTATCTCCAAATACAAGGAGCGACGCCGGGAAACCGAGACGCGCATTCGTCATACACGGGAAAACATGGAGCGTTTGACCGATCTGCGTGACGAGCTGGGCAAGCAGCTTGATCGCCTGCAACGTCAGTCAAAAACAGCGGAAAAATATAAGGAATTCAAAGAAGAGGAACGACTTCTTAAAGGACAATTGATCGCCTTGCGCTGGCGCGGGATGGATACTCAGGCCGGTGAGCGGGAGGCGCAGATTCGTGAACAGGAAATCAGTTATGAAGCCGCCATGGCTCAACAGCGCGCTATTGAGACCGAGATCGAAAAGCTGCGTGATCGGCAGGTGGAGGCCACCGAACTGTTCAACGAGGTGCAGGGGCGCTTTTACAGCGTGGGTGGCGATATCGCCCGTATCGAGCAGTCCATTCAACATGCCAGTGAGCGCCGTGCCGAGCAGCAGCAGGAGCTGGAAAATGCTGAACGCGGCTGGATTGAATCCGAAACTCACTTAGCCTCGGATCGTCGTAAAATTGAAGAACTCACCCAGGCACTGGAGATACTTCAGCCACAACTGGAAGAAACCGGTGCCCGTCAGGCGGCTTCCCAAGCCGCTTTGGCCGAGGCGGAGCAGGCCATGCAGAGCTGGCAGACAGCATGGGATGAATTTACCCAGAGTTCCGCAGAACCAGCGCGCAATGCCGAGGTGGAGCGTACCCGTATTCAAAGTCTGGAGCAGCAGTTTATTCAGCATGAGCAGCGCGTCAACCGTCTGCGGGAAGAGCAGCAACGGCAATCACATGGTGATCTGGAGCGGGATATTGCGGAACGTTTGGCCAAAGTCGAAGAAAGCGGCCAACAGGCCAGTGAATTGCAGGAGCGTTTGCAGCAGCATCAGCAGTCGATTCAGGAAGTGCGTGAAACAACACATCAACTGACAGGGACTCTCGATGAACAACGCAGCCAGTTACAGGCCATGAAGGGCAGGCACGCGTCACTGGAAGCATTACAACAGGCTGCACTGGGCAAAACAGAGGGCGAAGTGGCGCAGTGGTTGTCCGATAACAATCTCGATCAGGCACAACAACTGGCACAGGGGCTGAAAGTGGCACCGGGCTGGGAGCGTGCCGTGGAGTGTGTGCTGGGTTTTCATCTGGAAGCCGTGTGTGTGGACGGTATAGATGGCATCTCGACCCAGCTTGCGGGTCTCGAAAAAGGCAGCATGGCGTTATTTGATGTTGCCTCCCTTGATTCAATAATGGCCAGCGAACCACTGTTTGCTGCCACAGGTGATCTGGCCACGGCACTGGGCAGCCATGTTGAGGCACCCTGGTCTCTGGATGCTGTATTGGCGGGAGTGTATGCGGTGGACACGCTGACAGAGGCGCTGGCATTGCGTCCGCGTCTGGCCGCGCACGAATCGGTGATGAGCAAAGACGGTGTGTGGGTCGGCCCCAACTGGTTGCGGCTGGCGCGGGGTGTCGATGAAAAGGCAGGCGTACTGCAACGCGAGCAGGAGCTGAAAGAACTGGCTCATGCCATTGAATCGCTGAGTGCCGACGTGGAAATTGCCGGGGCGCAACTGGGAGAAGGGCGTGAACAACTCAAAAGCCTGGAAGCAGAGCGTGAAACCGTACAGCGTGAATTGCATCAGGCCAGCCGGGCCCATGCCGAAGTACAGGCGCAGCTCAGTGGCCGACAGGCGCGGCTGGAACAGATGCACAATCGCAGTAAAAATATCAAACAGGAAATTGCCGAGCTGGAAGCGCACATGCAGCAGAATCAGGAAGAAATCCAGTCTGCCCGGGAGCGTTTATCAACCTCATTGGCGCAAATGGATGCTATCGAAGAACAGCGTAATGCGTTGTCGGAACAGCGCGATGTCCTGCGTACACAGCTGGATGAAACGCGGGAACTGGCGCGTAATGATCGGGATGTTTCCCATGAAAACACCCTGAAAAACCGTACGATGAGCACCGAGTTGACCGCCACAAAACAAAGTCTGGAACGTATGGAGCGCCAGCTCACTCAGGTGGGCGAACGTCGCGAGACACTGAAGGCGGCACTGGCTGAAAGCGAAGCGCCACTTGCCAACATGAAAGAAGAACTGGAACTGCTGCTGGAAGCGCGCATGCAGGTTGAGGAAGAGCTGGGTGCTGCACGGCGCAAAGTGGAAGAGCTGGAACACGGCATGCGCAATCAGGATCAGCAGCGCCACCAGGTTGAACAGTCTGCACAGGAATTACGCAGCGCGCTGGAGCAAACCCGCATGGCCTGGCAGGAACTCAAGGTACGTCGGCAAACACTGGTGGAACAGCTCAGTGAAACCGATTACACGCTGGATACTCTGTTTGAATCCCTGCCTGAAGAAGCCACTGAAGAAAGCTGGGCCGGGCAGGTGGAAAGTATCGCTACGCGGATTCAACGTTTGGGGCCGATTAATCTTGCGGCTATCGAAGAATTTCAGACTGAATCCGAGCGTAAAGAATACCTGGACGCGCAACATGCTGATCTGGACGAGGCACTGGAGACGCTGGAAAATGCCATTCGCAAGATTGACCGTGAGACCCGTACGCGCTTCAAAGAGACCTACGAGAAGGTCAATACCGGTTTCAAGGAATTATTCCCGCGCTTGTTTGGCGGTGGTCATGCTTATCTGGAGCTTACCGGCGATGATCTGCTGGATACCGGCGTGACCGTCATGGCCCGCCCGCCGGGCAAACGCAACAGCAGCATCCATTTACTGTCCGGTGGCGAAAAAGCGCTGACCGCCGTGGCCATGGTGTTTGCCATTTTTCAGTTGAATCCGGCACCGTTCTGCATGCTCGATGAAGTGGATGCCCCGCTGGATGACGCCAACGTTGGCCGGTTTTGTGAGATGGTCAAGGAAATGTCCGAAAAAGTGCAGTTTGTGGTAATCACCCATAACAAAATCACCATGGAAATGGCCAGCCAGCTTAACGGGGTCACCATGCATGAACCGGGGGTATCGCGTCTGGTGTCTGTGGATGTGGACGAGGCTACGATGCTGGTGGCCAGTTAAATCTCCCCGCAGCGGGAAAAGTATCATTTTTACAACATGGCTTGTATAACAGAATCACTCCCATTACGCGTCAAAAATGTTTGTTTTTCGCCCAAACCGCCCTTAGCCTTACTGTTTTGCTGAAAAAGAAGTAATTTTTTTTCACAGAAAACTTGTATCTCCTCATGAAAGCTGCCTAAATAGGGACATAAAAACAACACATCGACAACCTAAGGAGAGTTAATATGCAAATGATAAAGAAGAACATGGTCGCACTGGCCGTTGCGGGCGCACTGATTTCACCGTTGACGGCGATGGCTGATGATGCAGAGGTGAGTGGTTTTATTGATATTATTGCAAATACCGATAGAGATCCTGTTTTCACAGCCGATGCTGAAGTTGATGTTTCCAAAAAGATGGGAGCAGTCACTGTGCGTATGGATTTTGATGCCAATCTGGCAGGCAATGGTGGCGGAAGTTACGGCGGTGAAGACTCTGGTCGCCTTGAACAGGCCTTTTTTGCCTGGGAGGCCACTGACATGGTCACCGTAATGGGTGGTTTGTTCAATAACCCCATCGGTCAAGAAGCTGAAGATGCGCCAGACCTGAATTTCACCAGCCACAGCGCGATCTGGAATATTCTTGATGGGCAAACGGCTTTATACGGCAATAACCTCGCAGGTGTTGCAGCAGCCATTGCAGCTGGGCCTGCTACGGTGACTTTGGCTGTGGTCGATGACCTGGGTTTGGCAACCAACGATGCAGGCGACAAAGGCAAGACCTCTGTTGCGCTAGTAGTAAATGCGGCGCCTATGCCTGGACTGGACCTTGAGCTGGGCTATGTTACCCAGGATGATCAGAAAAATGTGGCGGGTAATCCAACGACAGCAGGCGATGTGCTTGATTTTAATGCTGCCTTCAGCACTGGGCCAGTTACTTTGGGGCTGGATTATCTTGTTGCCGACAATGCCGTAGACAGTGCCGCCAATCTTTGGGTTGGTTTTAATGTCAACGACAAGGTGGCGGTTAAGGCACGTTACGAAACAGTGGCCTTTGAAGCGAATGGTACAGATGATTCCACCAAAACCACATTGTATGCCGCTTATTCCATCGAGGATAACCTGCTCGTGGCGCTGGAATGGTCTGATGGGGAAACCGATACCGATAATGCTGGCGTAAGCACTGACGCTACTAGTGGCATTATGAACGACAGCGTCACCACACTGGAGTTCATCGGCACTTTCTAAGCTGTCGATTTTCAGTATCTAGTAATCGTCGTAATAAACCGGCACCTGTGCGCTAACAGGTGCCGGTTTTTTTTGTCCGTGATTCCTTTTATGATGTGCCATGCACAGAATTCAAATGGATACAGGCATGAGCAATTTTTCTCCTCTCAACAGTCAGCATAAAAAAGGACTGGCGCATGGATGACCTGCGTTGGATATTGTTGCTGGTCGGTGCTGTTGTGCTGGTGGCTGTCTATTTTTCCGGTCGTTTTGAGCGTGAGGATTGGGCGCGGGAGCACAAGCAGTCCCACACAGGGCGTGATAAAACCGATAAAAAGGCGGGCAGGAAAGATGTATTGGCCAGTCAGTCAGTTCTTACAGCACGCAGTAAAGTCAGAAAAGAACCCGCTATGGGAATCGTTGAACCTGAACTTGCCGCCGAAAAACCAAGGCAGAATGAGCCCGGTATTGTATCATCATCAGAAGCCAAGCTTGTCGCCAGCCTCCTACCGCCGACGGTACCCCATGAAGAAGCTGTGTCACCGGAATCTGTAACAAAAATAAATCAGGACACAGGTATAGGTGCTGATCACAAAAGTGAAACGACCAATGTCGAATATGAACACTTTGCGATTGAAGATGAAATTACCGAAATAGAAATTCCGGCAGATCTCACTGTGGCGGAAGCAGAGATACAGATTGCTGACACTGTGCTGGAAGAAGAACCGGAGCAGACAGCAATGCCACCGGGTATTGAGCCGTTAGTATTGTCAGTGAGTGTGTTTGCTGATGAAGAGGAGAGTTGTTTCAGCGGTCCGGCAATCAAAGAGGCACTGGAAGCAGAAGGATTATTGCATGGTGCGATGCGTATTTTCCATTTTCATGACCCGGAGCAAAAAACGTTTTCTGAAAATACTGATGCAGTATTCAGTGTTGCCTCTGTGCTGGAACCCGGCTTTTTTGATCTGGAAAAACTGGATGAGATACAAACCCCGGGCTTGATGCTGTTTTGTCAATTACCTGGTCCATTGTCTGGTGAAGATGCACTGGAGGTGATGCTGGATAAGGGACGTGGCCTGGCGGTGCGCCTGCATGGTCATATGTGTGACGATAAACGTAACCGCTTTACCACCCAGGCTAAAAATCATTACCTGGACCGTATTGCGGCATTCAAGCGCGAGCTGATACTGGCTCGCAAAAAATCTTCAGTTAGTTGAGCTTTTATTGCGGACAGCCGGTTATTTGCAATAAGACCTTTGTTTTTTCTTGTAACGTGCCAGTGCGCGTTTGTAAATATCACAAAGATTCTCCGAACAGTCCCTGACTTTTTCTTTATAGTCGTTCACGTAACCTGTAAATACACCACACATTTCTTCATTACGTTCGTTTGTGGCTCTCTGTTCGGTGGTTTTCTTTTTTACAGAAGTCACTTTTTCAGGCTTTTTTTCGGTAACTGATTTTTTGACGACCGGTTTTTTCACAGTGGGTTTTTGAGCGGGTTTTGGAGGTTGAACTGATACAGGTGCTTTTATCGGAGCTACAGCTTTCGGTGTGGTAACAGCGGGGGCTGGCGCAGGCCTTATTGTGTCAGCTTGAGGGAGCTCAATGATTTTGGTGGAAGGCGCTGTATCTTTTGTAATAGTTTTGGGGGTGACAGGCCTGGCACTAGCCGAAGGGTTTTTTTTTATTTCCGCATCGCTTTCTTTGTTCTCTTTTTTCGTATTTTCCGGCTGGGCAGAAGGCTTGATGCCGATGCGTATTTTCCCGGAGTCATCAATCCAGCGAAATGTTTCCGCATGACTTGACTGTGTTGTGAATGACAGTGTTGCAGCCAACAATACACTAAAAAAAGTAACCTTCATGTTTGTTTCCTGAGGATATTTGTAGTTATAAAATTCTAGCAGAAGCTACAGCCATCCAGGCTAATTTTTACTTTAGTATCTCTTGACCTTAACGGTTATAATGTGCCTGTACAGAATTTTATTGCGCTATAGTGAATAGTCAAACCACACTGGGCATGCACACCCCTTCTGGTTTCTGCTTACTTCAGTGAGTTGTAGGTTTTCTGCATTCAATAAAAAACGATCAGAATGAAAAAAATATAATTTTTATTCCATTAAAACGAGAGATACTCTAAATGGTATTAACGGCATGCCTTGATATCTCTTTAGTATTTTCTATATTTATGGTGCGCTAATCTGATGGGTAACTCTCACCCACGAATTTCAATAAAATCAATATATTAAAATTTCTTACCATTGTCTCAAGGTTTTTCGGGTAGGGTCGCTAATTCAACCCGGAAGTGTTTTATTGAAGATAGTCCAAAATTGATTGCATCGTTTTATCAACGTAGTATCCAACTACTTCATTTCACTACGCAGATAATGTTTTACTACGCAGAAAATAAGGAGTCCTTCATGAGCAGAGTTAGGAAATACCGTATAGGACCAGTTTGTTTGGTTGCCGCGAGCATGGCTTTGCCTTTAACAACGATGGCGGGAGAAGTAGGTGATATTCAATGGCACGGCTATTTGACATCCGCATTTATGGTCAGTTCCGACGGCAATTATTCCGGTGATGTGTCTGATGCCGGCGGTGCCAAAGACACACGCCTGGGGCTGAATATTTCCACACAAGTGGATGAGAGCCTGAGCTTTGCCGCACAAATCAAAGGCAAAGGTACTGAAGACTTTATCATGGAGCTGGACTGGGCTTTTGCCAGCTACAATGTCAGTGAGGTTATGACGTTACGCTTTGGCAAAATCAAATATCCCGTTGGCATGTATAACGAATTTATTGATGTGGGTTACACCTATCCCTGGATTCGGCCACCAGAAGGTTTTTATAATCAGGATGCTGTTGGGCCCAACCTGACGCGCGTTTCCTATCAGGGGTTTGGCGCAGATTTTAATACCTATAGCGGTGACACCGAATTGGGTTTTAGCCTGTTTGGTGGAGTGGTGGATGTCCCGGATGGCCACGTAAATCAGCTGATTGGCGCCAAATTCAGTGTCAACATGGAAGATGAAATCCGCTTTGAATTATCGGCAAACACGGGTGTTATGGAAGTGGATAACAGTGAAGGCCGACAGATGATGATGGATGGCGAAAGGCATACGACCTATACCGCTGGCATTATTGTGGATCGCACCAACTTCATTTTTTCTTCTGAGTTTGGTCAAGCCATCATGGGCCGTAAAATTGCGGGTAACCGGCCAATGGATATGACTTCCGGTTATGCCATGATGGGATACCGTATGGGTGAATACATGCCACATATTACCTGGGAACAATGGGATGTTGATGGCGGCTGGGGTCAGGAAGTTATCGGTGTTGGTGTGCGCAAGGAATTAACCACCAATTCTGCCCTCAAACTTGAAGTGCGCCAGGTTACCCCGGAAACCACGCCAAAACCGGCGGGTGGTCTGGGTCTGTTTTCTGATGTGCCAACGGAAAAAGATGTCACTATCGTTGGTGTAGCCATTGAAATGGTGTTCTAGGAGATGATAACAATGAAAATTATTGTATACCGACTCACCATTCTTGCCGTATTGTGGATGGTTTCACTGGCTGCCTATGCTGATGACGTGGTTGTTATTGTTCATCCATCCAATACGTTGACTGAAATTTCAGTGAGTGACGTGAAAAAAATCTATCTTGGCAAAAAGAAGTTCTTTCCGGGGGGTGAAAAAGTTATCCCTGGAGACCAGCCAAAAGGTACACAAAGCCGAAAATTTTTCTACGGCGGCATTATTGGTAAAAGCGAGGCTAAACTCAAATCATATTGGTCACGCCTGATTTTTACCGGTAAGGGCACACCGCCGAAAATTATTGGTTTTGACCGTGTTGTCAAGGAGTGGGTTGCTGGTCAGCCCAAGGCTATGGGATATATCATGCGCAGTGAAGCCGATGATACCGTCAAAATACTGGATCTGAAATAACCCGGGCAATGACAAACAAGGTTACAACAAGTTTGATTTTACCCGGCATTGCTGCCGGGTAAAATCGGGCCTTCCGCAATATGTTTTATAACAGTATACGATTCGAGGTATAACCCATGAACCGGATTCTCGACATCAGGATTCGTTATAAAATTCTCTTCCTTTCTGTCATGGGGATCAGCGGGATATTAATCTATTTTTCTTATAATTATCTGGTGGCCTCTGCCAATACCGAACGTCTGACAGAGATACGGGATGTTGCTTATCCCATGCTGGAAAATACCGATATTAATCTGGTGCGTCTTGATAATATCAAGATGGCGTTTATCTCAGCGGCCGCCGAAGGCGAAGCGGAACTGCTTGCAGAGGCTGACAGGCTGGCCTCGGAGATACAAAAAACCTTCACACAGATGGCAGGAATTGGCCATCATGATGCGGAAGTCATTGAGAAAATACAGCAAGAGTTTTCCCGTTATTTCACTCTGGCCAGGAAGATGACTGCGGGCATTATCAGTGATTCACTGGCACTGGATCAAATACAAAAAGAATCTGAAGCCATGAATGTGGCGATGCAGAATTTGCAAGATGATTTGCAGGTGTTTCGTGAAAAAAGTTATGCCAACTTTACCGGAAAAATTACGCAAACCGATGAAGCTGCCCAGCAGGCACTGATGTTTGGTTTGGTGATTGCCGTCGTTGTCCTCATTTCATTGTTAATTGCAACACCACTGATTATTTCCATGATCACCGGCAACCTGAATCAGGTCATCGGCTCTCTGAAAGAAATGGCGACCGGTGGTGGTGATTTAACTCAACGCCTGGAAAGCCGCTCCAACGATGAACTGGGCGAATTGGCACAATGGTTTAACCGCTTTATAGAGCAGTTACAATGTGTTGTTGCGGAACTGAAAGAAGCCAGTATGCAGCTATCTTTATCGGCCAGCGAAGTCTGTGTTATTACCGCTGAAAGCAATCAACAGGTAGCCCGACAGGAATCTGAAACAGAGTTGGTGGCGACAGCCATTAATGAAATGGCAACCACAGTGCAGGAGGTTGCCAATCATGCCAGTAATGCGGCCAATGCCACTCAGGAAGCAGACCAGGAAGCTAAACAGGGGCAGCAAATTGTCACCAATACGGTAGATGCCATTGATGCGTTATCCAGTGGCATCAATAATGCTGCCGAGGTGATTCACAAACTGGAATCAGACAGCCAGGAAATCGGGACAGTGCTGGATGTCATTCGTGGTATTGCCGAGCAAACCAATTTGCTGGCATTAAACGCAGCTATTGAGGCTGCGCGGGCGGGTGATCAGGGGCGTGGATTTGCCGTTGTTGCAGACGAGGTGCGCACTCTGGCGAGTAGAACCCAGGAGTCAACGCAGGAAATTGATCAGATGATTGAGCGCTTGCAGGGTGGTTCACGCGATGCAGTGAAGGTCATGAATGCCAGCCGGGAGCAGGCACAGGATCTGGTTGGCCAGGCTGCGCGCGCAGGCGAATCTCTGCAAACCATCACCCAGGCAGTGGATAATATCACCGATATGAATTTACAGATTGCCAGTGCCACAGAAGAGCAAAGTAACGTGGCGCTGGGAATTGATGCGAGCATTATGACCATTCGGGACATCAGTGTGGAAACGGCCCGAAGTGCCGGGCAGGCGAACAACAGTAGTGAGAAAGTGGTCGCACTGGCTGACAAGGTTCAGGGGCTGGTTAATCAATTCAAAGTTTAATCTAACTATTACTACTCATCATCGCGCCTTGCCAGCCACAAAATTCAACGCACTCTACCCACCATGCAACTGCAGATTTCAGGTTTAATCTGGAAGGATCAATTTACGCCAGTTCAGCCAGCAAAAGTGCCACGGCTGCGAATCGCGTTTCCACATCGGGCAGGTCGCTGATAATACGTAACTTGTCCTGACCATCCATTCGGTAGGTTTTTGCCTGCGTCTGAATCAGACCGATGATTTTCATGGGATCAATGTTCGGTTCCTGCACAAACTGAAAACGGCCTCCACTATCACCCATTTCAATTTTTTTGATACCCAATGGCGTTGCGCCAAGTTTGAGTTCGGTAACCCGAAACAGGTTTTTTGCGGGGTCGGGCAATAAACCAAACCGGTCAATCATTTCCACCTGCAATTCACGCAGTTCTGTCTTGTCATTAGCGCTGGCAATGCGCTTGTATTGAATCAGGCGGGTATGTACGTCGGGTAAATAATCATCTGGCAGCAGGGCGGGGATGCCAAGGTCGATTTCAGTGCCATGATCCAGAGGCCGGTCCAATTCCGGTTCGCGGCCAGCTTTGAGCGCTTCCACGGCACGCTCAAGTAATTCGACATAGAGGGTAAAGCCAATTTCCTGCATTTGACCACTTTGTCCTTCACCCAGTAATTCACCGGCACCGCGAATTTCCATGTCGTGCGACGCGAGGGTGAATCCTGCTCCCAGCTCCTGAATGGATTCAATGGCTTCAAGGCGTTTTATGGCATCCGGGGTCATCACTTTTTTGGGCGGCACCACCAGATAGGCATAGGCTTGATGATGCGAACGACCCACACGACCCCGCAATTGATACAGTTGCGCCAACCCGAAGCGGTCAGCACGATTGATAATGATGGTGTTGGCATTGGGAATGTCGATGCCGGTTTCGATGATGGTGGTACACACCAGAATATTAAAACGGTGATGGTAAAAGTCTGTCATCACCTGTTCCAGTTCACGTTCACGCATCTGGCCATGCGCTGTTTCCACAGCGGCCTCGGGAACCAGTTCTTCGATATCACGACGCATTTTTTCCATGGTTTCGACGCTGTTGTGCAGGATAAAGACTTGACCACCACGGCGGATTTCACGCAGGCAGGCCTCTTTTAACAGGGTATCATTCCATTGGTTGACAAAGGTTTTGACGGCCAGTCGTCGTGCTGGTGCTGTAGCAATAATGGACAGGTCACGCAGTCCGGACATGGACATGTTCAGTGTGCGTGGAATGGGTGTGGCGGTGAGTGTGAGCAAGTCCACTTCTGAACGCAGTGCTTTGAACTTGTCTTTCTGACGTACGCCAAACCGATGCTCTTCATCGATAATTACCAGTCCCAGGCGTTTGTATTTAATGTCGCCGTGAATCAGTTTATGGGTACCGATGATGATGTCGATGGTGCCATTTTCCAGTTCTTTGAGAATCTCGGTTTGTTCTTTTTTGGAACGAAAACGTGATACCGAGGCGATACGCACGGGCCATTCGGAAAACCGGTCCTGAAAGTTTTCAAAGTGTTGCTGTGCAAGCAGGGTGGTGGGCACCAGCATGGCCACTTGTTTGCCGTCCTGCACGGCGATAAAGGCAGCACGCATGGCCACTTCGGTTTTGCCGAAACCAACATCGCCGCAGATTAACCGGTCCATAGGTTTATCCGAGCGTAAATCGTTGAACACGCCTTCGATAGCATCCTGTTGATCCGGGGTTTCCTCAAAGGGAAAGTCTGCGCAAAATGTGGCGTACTGGTTTTCATCCACATGATAAATGTGTCCCTTGCGGGATTCGCGCTGTGCGTAAATGGATAGCAGTTCCGCAGCCACATCGTGTATTTTTTCACGCGCTCTGCGTTTGGCTTTTTCCCATTGCCCGCTGCCTAAGCGGTGTAGCGGTGCGGACTCCGGTGAGGCACCGGTGTAGCGGCTGATGAGATGTAAATGGCTGACCGGGACAAACAGTTTGTCACCGTTGGCATATTCAAGGGTCAGGAATTCCTGTGTCATATCACCCAGCTGGATGATTTCCAGCCCGAGGTAGCGGCCTACGCCGTTGTCTTCGTGTACAACCGGGGCACCTACTTCCAGTTCTACCAGGTTTTTTATAACCTGGTCGGCATCGCGTGCCTTGCGCTGTCGGCGGCGTTGTTGCAGTACCTGTTCGCCGAATAGCTGGGGTTCCGCAATCAGTGCGATATTATTGCTGGTGAGCAACAGGCCGCTTTCCAGTGCAGAGACGGCAATAGCATGTTGTGCATCGCTGGCGAGGAAATCGCTCCAGCCAGTGACCTGGGCGGGGTGTAAACCACAATCCTTGAGTATACCCAGCAGGGTTTCGCGTCGGCCCGCGGATTCTGCACAAAACAACACTCGACCAGTAAAATCAGAAAGGAAAGCCGTGAGGCGTGCGGCGGGCTGTTCCGCACGGGCATCCAGAGTTAATTGAGGTGGCTTGCGGGTATTGAAGTTGTGTGTGCCGGATTGTGCAGAGAAATTCTGTAATTCAAAATGCTGTAATTCAACGCGCGGGTATTTTCCAATGTGTTCGAAGAATTCATTTTCACGCAGAAACAACCGGTTCGGCGGCAACAATGGGCGACGGGTGTCATGGCGGCCCTGTTCGTAACGTTCTTCCACGTTTGACCAAAAGGTGTTGATAGCATCTTGCGCGCCATCAGTGTTGATAATAAGACTGTTTTTGGGCAGATAGTCAAACAGGCTTTGCGTTTCGTCAAAAAATAACGGCAAGTAGTATTCGATGCCCGGTGGTGTATTGCCGCTACTGACTTCATGATAAATGGTGCTGGCTTGTGGATCACCTTCGAATTGCGCACGCCAGGCCTGTCGAAAGCAGGTGATGGCTTCCGGGGTAAAAGGAAACTCCCGGGCAGGCATCAAATTAATGTTAGCGACCTTGTCAATGGAGCGTTGCGTCTCCGGGTCAAAAGTGCGAATGCTTTCCACTTCGTCATCAAACAGTTCGATACGGAACGGATGACTGTGACCCATGGGAAACAGGTCAATGATGGCACCGCGCACGGCGAATTCGCCGTGTTCAATGACTTGTGAAACACATTGATACCCACCGATATTCAGCCGGTTGCGGGTGGCATCGAGGTCCAGTTGCTGGCCAGTATTGATGAGAAAGCAATTGCCTTCGAGAAAACTTTTAGGGGCCAGTCGGTACAGCAGGGTGGTGACGGGCACCACCAGTACGCCACGCTTCAGGTTTGGCAAGTGCGACAGTGTGGCCAGTCGTTCGGAAATAATATCCTGATGCGGTGAAAACACGTCATAGGGCAGGGTTTCCCAATCCGCGAAGGTGAGTACGGGCAGATTGTTGTGTGGCCCGTCGTTGCTATTGCCGCTACACGGGCTGTCACAAAAAAACCGAATGGCGTATTCCAGCCGCGTGGCGGAGGGCGTGTCCGGAGTGATAACCATCACCGGGCCATCTGCAGATTGTGCTGCCTCAGCGATGGCCAGTGCATCACTGCGACCGTAGAGTTGCCCCCAGTGAGTACGCCGTCCGGCCTGTTTTTCAGTGGTGGGTGTGAGCAGTGTTGCAGCTAAAGGCTGATGAGTTTGTGGCATTACGTTGATACAGCGGTGTTGTTTTTGAAGCCGCGTATTGTAGACGCTGGGCAGGATGCGGGGAAGAGGGAAGTCGGATTACCGGTTTGTTGTTATATCAACGTCATTTGAATGAAAATCCAATGTGAAAGCAGGAAGGCGCAGAAAGGGAGTTCTGGTTCCCACGCAAAACGTGGGAACGAAAAAACGAAGGACTAAAAAACCATTACGTGTTTAAAAATCGACGTGAATCAGGTCAGCCAGATATTCACGGGTCAGTATCTTGCTTTCTTCCACCGCAGGCTGATCAAAGGGATCAATACCCATGAGTTCTGCCACGACCACCGTTTCCATTTCCAGTAACATGATCAGTTCGCCGATGGCGTAGGCATCACGGTCGTGGAGACCAAAGGTGCGGTTAGGGCGGCCACGACGGGACAGCGTTTCGCGGGTGGCTTTAAGCTCGGAGATAAACAGCTCGCCGAGGGTGTGGCCTGCAAGGGGAGCAACGGCCGGTAATTCCTGAAAACGCATGGGAACGCGGCGGCCTTCGTGACGTACGCCCGGGTTGGCGATGAAGGTAACGACCTTGTCGTCAGGTCCATCAAGCATCAGTTGCAGTTGAGAATGCTGATCAGTAACGCCGTGGTTTTCCAACGGGGTCATGCCACGGTGCCGGCCGTCAGCGTCCACCTTGCCCAGGCTTTCTGCCCAGAGCTGGCGATACCAGTTGACCACCAGGCGCAGATTGTCGGCATAGGGCATGAATACGCTAATGGTACGTCCTTTTTCCGTGTGCAGATATTGGGCGGTACCGTTATGGAAGGCCGGGTTTTCAAGAATATCGTCATCGGTACAAAGTCTCGCCATGGCGCGTGCGCCTTCCAGTACACCGCTGACATCCACGCCGGAAATATAGGCAGGCAGCAAGCCCACTACCGAGAGTACGGAAAAACGGCCACCCACGGCCGGGTGTGCAATGGGCTCGATACCCAGTTGCTGAGCAATTTTATACAGCGCGCCGTCGGGGTTTTCGGTGATAATAACGGTGTGTTCACGCAAGCCGACTTCACCCAGGTAACGCTCCATACGGGGTAATACAGTAAGAAACTGGCCCAGGGTCTCGGCTGTGTTGCCGGATTTTGAGACCACCATACACAGTGTATCTGACCACTGCACATCATCAATTTCGCTGAGGGTGCGCGGGTCGATATTATCGTAAAACGTCACCCTGTTGCGCGGCGAACGATGACCCAGGGTGCTGGAAAGCATTTCCGCACCCAGCGAAGAACCGCCAATGCCAAAGACTATGGTGTGTTTGAACATACGGGAACATTTTCGCCCGATCTGTTCAATCATATCGAGGTCCGTTTTATCCGGCAGATTCAAAAAATTGACGTCATTGCTGCTCTGCCAGTGCCTGATTTTTTTACGCAGCCCGTCGAGTCGTGGTGAGAGGGCTCTGATCTCCTCATTGGTGACACCGCTATCGCCGATGGCATCTTTCTGGAAGCCGGAGTTATCAATGGAAAGGCGGGAAATGGTCATGTGAGCGATCCTTTTTTGGGGTTTATATCCTGTTCCGTGTACTAGCGGCAGGGAAATGCGGTTTGTAAAGCACGAATGGCCAATTTGTGTGCGGGCTGCTGCAAATACACGGGATTACTGCGGCCAAACTCCAGCACAATACGCGCAATTTTTTGGTATGACAGCTGCCAGTCAAAACAATAAAGGCCAAGGTCGTGTCGGTTACCGCGTCCGCCAGTTAACAGAGAATAGCGCAGTTTGGCCCGTGCGTCGGCGTGCTGTGCGGTGGTCATCATTCCGCTCAGGTAGGCCATGCACACGAAGGCGCTGTTTTGATCAGCATCACCTGGTACATCTGATTCCTGGTTTAGCGCAATTAACGCCTGCTGGCAGCTGATCATCAGGCTTTTCCCGTGGGTAATGGTCTGCACGCTGGCCATGATAGGCCCGGTGTACAAAATGCTTGTCAGGCAACAAATACCCAGAAGTCTCTTTTGAATGTCAGTGAGTTTTTGTCGTCGCATAGAAAGTGTGATGCCTATCTGTCACAAAGTGTGGGCAGGATACAGAGTTGAGACTAAAAAATAACGCCTATAGAGTAATAATTCATCATGTCACGCATCCAGATCCAGAGTGATGAGCTCATCAAGTTCGCATAATGTATATTATGTTAAATAACATACACCGCGACTTCCCTGTTAAAACAGTGTTGCAGCTAACAGCTGATGATTTCGGGAATTCACACATGGATGCAGCTCCTGTCCGTTACCGGCGGTGGCAACGCGCTGATACATGTGTTGTTTTTAAGTTCTGCGCTGCCACTGACATACTGTCATCAACCTGCCTTTGTGAAGTATTCCACGCCGTCGAGACCTTCGAAATGATTGTCCGAGGTGATTAATCGTGCCTGATTGTCACGGGCTGTCGCGTAGACGATGGCGTCCGCAAACGAGAGCGGGTGCTGTTTGGCAAAGTCCGCAGCCAGCAGAGCTATGCTCGTCGACAGAGGAATAACCTGCCCCTGTTCCGTCAGGCCGATGACTTCAAGCGCCCTGGATTCACTCGACTCGCGGCATACCCATTTGTAGAGCTCATACTGTACCGAGGTAGGCACGATAACAGTCTGGATATCAGCGAGCGCGGGGGCATAGCGATCCGCCAATAAACCATCCGTTAGCCACTCGATCCAACCGCAGGTGTCAACCACAGCCGCCATCAGTAACGATCAGCTCGATCACGGTAAAGAGATGGATTCGCCTGCTCCAACAGGCCGCGGGCAGACTCAATGCTTCTCACCGGCACCAGCTCGATAACCCCGCCCTTGGCGATCACTGAAAACTTTTGTCCAGCTTGTAACTGCAATTGTTCTCGCACAGCCTTCGGGATGGAAAGCTGGTATTTACTTGAAAGTGTGGCTGATATCATTTTACCTTTTCCATATCGTCCTGAGACTGGTAAAATTATAGCGATTTTCTATGCATTGCTCAATACGCATGAATACATCAACAGCGCAGATTGTTGAACCATTTTGCGGCCATCTTCTGTCCGATCATTGAAAAGTCGGCAATTGGCAAATAGCTTCTACTGCTACTGGTTGTGGTTGCGTTCGCCCTTTACGGCTAACCATCTTTTCATTAAACGAAACGCCTGAAACCGAAATGTGCTAACCAATAGCTAATTAGTCATCAGGCAGGATGACAACCTGCCTGCTGTAATCCGGCAGCACGATCAAGCCCGAACATCAGATTCATATTTTCAATACCGACCTGTGCCCCACCCTTTCCAAGACTGTCCAGCACACTGAAAACGACAACTCGATTTCTTTTTTCATCCACATCCAAGCCGATATAACAATAATTAGTGCCCGACACTGTACTCACCCAAGGATAAGCTCTGTATTGCCAGGCATCATTCTGATTCACAGGAAGATCATATATTTTGATAAACGGATGATTTTTATAGAAGTCGTGATAAAACGCCAGCAAACTTTGGCGTGAAACTGTTTTGAGGTTAAACGCATGGCAAACATTCAGTATGCCCCGTGTAATGGGTACATAGACCGGTGTGAAGTGTACATACACATCATCATCGGTCAATCGTGATAATTCCTGCTCCATTTCATAACTGTGTCGATGGTCCACTACGTTATAGGGTACCAGGTTGTTGCCAATTTCAGGGTGGTGCGCCGCACGGGATAGTTCAGCCCCAACGCCTGCTGTTCCCGATAAGCCGTTGACCACCAGAGAATGGGTATCCACCAGTTTTTCCTTAAGCAGAGGAGCCAGTCCCAGTATCGCTGCTGAGGAAAAACAACCGGGGTTGGCAATCAATCTTGCCTGTTTGATATCATCAAGGTGAAACTCAGAAAGGCCATACACGGATTCTTTGGCCAGTGACCACTCGGTATGAGGCTGGTTATATACCCGCTCCCAGGTGGGCCGGGAATCCAATCGGAAAGCCGCGCCCAAATCAATGACTTTGCAGCCAGTTTCCAGTAGCCGGGGAGCTATTGCCAACGAGGCCGGTGTCGGCAGGGCCATGAACACCACATCACATGCGGGTATGTCATCAGGATGAATCAACTCAATACCCTGGCCATACAGGTTTGGGTGATAGTTTTCGATTTTACCCGGTGTACGACTGGTGGCCCAGGCAAGTTCAGCCTCAGGATGATTTAATAACACCCGGATAACTTCTCCTCCCATGTAACCCGTTGCCCCAAGTACACCGACGTTAATCATGATGCAGCCCTCCATTCTTATTCCAGGATATGGAACAACCGTAACGAGAAACCAACATACATTACAGATACAGTCTACGGCCTATTTAACCAGTACAGATTCAAAGTAAGCATAAGCATTACGTTAAATGTGAAAAGTGGCGTGTTATAAACCTAAGCCCAGCTGCGTTGGCAGCGATGCTACAGAGCTATAATTCAACCAAGTGTTGTAAACGCAAAGGGCACAGAGACGCAAAGAAAAAGCACATACTTTGCGTTAAATCCCCAGGGATGTTTAAACTTAAATTCCGCAGTTGACCGCGCAGAGGTTGTAACAAGATGAAGCGATTTCAATTGTTGCTTAACAGTCGTTTAGGCGCAACCCGGCCATCATCCAGCACGGTACCCAAACCCAGAAAGCGTTTGTCGCTGGCATACAGTCTTACCCAGCCGCGGTCCTTGAGCTGCGGTACAAATACTGCCTGCCCCTGACAAAGATAAAAACTGGCATCTTCCGGGAGGCACACTTCCGGCCAGTCCGGCAGGGTAGATTCCATGGGTAATAGCAATTCGTCCAGTGCGTGTGGACCTGATTGCTCCACAATGGCTTGCAGGAATTCCAGTGTATACATGGCATGCCCATCCAGGGCACCGACACCGGTACGGCGCAGAGCGGCTACATGAGCACCACAACTCAGCGCTTCACCGATGTCCTCAGCCAGTACACGAATGTAGGTGCCTTTACTGCAACGCACATCCAGTTCCAGCTCATCGCTATCAAATCGCAGTAGTTTTAAAGAATGAATGGTGATATCACGTGGCTCACGTTCAACTTCAATCCCCTGATGGGCCAATTTATAAAGAGGCTGGCCACCACGTTTGATGGCGGAATGCATGGGCGGGATTTGCTGACTCTGGCCGAGGAAATGTTCCAGCACTTCTTCGACCTGTGTGACAGCAAGCTCTCCCACTGATCGTGTTTCGCGGATTTCACCATCAGCATCACCACTGTCGGTGGTTGCCCCCAGCTTACAGGTTGCGCGATATTCCTTATCCGCAGAAAGCAGAAAACCGGAAATTTTGGTGGCCTCTCCAAGGCAAACAGGAAGCATGCCTGATGCCAGCGGATCAAGACTGCCGGTATGCCCCGCCTTGTTCGCATTAAAAAGCCGTTTGACCATTTGCAAGGCGGCATTGGAGGTAATGCCGGTGGGTTTATCCAGCAACAATACGCCATTCACACTTCGGCCACGGTTACGACGACGCGCCACACTCATTCTCCAAAAACATTAAAAAAGAAACGGGAGGGTTGTTGCTGCTCAAATCACTCTGATTTTTCAGGTGGGGAGTCAGCAGGTTTGTTGGTTGTCTCATCACCTTCGGCAGAGGGTGTGCCGGACTGTTTGATCAGGTCCGTCAAACGATTCCCGTATTCCATTGATGAATCGTAAATAAAAACCAGCTGGGGCGTGGCACGCAACTTGAGACGCCGGGCCAATGCCGTACGCAAATAACCAGCAGCCTTGTTCAGGGCCAGTGTGCTGTTTTCAACGGACTTTTTCGCCTGTTCTTTATCCGCCAGATTTTCATCCAGCACTGTAAAATACACGCGCGCCCGTTCAAATTCGTGCGTGACATCGACACCAGTGACGGTGACCATACCCACTCGTGGATCACCCAGTTCCATCTGGATCAGCTCAGCCATGTGCCGCTGAATCTGATCCGCCACCCGGCGTGTGCGACTAAACTCTTTGGCCATGGCTATTTACTCCACAAATCCACAAGAGAACAACCGCTGTTACAGGGTACGTTTAACTTCGACTTGTTCGAAGACTTCAATTTGGTCGCCTGCTTTGATGTCATTGTAGTTTTTCACACCGATACCACATTCTGTACCGGAACGAACCTCTTGCACGTCATCCTTGAAGCGACGCAGCGATTCCAATTCGCCTTCGTAAATCACGACATTATCACGCAATACGCGAATAGGGTTGTTTCGTTTCACCATACCTTCCGTCACCATGCAGCCTGCAATAGCGCCCAGCTTGGGAGAACGGAAAACATCGCGCACTTCAGCAAGACCCACGATTTCCTCTTTGAATTCCGGTGCCAGCATACCGCTCAGTGAATTTTTCACTTCATCAATAGCATCGTAAATCACACTGTAATAATGCAAGTCGATACCATCTTCTTCGATAATGCGTTTCGCCGATGCGTCAGCACGCACATTAAAGCCGATCATAACTGCGGAAGAGGCCACGGCCAGATTAACATCAGATTCGTTGATGGCGCCTACACCACTGGCCACAATTTTCACCTTCACTTCGTTGGTCGATAGTTTTGTCAACGACTCATTAAGCGCTTCCACTGAACCTTGCACATCTGCTTTCACTACCAGATTGAGAGTATTCACTTCGCCCTCTTCCATCTGTGAAAACATGCTTTCCAGTTTGGCTTTTTGTTGACGTGCCAGCTTCACATCACGGAATTTCCCCTGACGGAACAAGGCCACTTCACGCGCCTTGCGTTCATCGTCCACCACCAGCATTTCATCGCCAGCACTCGGCGTGCCCGACAGACCCAGTACCTCTACCGGGATCGATGGACCTGCTTCGGCGGCCGGCTGACCATTTTCATCCAGCAATGCACGTACCCGACCATACTCCTGACCGGCAAGTACCATATCTCCTTTACGCAAGGTGCCATTTTGTACCAGTATTGTTGCCACTGTGCCACGCCCTTTATCCAGACGTGACTCAATGACTACGCCACGTGCCGGCGCATCTTTTACGGCTTTGAGTTCCAGTACTTCTGCCTGCAAAGAAATGGCTTCCAGTAATTTATCAATACCTTCACCGGTCAACGCAGACACATGTAAAAACTGTGTATCACCGCCCCAGTCTTCCGGCACCACTTCTTCGGCCACTAATTCCTGTTTGACGCGATCCGGTTGTGCATCCTCTTTATCGATTTTATTCACCGCTACCACGAGCGGCACATCGGCAGCCCTGGCATGTTGAATGGCTTCCTTGGTTTGCGGCATAACACCGTCATCGGCTGCCACAACCAGTACAACAATATCGGTTGCCTTCGCTCCACGCGCCCGCATCGCAGTAAATGCTGCGTGTCCGGGGGTATCCAAAAAGGTGATTGGGCCAAGTTCAGTGTTTACATGATAGGCACCGATGTGCTGGGTAATACCCCCCGCTTCGCCTGCGGCCACTTTTGCTTTTCGGATGTAATCCAGCAGCGATGTTTTACCATGGTCAACATGTCCCATGATGGTGACGGCCGGCGCACGCGCGATTTGTTCGCTCCCTTCACTGGATGCCTGTGCAATACTGTCTTCCAGGGCATTGTCACTCACCAATACAGCCTTATGGCCCATTTCTTCCACAACTATTCCTGCGGTTTCCTGATCAAGTACCTGATTAATCGTTACCATACTGCCCATTCCCATCATCACTTTGATGACCGCAGCAGCCTTCACCGCCATTTTTTGTGCGAGTTCACCAACCGTAATGGTTTCAGGAATATTGACATCACGCACCACAGGTGCCACTGGCATTTCAAAAGCATGCTCAGCCGACCCGGAAGATACTGCGCCACGGGCACGCCGAGGCTTCTTCTTGCGGCGGCCTGATTTACTGGCATCTACGTGGAGTTCTTTACGACCATATTTCGTCGGTTTTTCAGCTTTCCCTGGCTTATCTGCACGCTCACGCTTCGCACCACGTTTATCAGTGGTTTTCTCCGCAGCAGCCGGTTGAGCAGGAGCCGCAGGCGCTGCGGCCGCCACCGCCTCTGCGGCTGCTTTTAATGCAGCCTCTTCTTCCCGTTTTTTGGCCTCGGCTTCTGCCAGGCGCTCTTGTTCCTCCCGGGCTTTTGCCTCGTTTGCATCAACACGACGCTGACGCTCAAGCTCGGCCATCTTTTCTTCGTCAAGGCGATCCTGTGCAATTTTATTTGTTTCCGCCTTGAGCTTTTCAGCTTCCTCGGAAACAACTTCGCTGCGCTTCATGTAAGTCCGTTTTTTCCGCACTTCAACATTCACTGTTTTGCTGCGCGCTGCACCACGCCCAGCTCCGCTCGGTTGTTTCAATTCAGAAACGGTCTTACGACGCAAAGTGATTTTTTTCGGTTCACTGGGCTTTACCCCGCCGCCGTGAGTATCACGCAGAAAATCCAGCAACTTCATTTTCTCTTCGTCGCTAACGATTTGCTCGCTGCTCTCAAAGGACATACCAGCCTTATCCAGCTGTCCCAGCAAACGATCCACCGGAACACTCAAGACTTCAGCTAATTGTTTTATACTTACGCCTGACATAACTTCCCCCAATCACTTAACCCTGTTGTTCGCCAGCCGCTGTATCTTCAGCAAACCAGGGCGTTCGTGCGGTCATAATCAATTTACCGGCCCGTTCTTCATCCATATCTTCGATATCCATTAATTCATCAACGGATTGCTCCGCCAAATCTTCCATGGTGATCACATTACGACTGGCCAGAACAAAAGCCAAGTGCTGATCCATTCCATCCATTGTCAGCAAATCTTCTGCTGGCTGTTTTTCCTCCAGCACTTCTTCCTGCACCAGTGCTTTGGTCAGCAATACATCTTTGGAACGGTTACGCAATTCATTCACAATATCTTCATCAAACTCTTCAATGGCCAGCATCTCTTCCAGTGGCACATAGGCAATTTCCTCGATACTGGTAAAACCTTCCTGCACGAGAATGCCGGCAAATTCTTCGTCCACATCCAACTGCGACATAAACAATTGCAAGGCGGCTTTGCCTTCCTGCTCACCTTTTTCCGACAATTGCTGGTCCGACATCACGTTGATCGTCCAGCCGGTCAACTCACTGGCAAGACGTACATTTTGCCCACCACGACCAATGGCCTGCGAAAGTTGTTCTTCTTCCACCGCAATATCCATGGCATTATTTTCCTCGTCCATCACGATGGACACCACTTCTGCGGGAGACATGGCATTAATCACAAACTGTGCCGGGTTTTCGTCCCAAAGAATAATATCCACACGTTCGTCGGCCAGTTCGTTGGACACCGCACGCACCCGCGAGCCTCGCATGCCAACACAGGCACCCACCGGATCGATACGGGCATCATTGGATTTAACGGCAATTTTTGCGCGCGAACCGGGGTCGCGTGCAGCCGCCAGGATATCAATCAGGCCTTCACCCACTTCGGGGATTTCCAGTTTGAATAATTCGATCAGCAATTCCGGCGCTGTGCGACTTACAAACAGTTGTGGGCCACGCATTTCGGAACGCACGTCTTTCAAATAACCTCGCACGCGGTCACCGGGGCGCACAGCCTCACGCGGTATCATATCTTCGCGCGGCACCAGGGCTTCAACATTTTCACCAAGGTCCATAATGATGTTGCCTTTGTCCAGACGCTTGACCACACCCATCACCAACTCGCCAATACGTCCCTTAAAAGCCTCGACAACGTGCGCACGCTCGGCATCACGCACTTTTTGCACGATGACCTGCTTTGCCGCCTGTGCCGCAATACGCCCAAACTCGGCAGACTCCATGGGCTCTTCAATGAACTCTCCGACTTTGATGTCCGGGTTTTTCTTCAGCGCATAAGTCAGCTTGATTTGCGTATCAGGATCTTCAAAATCTTCGGAGTCATCCTCAAACACCTCCCAGATACGAAAGGTTTTGTATTCTCCCGTTGTTCGATCAATATCAACACGCACATTGATATCCATACCACTCAGTTTTTTGCTGGCCGTCGCCAACGCTGCTTCAATGGCACCAAAAATCGTTTCTTTATCGAGTCCCTTCTCATTCGATACGGCATCCGCAACCATCAATATTTCTTTGCTGTTCATCGCTCTCCGCCTCATCATAGCCGTGGCCTGTTACCCAGGGCATTTAGATTTTTCTCTAAACTTGTTGCTCTCAATTTACGACTGTTTTTGCACGTCTATTTATGCTTACACACTAAAAATCCGCAATCAGATTTGCCTTATCAATGGCACCCAGCGCCAATACCAATTCATTTTCACCAATATTAACGATGACCTGCTCATTTTCGACACCCTGCAAGGTACCTCTGAATTTACGCTGCCCATTAATCGGCGTTACTAACTTCAATTTAACCTTATGGCCCGCAAACTGCGCAAAATGTTTCAGCGTAAATAACGGTCGATCAAGCCCCGGCGACGAAACTTCCAACTGATATTGCTCCTGGATAATATCCTCTACATCCAGTACACCACTCAGCTGATGGCTCACACGCTGACAATCACTCACACCAACGCCGTTCTCTTTGTCAATATACACACGCAACAGGCCACGATTGCCCTGTCTGCCATATTCAATGCCCACGAGTTCGCAGTCCAATGATTCGACCACCGGGGCGATAACCGCCTGTATATGTGCTGGTATCTGCCGCACAATCTCGCTCCAAGTAACACTTTTTCCAGAAACAAAAAATGGGCCTTAGGCCCACCGTCACATCAACCACTTTAACCAAGATCAATTATAGCGCCTGACGGTCTGCACACCAAACTACATCAGCGCTTCAGCCGCTTGTTTTTAACAAAAAAAAGTTAAAAAAAAACCACGTTTACTCGTGGCCTTTGCGATCCGCATTCGAATCGGTGATTCCTCGTGGAATCATTCAACTTTTTCTCGACGGGTCATCGGGGACAGGTTCAACCTGTGACCTTCAGCGGCTGCGCCGGATGAAAGCTGAGCCCGATCGTCGGGCACTCCACAACACCATTTTCTCGTCGTTGGTAGCGGGACAGGATTTGAACCTGTGACCTTCAGCGGCTGCGCCGGATGAAAGCTGAGCCCAATCGTCGGGCACTCCACAAAACCATTTTCTCGTAGTTGGTAGCGGGGACAGGATTTGAACCTGTGACCTTCAGCGGCTGCGCCGGATGAAAGCTGAGCCCGATCGTCGGGCACTCCACAAAACCATTTTCTCGTAGTTGGTAGCGGGGACAGGATTTGAACCTGTGACCTTCGGGTTATGAGCCCGACGAGCTACCGGACTGCTCCACCCCGCACCCGAGGCAGCGCATTCTACCCAAGTCCGCTGAAAATACAAGCCCGGCCGACAAATAGTTAGCATTTTTTATTATTGACGGCCTCAAGCACTACATAGGCAATCGCATATTCTCTTTCATCAGACAAGCTAAGATGACTGTTACCAACACCTTGTTTTTGCAAAATTTGTTGTGCCTGCTGAGAAAACACCAATAACGGTTTACCCAGCGCATCATTGTCTACGCCAATATCGTGCAAATTCAGTCCATCACGAAACCCGGTACCCAGCGCCTTGGCAGCAGCCTCTTTAGCCGCAAAACGCTTGGCCAAAAATGATGCCTGCCGTACCGAATCTGTAAAAGTCGCCATTTCGGCCCGGGTAAGAATGCGCGCCGCAAAACGCTCGCCATAGCGATCCAGATTATCGGCCATACGCGGGATACGTACGATATCAGTGCCAATGCCAAAAATCATGCGCTTTGTGCCTCACGCATCAGCTGTTTTATTTCACGCACCGCTGGTTGCAAACCGCTGAACACTGCCCGGGCAATAATGGCATGCCCGATATTCAGTTCACAAATACCCGGAATGGCCGCAATGGCGTGTACATTATGGTAATGCAGACCGTGGCCGGCATTAACCTGCAAACCAAGGCCGAGGCCATGTTCCACTGCCGTAACGATTCTGGCCAGTTCGATATCACGCTGCACTGCTGTCTGTGCATCGGCAAAATGTCCGGTGTGAATTTCGATGACGGGAGCACCTGCTTCAGCCGCAGCGTCAATTTGCAACGGATCAGCATCAATAAACAGCGACACCCGTACCTGCGCCTCTGCAAGACGGGAGCAAGCCTCACGCATGCGCTCAGGCTGCCCTGCCACATCCAGACCGCCCTCTGTCGTCAGTTCCTCACGGCGTTCCGGCACCAGACAGCAGTCGGCTGGCTGAATACGCTTGGCGATAGCCAGCATTTCCTCGGTGACTGCCATTTCGAGATTCATACGTGTTTGTAAAATATCCCTGAGCATCTCCACGTCACGATCCTGAATGTGGCGGCGATCTTCGCGCAGATGCAGGGTAATGGCATCGGCACCGGCCTGCTCGGCCTCGATGGCTGCCTGGACAGGGTCAGGGTAGCGTGTACCGCGCGCCTGGCGTAGCGTGGCAACGTGATCGATATTAACGCCCAGCAATATGGCGTTTGAGTTTATATTTGCGTGTGCCATAAAAGAGAACCTGTGCTGTTTGTTGTGAGTTTTTCCGTAGAATCGGTTTTCGTAAAATCAGGGGGCCATGCGTTGTGCCAACTGAGCGCTTTGTTGCAGCAGCTGTCGGCTTTGCAAGGGTTTGGGACCGAGATAATGTCCCAGCATGGCACGCAATAACTGTTTTGCCTGACGGCGGACGGGTGCTGTTGATAAATCATTTGCCTGCAATGCCAATAACGTGTGCCCGGATATTTTAATTCCCATGTGCGCTTCATTATTTTCTATCGATGCAGAATCTTCAACAAGCAGTACCGGCCCCTGCTCAAGAAAATAAATATAGTCTTGGCCAGCCTGTACAGGTGTTGCGCTATGGACGTCATAATCAAGCACTAACCCATACCCCAGCGCCGTCAACAGACGTATTTCAAAACGACGTAAAATGATTTCCAGTTCCACTTGTGCGTTTTCTGCCGTATTCAGTGCCGCCAATGCACGCAAAGCTTCATCATACCAGCCAAACAATTCCAGTTGTGCATCATGGCGCTGTAACAAACGTAACAGAATCTCGTTCAAATAAAACCCGCTGGCGATTAAATGCGGATTGATGCGCAATGCGGCACCCTGTGCTTCGGCTTCCGTTAACCGTCCGAGTTCACCACGCTGATTAAAGGAGACCAGTAAAGGCTGAAAGTTTTGCAACAACCCACGCCAGCGTGGTTTGTTGCCGCGCACGCCTTTGGCAATAACACCGACTCGTCCCTGTTCGGGGGTAAACAATTCAAGGATGGTACTGGTATCGCGATAAGCGTGCTGGTGTAAGACATAAGCGGGCTGCAACAACACCCGCACATTAGTCATCCTGATAACCGAGGCTGCGCAGGGCGCGCTCATCGTCGGCCCAGCCACTGCGCACTTTCACCCAGAGTTGCAAAAAAACTTTACCGTCGAAAGCGCGTTCCATGTCCTTGCGCGCCAATTCACCGATGCGTTTGAGTTGCTGGCCTTTTTTACCAATGATAATACCCTTCTGACCATCACGCTCCACCCAGATAACGGCATGAATGTGACGGACATTATTTTCCACCGAGAATTTTTCAATCTCCACCGTTGTGGAATATGGCAGTTCCTGCGATAAAGAACGCACCAGTTTTTCGCGTACAAATTCGGACGCCATAAAACGTTCGCTACGATCTGTTACCTGGTCTTCAGGAAAAAAAGGCGGTGCCGTCGGCAATAATTTTTTAATGGCGGCTTCCAGATGACTGACACCTTCACCGGTTTGCGCAGAGATGGGCATCATCTGTGTAAAGGTGTGTTTTTCAGCTAACATACCCAGATGCGGCAGTAATACATCCTTTTCTTTCAGGCCATCGACTTTATTGACCACCAGAAACACAGGCACGGTGACTTGTTTTATTTTTTCCAGGACATGTGTATCTTCATCGGTCCACTGAGTACGATCCAGCACAAAAATAATCACATCCACATCGGTAATACTTCCCGAAGCCGCACGGTTCATAAAACGGTTAATGGCTTTTTTTCCACCGAGGTGCAAACCCGGTGTATCGACATAAACCGCCTGACATTCATCTGTGGTTTTCACCCCTAAAATGCGGTGGCGGGTCGTTTGCGGGCGATTGGCCGTAATGCTGATTTTCTGACCCAGAATACAATTGAGCAAGGTTGATTTGCCCACATTGGGGCGGCCAACAATAGCAACATAACCGCAGTGAAAATCGTGCTCGTGTGTTTGTATATTCATTTTTTACCGTCGTTTAGCAGTAGCAGCGCCTGTTCTGCGGCATCCTGTTCTGCTTTGCGTCTGCTGCTGCCAATACCGGAAACTGACTGAGACAAGCCTTGTACAGCACAACTGATTTCAAAACGTTGATTATGCTCATCACCCGATGTGCTGACAACGACGTAAACCGGGAGCGGAGAACGGCGTGCCTGCAAAAATTCCTGCAAACGTGTTTTGGGGTCTTTTAATTCATTTTCTGCGGAGAGATTGGCAAGGCGTGGGGCAAGACATTTTTCAATAAATTTGCGCGCACTGTCCAGTCCACTGTCCAGATAGATTGCACCAATAATAGCTTCCATCCCATCAGCCAATATGGAGTCCCGGCGAAAACCGCCGCTCTTTAGTTCACCAGAACCCAGCAATAAAAAATCGCCCAGTGAAAACTCGCGTGCCAGCTCCGCCAGGGTTTCTTTTTTTACCAGAGAAGCACGAAAGCGGCTGAGATGCCCTTCCGGTACAGAGTCAAACTGAAAATAAAGAAGGTCGGCGGCCACAAAACCAAGAATAGCATCACCCAAAAATTCCAGCCGTTCGTTATTGGCCGCTCCTTTGCTGCGATGAGTTAACGCGAGGGTAAGAAGGGCGGTATCACTGAACTGGTATTCAAGTGTGTACTGTAATCGATCAAGTTGCACATCCGGTTTATTCACAACAATGTCAATCCAGTTTTACCTCGTCAACAAAACTCACCACCATATCGACATTGCCCAATGCCGGGGTACGAACTTCATATTCAATGGCGATAACCATGGAGCCGTCTTTATCGCGTTCAATGAAAATATGTTCATTGGTGACATTTTTTACATCATCAATGGAAAAGCGTTTACTGAGCGTATCGAGAATTTCACCGTTGGTTTTTTCCGTGATACCGGCTTCCTCTACCAGACTTTCGAGATGCGAGGCGACACTAAAGTGTTCCATATAAATAGGGAACAGACGTATGGCAATGGTGGCAAAAAAGCCAATCATCGCAAGAATTAATATGACGCTGATGGCCGTCAAACCCTGTTGACGGTGTGGGTGGTGCTCAAATGGCTGGATTGTTCTATTCATTGTTCCTTGGCTCCACTCGTTTTTTATCGTATTCCATAATCCTAAAATCCGCAGTTGAATGGCCGGTTATAGAGACTCACTCAACAAGTGGGCTAGACAAAAACTCAAAACACAATGTTTATCAATGTGTTATTACACTTTTTACGCGGTCAACTGCGGAATTCAGGATAATCATCGTTATGACTAAATCCGAATACCGCAAACCTTGAATACTACACATCGGCCTGGTTTTTCATCTATTTAATGCTGCTCCCCAGCCGATCCCAGGCAATACCGCTGGCTTTTGAGTCCCAGTTCATCCAGATCATAAAGGCCTTGCCCACCAGATTCTCTTCCGGCACAAAGCCCCAATAACGGCTGTCGTTGCTGTTGTCCCGGTTATCACCCATCACAAAATACTGGCCTTCCGGCACAATAAATTCACCTTCCATCGTGCCCCGGTTTTCGTCAATCAGTATATCGTGATCTACGTCTGACAAGTGTTCCAGCAGCACCTTTGCCCCCGACATGGAAACGCCGGAGCCAATACCAATATACGTTCCCTTTGCTTCCTGTTTGACCGGTTCACCATTCACAATCAGTTGTTTATTATAATAAGCGATTTTATCCCCCGGCAAACCAATCACTCTTTTGATGTAATCAATAGAGGGGTCTTTGGGATAACGGAAAACCATGACATCGCCCCGCTTCGGTTCACCCACATCAATGATTTTGCTATTGAGTACAGGTAAACGCACGCCGTAGGAAAATTTATTCACCAGAATAAAGTCGCCTGTGAGTAATGTAGGCATCATCGAGTTTGAAGGGATGCGGAAAGGCTCCACTAAAAATGAGCGCAGCACCAGCACAGCCAGTATCACCGGAAATAACGAACGTGCGTACTCAACCAGTACAGGTTCTTTAAGCAGTTTTTCTTTTGCTTCGGACAGTGTTGCAGTAGGAGACACATTTTGTTCCGACAGCGCATCGGCAGCCGCACGTCGTTTAGGTGCCAAAACATAGGCATCAAACAACCAGATAATGCCAGTAATAAAAACCGCACTGACCATAATCGCGGGAAAATTAAAATCCATGAGCTTCTTTACCTGTACTTGTTATTATTTACTTTTACCAACCTGCAATATCGCCATAAAGGCCTCCTGCGGAATTTCCACGGAGCCCACCTGCTTCATACGCTTTTTACCCGCCTTTTGTTTTTCCAGTAGCTTGCGTTTACGTGATATATCACCACCATAACACTTGGCGGTCACATTCTTGCGCAAGGCTTTTACATTACTGCGCGCCACAACATGGGCACCAATCGCGGCCTGAATGGCGACATCAAACATCTGTCGTGGAATAATTTCACGCATTTTTTCGGCCAGCTCACGACCGCGATACTGTGCCTGATCGCGATGCACAATCACTGACAATGCATCCACCCGTTCACCATTGATTAATAAATCCAGCTTCACCAAGTCAGCGGTCTGAAAATGAATAAAGTGATAATCCAGCGAGGCATAACCACGGCTGACTGATTTCAGCCGGTCGAAAAAGTCCATCACCACCTCGTTCATCGGCATTTCATATTCCAGAGACACCTGGTTACCGATGTAAAGCATTTTGCGTTGTACGCCGCGTTTTTCAATACACAGACTGATCACGTTGCCGACGTATTCTTGAGGCAATAAAATGTTAGCGGCAATAATGGGTTCACGCAGTTCTTCAATTCTGCCTGCATCAGGTAACTTTGAGGGATTATCAACCTGAATCACTTCACCATTACTGGCCAGCACTTCATATATGACCGTGGGCGCAGTACTGATCAAGCTGAGATCGTATTCACGTTCCAGGCGTTCCTGGACGATTTCCATGTGCAGCATGCCTAAAAAACCGCAACGGAAACCCAGGCCCAGTGCCTGCGAGGTTTCCGGCTCATAAAACAAAGACGCGTCATTCAAACGCAGTTTTGCCAGGGCATCGCGCAGGTCTTCGTAATCTTCAGCACTGATGGGAAAAATACCGGCGTACACCTGTGGTTGCACGGCTTTGAAGCCCGGCAAGGGTTCTGCGGCCGGGTTATCTGTCAAGGTCAGCGTATCCCCCACCGGTGCGCCCTCGATTTCCTTGATACCCGCAATTACATAACCCACCTCACCGGCCCGTAAAATATCGGTATTCAGTCGTTTGGGGTTGAAAATACCAACATGGTCTACCAGATGAGTGCGTCCCGTACTCATTACCAGAATTTTTTGACGTTTTTTCAGTGCTCCCTGCTTGATGCGCACCAATGATACTACGCCCAGATAATTATCAAACCAGGAATCAATAATCAACGCCTGCAAAGGGGCGTCCCGGTCACCTTCCGGCGCAGGAATTTTTTGCACCAGCTCTTCCAGCAACTCATCGACACCCAAACCGGTTTTGGCACTGACGCGCGTGGCTTCGCTGGCTTCCACGCCAATGATATCTTCAATTTCGTGAATCACTCGCTCCGGATCGGCGGCAGGCAGGTCAATTTTATTAAGCACCGGCACCACTTCCACATCCTGTTCAATCGCGGTGTAACAATTGGCCACGCTCTGTGCTTCCACACCCTGTGAGGCATCCACCACCAGCAATGCGCCTTCGCAGGCGGCCAGTGACCGTGATACTTCATAGGAAAAATCAACGTGACCCGGGGTGTCAATAAAATTCAGTTGGTAGGTTTCACCATTTTTCGCGGTGTAATTGAGCGTAACACTTTGTGCCTTGATAGTAATACCGCGTTCGCGTTCCAAATCCATGGAATCCAGCACTTGCGCAGACATCTCGCGCTCGGACAGGCCACCGCACATTTGAATGAAGCGGTCAGCAAGTGTGGATTTTCCGTGGTCTATATGCGCAATAATGGAAAAATTGCGGATGTTTTCCATTTTTGACATGTAAAAGGTACCACCGAATTAAGGGAATGAAATCACGTTCGGAAGGAACGACCGGCGGGCATTGTAATCTATCTGGCTCGCCGCCGAAACAGAAACCCCGCAGACCATTACAATCTGCGGGGATTTTCTGCAAAACCCGGGCGGGTTATTTTTCCTTGACTTTCAGCGCCAGAAAAACAGGACCGCCACGGCGCTGCACCAGCAACGGTAACGACTTGTTCACAGGCAGTTCTGCCGATATCTCGGCAAAGTGCTTGGCATCTTTCACGTCCACATTGTTGATCATCAAAATTACATCACCACGTCTCACTCCGGCTTTGCGCGCCGGACCGGCCTGGATTTTCTGCACAATCACACCACCGTCCTTGATTTCCAGTTTTTTGCGCTGCTCGGCAGTGAGGTCCATTACTGTGACATTCAAGCGGGTCTCACTGGCTGTGCTCGGTTCACCGGCCGCCACCTGCATGTCATCATCCGGTAATTCGCCCAGAGTGACTTTCAGGGTCTTGACCTTGCCCTTACGCAAAATCTCCACCTCGACCTTTTTGCCCACCGGACTGATACCTACCAAGGGTGGCAAATTGGAAGAACGCACCACTGGATTATCATTGAACCGGGTAATGACATCCCCCACTTCCAGTCCTGCTTTTTCTGCCGGGCTGTCTTTCAACACCTTGGCGACCAAGGCACCACGGGGTTTATCCATGCCGAACGATTCTGCTAACTCGCGAGTGACATCCTGAATCAGCACACCCAGCCAGCCCCGGGCCACCTTGCCACCGTCTTTTAACTGGTCAACCACCTGCATGGCCATATCGATGGGAATGGCAAATGACAACCCCATAAAACCACCGGTACGACTGTAAATTTGCGAGTTAATACCGATGACTTTCCCGTCCAGGTCAAACAAAGGACCACCGGAATTACCGGGATTAATAGCCACATCGGTCTGAATAAACGGCACATAGTTCTCACGCGGCAGGGAGCGGCCTTTGGCGCTGACAATACCCGCTGTCACCGAATGATCAAAACCAAACGGTGAACCAATGGCCAATACCCATTCACCCACTTTCAAGCGACCGGAATCACCGATTTTCACCACGGGCAAGTTATCTGCGTCCACTTTTAACAGGGCAATATCACTGCGCGCATCACTGCCAATAACCTCAGCCACCAATTCACGTCGATCAGACAAACGCACCAGAATTTCGGTAGCGTCTTTCACGACATGATGATTAGTCATCACATAACCATCTTTGGAAATGATAAATCCTGAACCCAGTGATTTAGCCTCCTGTGGCTCGATACCACCATGACCGCCGCCATGTTCACCAAACCCGCGACCCTGTTCACCAAAAAAATGGCGGAACAAATCACCAAACGGGCCTTCTGGAATCTGCTCAGGCATGCTGTGTGGCCGGCGTGAAATTTTCGGGTGTTTGATTTTTTGCGTGGTACTGATATTTACCACCGCCGCACTGTGTTTCTCAACCAGTTCGGTGAAATCAGGCAAACTGCCCGCCTGCACCTGACTGGACAGCATCAAAAATGCCAGGACAACAGCCACTATCAAACCAGGTGAGATCGATGAAATCACCCTGCGCCTTGCTACAAAGTTACCTGCGTTACCCGACCGGACACTCTTAAAATTCATGTTTGCTCCTAACATTCAACATCACTTTTTTCATTCAACAATTATTTACCGTGGCGTAATACCAGCAATACCAATAACACGCCGCAGCAGCACAGGCTGGTAACGCACATCATCTGCGATCTGCCGGGTAAAGCGTTGTACCCAGGCAAACCCCAGCAATAAACCAAAAAGGCCCAGAACAATCGGTAAAACGTCCTGATTTGTCATCAGCAATTGCGTGCTCAACAACTGACCCAAAAAACCAAAAACAAACAACATCAACAACGGTACAGTGTAAACGACCAGCGAGCCGCGCACCAATGCTTGCTCGTTAATGCCAATAATGACTTCATCACCAACGGCCACCGAGGTGGCTTGTGGATTCAGTGTGCGCACTCGACTACGCTTATTGCCCAGCACCTTGGCCAGCGTTGCTGTACCACAGCCTTTGTTTGCAGCACATTGGCCACAGGCGCTGCGTCGTTGCGTTTCCACCCACACATCGTTATTTTCCAGCGCGATGACTTGTGCGTGCTCTTCAATCATTCTTCCACACCTGAGGCAAATATCACTGAATGTGCAAGCTGTTCAACCGTGTTTGCCGGGACTTCACCGATAATGGTAATTTGATGCCCCGCATTGATTGTGCCAAACGCATTTACTACGCCCATGGGCGAAATACCTTCAAATGCGTCCTGATCATCCGTGAGTTCCTCAAAATAAATCGAGATGTTTGCCAAACCATCGGATAATACCCAATGTTCACTGGGCACGCTGGAACCCAACATTTGATGCCGAAAACGTGAAGATACCGTAAACCCTTTGGGTAATGGTTCTATTTTCCAGTCACTGTCCAGAATCATGGGCTTGCTGCTGTCAGACTCACGCTCATACCAGGTAAAACCATCGCCGGTTGACGTTGGTTGTAATAAACTTTCAGGGATGCGATCAACAATGGCGATGTCTGCAAACATCGCCTGCTCCAGTGATTCACCCTGTTCGTTCAACAAGTCAGATTTCAATAAAATGGATTTCTCAGCGTCAATCCAGAGCCGATAGCCATAACGTAAATTATCTTTCGGATGAATCAATACCCGCTGTGCTTCCCGTCCCGCAATGCGTTCCATGGACTCCAGTGTGAATTCATAATTTTTTTGCAGCTCTCTAAAGTCATTTCCGGCCAATTGTGTCAGTACATTAACATTGCCTTTGAATTTTTGACGACTGACCATAACCTCTTTGCTATCCGGCATATAACAAATGACCAGATCATCTTTACGCACCACTTCACGCGCCACACCATTCAAGTTGATCAGGCGTTCAAACCGGCCCGTTTTATCTGCCTTATGTACAACCCGCATGGATTGCACCTGACCATTTTGCAAAAACACCAGCGTACCGTGGTAATTGATATTTTGTGATGCTGTTTGCATGCGCAGCAATACATCCAGCGTCGCCTGATCCGCCGCTTGCACCACACTGCCAAAACAGGTGGCGAAAATAAACGTGGGCAAAAGCAGACGTGGAAAGAAAAAGGATGACACCGTTATTTTTGCGCCTGAATCAGAAGTCGGTGTGAATTGGGATATGCCACAATACGTGCATAAGGAATCATACCCTGTACAGCGGCTCTGGGTGCCTGTTGGTTATGATCCACCAGGTATTTGTTGAGCCGGGAATGAAACTGATTAACCGGCTTGGGGGAGTGAGCCATAGCGACGGATGATTGCGTCACCGTTTGCATATTGGCACGAAGTGATTGCTGGACTCTTGACTGCTGAACACCTGGTTGTGATTGCTGAAGATTAACCCGTGCAACCTGCGATTGCGCCGTGGGTGACAGTCCCATTGATGTCTGGGCCATTTGCGGCGTTAACGTTTGTCCATCCTGTTGATACATGAACTGCACTCCCAGTATCGCGACTGCCGTCACTGAGGCTGCAACAGCCAAACCCGCGACGCGCTGCCCCCAGGATGGCTTTGCGGGTGCCGGAGGTGCCAGTACAGTGGGCTCGTTATCCAGTGCGGCCATTACCCGGGATGAAAAATCATGATCCATTCCTTTGGGTAAACTGCGTTTTAATGTGTCACCGATCAAATGATATCGTCCCCAGGCCTTGCGGTTTTCGCTGTGGGCCAGCAGCTTGTCCACACTGGCCTGATGCTCCTGCTCATCCAGTTCGCCATCAACCAGCGCAGAAATTCGTTCATCTGATGGATTTATCATGATCATCACCTTGTTTGTTTTATTCATTCATTCGCGCTCAATCAACGGCCGCAGTTTTTTATCAATTGCCTCACGCGCCCGGAAGATGCGGGATCGCACTGTACCCACTGGACACTCCATGGCCTCGGCAATGTCCTCGTAACTCAGCCCTTCAATTTCCCTCAGGGTAATCGCTGTCCGCAAATCGTCCGGTAACTGCTCCATTGCTGAGAATATCGTCGTCTCGATCTCATCCTTCAGAGCAACTTGTTCCGGTGTTGCATATTCCTTAAGACCCTCAGCACCCTCAAATTGTTCAGCTTCCTGTGCATCAATATCCACATTTGGCATGCGTCGCCCACGGGCCACCAAATGATTTTTGGCCGTATTAATGGCGATACGATACAGCCAAGTGTAAAACGCGCTATCACCACGAAATCGTGGCAAAGCCCGATACGCCTTGAGGAAGGCTTCCTGAGCCACATCCTGTACTTCGCTATGATCGCGAATATAACGTGAAATCAGCTTTATGATCTTAATCTGGTACTTCAGCACCAGAGTATCAAACGCCGATTTATCTCCCCGCTGCACACGCTCAACGAGAACCTGATCCACCTTTTGTTCACTCATTATCTATTCAGCGACCTGCCCTGCGAGGGCATCCCCTTGGTTTTATTCTTTGCGAGTGAAGCGTCTCCCAGCGTCCTCCCACGGAGTAGACAGCGCCTATCAGCGATAGTTCTGTCCGCCAATCCAGGTTTTATAAACCAAGAACGGCCTATTCTGACGCGATTTCCACTACACACGCAATTATTTATCTGCCTGCCTGAAATATGGGCGCGATGCGCAGAATCAAGTAAGCTCAGCGCATGAGTAAACATTTCAGCCATGATATCCTGGTTATCGGCAGCGGTGCGGCCGGTTTGGGCCTGATCCTGCGACTTGACCCCAGCCTGCGCGTCGCCGTTATTGCCAAGGGTTCGGTGGACGAAGGCAGCAGTAAGTATGCTCAAGGCGGCATTGCTGCGGTACTGGACCCTGCCGATTCTGTCGAGAGCCATGTGCAGGACACACTCACCGCCGGTGCCGGATTGTGTGATCCCGCCATTGCGCGATTCACCGCCGAGCACGGGGCTGAACAGATTCGCTGGCTCAACGACCTCGGCACTACCTTTTCCACCGCCAGCGATAGCGAACTGCATCTCACCCGGGAAGGTGGCCACAGTCAACGTCGGGTCGCCCACGCAGCCGATGCCACCGGCCGTGCCACAGCCCAATCCATGGTGAATGCATTAAAAGGCCGACCCAACGTCGAGCTGTTCGAACACCATATCGCCGTGGACCTGATTACTGCCAACAAACTCGGCCATGAACCGCAACGCATACTGGGCGCTTACGTACTCAACCGCAAAGCCGACCACATCGACGTTTTTCATGCCCGCTGCGTGGTACTCGCCACCGGTGGCGCCAGTAAAGTCTATCTGTACACCACCAACCCGGATGTATCCACTGGTGACGGTATTGCCATGGCATGGCGCGCAGGTTGCCGGGTGGCCAACATGGAATTCATTCAGTTCCACCCCACTTGCCTCTATCACCCCCAGGCCAAATCCTTTTTGGTTTCCGAAGCCCTGCGTGGTGAAGGTGCCTATCTGCTGCTGCCCGACGGCAACCGCTTCATGCATAAATTTGATGCCCGTGCCGAACTTGCCCCGCGCGACATCGTCGCCCGCGCCATGGATCATGAAATGAAACGCCTGGGTGCCGACTGCCTGTACATTGATATCAGCTTTAAAGACACCGGCTTCATCACCAGCCACTTTCCCACCATTTATCAGCGCTGTCTCGAATTCGGCTTCGACATGACTCGACAACCACTGCCGGTCGTACCTGCCGCTCACTACACCTGTGGTGGCGTAATGACCGACTCGCACGGTCGCAGCGACATCGATGGCCTTTATGCCATCGGCGAAACGGCCTTCACCGGTCTGCACGGTGCCAACCGCCTGGCCAGCAACTCATTGTTAGAGTGTCTGGTATTCGGCGAAGCTGCTGCAAAAGATATCAATTTGACCGTGAGGGATCGACAACTTACCGAATACATTCCCGACTGGGACGAAAGCCGTGTCACCGACTCCGACGAAGAAGTGGTGGTATCTCACAACTGGGATGAACTGCGCCGCTTCATGTGGGACTATGTGGGCATCGTGCGCACCGACAAACGCCTGCAGCGCGCTCTGCGCCGTACCGATTTACTGGTTCGGGAAATAGAGGAATACTATAGCCACTTTCGCATCAGTGGCGATCTCATCGAACTGCGTAATCTGGTGCAAGCCGCCACCCTGATTATTCGTAGCGCCATGCTGCGCCAGGAAAGCCGCGGCCTCCACTACACGCTGGACTACCCCGAAACAAACAATACCCATCCACCGGAAAATACGATTTTAATACCGCCGAATTTCACTTCACAAACAAAACCTTCTCGTCCGTTTTTACCGCGAAGCAACACATCATAATATAAGTTGCCCCGCAGTTTGTTGCGCGGTTCATTGCTTGCAGGGCTTAACTTGTCGTGATAGTTTCCACTCTGGCTATGTCATACTGCTTCAGTATAACCTTAATTTCAGAATAATTTTAAAGGGGTGATTTCGAATTGGCATATTCACACCTTGGTAAGCTTCTCTTCTTGCTGATTATCAGTTCATTTTATTCATCTCAAGGAACTGCCATGTCGATATTTTTTAAAGGTAAAAAGGTCGAGGCGGTATTGTTTTCGCCTCTGGAAGGAAAAATAACTTACCAGGGCAAACCTGCCGCAGGTGCGACAATAAAGCTTTGGATCGCCTGGAAAGATAAAGATGGTGAGACAGAACTCTATTATAGTGATGATCAGGGCAATTTTAGCATTCCCAAAAAAACAGTAGTATATAAAGATAACCCCTTGGCTCAACTCTCCGTTGGTCAAGAAGTCACCGTTGAATATCAAGGGAAAGAGATTCTTATATGGAAGGCTGGGAAATCGAGTTCACACTTGTTTGGTGAGTTAGGTGGCCAACCTGTTGGCCTCACTTGCGAACTCGCCAATGAGGAAATGACAGCGTACCTGGATCATGCTCTCGTTAAAACACTCTGTAAATGGCAACGCTTGAAAACATTAGAGGATTGATATGCCTGAAATAAGTCCAGATACCGCTGCACAGTTAGCGGAAAGAATCTATGATGTCCAAGACTTAAGCTTGGTTGATTTTTTCCTTGAACAGTCCTTCTTTAAGCAAGCTAAAAAACCCGGTTTTTCTCCGCACAAACACCTGATGGCCGACGTTGGGGGAAGGATTATACTCAAACACAGAGACGGCTTTGGCATTTGTGCGCACGGCAGCAACGACCGTGATCTCTTTTTGATTTTTCGCGGCACCACCATGGCCAATAGCGGCGCAGATATCTTTACCGATGCCTACATCGGTATTGAAAATTCCTCTGCAGGCCTCCCGGTACACATTGGCTTCAACCGCTGTTTCACCAGTATGCTGCCAGAAATCCGCACGTTTTTCAGCACCCATGTTAAAGGCGGTAAAACCGTGCATTGCATTGGCCACAGCCTTGGTGGGGCCATCGCATCGCTCGCCGCCGATTGGGTGGCGCGCAATACGATTCATGCAGCCAAACTCTACACCTTCGGTGCGCCAAGAGTGGGGACTGATTGGTTTGTGAACAGCACAACCACTGCGATTGGTGGCGAGCATATACACCGCGTGTATCATCGCACAGATCCGGTGCCTATGGTGCCACTGTATCCGTTTATGCATGCCCCCTATGATCAGGACGGACATTACCTTTTCTCTGTCGAACCATTGACGTCGGGTGAAGCCCACAAAATGACCAAATATAAAAAATCCGTGAAAACAAAATCCTGGAAGCAGTTATCGGATGCACCGGAAAATCCTTATACTGTCGAGTCAGCCATTGAATCCTGGTTAAAATCAAAATCTCCGATAGCAGATACCAGCAGCGCCACTTTTTGGCGCTGGGTGGATTCGGCATTGATTTATGTAATAAAAAAAGTTGCTCTGGCAGCTATTGTTTCTATTCAAGGGGCATTTGTTACCTCCTTTACTATCGCTGACAAAATTGCTTATATTTTGGCAAAAGGGATTAACCTGGCCGAGAACATCAGTATTTGGGTGGAACACCTCATGCGCAAGTTGATGCAAGCTCTGGGCATGAAGGTGGTGGAATCTAAAGAAGAATTAACTCACAATTTAATTAGGTTTGTGCTTATGCGTATTACTGAAAAAGCCAACAAAGAAGCGCGCAATGCTTTAAGACGGCTGTAATACACAGCCGCAATCGTCATGCAGCAAGTTTTTCATCGTCAATAAAATTTACAGCTTATGGATTTTTTCATCATCACGGGAAAAATTGTTGCCTCTGTATTTTTATTCGCCTTTTTAGTAGCGGGTATTATGAGAGCCCATCCGCGTTTTCATTCCCCACGTCACGGCTCGATAGCCGAGTATGCGACTGGCTTTATCATTACCTGTTTGGCAAGTGTTGGTTTTTATTATTTGTGGTGGTAGGCCAATCGCCCAGAAATCAGAGTAAAAAACCAGAGGGTCAATTCTCCTGAAGTGACACAAGAGTACCCTCTTCCCCAAAAATGTCTTCCCCAATAACGTCGCTTTAACTCAGGAAGCTTCTCAAACAGCCTGCTCGATCTTTGCCCCCTTACCCTTCGCATTATCTCACTGGGTGCCATATTCGGCGGTGCTGACACCAACAGATGAACATGATCCTTGCTCATTACACCTTTCAAAGTCTCAATCTCAAAAGCATTACAAATCTGACGTATCAGCTCCCGGACTTCTAAACCCACCCTTCCCTTCAAAACCGGGCATATACAAACCCAGCAACACCAGATCCAGATCAGGATGCTGCACAGCGTATTGTATGGCCTGCTGCCAATCAACCGCTTCCAGTACCGTAACGAAATAATGCATGATCATCAGCAATCAGAATTTTCACTTAGGATCGCTCGAACAATAACTGTCGCTTTTTGGTTGGGTAGAGGGTAATACAGGTTGAAAGGAGTGATGTTCTTCCCTTGACCTTTTGGTGGAACCGCTACGCTTGTTCCACCCTACGGCTTTACCTTGT